>Ga0208297_1000055_pt1 | contig 325003 bp, 293 predicted proteins | sample LMS_cellobiose_e_FD_187367 | JGI IMG/M metagenome (GOLD analysis project Ga0208297, IMG submission 187367) | Rumen-fistulated moose microbial communities from Alaska, USA - LMS_cellobiose_enrichment (SPAdes) (version 2) | ecosystem: Host-associated > Mammals > Digestive system > Stomach >...
CGACGGACATGAGGCTTATTTTGCATGCTCCAAAACACGAATTATAGAGACAAACATTAAAATGGCTCCAAACGCAGTAATGGGGCGAGATTCATAGGAATCCCACCCCAACTATTGACACAGAGCCATGTAAGGAAGTTTTATCTGATTTCAGCAGCTTTCTTCAGACCTTTAAAATAATTTGTATGTTTAAAAATATGTATAAATATTTTTAAAATAAGTTTAATCTCTTATTAATGAAATGTTTTACTAATATGTAATATTACGATATTTACTAACTGTTTCATCACTCCATATATGAGCTTCAATATATCGTTCCGGACCATATTTCCCATCATCATTCCAGTCCTGGGGCAATCCATACTTTTCAATAAGAATTAGTATTTCATCATAAGTATATAGCGTTTTACGATATTCCTTGCCATCATTAATTGTAGGACTAAAGGTAGGCATTGAATCACCATAAGTAAATGATATCGTCTTTAAGTTAAATTCTTCAATCGGAATTTTCACATAAGCACTATCTTCAAACCAGGTACTTAACCATGGGCTATGCCCGATCACCATATAATGTGGTGATTTCCTGGTTATAATGCCTCCTTTCTTTTCAAACTCTGACCGGATTATATTCTCGCAATTATGCCTATACTCTACGTACTTATCATGCCTTTGTGCACTTTGGGAATTCGGTTTTGATTCCTTTATCTTCTCCAGGGTAGATTTTGCCTCATCAATAGGTAATTCTGACAAATTGACAAATGGTCCGATGGTTTTATCGAAATAGTGATATAAATAAATTTACAACACCTCCTATTATAAAAATCTAATATATAACTGAAGGAACAGTTATCCAGCATTCTGATCAGCCAAAGTTTTTCAGCACGCCTTGGCAAACCTCAACAGCAAATAGGAAGCTTTAAATGTACATTTGCTTATTCTTAAACTGTACCCTATAGCTTTTTCCTCATAACAAGTCCTTGTTCCGTTTCTAAAACCACTTGAAATCCCAACTTGTTATACAGCTCAAAATATCCTCCAAAATCCGATGATTGATAACTAAATTCTTTGTACGGGTATGCCTCCACGAAGTGGAATCCATCTTGAGCCGCATCCTGACATACACGCTCCAATAGCAGTGTGGCAATACCTTGTCTTTTCTTTTCCGATGCAATCATAAAACAGAATACGGATTTCACCTTTATATCGGTGTCCGATTCCTCTAAAGGCACATATGACATAAATCTTTGCCAGCTGGCGCATTTCAAGCAATCTGATTTGGTATTGGCGTTGCACCATCCAACCACCTTACCGTCACTATAAGCAAGATAACCTTGAAGATTATTATCTTTCACATATTGAAAAGCTAGTTCTCTTCTTTTCTCTGCTGTTGAAAAGTCTTTGCTCTTATAATCCTCGTTGCACCAACACACACAATAACATTTATGTTCCTCCACGTTATCATCGTGTGGTGTTATATCAAAAAAATTCACATACTCTTCTGCAAGGTCTGGGGTCAATTTCCGTATCTCTATATCCATTTATTCCCTCCATTGATAGCAATAAATTGCATCTCATTATTATTTTTATGATGATTCCTATTTATAAAATGTTTGCTGCAAAAATTGTAGTGTCGCATTCTCCATCTCTTTACGTTCCTGCATACACTCCTCTAGGTACATACGTACAGAACGAAAAAGTCTATTTCTTAGTTAACTACCGGGAAGTTCAGAATCACATGCACTTAAGTATTTTCCAAACTTTGTTGTATATCTCATCAGTATTTTTATCAGCCTGCTGGGGCGAGAAAAAGTGTCGGTATACCGCTGAATGACATAGACTGATCGTAATCCCCGTAGGAGTATTTATCCAATGTAGGATAATCCTCCTCGAAGTCAATCACACCGTCTGCTATTTTTTGCGTTTTTAGTGTCGTTCCCTCCAATATAGATACATCAATATTATATACCCCCATATGACCCTCATAACGCACAAAACTGCCAGAAACATTGGTATACAAACTTGATTAACTGAATTCAATTGTAAAAACCAAAGGATTACAAATTAATAATTAAAATAATTGCCAGGAGCAATATCATTAAAACAGTTCCGATTACCGCAATTACATTAACAACTTTATGGGCTTTATCTCTATTATTAAATATTTTGACAATTACCTTAAATATCAAAAAACCTATAATCCCTCCCAACGTATTATTGATGATATCTGTAATATCAGAAGCTCCTACAGCAAATATATATTGCAATAATTCACATATCAAACTTATAATAAAGAATATTGAAAACTTTTTCATAATGGACCATTTCGAAAATATTATCTCTACGTAAATACCTAGAGGCATAAAAATTACCATATTCATAATAATTTCAGAAAAATCAATTTTTCCGTTTACTATTAATGATTCATTAAATGGGATTAAATTTATATTTCGAAGATATCCTATATTACGAAACGGCAGTTCTAATTTAAATATAATAATTTCAAACACAGCAATTAAATATATGACAAATAATATATTTGTTAACTTATTCGTTTTATTTATTTCATATTTCATTTCTTCCTTACAAACCTCCTAGATATAGTGGGAAGTAACAGCATATTGCCAGATTTGTATTTATTAATCAGCACTTTCTAAATAAAGTATTTCTTTTCCTATTTGCTTAGCATATTCTATTTCTTTTTTTACACTCTCTCCAATATAACCGTCAACATTTACTACAAAAATTGCATCAGACAAAGCGATTTTTATTCTATGTAAATCACCTAATGTATTTTTTTCATTTTCTGTTAAATCTCTATCCATAACATGAGGTATAATTCCTATTACAGCATATTCATTTTCTAATTCTAATCTTTCAGACATCTCCTCTATTTTATTCCAAAACCTTACCGATCCACATAATGTTACTACTTTTCTCTTCACAACTATTTCTCCTCAACTGTAATTTTTGCTCTAAGTTTCTTCATAATAAATGATTAAGATTATCAATGATTTTCTTTAGATTGTCCATCACAGATAATGTTCCATCAATCACAATAACAGGACAAGCAAGTTTCATTGCACATTCTTCAACTGCTTTTAAATCGCGATTTTTTACAACCTTTTGGAATTCCATTTGTTGTGTAAACATATCTCCGCCATCAAGAACTCTTGCTCCGAATCTTTTTTCTTCTCTTGCTTGAATTCTTTTTAACCTTTCTTCAAGTGGCGTTTGAACCCAAAAAGCAATATTAATACGAGAAAGAATTTCATCACTCCAATTCATTGAAACTCCAGAAATAATAAACCTGGGATGTGTCTTTATAGTCTCAATAATTGCAGTTTGTACTTCACTCTTTGTTCTAGGATTAGAAAAAGGTAGTTCGCCTAAATACTCTGTATCAATTACACTATTATTTTCTAAAGCCCATTTTCTTGATTCTCTTTGCTCAGGAAAATAATAATCTTCCACATCCATCTCAAAATAACCTATATGTTTTGCTAACGCATGAGTTAGAGTCGACTTCCCGCCTCCATTTAACCCGAAAATAGCGATCCCTTGAATCATTCTTCTTTATACCCCAAATAATTTTATTATTTAAAAGCCATCCAGATATATGAAAATTACATCCATAAATTCATCTTTATATTTATATTATTTACCTGTTTATCCTTAGCAGATTCAAACTTTTTAATGATCTGTTGCATTGTTCCATTATCCCACCTCCTTTCCCCTATCATATTGAGTCCCATAGACAGTAATTAAAATAAACGCAATACATTTTATTTAATTTCTGTTAATAATTTTACGCCTAGCACCGTTGCGGGTATACGATAGTCTGGAGAAAGGTTGGAAAGAATAATAACGCCAGTCTGTGTTTCCGTATTAAATCCCATATAACAGTTATAATTATCTGTACCACCATTATGCCAAATAATATGATTTTTTCTATCAATAATCCAAGCCATTGCAATCTCATCCATATGTATGCCCATTGCCTCATAACTTTTAGAAGATGTATTAATTTTCATAAGACTTTCATGGCAGCTTTTAAAATATCCTTGTTCTTTCATTTGTAGTTCTAGGTAGCTTAACATATCAACAATATTGGAAGTAACAGCTCCAGCAGACATATATGCATCACCAGCTTTCCAGTCCCAGTAATTATTTAAATGTCCATTACCATCTGATATCATAGTAGCTGTTAATCCAAGTTCTTTCTGCATATATTCATTAAGTAAATCAGTATATTCTTTATCGTATACCGCTTCCAGAACAAGTCCAAGTGTTGCATATCCAAAATTAGAATACTTAAACGAATATGTCTGATTCTTAAGCTTCGCTTTCTTGATTTGCTTTAATACCATCTCATCTGTGATTCCATAGAAATCATTTCTTCCCGTAAAAAAGCTCTTTATCATAGGTGCTTCGAAATAATATGCTTTATATCCTGATGTATGTGTAAGTAATTGCATTATCGTAGGGTAATGTTTTCCTTCTGGCAAATCCAAATATTTATCAATTGTATCGTCCAACGATATTTTTCCTTCATCAATTCCTTTACTAATTAATGCCGATGTAAAGGTTTTGGTAAGAGAACCAATTTCATAAGTATATACCTTGTTTGGCAGCACTTCTCCGCTTTCTCCATATACCTTATATGAAATATTCACATTCTTAACAATACCAACTGTTATCACGGCATTTTTATTTTCTTTGGTAGTGTATGCCAAGGCCTCTTTAAACGAGAGTGCTGGAATCTTGCTTAACTGATATTTGCCGTATAGGATAAATCCAACAATTGCAACGACAATACATAACATTACAATTATAATTATCTTCAATAACTTATTAATTTTTAGTTTCTTTAAGTCATTCATCGCAGATACACTTTCTTATAAATTCTTATTTATTATCACTATACACAGTTTAATACTCTTTATATTTAATGGGAAGTTGATTTACTTCTTGATTATGTTTCATAACCATTTTCTTTTATCTTTTATGCTATAAAATAACTTACAAATTTATTGTCGAAGCTGATCCAGAAAATTCTTTCGTATCTTCCAAAAATTTAAACTGATCTCTTATAATTTTATCTACTTCTTTGGTTTCACCCGGTGAATAGAGTGGTACGCTTTTATCATTTACACAATTTGGTATTTGCTTTACAAGTTCAGTTAATACATCCTCGATTAATTTAATAACTTTGTTTTTCGCCGCTGTTGCTTTTAGCATAATATCCATGCTTTGATAGAGACAATTCTCTGAACTTCCCATTATAGCTACACGTAGTCTAAATATACCACTATATGGATAATATTTCAAATTATATAATATAATTTTCGATTAAAACTTCCTCCGTTATGACATTATCTTTCACTTATCATTCCTTCCTCTTTTTCTTCACTAATAACTTATCCTTTGCAGTAATCAAATCCTGTGCTCATCGAAATCCAAAGAAAATCCGGCTTCCTCTTTGGGAGTTTTGTCTCGGAAAGGTTCCAGCATCCACTTAGGCTGCAAGGAATGCGCCAAGTTCCGAAAAAGCCATGTCTGAGCGTCAAAAAGCCTCCGCAACCACAACCAAAAATCGCGAGTTTGGCTTTATCGGAACTGCCTTAAGCAATCCTTGCAGCCTTAGTGGATGCTGGGTTCTTGTCCGAACAAAACGCACAAAGAGGAAGCCGGATTTTCGCCCCCTTTCCACAACCTCCCCCTCCCCATAACCCTCAAAAAATCCCCTCCAATCCAAGTATCCAAATCCCCCCTCCCCTTTTTCTCCCTTGACCTTCCCCCTCAAAAGGCGTATAATACCTTTTTGCACGGTCACATTAGTCTCCGTTAGAATAACTTACAGGTGATAAACAATGAAGTTTAAGTTTCTGAATCAAAACATGGAACAGCGCCGAGAACTTATTTTAAATGGAAATGTCTTCTCAACAATCCTGCTCCTTTCAATACCCGCACTAATGATGGGTGTGGTACAATCTCTGATACCCGTTATAGATGGTCTGTTTCTAAATAATCTTGCAGGTACGACAGCCGCCAGCGCTGTAACCTACGCAACTCCCATCGTCAATATGACCTCCGCCCTCTCACAGGGATTAAGTGTAGCCGGAATGGCAATTATCGGACAGTCAAATGGCCGGGGTGATTATAAAGCCAGCAGACGTATAACAATACAATTAGTAGTCTTTGCTTTCATACTGGGCTTTGTATTGGCTCCCCTGTTAGCAGGCCTTGCCTTTCCCATATCCTCCCATGTTGACAAGGAAATTGCACACTATGTATTCCTCTATATCTCTTTGAATGCACTTGTTCTGCCGTTCTCATTTCTGGAATCCATATATAACGCAATAAAAAATGCCAGCGGTAAACCTGAGGATGCCTTTATCCGTATGATCATCATGCTGGTACTCAAAGTACTCTTTAATACCCTGTTCGTAGCTGTATTCTCCTGGGGCTTGATTGGTTCTGTAATGGCTTCCTTAGCCTCTAATATCATTATAACCCTATGGATGTTCTATGAACTCTTTGTTAAGAAATCAGGGGACAGACTGGACTTAAAAGGCTTTCATTTTGAGAAAACTACTATCCGCCAGCTTTTACTTATCGGTTTTCCTTCCATGCTCTCAAGTCTGATGCTGAACTTAGGTTTCTTTCTGATCAACAATGAGGTCGAAAAATATGGAGCAGTTGTTTTAAATGGCCAGGGTATTGCCAATAACATAACCTCCGTTTGCTTTATTCTCCCCTCCTCTTTTGGTTCTGCCGTAACCACCATGGTCAGTATGAACATCGGAGCCAGACAAAGCAAAAGGGCAAAGTATTCCTGCTTAATAGGCTGTATCATCAGTGCCATTACAGCTACAATATTGATAGCCGTAGTCGTACCACTGTCCTCCCACATCACTGTCCTGTTTACTCGCGAACCGGAAGTCCTGGCAATCGCCAATAAAGCTCTACATATATATACATATTCCGTCATTGGCTTTGGAATCTGTATGGTAGAACAGGGAGCCTTTATAGGACTGGGTAAGACAAAGATTACACTGGTGCTTAGTATCCTGCGTGTATGGCTGCTGCGATATATCTTTATTCTGGCTACTGAGCAGCATTTAAGCTACTATTCTGTATTCTGGGGAAACCTTTTCTCTAACTATGCAGCTGCACTTATAACAACAATCCTGATTCTGCGGGTGAAATGGAAGTCAGATTTACACTAGCTCCCATTATATGCCCCATCTGCCTGCAGATGTGACACTGCCGCAGTTCGGTGTGTAAATTTTGCTTCTTAATAATTAAAAACAACGATGCATATTTAACCCGCTTGCGCTACAACTCAAATGAGAAATATAGAATGTCCTTTATTTTAAAGTTCTGTAGAAATATTCATTAATCTAATAAAAGTTGCTTTTAAATCAATATATACAAAAAACCGGCAACTTCCTATATGACCTGCTCACTGCCATAGGCATGAGAGACATATAGGAAAATTGCCGGTTTTTCAAAATTCAATATTATTAAATTTAAAATTAATCTAAAACAAGTGAAGGTGCTGCATAAACTCTTGACTTTAATTCATTATCCAGCATATACAGTCCTTTTGGATCTCCTGCAAAAAGTTCAAATTTCTTGATATTGTCCTCTGCATTCTTCTCTTCCTCACCCTGCTCTTTGATGAACCAGTCAAGGAATTGCATGGTACGGAAATCTTTATTACGATAAGCTGCTTCATATATGGTATTAATAGAGGCAGTTACAAATTGCTCATGCTCCAATGCCTGAGTTAAAGGCTCCTTAAAATCCTTGTAGCCGCCTTCCGGTCCTGCTATCTCAGTTAAGGCTACCTGCTCTCCGTTGTTTAAAAGATATTTTCGGAATAATAATGCATGATCTCTTTCCTCCTGCATCTGGACGAAAAACCAGTTCTCAAATCCATCCAGGCTCTGATCTGCATAGTAATTAGCCATATCCATATACAAATACGCAGAAAAGAATTCCTTATTTACCTGTTCATTTAAAAGTTTTGATACTTCCGGGTTTAACATATGCCATCATCCTCTCTAATATATTCTTCTCAATTATGTACATTCTTCCTCTGATATATACTTTAGGTGTATTTGAAACACTTATCAGTATTAAGTCATAACACAGGTTTGTACACAGTTAGATTATAACATATTTGCTCCCAATTGGAAATGATGTAAAGAAGTTTTTGGCAGTTTAATATTTGTCATACATATATTTATAATAAAGCATAAAACAGAATCAACTTTATTGAGGGGTTATAGAGTTTTCAGCTGCCTTATGCTTTATTATAAATATATGGCTGAAATATCCAGTAAATTATGTTTTTATTGTAGCATATATTTACGGCTTTGTCAAATTATATTGGAATAATTCCAGTATTAATAGAACACCATTTTAAATATTAATATTTATGATACTATTTATTGGAGAGGTGATTTCTATGGATATTGGTAAAAAAATTAAAACCCTGAGGCTTTCCAAACCCCTCACCCAGAATGAACTGGCTAATATACTTGGGGTTAGTAAATCTACTATGTCTAACTATGAAAGAAATATCAGCACCCCGGATCCTGATATTTTATTAAAATTGGCGACTTACTTTGATGTTACAGTTGATTATTTATTTAATGTAAAACAAGATAAATCAAAGGATCTTATAAAAGAGGGTTCTGCTTATCATTCCGATAAATCCTTAACCAGAGATGAATGGAATACATTAAGCTACTACAGAAGGCTTAGTGATGAGCAGAAAGATTACATTAAGGGTCATATGATACAGTTATATCAGAAAAATACAACTTCTGATAAAACTGAAAAAGGTTGAATCAGGTACTGTTGCTTTGTTACAGCACCTGATTTACCTTATTATTACTGTTACAGCCGTTATTATATTTGCCGCTTTTATAACTGTTTCATTGCTTTTATTTTCTCTGGTACAATTCAATCATGGCATCATCAAATTCTCTCGCTAATTCGATTACCTCAACACTATCAAATGAACCATCATACATATTTAATAACCTGTGAATCTCCTGACGCTTTTTCTCAATATCAAAATATCTTAGATTAGAACCGCTCACAACACTCTCTTCCGGATTACCATACTTATTCTTGTAAAGCCTGCTCTTAGCTTCCATAATTTTATCCTCCTCCAACCGTATCTCATAACCCCTTAATTGCCCTCTATTTCGTGTGAATACTGTCGAACAACGATATTAAATTTAGTACAATCCGATACCATTTCTTGCTTCCCAAGCAAATGATATAACTTAATAATATACAAGATTTACTTTTTTTTCAAGTCTTTTCAATAAAAATCAACATTAATTTACATCTAAATATATTTCTTAAATAACCTGGCCATTTTCATCCATAAGGCTGTACAAATGTTTGCATATGAGTTAGAATATCATTATTAATGCAGTGAAATAAGGAGGTGCCTATGCTTATTACTTATATTCATCACAGTTGTTTTAGCATTGAAACAGAAGAATCAATTTTTCTCTTTGATTATTATAAAGGTAATATCCCCAATTTTACGAAAGAAAAACCCCTTTTTGTCTTCTCCAGCCATTTCCATCAGGATCATTTCAGCCCTGTTATTTTTGAACTGTCAGAAAAATATCCTGACGTTACCTATATTTTATCGAAAGATATCCGTTTAAAAGAACTGAATAGAGATCAATATAATATTATTACAATCGGAAAAAATGAATCCATAACCATGAAAGAATCCCTTAAAGTTGATACTCTACGCTCAACAGATGAAGGTGTAGCTTTTCTTATAAGTGAGAAGGGCAAAACTCTTTACCATGCAGGTGACTTAAACTGGTGGGTCTGGAAGGATGATACTGCTTCCGAATATAATAATATGACAAAGAATTTTAAAGATGAAATAAATAAAATATCCGGCAAAGAAATTGACCTGGCTTTTCTACCCCTGGATCCCAGACAGGAGGAACTCTACAGTCTTGGCTTCGATTATTTTATGCAGAATACCAGGACTTCAGTGGCTTTTCCCATGCATTTCTGGCTTGATTACAGCATCATTGAGAAGTTTAAGAATTCAGAAGAGGCTTCTAAATACAGCAATAAGATTATAGATATTTCATTTGAAGGCCAGACTTTCCAGATAGATTAAAATTTATTTGCTCTTTGGCAGAACAATAATGGAGGATTATATGAAATTTACATTTGCACACAATAACATTAATGTATTGGATTTAGAGAAATCATTAAAATTTTATAATGAAGCTCTGGGCTTGACTGAAACCAGACGTCATGAACCAGAAGACGGAAGCTTTATCATCGTTTATCTTGGCGATAAAACCACTCCCCATTTATTAGAACTTACCTGGTTAAGCGATTGGGATCATCCTTATGATTTAGGAGATAACGAATTCCATCTGGCATTTGTAACCGACGATTTTGATGGTGCTTACAAAAAGCACAAGGAAATGGGCTGCATCTGCTTTGAAAATCCTACAATGGGTATCTATTTCATCAATGATCCCGATGGTTATTGGCTGGAAGTTATTCCATCCAGGTAATAAATGCAGTAACAGGTATTCCAAAATATAATTACCAATGAGAGGAGGTAATACATGGATATTAATTACGAGCTATATAAGGTATTTTATTATGTAGCCAAAACCTTAAGCTTCTCCGAGGCTGCTGCCTCCCTGTATATATCCCAGTCCGCTGTAAGCCAGTCTATTAAAGTATTGGAGGGAAATCTGAATCAGACCCTTTTCCTTCGAAGCACAAAAAAGGTCTCCTTGACCAAAGAAGGAGAACTTCTATATAAACATATTGAGCCGGCTATAAATCTAATCAGCAGAGGTGAAAATCAGCTTCTTGAGGCTTCCTCATTAGGCGAGAGCCAGCTGCGTTTAGGTGCCAGTGATACTATTTGCCGCTATTATCTTGTACCCTTTTTAGAAGACTTTCATCGAAAATATCCCAGAATTCATATTAAGGTTACAAACGGTACTTCCTTCCAGTGTGCCAAAATGTTAGAAAATAATGAAGTAGACATTATTGTTACGAACTCACCGAACTCTTCCCTGATAAATAGTATGCATATAGAAACTGTTCTGGAATTTAATGACACTTTTATCGTAAACAAGGACTTCTATCCGGTGAAAGATGAACCTCTTACCTTGGAGGAGCTGCTTAAATACCCGATTCTGATGCTTACGAAACATTCTACCACCAGCGAATTCCTGCATAATCTGTTCTTACAGCATTCACTTGATCTGGTTCCGGCAGTGGAATTAAGCAGTAATGACCTATTGATAGATCTGGCTAAAATCGGTCTCGGAGTCGCTTTTATTCCCGACTTCTGCTACAAAAGAGACCCGGAGAACAAACTGGAACCTATTGAATTAAAGGAAACGCTGCCCTCCAGAAAACTGGTGGCTGCCTATAATGATAATATCCCTCTCTCAAATGCCGCAAGATATTTTATTGAACAGCTGACAAGCTAAATCCCATATAAGAGATGAAAAAAGGGTTGTTGCAAAAGGAACGAAGGACTTTGTAAGTCTGATTCCTATAATGCAGCAACCCTTTATTTTAGTTTTTATTACCAATAATTTATTTTACTGATTAATTTCTTTTATTGCTTATTTTTTGCTTTCACTGCTCATTAATTTCCTTTGCTGCTTAAGGGATTGCTTCTCTCCTCAAAAAATGCACCGTTATCCGGATTGCATTCCGACTGAGGTTCATAGGCTGCTTTGTGTACCATAGCTGAACCAACATAAATATCCCTTGTTTTCTTGTATTTCTCTTCTAACTCTTCTTTTGTGTTGTTAGAGGTTGCTTTTAAATTGTTTTGCTTTTCATTGGGTGAACTCATAAGATACATCCTTTCTCTATCTTAGTTACAAAGTCAGTATTCCCAATTACTAATCCGGTATTCTGCAAATATACATGAATTAAATCCTTTTCATAAGCTTTTCCGTAATCTTATCCTCTTCCCTAAGGCTTCCAATCAGTAATTCATTCCTGCTGTTATGAGCTTCCAGATTTCTCTCTGCAGTTCTTAGTCCACTATTAGCATAACAATAGAGGCAACCATTGGAGCAGGTATTATAAGCTCCGATATCGATGCTCTCCATGCAACCGCAACCTGCCCTTTGACCGATAGTTTTTCGTATTTTAATTTCCCGGCCCAAGAGTACTTCTATCAGTTTCGGATCTATACAACTGGCTCTTTGAATACCGGATACCTTCTGAAGGATATCCTCACAACAACTTTTAACGATAATTCCATATTTACCAGCAATGGCTTCTAATTCTGCACTTAGACCAAGCATTTCATTCTCTGTTATCCTTCGCAAGACACCGGACTCTTCCTGCTTTTTTATTTTTTGATAAATATCCACAAAACTGATATTACACACCGTAGTATATCCACATAAACGGCGGCACATATCCTCAAAAACCTGACGGTGAAAATCAAAGGTGTACTTCTCATTTAAAATTATCGGATCATAACGCCATATGACCTTTTCTGTACCAATCATACGGGATAATTCTATAAAGGTATCTATAATATCTTTTTTATCCCGTAAGTTAAGTTCCAGCTCTCTCTCATAGGGTGTTACAGTAAATTGAAAATAGAAGGGATAACCATTATGAAGCAGCAGCGGTAGCTTAGGAAGCATCGGCGCAGGGTCTTTTGACCAGAAAACAAAACAGTCCACCGTATCATGGTTCAGATTAATTCTGCTGACCTGATTCGCATTCATAGGATTTCTGACACAGACATAACCTTCTTCCAGCCGGTTAAAAAACCAATCGGAATAAAATCTTGGAATATCTGTCCTCCTGGAGGCACTGATAACCATTTTTATAACTCCCCTTTCTTTGATCCTTCTGATAAAAGTCTAATAAATTGCTTGAGCGTCAAGTGCCGGTTTCACAATAAGACGTACGGTAGCTCAAAGCTATTTAGCCTTCAGAACATACACTTTGCTCTTGAAATCACCCCAGCATAAATCTCCCGGTACATTTAAGCCATAATTCATTAACTGGGAGCCTCTTAAGACCTCCTCAGTACCTTCCAGTTCATATTCCAATTCACTGTCAAGACCATTAAGCTTAAAGCGGAACAATGCATCATTGGGAGTATTCAGGACGCGGTAGAAGAAAACAACCGCTTCCTTCTTATCCTCTGCTACAAACATCCAGGCTGTGTGATTCCCCTTAAAAGGGCTTAACAGGCGGTAGAAATCACCATATTGTATAACTCCTCTCAGCTTCTTATAAGCAGCAACCTGGTTCTTTACAATCTCCTTTTCTTCATCGGACATCTTTGTCACGTCCAACTCATAACCAAAGTTACCTGCCATGGCAACATCTCCCCTGAAATGAATGGAGGTCTCTCTTCCGGTCTGATGGTTCGGCACAGCAGATACATGAGCTGTCATCGCACTTGCTGGGTAAACAAGGCTGGTGCCATACTGAATCTTAAGCCGCTCAACTCCGTCTGTATCATCACTTGTCCAATTCTGAGGCATATAGTAAAGGATTCCCGGATCAAAACGTCCGCCGCCTCCGGAGCAGCTCTCAAATAAAATCTCAGGGAACTTAGAAGTAATCTCCTCCATAACCCGGTATAACCCAAGGATATAGCGGTGAGCAGTCTCCATCTGGTGTTCCGCTGTAAGTTTTGCGGATCCGATTTCAGACATATTTCTGTTCATATCCCATTTCACATAGGAAATCTCCGCACTGTTCAAGATGTCAGAAAGCATATAAATAACAGCCTCCTGTACATCAGCTCTGGAATAATCCAGTATCAGCTGATTTCTGCCAAGATTTCTAAATCTGTCAGGAACGTGAAGGCACCAGTCCGGATGTGCACGGTAAAGCTCAGAATCCGGTGATATCATTTCCGGCTCGAACCAAAGTCCAAATTTCATACCTTCTGCTTTAATGGCTTTTGCCAGAGAATCTAAACCTCCCGGAAGCTTCTCTTTATTTACAAACCAGTCACCAAGACTTGAGTTATCGGAATTTCTCTTACCAAACCAGCCATCATCCAATACCAGTAATTCAATTCCTAAGGCTGATGCATCTTTTGCCAGTGCAGTCAGTTTTTCTTCTGTAAAGTCAAAATAAGTCGCTTCCCAGTTATTAATAACTACTGGACGTAAGGCATTACGATATTTTCCCCTTGCCAGACGGTTACGATACAATCTGTGATAGGTTCTTGACATTTCACCGATACCTTCTGAGGAATACACCATAACAGCTTCAGGAGTCTGGAATACTTCCCCGCTTCCCAATACCCAGGTAAAATCAAAAGGATTGATTCCCATAGCCACTCTGGCAGTCTTATACTGGTCTACTTCAACACTTGCAAGAAAATTTCCGCTATATATCAAGCTGAAACCATATGCTTCTCCAACAGCTTCACCTGCATCCTTTGATACCAGTGCCATAAAGGGATTCTCTGAATGTCCGCTGGCTCCCCTGCGGCTTTCAATAGACTGGGTTCCGTTAACAAGTCCTCTCCTTACCTCATGACGCTCTCTTGCCCAAGCTCCGGATAAGGTTATCAGATCAAAATCCTGATGGTCAAAATCCATGCTCATACTTAAAGCACGAAGTAATTTTAAAGAGGTCTGTCCCTCATTTACAAAGCGGGCAGACCGAATAACCGCGTCATATCCTGCTATAATGGAATATGATAAGATTACCTTAAGTCCAATCAGCTCATCTTTCAAGGTAATCTGAAGGGTCTCTGCCTCCTCCTCTGCTTCGGTATATACGGCTGGAAGACCTTTCAGCCCCGGTTTACCTTTCAGAATTTCATAGGAAGCATAGGTTAAATCCGTAATTCTGGTACCATTTTCCAATTGAACCTGATAAGCCGGCATACGAAGGTCCGTATTGCCATAGGAAGGGTATTCCGCCGGTATCGTATCCAGGGAATACCAGTCATCACCGTTTACGGTAGCATTAAAGGAGGCTCTTCCTGAGGCTTTAACCATAGCTTGCACTGACGGATTGTCTATTTTATTGCCCCAATAAATATGGGATAGATATTTATCCTTTTGAACCTGTAAAATATATGTGGATTTTTCTGTCTGCAGTATAAAACTGCTGCTCTTCTGCTCAAACTGTATATTCATATTTTCCTCTATTCCGCCGCCAGCTGCGGCACATATTCCGATGAAAGAAGCTTAAAATGGCATCTCTGTTCATTTTATAGTATTCTTTTGCATTACAAAGCTGCTTCTTCTTTATTATTAATCTAATTCATAATTCATGTATTAAAAAAAATCCTGCTTTCAAAAATTTCAGGAGAATTGTACAAAAGAGAAAGTACGAATGTGCCTATGGAAAGGTATTAGAAGTCCTTTTCTCTGAAGATTTTGTGCTATAATGTAAAACAGATTGTCTGAGTACACATAGTGTACTCATGCGAAGCGAGTTATCTGTTTTACATTATGACAAGCACAAAATCTTCAGAGAATTAGGACTTCTTATACCTTGGAATTGAAGCATGAGTGCTTTCTCTTTTGTGCAATTCTCCGTCCCCTTGCAAAACCCCATCTTTTCAAACACTATTACACCATATTGTACCCAAATATATCTATAACCTCAAGTATTATTTTCAGCAATTACCGTTCTTGTTTTTCTTACAGAAAAATGTTATGATTAGTTGAAAAAACTGCGGAAAGGATGTGGTTTTATGATAAAGTCCGTATTTTCTATCGACTTACCGGTATTAGAAAGTATGAACATATGGAAAAACCGTATTGAACCTCTAAATAAGACCGGTGCAGAGAAAAGAATCTGTATCGTCTCCGGAATTCACGGCGATGAATTGGAAGGTCAGTATATCTGTTACGAAATCATACGGCGAATCAAAGCCAACATTCATTTACTTCATGGAATCATTGATATATATCCCTGTCTAAACCCCCTGGGAATTGAGTCTCTTACACGTGGAATACCAGCCTTTGATTTGGATCTGAATCGTTGTTTTCCCGGAAATAAAAACGGTGATATGGCAGAAAATGCTGCTCAGGCAATCGTAGAAGATATCCTGGGATCTGAACTCTGTGTTGACCTGCATTCCTCTAATATATTTCTTCGTGAGATCCCACAGGTTCGAATGATTGAAGAGAATGCCAAAATGCTTTTGCCCTATGCCAAGCTTTTGAACCTTGACTTTGTTTGGGTGCATCCTTCTGCTACCGTACAGAATGCCACCTTGACCCATGCCCTCAATACCAGCGGAGTTCCTACAATCGCTGTTGAAATGGGTACCGGTATGCGCATAACAAAGCAGTTTGGGGATCAGATCACAGAAGGTATCTTTTGTCTCCTGAAAGAGCTTGGAATGTGGGAGGGTGAAGTTATAACCCCTAAGACACCGATTATCTCCACAGAAGGCGGAAGTGAAGTAACTATGGTTCATGCGGAAGCCTCCGGAATCTTTCTGCCTGAGGTAGAGCACTGGATGGGTATAAAGAAAGGTGAAGTTATCGGAGACATCGTAGACAGTCTGACCGGTGAGATCAACCAGCATATTCTTGCTCCCTGTGATGGTATGGTATTTACCTTAAGGGAATATCCCGTAGTAAATGAAGGCTCTTTGATAGTCCGTATATTAGGAGGTAATTTTACATGATAAAAGACACAGTATACTCCATCAAGACTCCTTTTCGCGGTGAACTGAGCATTCCCTCCTATCATTTCGGGAAAGGTGAGAAATCTGCCTGTATCGTGGGACCAACCCGTGGTAATGAAGTACAGCAGCTCTACATCTGCTCTCAGATCGTTAAAATCCTTGATAAGCTGGAGAAGGCCGGTGCAATCGTAAATAATAATGAAATTATGGTGATACCTTCTGTAAATCACTACTCCATCAATGTAGAAAAACGCTTCTGGGCTATGGATAACACTGATATTAACCGTATGTTTCCAGGTGACGCAGAAGGTGAAACCACCAGACGAATTGCTGACGGTATCTTCAAAGCTGTAAAAGGTTATAATTACGGCATACAGTTTGCAAGCTTTCATACCCCTGGTGATTTTATTCCCCATGTCAGAATGATGGAAACCGGGTATCAGAATACCAGCCTTGCCAATCTGTTCGGACTTCCTTATGTAGTGACCAGAAAACCACGCCCTATTGATACTGCCACCTTAAATTATAACTGGCAGATGAACGGAACAAATGCCTTTAGCGTATATACTTCCGCTACGGATTATATAGATGAGAAATCGGCTAATCAGGCTGTTTCCTCTGTGCTTCGTTTCCTCACCCGAATGGGGATTATCAAATATAACTGCCATAACGGCTTTATAGCAACTACCCTGGAGGAAGAAAGCCTGATGTCTATCAGAGCAGACGTATCCGGTATCTACAAAAGGTTCAAAGAACCTGGCGAAGAAGTAGCTTTTGGAGACCTTCTGGCAGAAGTGGTCGATCCTATCGAGGGGGAAGTCATCTCACAGATTATCGCCCCAAGTGAGGGTATCATATTCTTTGCCCACAGAAAACCTCTTGTCATCGAAAATTGTACAGTTTATAAGCTGATACGACGACTTCATGAGTAATTGAAGCCAAATACAAAGATGCGATGTCGGTCTATCGATTACAACCTGGAATGGAGGTTATTTCAGAGTTTTGTATGTAGCTTGGTTCATGATGAACTATCTCCAGAAGAAACTATTAATGCCTTCGACCTCTAGAAAAAGAGTGTGCCTTATTGTCCGATATGTAATAATATATTAAGTCTTTAAAATATGAACTGGAATTTCAATTTAGTAACATAAGTACGAAAGGCACGGAAATCTCCGTGCCTTTCGTCTGTATAATTATTATGATTCTGCAATTAATTTGTCTGCAGTCTGCAACGGGCAGCTCACCCTGGTGAACTGCCCGTCAGTATTAATTAGTTTGCTGCTTTGGCTTTATCTTCTGCTGCTTTTCTTAAAGCGGCTTCATTCATACACCAGGCGATACACTCATCATATCCATATTCTTTTGCTTTTGACTGTAATTCAGCTACGATAGTATCAAATTCAGCATCGGTCTTAGCATAAATTGCATTCCAGGAATATGTCTTGATAGCTTCTTTTACCTGGTTCCAGGTAGTACTGAGTTCATCACTCTTAGCACCTGTAGCATAGTTTGTTCCGATTGCTATAGAGAATCTGCCATCATTTAAGTACTCATCAGCACTGAGATATCCGGTATACTTCTTCCACTCCTGTTCAGCATTGGTAGTCTCTTTCTTTAATGTACTACCCCAGAACAGATAGTTAAAGGGTTCTCCGTTACCATCAGGATTAATACTGTCAAGTGCCCAGGTAGTGTTATTCATCTTGAATCCACCATCATCAAAAGTTCCGCTGTAACCATCAGTCATTTCAGTCTTCGTATCTGCTTTGCAGGCTGCACCTAACTCTGTAAGGTATGCATAACCCTGATCATCATAATCCCAGGAAACACCTTTGGGACCATAGTTGTAAGTCATTACACCTTCAGGTGTACTAAGCCAGTTAATGATAGCCATGCAAAGTTCAGGATACTGTGAATTTGCACCGATAGACCAAACTCTGTTACCACCGTAAACATTAAGGCCGTAGCTGAGTACCTTCATATCTTTAGCTGCAAGTGGATACATACCTTTTCCATCGGCGGTATGTGCATCTGTATTGTATAATGCCTGACCAAGGAAATTAAAAATATTAAATACAGCAGAGCCATCTCTGTAAGCATCGCTGGCTTCATCATAAGTCTGGGTCATGGAATCAGGATCCAGTAAGCCCTTTTGATATAACTGGTTGTAGAACTTAAGACTTCTTATATACATACTGTTATCATCCAAAATAGGCTGTGCAGTCTGTGTATTTACATCATATAAGGTAAATCCGAATTCATCATATCCGTATAAAGCACCAAGTGCCTTAACATACATAACCATATCGCCGTCCCAGTCTTTGAATAAAGACATGGCATAAGTCTTCTGTCCGGAATCGGAAGTAGGGTTCTCTTTTACCATTTTCTCAAGTACAGGTATAAAATCTTCTAAGGTATTTACTTCAGGATAACCTAATTTTGAATATAAATCCCATCTGATATCAGGATGATAGAAGAAGGATTCATGTTCATCAGAGGAAGAACCAACGTTGTGACCGAAACCGTATACGGCTCCGCCGGAAATATCCTTGTTCTTCTGAAGGGCTACCTGCATATTTTCGTTAATATAAGGACCATAATCCTGTAAAATCTCATCTTCATTCCAGTCTAAGAGTAAGCCTGCCTTAATTGCCTGTTTGTACTCATCTCCATCCTGTCCAAAGATAACGATATCGCCAAGTTCACCGGATTCCATACGTGTAGAGAATACACCGTCACCGGAAGGAATAATGTTAAGCTTAACATTAAACTTATCTTTCATTACCTGAGCAAACCATCCAATCTGCTCTCCTGAATAGTTAGCCAGCTGGCTGTATACTGTTAATTCTACAGTTTCTTTGGGAATAATATCTGCTAAAAGATCCTCAGCGGATTCTTCCGGTTCTGCTGTTGCTGCATCAGTAGCTTCCGGTGTTTCTGTTGCTGCATTGTTTCCGCTGCTGTTCTTTACGTTCTTATTACCAGACCCGCAACCCCATAGTCCCCAGCACATAAGTGTTACAATAAGCAAAAGTGATATTAATCTCCTTGCTCTTTTCATAATAATACCCTCCTTTTTATTTATCTTAAAATCGGCGCTATTAAGTTGAATAAGTGATACCGCTATTTAATAAAGCTTTTACCTGTTATAAGGTAAACACAATACAACTTAATAAACCCGAATTCTAACGAAAGATAATCAGCCTTTTACCGCTCCGATCATAATACCCTTTTCAAAATATCTTTGAAGAAAGGGATATACCAGAAGGATTGGAATAATAGATACCATGGCTACCGTAAATTTAATGGTTCTTGTATTTAACGCCTGCTGTACCATATCAGAAGTAATACCGCTTCCGGATTTCATCAGTGCCGCAAGATTAGAGGACTGGTTCAGGTACACATAAAGTCTGTATTGCAGTGTATATAACTTAGGTGCCCCTGACATTAATATCATGGAATCCGTAAAGGAATTCCAGTGCCCTAAAGCACCAAATATTGCTATGGTAGCAAGAATCGGTTTACAGAGAGGGAAGATAATAACTTTGAATCTGGAAATATATCCAGCACCATCAATAGAAGCACTTTCCTCAAGCTCTGCAGGTATGGATTCTATATACGTCTTAACCAGTATGATATTGTAAGGTGCTACAATACTGGGAATGATATATCCTAAGAAGGAATTGGTAAGTCCTAACATGGACATATTCAGATACCAGGGTATTAATCCGGCATTAAAATACATGGTAACAACCAGCAGACGATACCATACCTTTCTGCCCCACATTTCGGTTTTCGTTACCAGATAGCCTACAAATGCAGAGGCTAATACCATGATAAGGGTACCGATGAGAGTTCTTGCTATGGATACCATAATAGAGCTTCCTAAATTGCTTACACTGGTAAGAGCAAGATAATTGTCAAAATGAATGCCTTTTGGCAGGAAGGTAATACGTCCGGCCTTTATCAGTTCATTATCACTGATGGTATTGATGAACAAATAATAAAAAGGGAAAAAGCAAATAATCGTAAAAATTGAAAAGAACGCATAATTAAAAATATTAAATACAATATCTCCGGGAGAAGATGGGATTCTCTTTTTTACTTTTCGTATTTTTGCTGTACTTATCCCCGTGTCCTTGCCTGTATATCCCATTTTCGCACCTCCTATATAATGCTTTCTTTACGTATCAACTTGGAAAGTCCGTTTGCCATAAACAGCAATATGATACTAATGATTGACTTCACCATACCGACAACAGTTGCCAGCGGAATATTTCCGGTATCACTGCTTCCAAGTCCCAGTAAATATACATAGAGATCAAGCACCTCTATATTAGATTTATTGGCGGAGTTCTTGAAAACAAAATATTGATCCATACCATTGCTTAGAATACCTGCTATGGCAAGCATTAACAATACAAAGAAGGTAGGTAAGAGACCGGGTACCGTTATGTACCACATTTTCTTGAATCTTCCGGCACCGTCTACCGTTGCCGCTTCGTATAACTGCTGATCGATTCCGGATATGGCAGCCAGATAGATAATAGCTCCCCATCCAAGGCCTTTCCATAAGCTCCAGGCTAACATCTTCAGCCAGATGTGATCTCCGCTTAACAGGAAATTTACACCTTCCTTCAGAACACCCATATCAACTAATACGGTATTAATAAAGCCTTCCGTTGAAAACAATGCAAAAGCAAAAGCATATACCAATACCCAGCTGATGAAATTAGGTATGGTTGTCAGCGTCTGCACCAGCTTACGATATCTGGTAGCCTTGATTTCTGACAGGAATATCGCAAAGGCCATGGGGAAGATGGAAGTTGCAAGGCCCAGACCACTCATTGCAAGTGTATTCTTTAATACTCTTAAGATATCATTTCTGGTTGCGGAATTCTCAAATAGATATCGAAACCATTTAAAACCAACAAAATTTTCTGCGCTTAAGCCAAGTCCCGGTTTGTAGTCATATAATCCATAGCGCCAGCCCCATAAAGGAAGATAGGAAAATACCATACATAATATAAGGAAAGGAAGCATAAGAAGGAACAGATAGTACTTTGATTCCATGGTATATTTTTCTTCCTTGGAAGGTCTTGGTAACAAATAGATAGCAGCCAGTGAAAGTATCAGACATGCCACAGATAAACAGGCCAGTATGATCATTCCCACAGGAAGAACCGGATCTACTTTTTTAAGATTAGTGCTTTCAAGTAACTGATTATAAGCTATGATAATTCCCCCAAAACCAATTAAGCTTATAAATGAACCGAAAGCTGTTAAACGGGCTGACAGTCTCTTTAATTTAAGTTGTCCAAGACTGATTGCTCCTCCGGCACTGCAGGCAAAATACCCAAGACAGGATAACAGTGCTGACAGAAATAATAAGGTTAAAGTCCCCTGCTCCACCCAGCCTCTCATTAAGGCTCTTTTAAATCCCGAAAAAGCAGTTGAGTAAACCAATCCTGATGTAAAAAGGGACAGGTTATCATTAATCAGTCCGCTTATTCTGGCAGGGTTCAGTGCGGGCACAAACAAGCTCAACGCCAGTAAGATAACCAGTATTCTAATAATATTTATTAACAGTCCTACGCCAGTTAATTTCTTCTGCCCCATAATTTTTCCTCCATTGTTTATTAACTTAACTTATTGTAAACTTTCTGCATAAAAGATACCACCCAAATATATTGATATTAAATACCCCAATTTTTATACTTAAAACCTGGCTGCTTTTAAGTAATTTTAAGGTGATTTTCTTAATCTTAATACCATAAGATACTTGCTTTAAAAACAAGTACCTCGGCCCCAGATTAACCGGACCTGTTGGGCAGGATAAGCTTTAAAAGAAGACGCATAACCAGGCATAACTGGCTGCCTCCAGGCTTTTCAGTAGCTCTCGGGGAAGTTTTAAATGGTTGCTAAGTCGCGGAGGATGCGCCAGCTCTTATGCTGGGAAAAAGAAAGGTTATGAGGTTTTATTCTACTGGTTCCTTCACCTTTAAACATGTTACTGCTACTTATCTGTTAAGCAAAACCCTTAAGTTTCGTGGTACCCCTCCATAGTATACTGAAAGTTCCATGCTTTTAAGTTTTTGCACCACAGATTCTACATAATCTACAGACTCTATATACTCTACAGACTCCTCCTTCCTTCAACCGAAAACATCAGCTGTGTTCCTCTTCTGTAAATTCAGTCATTTCTTATGTTCCTATCATACCCTGTTTTTGGACAGGCCTCCTTGCAACAGGTACTGTAAGTTCCAGTATAATTTCCTCCCATATATTTCTTGTAAAATCCAATTATAGTATACCGAACTCTCTGGCAAAATGCTAAAAAGCTCTTATTTGTGTGAAATAGCAGACTGTTTTTATATAGATTTCACAGAATTTTCATATAATTTATCCAAAAACCTATTCAATGAACTTGACTTATATGGAAAAAGTATTAAAATGATATTATGTGTCTTTTTCTACAATCGTCACATGAATCACATATAATGGAGGAAGTACAGTGAAGAAATCAAAAAAGATCATTACCAGACTGTTAGTTATGGCTTTAACAGCGGGAATGATATTCGCTGCAGGATGCAGCAAAAAAACAGACTCTACCTTAGTGGTAACAGTTAACGATGAAAAGCTTACAATGCAGGATATGATGTATTTCATTTATGCAATGGAAGCTCAGGGGCAGATGTATGCACAATACTACCCTACCTATTGGGATATGGAATATTCCGAAGGTGTCACCATGAGGGATCAGATGAAGACAAGTGTTATGGATGCTGCCGTTATGTGGGAAATTCTTTATCAGAAATCGAAAGATGCAGGTAATACACTTACTGACGAAGAAAAGACAAGCATTGAAACAGATGTTGAATCTCTTTGGACTTCATTAAAGGATGATGAAGAACGTCTCAAACTTACAGGTTTTACAAAAGAAAACCTGATAAAAGCACAAGAGAAATTACAGCTGGCGGACAAGTATTACCAGACCGTTCTTGATTCACTTGAAGTGAAAGAAGATGAAATAAAAGCTGGTATTGACAAAGAAACTTACAGACAATATGATACAGAGTATTTATATGCGGCAACCGCAAAATACAACGAAAGTTATCAGTTAGAGGAGCTTACCGATGAAGAGAAAGCTGCTGCAAAGGATGCCATAGAACAAGCCCTGAAAGATGTACAGGCAGGTAAAGCATTTGCCGATATCGCAAAAGACAATGAAGCTTTAACTACTACCACTCTTAACTTTGTTAAAGATGATGGAACTGCTGATGCAGAGTATCAGGAAGCTGCCATGAAACTTAAGAACGATGAAGTAACCGATGGAATTATTGAAACTTCTAAAGGTTATTACATTATTAAGATGACAGATAACAACAGTACCGAAAGTTATGATGCAGCTGTTACAGAAGCCATAAGCAATGCTAAGACAGAAGCTTTTACTGATAAGTATGAAAATGAAATCAAAAAAGAATACACAATAACCGTTAACGATAAAGTATGGGATACCGTTGTAATGGGACAGACTACAATTCCTGAAGCAGAGAGAATTACTTCTACTCCTACACCGGAAGCCACTGCTACCCCTGAAGCAACTGCAACTCCTGAAGCTACCGCTACCCCTACAGAGAGCGGTAAATAATTCCGGATTTAAATAATTTACGTTATAAAAGCCTTTTTTCACTGTAAGTTGAATACTTACTTTTGAAAAAGGCTTTTATTTTTTTATTTTCAGGAACTATTTTTCCTATTAATCGTCTAATCTATATAACAGGTAATATCCTAATTAGCCTGGGATTGAATAATCGAGCAGCATCTGTCAATTTTCTTTTATCCTGTTAACTCTTGAAGCAAATGGAAGTAAATTAGAGCGTAAGAAACTCTCTTAAGCAACAAGCTTATGAACTGCCCTTACAAACCAGATAAGAAGAAAGGCAGCGCAGAAAAAGGAACTGTGATAGCCAAGCTACTTTCACTTATCATTATTATGTACGTGTGCAAAAGCACGCAGATTGGAGATTATTATGAAAAATAAAAAGAATATTCTTGGTATATTAATATTAGCTTTAGTGCTCTTTACCGTATCATTAACAACTGTACAAGCAGCCGGACAGTATAAGAAGAACAACACAAACAAAAGTCAGGATTCCAAAAATAATTCAAAAGCTACAAACAAAGAGAATAAGAAAGCTGCTAAGAAGAAGATTACCATTAAACCTGAAGCTGTTCTGAATAAGGACTCTCTTGATTTTAAGATTATTATCAAGAATCCTACCAAAAAAGATGTTACCATTGAAAGCAGCTCGGGACAGGTATTTGATTTTGAAGTATTAGATGCCAAAAAACAGCCTTTGTACCGCTGGTCAGCAGATAAGAGCTTTATCGCAGTTCTTACCACTACTGAAATAAAAGCAAAGGATAAGCTGGAATTAGGTGATTCCTTATCCGGTGAAGTGTTCCAGCAAATTAAGGATAAAGCAGTTTATGTGAAAGCCTATATAACCGGTACCGCTGATTTCGTAAATCAGGACGGTTATCTGGTAAAGATTAAGAAATAAATTACATTGATTTGAAGGGCAGGATGAGTTTATTCAAAAGGGGACGGTGACTTGCACCAAAAAGAAAGAACTCATGCTTCAATTCCAAGGTATAAGAAGTCCTAATTCTCTGCATGTTTTGTGCTGGACATCTTATAAAGTAGATAACTCGCTGCGCTCAAACAATCTGCTTTATAAGATAGCACAAACTATCCAGAGAAAAGGACTTCTAATACCTTTCCATAGGCGCATTCGTTCTTTCTTTTTGGTGCAATTCACCTGACATTTTTTCTATTCTTCTGTTCTTTCGTTCTTCTATTCTTATATTCTTATATTCTTCTGTTCTTTTATTCTTCTGTTCTTTTATTCTTCTGTTCTTTTAAATTCTTTTGGACTTATGCCTACATATTTTTTAAATTTAGAATAGAAGTAGTCTATATTGCTGTAGCCTACCTGCTCTGAAATCTGGTATACCTTAAGGTCTGTTTCCTGCAGCAGTCTCTTCGCGTTCTTTATTCGGATGGCATCCAGAACGTTGTTAAAGTTCTCTCCTATTTCTTTTTTAAAAATTTTTCCGAGATAGGCACTATTGTAATTAAAAAGTTTGGCTATACTCTCAAGCTTCAGGTCCTGTCCGTAATTCTTCTCCATATATGCTATCATTCTTTTTATTACATTTTCAGAAGCGACAACACAGATTACTTTTGAGATTTCATCACAGAAATTATAGAGATTATTAAGTAAGACCGATAAGCTTTCTGCTTTTTTCATCCGGTCTGCATATTTCTGATACTCATCCTTAAATTGCTCCCGGTATTTATCATACTTTTTTTCCAAAATATGATGAAGATAGGAAATGCATTGGGTTATCTGAACCTTGATATCCCATTCCTTGATCAGCCGTCCGCGATACAGTTCTTCCTTCTCCTTGATAGCTTCTTTCAGTGCTCCCATATCTCCGATTTCTATAAAATTTAGTAACAGCTCCGGAAACTCTTTGTCTTCCGTTATACCACTGGCCTTTAAGGTTTCTATCCCCACCGCTTCCATTTCTTTAAAGGAAAACTGATACTCTGAGAGCAGCTTCGCACTTTCATAAGAAAAATGAAGATCCTGCCAGTAGGTAACACTATGTCCCACTGCTATAAAGAAGCCTTCCGTAAAACGTTTCTTAACCTTTTCATTGCTTATAAGAAGCTGTTTTTTTACTTCTTCATAACTTAGTCCTTTGCAGATCAGTACCAGCTTGTCGTCCATAATGACCTTATCGACATGCTCCATATCCCATAACATCAGGTCGATTTTATCCTGGGAGATTCCGTTCTCTTCGCTGCTTTCCCTGTCCTTTAGGATTGCTGCACAAAAACTATTGTATTTAAAGTCCATGCCATATAGCTTTATTTCCCGCTTCAGGGCTTCTCTGTCCGAGGTATGCAATAAAAGATGGGACAGCACCTGCTGCCTTGCCTTTAATTCACTGAGGGTATAGTAATCATCCAAATGCTTCTTGGCATCCAGCTCTGCCAGTAATTCTTTCACATTTTCTAATAGCTCATCTTCATCTATAGGTTTTAGTAAATATGCACGAACCCCCAGAGATACGGCTGATTTGGCAAACTCAAAATCCGAATAACCAGTAAGGATTATAAACTTTCCTTCAAAGCCTGCTTTCTTTGCCTCACGAATCAACTCTATTCCACTCATACCAGGCATTTTAACATCCACCAGCACCAGATCAGGGGAATATTCCAGTACCTTTTTTAATCCGTCCTTCCCATCATAACCTTCCGCACATACCTCAAAGTTGTAATCTTCCCAATCGATAAGGCACTTAATGCCGTCTCTTACAATCATTTCATCGTCTATAATCATAACCTGGTACATATAGCCCCTCCTCAACCTAACTATATAAGTTGGATTATGCTTATTTCCTCCAAGGTAGATACTGCAATTACGTTTTAATCCTTGAATAGGAATAAAGAATTCCCTGTACTTATATCATCTAAATATTGTATCAGCTCATATCCTTCGGAAGTTGAATGGTAATTTTGGTTCCCTTATTTTCTTCACTTTCAATCAGCAGTCCGTATTTGTCACCATACAAGAGTTTGATTCTCTGATTTACATTATTTAGTCCTATGCTGCTCCTGGTAAGCCTTGCGTAATCATTAAGACTGTCTTTTATCTCTGCCAGGGTCTCCCCGGTCATTCCGATACCGTCATCTTCTACAATAATATATAAACTGTCTGTCATACTTACATCAATTTTAATCCCACCTTCACCCTCTTTGGCTTCCAGTCCATGTATAAATGCATTTTCAACAATTGGCTGAATAATAAGAGGCATGATCTTAAGCTGCTCCACATCACAGTAGAGATTAATATGAAAATGTATTCTCTCACCGAAACGATACTGCTGTATCTTTAAATAATATTCCACCAGCTCAAGCTCTGATTTTAAGGTAACCAGCGTATCTCCCGCCTGTATATTCCTGCGCATTATCTTAGCCAGCATTTTTACCAGCTCTTCAATATCCTTCTCACCGTTGCATCTTGCTTTCATTCTGATAGTTTCCAGGGTATTGTAGAGGAAATGGGGATTTATCTGACTTGCTAACATTTTAAACTCTACCTCTTTTTGCCTGCTGTTAAGCTTTTCCTTCTGTACCTGTTCCTCATAAATGGTAGTTATCAGATGCTGAAGGCTGTTAATCATTGTATTCAGGTCCTTGTATAAATCAGCGATTTCATCATTTCCATTCACTTTAGAGAGATTGAAATCTCCGGCAGCAGCCTTATGAATCTGCACCTTAAAGTTGTTTAAACGCTTACTGAAATTACCGGCGTAAAGTGCTATGATACCAATGGAAAGAGTTGTGGGAAGCAGCCAATATAGCCAGGACCAGCTGCTCCCTTTATATTCAGCATAGATATCCTTATATTCCCGTTTACTGATTATAGTAAATTGATTCTCAGTATTGTAAAGATTTACTTCTTCTTTTAAGACTGTGGACTTTTTGGTATCACTACTACTTTCGGGTTTTGCCTGTGTGAATATAACTTCACCATCCAGGAGAATCTGATAAGCAGAATTACCAGCCAGACAAATATCCTCCAGAAACTCGGTGTCGGTTATAACAGAGAGAATTCCATTCTCATGCTTCCCTCCTGATTGTACAGCAACGGATAAAGTCAGATAAGAGGTTTTTTCCACTTTTAAATACGTAAACTGAACCTTATCTTTTATGTCATAGTTTACGGGCAGGATACTCTCCTTAGGCAAATCCTCTCCATCAGCCCAGGCAGTATAATAAGAAGTGCCATCCCTTCCAATCAGCTGGATTCCCTTAAGCTTTGTAAAAACCTTGAAGTATTTTTCATATTCCTTTTGGGCCTCTTTTTGACTTACACCGCTCATATCCGTTTCACTTAACAGCTTCAGTAACTCATTATAAGGCTGCAGATAGTTTCTTACAGCTTCCTTTACCAGCAGCAGCTCTGCACTCTGGCTTTCCCTTTCTTTCGTCAGTGCCTGTCTGCGGGTATTTCTGGTATAGAAGAAACTGCTGCAAACCAAAGGAATCATTATGCTTAATAAAAAGACAAGGAGCATTCTTTCTCTAATTTTCAGATGCTTTGAAAAAAATAACTTCAGCTTTTCCCTCATTATCTTACCCGCGCTTTCAGGGGTTGCCGGTTGTATGGTTGAAGATATATCAATGATGTAAGCTGATTCTGGACTTGCTTTACTTTTGCATAGTCGGACTTATAAACTTACAGATAACCGGCAGCCCCTATTCTATTTTCATACTTAAATTTAATACTTATTACGCAACTGTAACAAAATAGATTCTATCCTTTAACATATGAAAGATTACTTTATTATTTTCCGTGTAATAATCCACTTCATTGCCCCAGCCATCTCTGATACAGTAGTTTCTTCCTGCCTTCTTGATTACACAGTTACGGTCTTTTACACAGATAATCCTTGCCTTGGTAAGCTTCCCTTCTTCCCATTCCATGTCAACGGTAAAGCCTCCCCTTGCTCTCAAGCCACTTATTTTACCGCCCTTCCAGCCTGATGGCAGGGCCGGAAGAAAATCAAGCTCACTGTAATAGCTCTGCAGCAGCATCTCTAAAATTGCAGCTGTTCCGCCGAAATTACCGTCTATCTGAAAAATCTTAGGCGGATGAAGATCCAACAGTGTCTCAGTTGCAAAGTCTCCAATTAAAGCCCTGATATGTTCCCAGGCTAAGTCACCTTCTCCAAATCTCGCATAAAGGCAGGCAACCCAGGCACGGCTCCACCCTGTATAGGCGCCTCCTGCACTTAATCTAAGCTCCAGAGATTTTCTTGCGGCTGCAAATAATTCAGGTGTCCGCTCCCTGTCAATCTGTTCTCCGGGGAATACACCAAAGAGATGGGAAACATGCCTATGGTTTGGTTCAATTTCTTCAAACTCCTGATTCCATTCCAGCAGCTGACCCTTACTGCCTATCTGCAAAGGAGGCAGATTATCCATTATCTCTTTCCAGAGCTTAACCTTATCCCTGTCCGTCTTAAGAATTTCAGCGGCTTCTATACAATGGCTTAATAAATCCATAACCATTTCAACATCCACCGTCGAAGAGATACATATGGTAACCGGCAGGCTTCCGCCTCCGGCAAACCGATTCTCCGGAGACTGGGAAGGCATTATCTGATAAATGCCATTCTTGTCTTTTACTAAAAAGTCTTCATAAAAGGCTGCTACCTCTTTCATAAAGGGATAACCTCTGTCTTCTAAGAATTCCATGTCCTGTCCATACTCATAATGCCACCACATATGCTGAGCCAGCCAGGCAGATACACCAACCCAGACCGACCAGCCATAGGTTTCCGGTGTGGCACAGCCCCATACATCCGAGGATAAGGGCAGCCAGATACCATTGCAGCCGAACAGCTTCTTTGCGGCTTCTCTTCCATAAGGTATCATTTTCTCCAAATATACAATCAGGGATTCCGTATAATCTTCTAAATGACCATTTTCAGCCGGCCAGTAGTTCATCTGTAAATTTACATCATAATGATAATCGCAATCCCAGGCCGGTGCCAGTTCTTCATTCCACTTTCCCTGAAGGTTTGCCGGCAGTTCACCATTTGCACAGGAGGCACATAATAAATATCTTCCGTAGTTAAAGTAAAGCAAAGGAAGTGTCAAATCCTCCCTGCCTTCTCTGTAGGCTTTGATTCTATCGTTGGTAGGCATATCGGGTTCTTCTGCATAGATGTTTAAATGCAGTCTTCCGTAATTCTTCTCATGCTCCACCATATTCTCCTTATAGAGTCTCTCCCAGGATTTCACCGGCAAGGGATGTCTTCTGCACTCCTCTAAGGGCAGCTCATTCTTTACATCAGTTCCAATATTGATAAATACAAGAATCTCCTTGGCATCCTCTACTCTGAGTCTGTCATTATCAAGGGGGAATACTTTACCTCCTCTGATCTTAAGATCCGCTTTTACGCAGAATTTCATGCCTCCTTTGAAAGCTCCATGCATGATAATAGTAGCATTCCCTGAATCAAAAGATACATCACAATTGGGATCTTGTATACGATCAAGCCAGAAAGTGCCGCTTACTTTATCCTCTCTGGCATATATTCTGACTATGATACAATCTTCTATTAAATGACCAATAACTGTTCTTGAAATATTCCTTCCATCGGCATCATAGGTTACCTTAACTCTTGCTCTTTCTAAATTCAGTTCCCTTTTATAATTAGCAGCCTCCCCCTGATCCAGTGAGAAATAAAAATCCCCGGCCGGCTGATAGGAGTCTTCTTTTGTAGGCCTGTCGCTGATTCCCCCATTGCCCCCCCAGGCTTCGTTGGCGAGAATAGTAGCCTCCTCATAGTTTTCTTCCATTAATAGTTCCCTCACTTTTGGAAGATATGCACTACGGTCTTCATTTTTTCTATCCTTATTCCTGCCTATACACAGCCACTCATGATTTAAGGCAATTCGTTCTGTCTCAATACCGCCAAGGACCATACCAGCCAGCCGCCCTGTTCCTATAGGCAGGCCGTTCTGCCACTCAGCAGCAGGAGATGTATACCACAATCTATGATTCAATGCCCTTCCTCCAATCGTCTTACATGCTCTCATATTTCGGAATATGCTCCCAAGCTACACGAACATATTTTCCATTAAGTGCATTATAATCCCTCACAGTACGAATAAATACCCTAATTTATTAATAAAAAACACCCAAATTTTTATACCGTTATTATTTTGTCTTACCACTTCGCTTCCAGAACCGTTCTATCTGTTTCTCAGTGACACTGTCTACAAAATCTCTTTTTATGATTAAAAAGCTCTCAATATTATTCATGATACCATAAAGTATTGCTCTGTTCTCAAATTCTTCTCTGGTTGCAGGCACTGGTTCTTCCTTGAATAACTCCTTCATCCGATTGAGTTCCTTGATTAACTCTCTTGCATTATTGGATTCACGGAACTGCTCTTTGATCTTGTCCATCATATAAGCAAGGGGGTTGGCTTGCTTTGGAATAAGCTTAAGCTGTTTCATATCTGCCAGGGTCTGCTTTAACATCAGTACCTGCTCTTTTCTCATGGTAAAATAGCCTATATAGTATCTGGTATCCGTAAGCAGGGTATTATTCATATTTTCGTAGGCCTGTTTCTGGGCAAGATTAAGATGCTCCTCCAGCCTTGACAGCATATGGTCAAGTTCCTGCATTTTCTCTCTGTCCGGAGCCATATCATCGTCTTCCTGCCCGCTTCTGTTTTTTACTCTTAATACAGCTGCCATGTTCTTAAGTATAGCTTTTACTTCTTCCTCTACAAGTACTATGTCTTTTAGCACCGCACCTGTGTTATCCGGCATATAGAGATTTAAGATTACACCAATTATAATTCCAATACCTAAAATCGCCACTTCATTTCCGATAAAAGCCAGACTCATATTCTGTTCTATCAGGAAATGACTGACCAATACCGAGCACATAGGAATACCTTCTGTTATGTGAAAGAGATAACTGGCTGTCACAAAGAACAGGAGAAATAAACCGAAGGTAACGGGATGATACCCCAGGCTTTGAAAGATTATCAGAGCGATGAGAACTGCTGTGGCAAATGCCGCGAATCTTTTTATTGCCACTTTTAAGGTTTCTTTTTTGGTATCCTGTATACTTAACAGGGTTATAATGCCGGCGGAGGCACTGTAGGACAGCCCCAGTAAATCTGCCAGGATGATGGCAAGACAGCTGCCGGCTGCTATTTTAATTATTTTTAACCAGGTACTGGTGTTTATGGTTCGTTTATTCAATGGTTAGTCCTCTCTTACTGTTGTTATGAGAACAGTTTTAGCAAAAGTGAGGGGGTTTGTCAAGCGTACCTTTGCAGGATGCATGGATTACAGGACTGGGGATTAAGTAATTGAAAATGGGAGGCTGTGGACACGGACGATGAAGAGGACGTTCTGTTTATACGTTTTGCTTTCGAGAACCTTGATTACACTAAAGTACCGGCAGTTGTAACTAGACAGGTAAAACAGTGCCAAACTCGCTGTGACCTTGTGGTAATATTAGATTACCGTGCTCAAACAGTGGCACTGTTTTATCTAGTTACAACTACCGGTACTTAAGTTTCACAAGGAACCTCTCAAGGCAAAACTACTAAACAGAACGTCCTCTTCATCTGGGTATTGTATTCTTCTAATTTCATAAAATACGCCTATGGAAAGGTATAAGAAGTATGAGTCTTTCTATTTTATGTAATTTGGTGCCCCATTGCGAAAAACTAGTCTTCTGCCGCTTTAATCCTAATAGCTTCTTATATAATTATTCAGAATAATCTCAATAAAATTCCCTTTCTCACCATAGCATAGTCATTTGGTGTGAAAGGGGATTTCATTTTATAAGTTATTAAATTTTAAAGGTTACTTCTGTTTGACCGGCTTTCAGGTTTCCTAAATTAATATAGGTTCCGACCTCGGCTGTTACCACTGTTCCAGCTGAAAGTTCGTTTATGACTTGTATGTTGTTAAGATACAGCTTTGCAGTGGTTTCGTTTGAGGAGCTGTTAAGAAGGACGGTTACTTTTGTGCCTTCTTTTTTAGCTTCTACTGTCAGACAGCTTTCTCCTTTTTGGTTGTATACTTCCGTTTTGGCAGAGGTGTTCTCTTTTAAGGAGTAGAGCTTTAAGGTCACTTCTTTTTCGTAGTCGTATACAGGTCTCTCTGCATCGTCTTTTACAGCCAGGATGGTGTTTTCTCTTACCAGGCAGGGTATGCTTAGGTATCCGTGCTGTTCTCTGATCCATCTGCCACCGTTTATTTCTTCGCCGGTGATGTAATTTGTCCAGGTTCCTTCCGGCAGGTAATATTCTGCCTGGCCTTCGGGATTGAAGATGGGAGCTACCAGTAAGCGGTCACCGAACATATATTGTTTATCCAGATAGCCGCAGGCAGGATCATTTTCAAACTCCAGTACCATACTTCGCATTACGGGTACTCCTGTTCTGCTGGTCTGCACGGAATTAGCGTACAGATAAGGCATGAGGGAGGCTTTTAATTTGGTGAAGTATCTTGCTACTTCTACGGATTCCTCGTCGTAAGCCCAGGGTACACGGTAGGAGGTGCTTCCGTGGAGCCTGGAGTGGGAGGACATTAATCCAAAGGCTACCCATCTCTTGTATACATCCGGAGTTGAAGTGTCCTCAAAGCCTCCTATGTCATGGCTCCAGTAACCGAAACCAGACATGGTCAGGGACAAGCCGCCTCTTAAACTCTCGGACATGGACTCAAAATTGGACCAGCAATCGCCGCCCCAGTGTACGGGGAATTTCTGTCCGCCTGCTGTTGCACTTCTGGCAAAAACTACTGCCTCTTCTTTTCCTTTTTTTCTGGCAAGGAGATCAAAGACCGTTTGATTATATAACTGGGTGTAGTAGTTGTGCATGGCCTTGGGATCTGCTCCGTTGTAATATACCACGTCCTCTGTGGGTATACGCTCACCGAAATCAGTCTTAAAGCAATCTACGCCCATATCTACAAGTTCTTCTAATTTTCCGGCGAACCAGTCACAGGCTGCAGGGTTGGTAAAGTCCACAATTGCCATTCCGGGCTGCCACATATCCCACTGCCATACATCGCCATTCTTCCTCTTAATAAAATAACCGTTCTTCATTCCTTCTGCAAAGAGTACGGAATCCTGAGCGATATAGGAATTGATCCATACACAGATCTTTAAGCCTTTGGCTTTCAGCCGTTTTAACATTCCAACGGGATCCGGGAATACTTCTTTGTCCCATTTGAAATCCGTCCAGTGGAAGCCTTTCATCCAGAAGCAGTCGAAATGGAATACGCTTAAGGGTATCCCTCTTTCCTCCATTCCGTCTACAAAGCTGGTTACTGTTGCTTCATCATACTGAGTGGTAAAGGAAGTGGAAAGCCATAGTCCAAAGCTCCAGGTTGGAGGCAGGGAGGGTTTGCCGGTTAAATCTGTATAACGAACCAGCGCTTCTTTCATAGTGGGTCCGTTAAAGATAATATAATCCAGACTTTCTCCTTCTACGCTAAAGCCAACTTTCTTAACCTGCTCAGAACCTACTTCATAGGATACTTTGGAAGGACTGTTAACAAATACACCATAACCTCTGTTGGATAAGTAAAAAGGTATGTTCTTATAGGATTGCTCACAGGAGGTTCCTCCGTCTTCATTCCATATGTCAACGGATTGACCGTTCTTTACGAAAGGTGTAAAACGTTCTCCCAGACCATATATTAATTCGCCTACGGAAAGACTCAGCTGTTCTCTCATGTAAGCACCTTTGCTGTCTACTTCATAGGCTAACCCTTTAAAGTCTGTTCTTACATAAGCAAGATCCTTAAAAGCACTTGAGGTAAGCTTATAATCATCACGGTAATATGTCAGTTCTGCGCTCTCTTTGTTAATATGGAGTCTTAAGGAACCGCTTGAAATATCATAGCTGTTCTCATCTTCTTTAATATCCAGCTGCAGATTTTCGTCAGTATTTATTTCAAAATCCGGACCATGATTTATAACCCCCATGTAATGGAAGGTCTGGACTCTCAGAACTTCCTTTCCGGGTGCGGAAATCTTAATCGTAAGATTGGGACCTCCTAAGGTATCGCCTCTATGTCTTATTTTATGGGTGGAGGCACTAAAGGTAATACTGTTACCGGTTCTGCCGGTTTCAAAAAACTGAGCCGGGCTGAATATTTCGGTGCCGGGCTGGGAAAGCCACTGTCCATTACTGAATTTCATCTTAACCTCTTTCTGCAGAAATACTCCGCTTTTTATAATTTGTTTACCCGTTAAACTATAAAAATCAAGAAAATTCCTTAAGCTCTTGCGGTTATTAACTGCTTTTATATTTTCTGTTGTAGGTGCAGGAAAAACCCTCCATCAAATATTCCTTATACGTTTAAGTATATCTTTTTTGAGGAGGGTTTTCAATCATAATTTTTAGCCATAAATTACATCAAAAATTGTATATCCGTATTTATTTTGATAGAGTAGTTATCAGTTTCTCAAATTCCGCTACGGGAATAGGTTTGGAGTACAGATAGCCCTGAGCCATATCACAAAGTACGCTTTTTAAGAAATCTGACTGGTTCTGAGTCTCTACACCTTCTGACAGTACTTTCATGTTAAGCTGTTTTGCCATACTGATAATACTGGAAACGATAATCTGCTCTTCTCTCTGCATGTTGTCATGTCCGAAGAATTCTTTATCCAGCTTAATAACGTCTGTTGCCATATCCTTTAACAGATTCAGGGAAGAATAACCCGCACCGAAATCATCAATGGATACTCCGAATCCAAGTCTTCTAAGCTCCTTCATGGCCGATATGGCTGCTTCCGTATTATTAAGGAAGATACTCTCTGTAAGTTCCATTTCCAATAAATTATAGGGTATGCCATAGGAATCAACCAGCTTTCTGATATCCTCCACAAAGTGCTCATCATGGAGATGTACCCTGGATACATTTACGGAAATAGGTATGGGGGGTATCCCCTGTTCCATCCAATTTTTAATAATTTTACATACTTCTTCATATATATAGAAATCCAGATTTACTACAAATCCATTATTTTCAAATATAGGTATGAAATCTCCCGGCATAATTATAATGCCGTTTCGAATCCAGCGCACCAGCGCTTCTGCACCAACCAGGCTGCTATCCGTCAGATTGACCTTAGGCTGTAAGTACACTACAAATTCCCTGTCTCTTAAAGCCTGTTCCATGGTATTGTTTATTTCCGCTTCCCGCTGCAGGTTCAGCTGCATGTTGATATCAAAAAAACAATAAGAGGATGTGGACGCATTCTTAATAGTTTTACGCGCTATATTGGCGTTGTCTATGGCAACGGTTATATCTTCGCCGGCATTGATAAAAGCAATTCCACTGGCTACAATAAACTTGGTACTGGGATATTTACTCTTCTGAAGCGTATTGAATTTCTCGTGAATGTCATTAATAAAATCAATAATTTCCTGCTCTTCCTTAAAAGGAAGGCATATTACAAAATTATCTTCTGCATTTCTTGCAATACCTTCTTTTTGAATGTCTCCTCCGGATATGATATAGGCAAATTCACATAATATCCTGTCTCCGGTTTCGTAACCAAGGGTATTGTTCAAATATTTAAATTTTGTAATGTCCAGATAGATAATGGCACATCTGCTGCCGGAATGAAGTACGATATGATTAACATCCTTCTTAAATTTATGAAGGGTGGGCAGTCCTGTCAACGCATCATAATTCTTCATTATGTATAACTGCCTGCTGGCACGCTCAGAAGCACGCAGTTTCAGCAAATAAGAGGATATGATTTTAGTAATGGTAAGGAAGGAATCCAATTCATAGTCGCTCCAGTCCCTGCTCTTGGTAAGATCATGGACGCTGACACAGCCTTTTAAGGTATCATTCTCAAAAATTGCACATTGGAGTAAGGCTTTGACACCGATCTTTTTTAGTACCTCTTCCTGCTCAGAGGCACTTGATATATCCGGTACAGAGTATACTCCGCTTTCACTAAAATTAAACTGATGCTCCTTAAGATATCTGCTGAACTCTTCTTTTTCTTCTGTACTGGCTTCCATTCTGTCATTGGAGCAGAAATAAGTCAGTTTGTAATCGGAAGCGTCTGCGACATATTCAAAGATACAGATCTGATTGCAGTCAAATTGTGTCCTGACTTTATTGAGCAGCAGATTAATGGCGCTGTTAACATCCTTTGTCCTTGACATGATGTCAAATGCAAAAGCAGTCATTTCCTTGTCAAAATTACTGCTGCCAAACCCTTTGGTTCGGTTTATCTTGTATTTATCAAAACATTCTTCATCTAAATATTGAGCAGGCTTTGGTATTTCAGAGTAGTAACGTCCATAACTTAACTGTCTCTTATCATTCTGATTCTCTCTATTATATAAAAGAGCAGCATCAGCCTTTAAAAATAACTCATGGAAATTGTTTCCGTCTGTTGGATAAGTTGAGATTCCAATACTGCAGGAAATCTTATAATTCTTATTCTCTCCGGTATAGGTATTGGCAAAAACAGAATATATTATCTTAGCTTTTTCTTTTAACAATTCAAGATTCGATACATTTTTTATGAATATAAGAAATTCATCCCCGCCTATTCGGCTGGCGATGTCCGTATCATAGAAATTCTTACGAAGAGCATCGGCTATATTAACCAGCACCGTATCACCAAATAGATAGCCAAGGTTTTCATTGACTGCATCAAAATTATCAATATCCACAATCATTAGCCCATGGCATTGTCCGGGTACGGAGGTCCTTAAAAATTCCTCGATCACCTGTCTGCTGTGTTCCTTATTATATAGTCCGGTCAGGGTATCCTGCTTCTCCTGGGCAAGCTTCATGTTTTTTTCTATCATTCTTCGCTCTTTCCGGTGCATCAGCTCCTGTTTGATTTCCTCCCAGCTACTGCCGTCAATAAGTACAGAATAAATTGTTTTATCGTAGATAAATTCGATATAATTGTCCTTTTGCACATAGTTGGCGATAACTCCCTCCGGTAAGGGAATGCTGGCGAAAAAGTCCATCAATTGTTCTTTTGTATAGAGATACCTTTTGCTGAAGGCATTATTATTTAAGTCAGACATATATTATTCTTACCATCCATGTTGTATATTCCTGTCATCCCTGATCATTTCTTGTACAATTGTACACATTATATCATGCTTTTGTCCGTTCCACAACCGCTAAATCACAACCAAAAATGCAAATACCATATATATTTTCGATAAATTTTGTAAGTTTTTGCATATATTGTCACCTTTTTTCTAATTATAAGAATTTTAATCGTTTTAACTAGAATGGATAGATGCGTCTTTAGAGTATCTCCTGAAATTTCCTTTATTCCCTTACTGTTTCCCATTAAATATTCCACGAATATTAATCTTATTTATTCATATATTTAGTTAGTAAAACTATTTCCGGAGTTGAGACCATGGACCAGGATTGCAGGCAATATATCATTAGTGATGAGTACGCTGACTTCATTGTGGAAAATGGTTCTCCGCTAAGTCGGTTTTCCGCTATAGAAAACACCTGCCAGACCCCCCTTACAAACAGTCACACCGCTGTATTTGTACCCATAGCTAATGTTCCAGAAAACATAATTCAATCCTATGGTTACAGTGTATTTCCCAGTTGTTTCGGACTTATGGACACAGGAAGCCTGGAAGCCTCCGGTATTACAAGAACACGTAATATTCCGGCTTTTAACTTAAGAGGTAACGGCATTCTTATAGGAATTATTGATACCGGCATTGATTATACCCATGAAGCGTTTCGAAACGCAGATGGTACTACACGAATTGTATCCATCTGGGATCAGACCATCCAGACAGGTTCTCCTCCCCAGGGATTTCTATTTGGCAGTGAATACACAAGAGAGCAGATTAACCAAGCCTTGTCAGATCCCAATCCACTGACTGTTGTTCCAAGTGTGGACGAGGACGGGCATGGAACTTTCTTGGCTGGAATTGCTGCCGGTAATCCCAATGATGCACAGAATTTTTCCGGGGTCGTACCAGAATCCGGGATTATTGTTGTTAAGCTTAAACAGGCTAAAACATACCTGCGGCAATTTTTTCGTATTCCCGATGGGCCAATCTGTTATTCAGAGACTGATATTATCTTCGGTGTTAATTACCTTATGGCAATAGCCAGAAACCTTGGGCTTCCTATCTCTATATGTATCGGCTTCGGAACTTCCCAGGGTGCCCATGATGAAAGAGGTATCTTAAGCAGTTATCTGTCACTGCTGGCAGATTACAGCGGAGTTGCAATAACCATAGCTGGCGGAAATGAAGGAAATACCGGTCATCATTTTCATGGTAATGTTCAGAATACAACGGATTTTATTACGGTTGATCTTCGAGTCGCCAGCAATGTTGCCGGTTTTTCAATGGAGCTGTGGGGAGATGCTCCAAGTACCTTCTCTGTTGATATTTTATCCCCTACCGGCGAATATATACCACGAATCCCTGCGCGTATCGGTGAGACCAGAGTTATACGGTTTATTTTTGAGAAAACCGTTATTTTTATTGATTATCAGCTGGTGGAATCTCAAACCGGTGATCAGTTGATTCTTATGCGTTTTTCAGAGCCAACAGAAGGAATCTGGCGATTTCGTGTTTATTCCAGCAGTGATTTGCAGTCCAATTTTCATATCTGGCTTCCCATCTCACAATTTCTTCCAGTGGAAACCGCTTTTGTTGAACCAAATCCCTATACTACTTTGACTTCACCTGGCAATACGATTATTCCTATTATAGTAACAGCCTACAACTATACCAATAACAGCCTTTACTTAAATGCCAGCAGGGGTTTCACCAGAACCAACGGCATTAATCCGGATCTTGCCGCTCCGGGGGTTAATCTTATTGGCCCTGCGCCCGGAAATCAATATACCACCAGATCCGGTACCAGTGTTGCTGCCGCTCACACTACAGGTGTGGCAGCTATGGCTCTTCAGTGGGGTATAACAGAGGGTTATTATACACAGCTTGACAGTGTGGAAATCAAGAATCTTATGCTTAGAGGCGCGAAAAGGGATCCTAATCTGACTTATCCAAACAGGGATTGGGGTTATGGAATTCTTGATATTTATAACTCCTTTAACAGTTTACGTGGAGAAACTGTGCCTGGTAGTATTCAGTGACAGACGGCATTTGTATGAAAATTACAAGCTATGGTTTGTAGGCAAAGGATTGGTGTTTCACAAGGGGACGGAAAATTACACAAAACAGAAAAACTCATGCTTCGATTCCAAGGCATAAGAAGGCCTAATTCTCTGAAGATTTTGTGCTTGGCATATTCTAAAACAGATAACTCGCTTTGCTCAAACAATCTGTTTTAGAATATAGCACAAAATCTTCAGAGAAAAGACCTTCTAATGCCTTTCCATAGGCGCATTCGTTCTTCTGTTTTGTGTAATTTTCCTGTTCTTCTATGTAAGCTCCGCCTCTCGTTCTCACTTGTGTGGTATTATTTTTACCAAAAGAAAGTAGTTAATGATATTTATAGTACAATAGACAGCTTTATTTATAGTAGTGTGGAATACACATGTGGATTTGATTCTTAAGGTAATTCATATGCTGGAACTAACTTAAGAAGAGTTCCATGCTCACTTCTTTTTAATAATGAAAGCAGCATAATATCTTTCATTATTAGCAAAGTTTGTCATGGAACTCTTTTTTATTGTATTTTCATTTATATTTATTTATATTTATCTATATTTATTTATATTGATTTATATCTTTTTAATTCGTAACTTTTTAACTATTTATTCAAATTTCCTAGATTAGATATGGACTTGTATCTATAACATAGATACAAGTCCAGTGGCATATTTTTATAGTAATATGAATTTGAATATCAGTTTTTTATTGCATTTTTTTAATGATGTGATACTTCCGGGTCAAAAGGTAAAATCCAAAAATTCATCTCTTGAATATTTACATGATAATAGTATTGAATACTTCTTACTGAGCTTTAGGATATATTTTTTACATTTCACTCAATGCCATTTTATAATCACTTTTTGACCCTCATATCATAATATCAGATTATATTATATTTTATATATTGATTCCTTTATGGTTATATATAAGATTATTGGTTCTTTTATTGGTTTATATATAAGATTATTGAATATTAGTTTGTATATTGTTGTATATTTATAAATTTCAACTAATAGGCTACCTACAGCTTTGCGATGTCTATCAGTGTTATATTATCCAGATCTGCATTTTCAAGGCTGGTTACTAGAGCTCCTGCTGTGTCTAATGAAGTGAGGCAGGTTACACCATTTTCAATGGAGGTTCTGCGGATTAAGAAACCGTCTCTTGATTTATCTCTGCCCTGGGTTGGTGTATCGATAACCAAATCAATTTCGTGTCCCATTATCAGGTCAATGATAGTGGGTGCTTCCTTATCCAGTTTATTAACCGGGATTGCTTTAACTCCATTGTCATTTAAGTATTTGGCTGTACTTCTGGTGGCATAGATTTCATATCCAAGCTTCTTAAATCTTCCGGCTATTATGACAGCCTCAGGCTTATCTGCATCTTTTACTGTCATTATCATTTTCTTATGCTTTGGCAGATTGATTCCGGCTCCAAGAAATGCCTTATACAGTGCTTCGTTAAAGGTCTTGGCTATACCAAGGCACTCACCGGTGGATTTCATTTCCGGTCCTAAGCTGATATCTGCACCGTACAGTTTTTCAAAGGAGAAGACCGGCATCTTTATCGCAATATATCCGGCATTGGGTGCAAGACCTGTTCCAAAGCCCAGATCCTTTAATTTATTTCCTAAGATAACCTGAGAAGCAAGTTCTACAATTGGTATTCCTGTTACCTTGCTGATGTAAGGTACGGTACGGCTGGAGCGGGGATTTACTTCTATTACATATACCTCTTCCTTATATACAATGAACTGTATATTTATAAGTCCGATTACATGAAGTGACTTTGCAAGTCTTCTGGTATATTCTACAATTACCTCTTGTGTCTTTTCGGTTACATTCTGGGCCGGATATACGGAGATACTGTCTCCGGAATGGATTCCTGCCCGTTCTACATGCTCCATAATTCCTGGTATCAGGATTTCTTCTCCGTCGCATACCGCATCAACTTCCACTTCTTTTCCCATAAGGTACTTATCTACCAGAATAGGATGCTCCTGTACATTCAGGTTGATGATATCCATAAATTCCCTGATATCCTCATCACATATTGCTATCTGCATTCCCTGTCCGCCCAGTACATAGGAAGGTCTTACTAATACCGGATATCCTAATTCATTGGCTACTTTGATTGCTTCTTCTGTGGTGAATACTGTCTTTCCGGCAGGTCTTGGTATGGAGCATTCTTCTAAGATGGCATCAAATAATTCCCTGTCTTCTGCCGCATCCACGTCTTCTGCACTGGTTCCGAGGATCGGTACTCCCATTTTAAGGAGGGCTTCTGTTAATTTGATTGCTGTCTGTCCGCCAAACTGAACAACTGCACCGTCAGGTTTCTCTAAGTCAACAATGCTTTCCACATCTTCCGGTGTAAGGGGTTCGAAGTAAAGCTTGTCGGCAATATCAAAGTCTGTACTTACAGTCTCCGGGTTGTTATTTACAATAATGGTCTCATAACCGGCTTTGGACAATGCCCATACACTGTGTACGGAGCAGTAATCGAATTCGATTCCCTGTCCGATTCGGATAGGTCCGGAGCCTAATACCATTACTTTCTTTCTGTCTCTGGTTTCTTCTACTTCGTTTGTACTGGCATAGCAGGAATAATAGTAAGGAGTACTGGCTTCAAATTCCGCTGCGCAGGTATCAACCATTTTATAGGCAGGGAGTATCTTATATTCTTCCTTACGAAGTTTCTTTATTTCCTCCAGGCTTTTTCCTGTTAGGTTTGCGATTACACGGTCAGGATATTCCAGTCTCTTTGCTTCCGTTAATAGTTCAGGGGTCAGGGGTTTGGTCTTAAGTTCCTCTTCCATTTCAACCAGGATAGCTATTTTATCTAAGAACCATCTGTCAATTCTGGTAATTGCAAAGATTTCATCATAAGAGATTCCTCTTCTGATGGCCTCTGCTACTACAAACAGACGACGGTCATCAATGCGGTGTAAGAATTCTATGATTTCTTCTTTGGAATACTGCCCGTAGTTGCCGTGATTTAAGCTGTAGATATTCAGTTCCAGGGATCGTAAGGCTTTCATCAGTGCACCTTCAAAATTAGTGCAGATACTCATAACCTCTCCGGTAGCTTTCATCTGGGTAGTAAGGGTTCTCTTTGCCATTATGAATTTGTCAAAAGGCCATTTGGGAATCTTTACGACCACATAATCAAGTGCGGGTTCAAAGCTTGCAAAAGTCTTACCGGTGATAGCATTAGGGATTTCATCCAGATTATAGCCTAAGGCGATTTTAGCAGCTACCTTGGCAATAGGGTATCCCGTAGCCTTGGAGGCTAATGCGGAAGAACGGCTTACCCTGGGATTTACTTCGATTACACAATACTCAAACGTATCGGGATGGAGGGCATATTGAACGTTACAGCCTCCTGTGATTTTTAATTCTGTGATAATATTAAGAGCAGAGGTTCTTAACATCTGATATTCTTTATCGGATAAGGTCTGGGAAGGAGCTACTACAATACTGTCTCCGGTGTGAACACCTACAGGATCGAGATTCTCCATGTTGCAGACGGTAATGCAGTTACCTTGCTTATCTCTCATTACTTCATATTCTATTTCTTTCCAGCCTGCAATACTTCTTTCGATCAGGCACTGTCCAACACGGCTTAATCTTAAACCATTCGAACAGATTTCTTTTAACGCTTCCGGGTCTGCTGCGATACCGCCACCGCTGCCGCCAAGGGTGTAAGCAGGTCTTACAACTACCGGGTAACCAATGGTTTCAGCAAAAGCTAAAGCAGCCTCTACATCTGTAACAACGGTACTGGGAGCGCAGGGTTCGCCGATCTTTTCCATGGTAGTTTTAAATTCCAGACGATCTTCTGCTTTTTTAATGGTCTCAGAAGTGGTTCCGATAAGACGAATACCATTGTCTTTTAAGAAACCGGACTCTTCTAATTCCATGGCAATATTTAACGCTGCCTGACCTCCTAAGGTAGGAAGCACACTGTCTGGCTGCTCTAACAAGAGAATCTTCTTTACCATATCCGGTGTCAGTGGTTCAATATATACTTTATCTGCAATATCCTTATCTGTCATAATGGTCGCAGGGTTGGAATTCACCAGTACTACTTCAATGCCTTCTTCTTTTAAGGAACGGCAGGCCTGTGTACCGGCATAGTCAAACTCAGCCGCCTGACCGATGACAATAGGACCGGAACCGATAACCAGAACTTTCTTAATATCCATTATTTTTGGCATACCTGCACCTCCATCATGTTAATAAACTCGTCAAAAAGGAATTCGGAATCCTGAGGACCTGCACAGGCCTCGGGATGAAACTGTACGGTAAATATGTTCTTGCCAAGATAGTGATAACCTTCTATGGTTCCGTCGTTGGCATTTACAAAATACTTCTCGGCTACCTCTGTTTTTAAGGTACCGTCTTCTACCACGTATCCGTGATTCTGAGAAGAAATATACACTCTTCCGGTCTTAAGATCCTTCACCGGGTGATTGGCACCTCTGTGTCCGTATTTCATTTTCTTGGTATCTCCGCCGCAGGCCAGAGCCATCAGCTGATGTCCAAGACAGATTGCAAAGATGGGAACCTCACTGTTATACATCTTTTTGATTTCTTCAATAATTTCCACACATTCCTTGGGGTCTCCCGGTCCGTTGGAGAGCATGATGCCGTCAGGCTTATCTGCTAAGATTTCCTCTGCTGCTGTCAGCGCAGGATAGATGGTAACGTCACATCCTCTTTTTAAGAGGCAGTCCTTTATATTATCCTTAGAACCGTAATCCAGTAAAGCCACTTTAAAGTGCCCTGTCTTGTAGGGATTAACCTTTAATCCGCTTCTTGCAAGATCAGCTTTCCCAGGCCTGAACTCTTCTGCCTTATAGCTGGTCTTTTCGGCACAGGTTACTTTATTTACGACACCAGTTACTTTATGGGCTTTTAATTCCTTGATTACTTCTTCTACCTTCACATCTTCTCTGCAAGTAATCATACCGTTCATCGTTCCCTTTTCCCTTAGAATCTTTGTCAGGGCTCTGGTATCTATTCCTGCAATTCCCGGTATATCATTCTTTTTTAAGAAATATTCGATTGTATCCTCACTGCGGAAGTTACTGGGTCTCCTGGCGATTTCCCTTACAATGTAGCCATCTACCCAGGGCTTTTTCGATTCCATATCCTCATAACAGATTCCGTAATTTCCTATCAGCGGGTAGGTCATAACGACTGCCTGTCCTGCATAGGAGGGATCTGTGAGAATTTCCAAATAACCAGTCATAGATGTATTAAATACAATTTCACTGATTACATCCCTTGTCGAGCCAATACTTGTTCCTGCAAATATATTGCCGTCCTCCAGTATTAAGAAAGCTTTCATAACTTCCACCTGTTCCTTTCAATGTCGTACACTTAACAGTTCCCTTGGGCTGCCGTTGTTGCCTTTATACCTGATTTTGCCCGAAAAAAAAGAGTAGAATACATTATTTTTACCTACTACTCTCCCCATTAAGCTCACTGATACCCAAATTGTTAGTATTCTATCACATCCCTTTTAGAAAAACAAGAATTTTTTTTATTAGTTTTTTGAGAGAGATTTATAAGGAGATGTTATTTATTTTTATTCATTATTTTATATAATTATACATTAAAGTTTAAAAATAATCAAGGGGATAGTTTTTAAGATTTAAAAAGATTTTAGAGTAGGATTTGGGTTGTGGGGGTGGACGATGATTGGCGGGACTGTTTATTCGTCTTGCTGTTCTAGAACCCTTATTCCACTAAAGTTCCGGTAACTGTTCATGGCAGGTCAAATAGTGCCAAACTCGCTGTCAGGCTGTGGTAGTGCTCCTTTGTTGAGCTCAGACAGTGGCACTATCTGACCTATTCACAGTTACCGGAACTTAAGTGTCATAAGGAACCTCTCAATGCAAAACTCATAAACAGTCCCACCAATCATCTGTGCTTTTTCATAGAGCATATTTACTATTTTTATTTCTTCTTTGGACATGCATTTTTCGTTACTATTTTTTTCATATTTATTTTTTATGCATAATCCATAGGGAATCTGTATTATGATTTATTCGCATAGCAAAATCATAGGGTTCGGTCGTATGCCGTTAGTTAATGTTTTCTAGATTTTTTATACAGTAGAAAAGGTTTTTGGAAACTATTTATGGTCATGCAATAGTGCACTTATCCTATAACGTACTTATCATGCAATATAAATGAGTTACCAAAACACTCAGAATGAATATTTATTGTGAGAAATGTGCCACACAGCAGACTGTTTAAATAAGTTCGAGCAACAGTTAGTTATTCATGTTGGAATCGGGACTTGTCGAGCAAATTTAATGGCTGGCAAACCAACATCAGTAGTACCATTAATCAAAAATTCTGGGGGCTTCAGATGTATAAGGTGGGAGTTGGTCTTAAACCTATGAATTTTAAGAAAAATACACCTCAACTTTTAGCAGGAGAACTTAGTAAATTGAACTCGGAAAATATCTTTCAAAGCTGAGTTAGTTCAAAAACAATTAATAGACGAAAATGTGTCAAAGACAGCTTCCAGTGAACTACATAAAATATTAACCAATATATAACAGAATCTGAATCTTTATTACATTTACTTTAGAAGTAATAAAGAACTATATAAAATTTTACAAGTACTTAAGATATATTATTCTAACTTATTTCGTTATGGAATAAGTCAGAAGCACTAGCAAAATTACTTTTTGTACTGGCTCAAAACCACAAAAAACACTTTAATGATTTAAAGTTAAAAAAATCCCAGTTTCAATCAATTAGCAGGCGATTTGTACAAAGGAGTAAGCTTCATGCGCCTACGGAAATGTATTAGAAGTCCTTTTCTCTGAAGCTTCTGTGCTATATCCACAAACAGATTGTTTGAGCGCAGCGAGTTATCTGTTTGCGGATATGTCAAGCACAGAAGCTTCAGAGAATTAGGACTTCTTATACATTGGAGTCGAAGCATGGGGCTTACTCCTTTGTGCAAATCGCCGTCCCCTTGCCAAAACCTGCCCCCTTTAATTCTTTACCTGTGTTCTCCCTTACATCCCCATACTTTCGTATTTTCTAATCCCCCGATAAAATACAAATCGGGCTGCCAAAAAGAATACTATACACATGCCAATCAACAGCAAAGTATAGCTTATAACATGTTCTCCCCGCACTATGTAGGCCGGTATCAGTCCTATAAAACCATAAGGGATAATAAATAACAGGATAAGCTGCACTCCTTTTGGGTATATATTTATGGGGTATCTTGCATATTGCCCTATGCTGCTTATGGTAAAAGGTATGCTGGTTCTTCCTCCTGAGTCATACCAGAATATCAGACTATTACTAAGGAGGTAGACTGACATCAGGATGACCGTACCGCAGACTATCAGAAAGAAGCACAGCAGTATAGAGCCGAGGTTGTATTTTCCCAGCGCATTAAGGGAAATATTCAGGCTGACAACGCCAAATAGGAACACTCCTATTCCCTGTAAGCCCATTCCATAGGACAGAACTTGATAGAGCGGTGATACAGGGCGGGTTAATATTGAATCGAATTGTCCGTTAAATACCATTCCCGGCATTTGCCAGATTCCTTCAAAGAGTATACTGTTAAGCCCTTCTGCAATAAATAGAAATGACATGATCAGATAGATTTCATGTTCCTGCCATCCTGCGATACTTGGGATATTTTTATAGATTACAAAGGGGATTGCCATGATTAATATACGTGTCAGTATTCCTGAGATCAGCATCATCCAGAAATTAAAGGTATATTCCATTTCCGTTTTGATATACTGCTCTTTGAGCTTTAAAAATATTCTTAGCATCTTCTCATCCTCCTGCTACATTTAAGTTCTTTCGTACAAGTCCATATATCAAATTGTGCAGAAGAACAAAGACCATTATCCATAGGATTTGAAGCAGGAACATGATGGATAGGCTTACCGGCAGTTCCTGCCCCAGCAATAACGCTATGGGCATTTGCACCATATAGGGAAACGGCGTCATATAACTGATATTTCTAAGCCATTCCGGGAACATGGCAAGGGGAAGTACGGCTCCTGAAAAGAACTCAAAGAGTGCAATCCTTGTCCAGATAATACCTAAATATCCTGTACTGAAAAAGCATAAAAGGCTGAACACATCCACCAGAAGTATACGAAGCAGTATGGATAATATAAAGCAGGGTATAAAAAGCAATACTGTATTTGTTGTTGGTATTATCATATATTTTCCAAAGATAAGGAAACCTGAAACTACAATTATCAGATTTACAGCACATTGCAGTAAAAGTACCCCCGTCATTTCAGATACATATTGAGACAAAAAAGAAACCGGACGAATGCAACGGGCAACTACGGTTCCACTCCTGATTTCCCTTGCCAGAGTATTCTCTGAGGACCAGCTAAGCAGGTTATTCAGGGAGAATGCTATTAAGATATATGCAAACATCTCTTCTTTTTTTATTCCGCCTATTGCCGTACCTGCCTGCTGACCATATAAGGCCTGCCACAGCAGGTATTGACCGGCCAGCAGAACTATTGGTGTAAATAGATTCATAATAAAGCTGGTTTTATAATACAAATGACTCTGCATTGATATTCCTGTCAGTTTTAAGAATGCTTTCACCCTAAATTAGCCTCCTTAGAAAAAATTCGGGAAACCACTTCGTCTATATCCGGCTCTTGTATGGTAATATCTTCGATCTCAAAAGCTCTGGATATTGCGCTTAGCACCTGTTCTGAAGTATATTGTTCCGTGTGATACATGATTTTAGTTGTTCTGCCTTCTGCTTCGACTCTGGCTTCCGGTAATAGCAGCTTTATCTCACTTTTCTGATTGCCAGCTACCTTTACCACCTTTTCTTTTACATAGCTGTGCTTTAGATTGTCTAATGTGCCGTCGTAGAATACTTTTCCTTTTGAAAGTACGATTGCATCCTCACAGATTTCATCAATGTCATCCAAATCATGGCTTGTGAGAAAGATACTGATTCCTTTTTCTTTATTCATCTGCCGCAGGAAGGTACGTATTGTGTGCTTTACATTAATATCCAATCCTATGGTTGGTTCATCCAGATACAGTATCTTGGGATTATGTAAAAATACCATTCCAATATCTGATTTCATTCGCTGACCAAGTGACAGCTTCCTTGCCGGTGATGACAGAATCGGTGCTAAATCCAGCAGCTCCACTACCATCTCAAAGTTCTTCCGAAACTCCTTCTTATCCAGTTTGTATAAAGTCTGAATGGCATTATAGCTTTCAATCACAGGTATATCAATCCATAGATTTGACTTCTGGCCAAATACTACCCCTATGTTTCTAAGATAATCCTGGCCGCTGCGTCTTGGGTCCTTTCCATATACTTTGATCTCACCGGCTGTAGGGGTCAGTATGCCAATCATCATCTTAATAAGTGTTGATTTACCGGCACCGTTTTCTCCGATACATGCCAGGGCCTGTCCTTCTGCAACATGAAAGGAGACGTTATCAACTGCTGCTTTCTCAACCCATTCTGAGTGAAACAGATTTTTGAATGCTCCCTTTAATCCGGGTTCTTTCACATTTGTACGATATGTCTTGCTTATGTTGTTTATTTCAATCATCTAAGTTTGTCTCCTTTGTATAAAAATACGATATATTACCCTTCTTATCAATATTAACCTGATGTTAGTATATAACAGTGGATACAAAAAGTTTAACACGTTAAAGGCCTCATGGAAAGGTGTGCTATTTCTTATTTCAGGTTAAAAATTTTATAATGGAGTTATTTCTTCGGTATTTATAAGTATGTATTAAGTAATAAACATTAACAATTTCCAATGTGATTTGTTATAATAATATTATAATAATTCCAGCCCTTAAAACTTAGCGCATTATTAAAAATAATAATATTTTTCTCGCCATGTCAAATATTGTTTGTACAATATTACAACATTTAATAAATAATAGTTTATGCTACTAATGAACTAAATCCTTAATTTGTGTAACTTTATTAATATAACTTAAGTAAGCCGGACAATATCTGCAGGTGAGTATTGGATAAAGACTGGAGGTTATCCTTTCTACTCATTCCAGACAGGTAATGTCAGGCTTTTGATAAACTAATTTAATTCTGCTATTCTTGTTACTGCCACATAAATACCCGATATTCTGTACCAGGTTGGCAGATCTACTATTCCGTTTGCAGGAAGTCCAAAGGTCTGCTGAAAAGCTCTGACAGCGGCTTCTGTCTGTGGGCCGAAAACTCCGTCTACGGCTACCGTGGGTACTACTGTGTAGACCTGTGATATGGCATTTAGCTGCTCCTGCATCTGACGAACACTGTCTCCTCTTGAGCCGATTGTAAGATTGGCCCCCGGCCAGGAAGAAGGTACACCGGATACCTGGTTCGCAGAGTTTATATAGATGCTGGAACCATAGAAATTACGTAATATCTGGATGGCTGTCATTCCCTGATCACCTAAGGCTTTTGAACCCCACTGTGTCATCCATCCCGGACAAGTAACGTTTCTGCCGTCGCAATACTGGGTTAGAATCGGCTGCTTTACATTAGGGCGTGACAGGTAATTATTAAATACCTGATCCACTGCCTGTGATATGGTATCATATATATTTCTGCCCCTCATCCATTTATGGTCAAAGGCTGTGGAGGAGGTTATGGTAAAGGTATATCCCCTGTTACGATACCATTCAGTATATACTCTGTTAAGAGTAAAGGACATAATTGCAAGAATATTTGCGGTAATAGTAGAAGCCGGCCAGGTTGCATATATTTCACTGGAGGCTACATTTTTAATATAATCACTGTATCGCTCATAGTAATTGGAGGCACTGGTATCGGAGGGCGGTCCGTCATGAACGATGACAAATTCCGGAACCACTACCCCCGGCAGTACGATTTCTCCGCTTTCGCTGGTGGGCTTTATCTCTGCTTCCGCAATTTTAGGCGGATAATCACCAAAAAGGGTATGGGGTGGTATGACATAGCGCTGTGCTCCCTGCACCGCTCTTACCGTGATAGGCTGAATTGCCGTAACATCCGGCAATATCTCCGCTCCGTCCACATCAATGCTGTCAAATCCTTCCGCAGTTACATTAACATTATATAAGGAGTAAGGCTGGGCTTCTTGTGCCGGGTCCAGACTATAGTCTATTGGCGGCGCCTGGAGGTCTATTACGGGTGTTCTCCCCAGCTCATCTGTTGTCAGTTCCTCAACAGTAGATTCCGGATCTCCGGTATAGGTTATTCTTACCCTGGCATTGGGTACCGGCCGAAATCCCTGCTCTGTCGTTACATTTGCCTGAAACTTTCCGAAGCTTTCCGTTCCCATCTGTGCGGGATATATCCTTTGCTGTTTATAATCATAATAACTCATTGTCCACACTTATTTTTCTATAGGATTACTTCAATATATGCTTCCATAAGCACGATAATGATTGATATAAATAATTTTTATACCGTTGATTCTTTTCAATAGATACTACTGACATTCCTGTTATACTTTTTATGTTTCCTAATTAATTGTTAAAAAGCTTTATAGCTGAGGTTTCTGCCAGTGGTATTAGATTTGACATATAACGGGTAATATTATAGAATAACCTAAGAATTCTGGATTTTATAAATAAGAGGTGCATATGACGGCTAATATAAACGGATATGAGAATCTATTGAAAAATATTAAATCAACCATATACGAAGGAATCTTAAAACTAGGAATTGTACAAGGTGAAAGTTTTGGTATATATTATGAACTCGACCTGTTAAATTATCTGTTAGGTACAGATTATGCCAATGCTGAAGGCATGTTAGAGAACTTGAAGGATTTTGCGGATTTTTCTAATATGCAGCTGATTCCGATGACAATCCGAAGGGAAGGCTCACGCTTTCGTTTTATCACTTCCGGTGAAGGAGTAGAGCATATAAGCAAAGATACCTCCTCTACGGATTTCTTAAAGAGTCTGATCGATCTGGTGAACACCCGCAAATTTGATTTGGAACAGGTCCAGAAAGTGTTTGAAGCTTCCGGACAGCCTTATTCCTGCAAAGAAGTAGATAACCCTGAATTTGAATATGTTTTTTCTTTTTCCGATAAGGACTTCGATCCTTTTTTCTATTGTTTTCATATCGGTCAGGGTCACAGCCATTACCACCGTTTGCTGGAGTTCAGCTACCGGAAGCTATTTTCCTAGTAATGTTGTGCAAATTTCGCTTCCTGTGAGCACCTGATTTTTACCCTGAGGCATGGTAGTGGAATTAGGGGTAGGAACCCCATAAACAAGTTGCTACCCCTTCCTGCTAACGTAGCAGTGTAAATTGTAGGTGCTGAATTGATTGAATTTTTAGCAAGGTAGTACTAGAGCTTATTGAGGCTGGTTTCAAAGAGGCTGGTATAGGTAAGTATGCCCTCCACTCTATGGGAGTTCATAAGATGGATGGTATCTACCGGAACAATCAGCTTCGGTGCTTTTTGAGCCAGTTCTTCTATGCTGATATCTTTGTTTAAGCGGATTCCTCTGCCAAGTGTCAAATGAGCCTTAAATTTCTGTTCTTCCACCGAAAATTCCCGTTTCTTAAGACACCAGGTAATTTTCTCATAGAGGTTTATTAATTCCTGGGATTCCTTAATACCAACCCATAAAATGTCCCCTGTTCCTGTCTTAAACCTTCCAAGCCCTTCGGTCTCCACTGCAAAGGGTTCTACCCTGCTTAACCTTACTCCCTCCTCCAGGGCCTCTTCTACCAGTTCACGTTTCCTTGTTTCACCAATAAAGGCTAAGGTCAAATGAAAATTTTCTTTACGAGTAAAGTTACCTTTCGATGAATTCTTCTTTATAAATCTGCCATACTCATATAGACTTTCTTTTTGATTCTCTGAAAAATCGATTGCTGCAAAAAGTCGATAGAATTTATCCATATTACTCCTTCCCTGAATATCAGAGCTTCCAGATGATATTCCAGATTTTGTATTTTAAAACTCATTTGCTTTTTAACCTGTTCGTCTATTCAGTCCAACTTCATGGCGCATAAATAAACCGACTTCCATAAATCCCAAATGCAACGGTCATACACTATATCTCATCTACTGTTAAAACATCTTCCAGTCCGCTGAGTAACAACAGAATTTTTTCGTGGTCATGCTTTTCCTGCTGCTTTATAGTGATAAACAGCCCTACTGTGTCCTCTGAATTTCTTGTTTTGCTGATTTCTACATCAGAGATTGACATATTGTTGGTTCGAATTACTTCAAATACACGGCTTATGGCATTTACAGTGGTAACCTGCACATAGACCTCAACCAGCTTGGTTCTGGACATGGTATAAACATCAAAGCGATGTAAAACAGTATTGCATATATAGATAAACACACATGCAATAATTGCACCTTCGTAGAAACCGATGCCGATTGCCAGCCCCATACAGGCAGACGCCCAAAGCCCTGCTGCTGTGGTCAGTCCCTTGACCTGCTGTTTTCCCGTTATTAATATAGTTCCCGCACCCAGAAAACCTATTCCGCTGATTACCTGTGCACCAAGCCTGGTGGGATCTGTTGTGTAATTCCGTATTTCCATCATATACTGACTTGTGATCATTACAAGGGCTGCACCGATGCAGACCAATATATGCGTTCTAAGTCCGGCAGGTCTTCGCTTTCTGCCTCTCTCATATCCGATTAAACCGCCAAAGAGAATTGCCAGCGTCAGCCTGGCTATAATGGAAAGTGTATTTATTTCCTGTAGTGAAGCAAGAATTTCTTTCATATTTACACCTCTTGTATATCTCTGGCATACCAGTGATACCGCCACAATTTAATAAGAGTGAAAGATCCATAATGTGGCAACCTTTCATAATAAATTTTCTATCACTCTTCCCTGGATTTGTTTTATACTGCTTGCACCATATGGAACCTTCCGCTTTATTAGCAAATCCTTGGGATGTATGACAGTACTACCTACCGGAATTTCCAATACAGAATACTGCAATATGGTGTAGTCATCCATTGTGCATCGTGTTTTAGCCATTCCCTGACAGGATACCGCTTTTCAGACAGTATTCCGCTTTTCTGATATCATAATTAAATTTTGCTGCGGTATTATATGAAATAGCTGCCCAAAGGAAGCCGGTATAGCATTAGCTTTCTGGGCAGCCGTTTGCAGCTGTTCTCGTATATTATTTAACCTGGACTGTCCAGTTAAAGGTATCTTCTAATTTGCCAAGCTGTATTCCGGTAATGGTATCATAGATTTTCTGGCTGTACTCCCCAATGCCTCCGTCTTTTACCTGCATGATCTTATCTTCCCATCTTAACTGTCCTACAGGTGAGATTACTGCGGCTGTGCCACTGCCAAATACTTCCTCCAGTGTACCGTTATCATAAGCCTCTTTGATCTCATTGATATCAATTTTTCTTTCTTCTACGGTAAGTCCCCACTCTTTACAGAGCTGAATTACAGATGCTCTGGTTACGCCGGGAAGTATGCTGCCATTTAATGCAGGGGTTACAATCTTTCCGCCAATTTTAAAGAAGATATTCATGGCTCCTACTTCTTCAATATATTTTCTCTCTACGCCATCCAGCCAGAGTACCTGTGAATAACCTTCTTCATGGGCCTTTACCTGTGATCTTAAGGAAGCAACATAATTGGCTCCGGTTTTGGCCTCTCCGATTCCACCCTTTACTGCTCTAACATATTCATCTTCTATCCATATCTTTACGGGATTTAAGCCTTCCGGATAATATGCTCCTACCGGTGACAGTATTATAAGGAATTTGTACGTATCGGAAGGTCTTACTCCCAAAAATGGATCAGTAGCTATTATAAAGGGTCTGATATACAGGGAAGTTCCGGGCTTTGTAGGAATCCAGCTCTCATCAAGCTTAACCACCTCTTTGATTGCCTGCAAAAAGTCTTCTTCCGGAATCTCCGGTATACAGATTCTTACATTTGTATTATTTGCTCTTTCGATGTTCTTCTCCGGACGGAACAGAAGGATTCTTCCATCCTCTGTTTTATATGCCTTTAACCCTTCAAACATCTCCTGTCCATAATGAAATACCATGGCAGAGGGTTCAAGACTAATTGGTTGATAAGGTTCAATTCTCGCATCATGCCAGCCTTTGCCAGTTTCGTAATCCATCACAAACATATGATCCGTAAATATGGTGCCGAATTTTAGCGGATTATCATTACCTGGCAGTTCTTTGGGAGTTGTGGTTTTTTCTATTCTGATATTTAACATGATACGTTCCTCTTTCCTTCTCATTTTTTGTATAGGTTTTATATTAGCCTTTCAGCTTAGGTTTTTCAAGTCTTTTTTTTATTTCTTTCTACTTAATCCCATACAAATGAATACCGGCTTGCTGTATGGTGCATTATTTCCATTTTATCTGTCTTCGTAGTTACAAAGTGCCAGTTTGCTGATTTCTGCTGTATTTTTGTTAAAAAAGAAAATCCCTACGCCTCCAAGTCCCAAATGACTGCCCAGTACTCCGCCAATTTTCCGGATAATGAACTGAGTACCCCCGAGTCTTTCCTGTATCATCTTCTTAAGCTCCAGTGCTGCTTCTTCGTCATCTGCATGACTGATTCCAATAACCTTATCCTTAAGATCTCCTGCTCGTTCCGCTAGCATATTTACAACTTCCGTATAGGTTTTCTTTTTGCCTCTGATTTTTTCCACAACCTCCATCCGGCCATCCTCTACATCAAGTATGGGATGAAGATCCAGAATACTTCCCAATATACCCTGGGCTTTGCTTATCCGACCACCTTTTATAAGCCAGTTTAAATCTGCTATGGTAAAGATGTGCTCCACATGCTTTATCAGTTCCTTCATATAAGCCAGAGCCTCTTCGAATTTACAGGTGCTGGTTTTGATATATTCACAGGTTTCCATAAGGATTAGCCCTGTAGCGATGGAGCCGCCTTTGGAATCCACCACCTCCATATGTGTCTGGGGGTATTCCTCTTGCACTTCTGAAAGTATGGACGCTGCCAATTGGCAGGTTCCGGACATAGCAGCAGAAAATGCAAGGTAGATAAAGTCAAAGCCCTTTTTCGCATACTGACGGAAGGTATTGTATATGGTGTCCGGTGCAGGCTGAGAAGTCATAGGTACTATACCCTTCTTCATTGCTGCATAAACTCCGTCCACATCAATCGTCACGCCATCCAGATACTCTTTGTCTTCCAGCAGTATTTTAAGGGGCAAAACTTTAATGTCATTTTCTGCAATATATGTCTCAGGCAGATCACAGGTACTGTCAATAATTAATTTAATCATAACTATCATACTTCTTTCCGGATATTATATGTGGTTTTTAATACCACTACATATAATTATAGCATACTATTAAGGCTTTGCAATGGCTATGCCGAATGCTTTCACAGGCAGATACCTGAGGGATAAGGGTTTATGATGCTACTTTTTCTTCACATATTTATAAAAAGCATATTCAATATCATAATAAGTTCGTTCCTCTGACTCAGCTTCAACCTGCCATTCCGGCATTTCATCCAGATTCGGAAAATAAGTATCCCCATGATAAGCGTAATCTATCTTTGTTACATGGGCAACATCACATAGAGGAAGCATCTGCTTGTAAATAGTTCCTCCCCCAATAACATATACATCTTCTGATTTATAGTCTTTTACTGCTTCCAGGGCTTCTTCAATACTGTGTACAACTACAGCATCTTTGATTTCAATATCCTTAGACGTGATGACAACATTAAGCCTGTTCTTTAAAGGCTTACCTGCGGGAAAAGTCTCCAAGGTATTCCTGCCCATGATAACAGCCTTTCCGGAGGTTTCATCCCTGAAAAACCTCATATCTTCCGGAATACTGATCAAGAGCTGATTCTGATAACCAATAGCCCAGTTCTTGTCTACTGCAACAATTAAATTCATATAATATTCTACCTTTCTAAACTCTTATGTTAGATAAAATGTGTGAAAGTCTTTTATTTCACACTAGCTCTCCTTGTATACCACCTCTGCCGGCAGATGCGGCACTGCCATAAATCGGGGGTAAATTATGTCTTTCAATTACTCATACCCATCTATCCCAATAGCAAAAAGCTACAGGGATAGCTTTATACTAATTATAACAGAACATTTGAAAAGAAACAAAATATATAATACATTATCCTATAAGGAGGAGGATGCTGCTTCTTATTTTCTTTTTCAAGAGAGAATAAACCTACAGATAAATCAGAATAAACCGATGAAATAAACCAGATAACAGCCATTTCCTTATTTAAAAAAATGTCATGATCATAAAAAACGCCACCACCCTGAATACTGGGTTGCAGCGTTTAATCCCGTGCAATTCACTTTTATTATAAATCATCTTTTTCTGCAACGTCATCAATAAAATTTATGGTCTTTGTATAGATTTCATTGATAATCGGCGTAAGTTGTTTTATTACATCATTTGCCTTCTCAACCTTTTCAGACATTACATTATTGATAGCAACATCAACAATACCCTTCTGGGTTAGATTCTCTATGATCGCTTTATATTTTTTTATAATTTCTTCTATTTCATCCGTACCTTCTGAAAGCTCACGTGCCATTGCTATAAACTCACTGTCAACAATTACAACATTACTTGCCATAATATTATCTCCTTCTACTACATTTCTTTTGCCAGCTTATTATCTGCGGTTTCAAAGGTACTTGAGGCATAATTTAAATCCTTGATCAGGTCCTCTATGTATTCTTCCAGCTTTTTTGCTACCTTCGTAAAAGACTTGCCGGTGGTCAGCATGGCCTCTGCTGCCGAACCCGAACTCTGATGCATCGTATATGATTTATTTGAATATTTTTGGATTCTATTTTTCAGCTCCGTCAGTTCACTAACAGCATCCTTTATATTCGAATAATTTACTATTAATTCTTCCATCGTTTCTCTCCCTCCCATCGGCTAGTCCAATAACTCCGCGACAGCATTTAATTCATCTGCTTTTGTATTCAGAAATTTTGCAAAGCTGTCATCCAATTCCTGCACCTCTTCAAATACTCCCGTCACTTTATTTAGAAAGCCAATTCCAGCATCCAGGACAGAACCAGCTAAACTAAAAGCAACAGTTTGAATGGGTGAAAGAAGCAATCTGCCATACCACTTTTCCTGTAAGTATTTCTTGTTCCAAATCCTCATATCGAAAAATTCTTCTGATATGATGAGAGAATAGGCTTTTTTTAACTCCTCTAATATTCCGGCACTATAATCTCTAATCTTGCCTGCAACCTCGTTTACCAATTTATCTCTGGCTGCTTTATTTGTTATTAATGTTATCGCATATTTGGCAAGGTCTTTGATTTTGGAAACTTCTTTTTTTAAAAAGTCCTTAAATTCTTCAAACTTTTTTGCAACTATTTTTTTTGCTTCTGCTACTAATTCACCTACCTTTTCGGCAGTACTTTCAATATATTCGACTAAACACTCTAATCCAACAGACGCTAATATAACAGCAGTTGAAGTAGCAATCACTTTAGCTGCAATTGTTAGGGTACCAATTGGATTTGACAGCACAGCTATAGCAGCGGCAGCCACCATTTCTTTACCTATTGTTGTAAGCTTTTTATCATCAACGAACAAGCTCTTGATCTCTTCTCCACGAAGCAGGAAATATTCAAGGTCTTTTTTCATCGAGTTACCTATGGCAGAGGGCATTCTGTCAATTAGCTTAGAGATCTTCCCCATAAACCATGCTAATTTATCCATTTTACCATTTACGACATTTCCATGTTCATCATATTCCAGGCTTCGTGTATCATGTCTGCTAATTAAATTGTATGAATATTCTTTAAATTTATCTTGAAGATATTTTGAGGTATCACTATAATCTTTTATATCGGTTGTAACAAATTCCACACCCGGAACCGGAAATAGCAGATTACCTACAGCACTCCATTGATAATGCTTCATTATTCCAGACACAGCGTCAATCTCTTTTTTATTACTTTCCAAGAATTCTTTTGAAAAACCAGGTCCATCAAAATTAACACTTTGTTTAATTTTATCACTAAAATCATTAGCGGCTTTAATAGTAAAGTAATCAGAGAGATTTCCTCCCAAAGAATGTCCTGTGGAGGCCACATACGTATACTTATCCAAATATCCGTTGTTTTTAATTTCTGCTATGAATTTATCAACTATTTCATGCTGCAAAGTCTTTGTACTATTCAGCAATCCGATATCAGCATCAATCCAATCAAGTTTCAATTGATTATTTATATTTGGTTCTTCACTTCCACGAAATGCTACGATTGCTTCATTATTAGAGGTCTCGATAATACATCCATAAAATCCATTATCATCATTCGTATCATGAATCTGTGTGATTTTCCAGGAATCCAAATCAATCGATATATCGCCTTCTTTTATTTTATCCTCCAGATTTGCTTGTATCTTTATATCTTTTGTACTATTTATTATTTGCCTAATGGAAAATGGTGGTTTTTCATTTTTTATTTCTACCAGATAATTATATCCATCGCTCAAATCCATATATGCTATCTGCGTTGCATCTCTTAGTTCTTTATCCGTATATCCCATCTGTACCTCCTATACGCTATTGAGTTACATTACTTTCTCCCAATGTTTCTAACATCTCTTGGACTGAATAATTTACCACACCACCCTTTATTCCATTATTTAATGAATATTTCAAATTATTCTCTTTCAATATCGTACTGGAAGGGTGTACTGTACTTTTAAAATAATCTTTGGTTTTTTTATACCCTTCTTCATCATAAAAATAAAACTTAGCATAAATACTAATTCCAGGATATATTTCATTCTCCTTTTCTAATACCTTTACAATCTTATTTAATGTTTCTTTATTCATTGCATCACTTTCATTCAAAATCACATATATGCCAAACTCGCAGTTTGGAATCAACTCTAAATACTCTTTAACTGTTGTATCAAGTGAAGTTACTTCTGGCACAATCGACATTTCTTCTTCTGTAGCCGGCCCTGCTTCTGCTTTACAGAATGCCTCCAGCCCATTTACGTCAAACTCTTTTATTATCTCTTGTGCAAAGTCGTTCCAGACTTTTGCTGTATAATAACTACTTTTATAAGAACCATCTAATTTTCCATCTTTATCTGCAAATACTGTAAAGCGTATTTCCTGATTACTCACTGGTGATACATATGCTTTATATTCCGTATCAAAGTTCGAGCCTTGTAGCCAAAAAACTTTAAACTCTTCACCTATTTCAACTTTTAGATTATCCTCTATTTTATTTTCAATTTTATCTTTTGCCATTTTACATCCTGTTAATCCAGCCATTGACATTGATATCGCCATAATTAAAATCCCCACTTTCATATATTTTTTTATAATTATCACAATTCTCTCCTTTCGAATTACTGCTTTTTATAGATGTATATTTTTTATGATTATCACAATCCTATCCTTTCGAATTACAGTTTTATTGATGTATATCCACCGGAACCGGAAACAGCAGATTGCGAGTGATTTATTTGATGTTTTGGGATTCTATTTTTCAACTCCGTCAAATCATATCACTAACAGTATCCTTAATTCCTCCATTGTTTCTCTCCCTCCAACCAGCTAGTCCAATAAATCTGCCACAGCGTTCAATTCATCTGCTTTTGTATTCAGAAATTTTGCAAAGCTGTCATCCAATTCCTGCACCTCTTCAAATACTCCCGTCACTTTATTGATAAAGCCAATTCCAGCATCCAGGACAGAACCGGCCAAACTAAAAGCAACAGCCTGAATGGGTGAAAGAAGCAATCTGCCATACCACTTTTCCTGTAAGTATTTCTTGTTCCAAATCCTCATATCGAAAAATTCTTCCGATATGATGAGAGAATAGGCTTTTTTTAACTCCTCTAATATTCCAGCACTATAATCTCTAATCTTACCTGCGACCTCATTTACCAATTTATCTCTGGCTGCTTTATTTGTCAGTAATGTTATGGCATACTTGGCAAGGTCTTTGATTTTGGAAACTTCTTTTTTTAAAAAGTCCTTAAATTCTGCATACTTTCTTGCAGCCATTTTTACTGCATTGGATACCAATTCGCCTATCTTTTCCACAGTACTTTCAATGAATTCGATTAAGCACTCCAAACCAACAGCTGCTAATACGACAGCCGCTGCAGTAACAATCACTTTAGCCGCAATTGCTATGGTACCAATTGGATTTAACAGTACAGCAACAGCTGCGGCAGCCACCAGACTTTTCCCTAAGGTAGTAAGACCTTTATCATCAACGAACAGACTCTTGATTTCTTCTCCATGAAGCAGTAAATAGGTAAGGGAATCTTTCATCGAGTTCCCTATGGCAGAGGGCATTCTGTCAATTAACTTAGAGATTTTTCCCATAAACCAGGCTAAGTTATCCATTTTACCATTTACAAGATTTCCATGTTCGTCATATTCTAAGCTTCGTGTATCATGTCTGCAAATTAGGTTATACAAATATTCCTTATCAAAGTCATTCTGCAAATAAGTTGAGGTATCACTATAATCTTTTATATCGGTTGTAACAAATTCCACACCCGGAACCGGAAATAGCAGATTACCTACAGCACTCCATTGATAATGCTTCATAATTTCTGACATAACGTTAATTTCTTTTTTATTATCTTCCAGGAATTCTTTTGAAAAACCAGGTCCGTCAAAATTAATACTTTGCTTCATTTTATCACTAAAATCATTAGCGGCTTTAATCGTAAAGTAGTCAGAGAGATTTCCCCCCAAAGAATGTCCTGTGGAGGCCACATATGTATACTTATCCAAATACCCGTTGTCTTTAATCGCTGATAGGAACACATCAACTTCTGCCTGCTGTGGAGTCCGGTTATTATTCAGTAATCCGATATCTGCATTTATCCAATCATATTCAAACTGAGCATCTGTTGTTGATTCACTTCCACGAAAAGCTACGATAGCTTCATTCTCTGAAGTTTCAATAATGCATCCATAAAAACCATTTTCTGTATTCGTATCATGAATCACAGTAATTTTCCACGAATTCAAATTGATAGATATATCCCCTGCTTTTATTTTATTTTCCAGCAGCATCTTCAATTCATCATCTTGTGTTGCATCTATAATTTGTCTTATGGAATACGGCGGTTTTATCTTCATACGAGATAAAGCATCATATCCATCCATTAAATCCATATATGCTATCTGGGTTGCATCCCTTAACTCTTTATCTGTATAACCCATTTGTTCCTCCGTTTTCTATTTTGCTGCGTTGTTTTCTTCTAAACTTTTCAACATCTCTTCTACCGACTCATTCACTTTATTGTCCTTTATTCCATTAAGTATTGAATACTTTAAGTGATTCTGTTCCAAGACTGTACTGGAAGGATGTACTGTACTTTTCATAAATTCTTTGGTTTTTAAATACCACTCTTCCTCATAAAAATAGAATTTACCGTAAATGCAAATTCCAGGATATATTTCATTTTGTTTTTCCAATACACTGACAATCTTACTCAATATCTCTTTATTTTTTGCATCACTTTCATTAAGAATAACATCTAAGCCAAATTGGCAGTCTGGATTCATCTCTATATAATCATTTACTGTCGTATCTAGCGATGAAGCTTTTGTTGTAACTTTCCCTGCTGATGCTTTACAGAACACCTCAATCTCATTTTCGTCAAATCCCTTTATTACTTCCTGTGCCAAGTCATTCCAAACCTTTGCAGAATAATAACTACTTTTCTGAAAATCTTTTAATTTTCCATATTTATCTGCATTCACTGAAAATCGAATTTCTGGATTACTCACAGGTGACACATATGCTTGATATTCCGTATCAAAGTTTGAGCCCTGTAATCTAAAGACTTTAAACTCTTCACCTATTTCAGCTTTTAGGTTATCCTCAATTTTATTTTCAATTTTATCTTTTGCCATTTTACATCCTGTTAATCCTGCCATTGACATTGAAATCGCCATAATTAAAATCCCCACTTTCATATATTTTTTTACATTTATCACAATTTCTCTCCTTTCAGTTACAGAATTTATTGTGTATATCCATCGTTTCTCCATACAATCAGCTAGTCCAATAACTCCGCGACAGCGTTTATTTCATCTGCTTTTGTATTCAGAAATTTTGCAAAGCTGTCATCCAATTCCTGCACCTCTTCAAATACTCCCGTCACTTTATTTAGAAAGCCAATTCCAGCATCCAGGACAGAACCGGCCAAACTAAAAGCAACAGCCTGAATGGGTGAAAGAAGCAATCTGCCATACCACTTTTCCTGTAAGTATTTCTTGTTCCAAATCCTCATATCGAAAAATTCTTCCGATATGATGAGAGAATAGGCTTTTTTTAACTCCTCTAATATTCCAGCACTATAATCTCTAATCTTACCTGCGACCTCATTTACCAATTTATCTCTGGCTGCTTTATTTGTCAGTAATGTTATGGCATACTTGGCAAGGTCTTTGATTTTGGAAACTTCTTTTTTTAAAAAGTCCTTAAATTCTGCATACTTTCTTGCAGCCATTTTTACTGCATTGGATACCAATTCGCCTATCTTTTCCACAGTACTTTCAATGAATTCGATTAAGCACTCCAAACCAACAGCTGCTAATACGACAGCCGCTGCAGTAACAATCACTTTAGCCGCAATTGCTATGGTACCAATTGGATTTAACAGTACAGCAACAGCTGCGGCAGCCACCAGACTTTTCCCTAAGGTAGTAAGACCTTTATCATCAACGAACAGACTCTTGATTTCTTCTCCATGAAGCAGTAAATAGGTAAGGGAATCTTTCATCGAGTTCCCTATGGCAGAGGGCATTCTGTCAATTAACTTAGAGATTTTTCCCATAAACCAGGCTAAGTTATCCATTTTACCATTTACAAGATTTCCATGTTCGTCATATTCTAAGCTTCGTGTATCATGTCTGCAAATTAAGTTATACAAGTATTCCTTATCAAAGTCATTCTGTAAATAAGTTGAGGTATCACTATAATTTTTTATATCGGTTGTAACAAATTCCACACCCGGAACAGGAAACAGCAGATTACCTACAGCACTCCATTGATAATGCTTCATAATTTCTGACATAACGTTAATTTCTTTTTTATTATCTTCCAGGAATTCTTTTGAAAAACCAGGTCCGTCAAAATTTACACTTTGCTTCATTTTATCACTAAAATCATTAGCGGCTTTAATCGTAAAGTAGTCAGAGAGATTTCCTCCCAAAGAATGTCCTGTGGAAGCCACATATGTATACTTATCCAAATATCCGTTGTCTTTAATAGCTGATAGGAACACATCAACTTCTGCCTGCTGTGGAGTTCGGTTATTATTCAGTAATCCTATATCAGCATTTATCCAATCATATTCGAACTGAGCATCTGTTGTTGATTCACTTCCACGAAAAGCTACGATAGCTTCATTCTCTGAAGTTTCAATAATGCATCCATAAAAACCATTTTTCGTATTCGTATTATGAATCTGCGTGATTTTCCACGAATCCAAATCGATTGTTATATCCCCTTCTTTAACTTTATTCTCTAGTTCCGTACGTTTCTTTAAATTCACTGTGTTATTTATGATTTGCCTGATAGTATAGGGTGGTTTTATCCCGTTAATTTTTAGATTATCATACCCAGCACTCAAGTCCATATATGCGACCTGTGTTGCATCCCTTAGTTCTTTATCTGTATATCCCATAAGTACCTCCTAATCACTATTGAGCTACGTTACTTTCTGCTAATGTTTTCAACATCTCTTCTACAGAAAAGATTATCTTATTATCCTTAATTCCATTTCTTAAAGAATATTTCAAATTATTTTGCCCTAATATTGTACTGGAAGGATGTACAGTATTTTTAAAAAGATCTTTCGTTTTTATATACCACTCTTCGTCATAAAAATAGAACATACCATTTATGCGAATCCCCGGGTATATTTCATTTTCTTTTTCTAACACCTTTACGATCTTATTTAAAGTCTCTTTATTCATTGCATCACTATCATTTAAAATTACATATATACCAAACGTACAATCTGGAATCATTTCTATATATTCTTCTATTGTTGTATTGAGAGAAGTGACTTCTGGTATAATCGGCTTTTCATCTGAAACAGGCGGCCCAGCTTCTACTTTGCAGGATACCTCTATCTCATTTTCGTCAAACGCCTTTATTATCTCTTGCGCAAAGTCATTCCAAACCTTTGCTGTATAATAACTGCTTTTATAAGAACCATCTGGTTTGCCATATTTATCAGTATACACAGTAAAACTAATATCAGGATTACTAACTAAAGATACCTCTGCTTCATATTCCGTATCAAAGTTCGAGCCTTGCAAGCTGAAGACATTAAACTCTTCACCTATTTCCGCCTTTAGTTTATCCTCGATTTTATTTTCAATTTTATCTTTTGCCATTTTACATCCTGTTAATCCTGTCATTGACATTGTAATCGCCATAATTAAAATCCCCACTTTCATATATTTTTTTACATTTATCACAATTTCTCTCCTTTCGAATTACAGAATTTATTGTGTATATCCATCGTTTCTCCATACAATCAGCTAGTCCAACAATTATTTTTCTTATTGATGTATACACCTCTTTAGGTACTCAGCTTATTTTTTTACTTATTTTTTAAAGCTTCATAATTCCACTTAGAAATAGAATACAAAACCTGTTATATTTTGTTTCTTTCTGCTTCTCTTCTTTCTGATTCTCTTCTTGCTGCCTCTCTTCTTTCAGCCTCTCTTCTTTCTTCTTCCTGGATACGAATTATTTCTAATCTGCATTGTCTGATAATCTCATTTTGTTCCTCTATCTCTTCTTGTACCTTATGTATCGCAGAGTTAACCTCTGCATCTGCATCATCAAATTTAGATAACATATTATACCGAAAAGTATCATCAACATTTTTTTGAACTTTATCATTTAAGCTACGAACGAGTGGCAATCTTGATTCCATCATCAATAAATCCTGTGCTGTTTTGCGTTTCTTCTCAATTTGACCCTGCGTTATATCTGCACCATTGGATACTTCACTCTTCATCGAATTTAAATTATCCAATTCATCTTTCAAAGAAGCTATCTTACGTTGTGCCTCTTCGATTCTACATTCATACCAATATATACCTGCCATATCATTCCTCCGTTTAAACTTATTGTTTTACTGCATATTATTCAAAATAAAACATCTCAACAAAATATATTTACTATAAAAATATTAAAAGCAAACAAATTAAAACAAACTTTTCATCTGCTATTTCTCTAATACTAATATGACATAATTATAACGTATTAGGATATTTCTGTCAAAATTCTTCCATTTTTTGATAATCGCTTTCGCTTTATATTCAATTTTTTAATAACCATTATACTTTTTTACACAACTTATTTTATCCATTTACTTAACCTTGGAATGATTTTGGGCAAAAAAAGAAGCGGCTAAACCGCCACTTCTATTTTCTCTTTAAAATCATGTGTCTGATACTCTTTTACCTGAAAGCTGTCAACCGTAAATTTATAGAAATCTTTAATATCACCGTCAATTTCTACAATAGGTGCAGCTTTTGGTTCCCTTTTTATCAATTGCTCTACTATCGGAATATGCCTGTCATAAATATGTGCATCAGCAATAACATGGATGAATTCACCGGCTTCAAAACCACTTACCTGAGCCATCATTGCAAGTAAAGCTGAATATTGAAACTCATTGAAGCCGCATCCAGCTGTAAGCATATCCTGGCTCCTTTGATTCAACATTCCGTTTAATTTATTCCCTGTGACATTAAACGTCATAGAATATGCACATGGTGCTAAAGCCATTTCGTTCAGATCACTGTGATTGTATAAATTGGTAATGATTCTTCTTGAGGACGGGTTATGCTTTAGATCAAATAACACTCTATCCACCTGATCAAATAAGCCCTCTTTATATTTATGTTTTACACCTAACTGATAACCATAGGCTTTTCCTATGCTTCCTTCTTCATCGGCCCATGCGTCCCAGATATGGCTGCTTAGCTCCTTGACATTATTGGATTTTTTCTGCCACATCCATAAAATCTCATCGATTGCGGACTTCCAAGCTGTTTTTCGTATCGTTGTCAAAGGGAATTCTTCCTGTAGATTATATCTATGAACGACACCGAACTTTTTGATTGTATACGCAGGCGTACCGTCTTCCCAACGGGGACGAACATTCATCCCTTTATCCCATACACCATTTTCTAAAATATCCTTGCAGGTCGCTATAAAATATTTATCTGCTAAACTCATTGGTTTCCCTCCTTCTATTTTATCGTTGTACTCCACAATAACCTAAAAACCCAGTATTGATAATTATTGACCCTTGCTTCCTTATCAATACCGGGCTTATTACATATCCTACTTAATGAATACTTCTTCTGTATATCGTTTGATATTAGAAGCATTAACGTATTTATTTACTTTGTCCTCTTCCAATACAACAAGTGTGGGTGCCTGCATGATTCCGTATTTTCTGGCAAGCTCCGCATTCTCTTCCGCATCTACTGTCACATAGGAGATATCCTTTAAATATTCCTTGGCAATCTTACAATTAGGACAGGTCTTTGTTGTAAAGAGCATTGCTTTCTTCTCTTTTGAAACAGCAACTTCTTCTTTTAATACCTCACTACTGCTTATTACAGTTCGAAAGCCTGTCATTTTTCTGGATTTATTTACTTCATAGACCTTGCGGTTCTTATACTCCTGTGATTTTCCTTCATTCCAGTTCTGAACAGGTCTGTAATATCCGGTGATACGGGAATATACTTCCGCTGACTGTCCGCAATGAGGACAAGTAAACTGCTCACCGCTTAAGTAGCCGTGGTCACGGCAGATAGAATAGGTAGGTGAAAGGGTATAATAAGGCAGTTTGTAATTCTCCGCAATGGTCTTGACCAGCTTGGCGGCTGCCTGCCAGTCGGGAAGCTTCTCCCCTAAAAAGGCATGAAATACAGTCCCGGAGGTATAAAGTGTCTGAAGCTCATCCTGTATATCCAGGGCTTCAAAAACATCTTCTGAAAATCCTACCGGTAAGTGGGAGCTGTTGGTGTAATAAGGTGTATCTCCTTCATTTCCCGCTGTTTTAATCTCCGGATAATGCTTCTTATCATGTTTTGCCAGACGGTAACTGGTGGATTCAGCCGGTGTTGCCTCCAGATTAAAGAGACTGCCGTACTTCTCCTGGTAATCGGATAAGCGCTCTCTCATATGATTTAATACCTTAACACTGAAGGCTTGTGTCTCCTCATTCGTCATATCCTTACCCAGCCAGGTTGCATTGAGTCCGACTTCATTCATTCCAAGCAGGCCGATGGTTGAGAAATGGTTGTCAAAGGTGCCAAGATAGCGTTTGGTATAAGGGTAAAGTCCTTCATTTAAAAGCTTTGTTATAACGCCACGTTTCACATGGAGGGAACGAGCGGAGATATCCATCATTCTGTCCAGCCGCAGGAAGAAATCCTTCTCAGAATCAGCCAGATATGCTATACGGGGCATATTAATTGTTACTACACCAATGGAGCCGGTACTTTCACCGGAACCGAAGAAACCTCCGGTTTTCTTTCTGAGTTCTCTTAAATCCAGACGAAGTCTGCAGCACATGGAGCGAACATCACTGGGTTCCATATCACTGTTGATATAATTTGAGAAATAAGGTGTTCCATATTTTGCTGTCATTTCAAAAAGAAGACGATTGTTCTCAGAATCAGACCAGTCAAAATCTCTTGTTATGGAATAGGTGGGAATAGGATACTGGAAGCCTCTTCCGTTGGCATCACCTTCGATCATTATTTCAATGAAAGCCTTATTCACCATATCCATTTCTTTCTTGCAGTCTTTATAGCAGAAATCTGTTTCCTTACCGCCTACGATACAGGGCAGCTCTGCAAGATCTGCCGGTACTGTCCAATCCAGCGTAATGTTGGAAAAGGGTGCCTGGGTTCCCCAGCGGCTGGGGGTATTTACTCCGTAAATAAAGGATTGTATACATTGTTTTACTTCCTTATAGGACAGGTCATCTATTTTAACAAAAGGAGCCAGATAGGTATCAAAGGAGGAGAAAGCCTGTGCACCGGCCCATTCATTCTGCATGATACCAAGGAAATTGACCATCTGATTACAGAGGGTGGACAGATGGCCTGCAGGGGAGGAGGTAATCTTTCCAGGTATTCCTCCAAGGCCTTCCTTAATTAACTGTTTTAAAGACCAGCCCGCACAGTAACCGGTGAGCATAGACAGGTCATGTAAATGAATATCTGCATTTCTGTGAGCTGCTGCTACTTCTTCATCATAAATTTCAGACAGCCAGTAATTTGCTGTAACCGAACCGGAATTATGCAGAATTAGTCCTCCTACGGAATAAGTAACTGTGGAGTTCTCTTTTACACGCCAGTCCTCTTCTTTTACATAGCTGTTAACGATTTCTTTATAATCCAGGATGGTGGATTTCATATTACGGATTTTTTCCCTGTTCTTACGATAAAGGATATAGGCTTTGGCAACATCGGTATAGCCTGTCTGTTCAAGGACATGTTCCACACTGTCCTGTACATCTTCCACTGTAATCTTATCTTCCTTTATCTTCTGCTGGAAATCTGCTGTTACTCTGAGTGTCAGCAAATTTATGATATCACCCGTATAGAATTTTTCCGTTGCCGTAAAGGCCTTTTCAATTGCTCCGGATATTTTAGCCAGATTAAAATCGGCTATTTCTCCATCTCTTTTTACAACCTGAATCATAATTTTCCCCCTTTTATTATCATTCCAATCCGTAATTATCTGCTGATACTTCGTCTAAATAACAATCTGCATAAGATACTGCACCAAGAAAAATATTCCTTTTACATGCTTATCTACTTGCAGCTGATCTACTTATACGAATTTGTTTGTGGATTACAAAATTTGTGAATTACATATTTCGCATTCGCGCTTCCCCTAGAATACAATGTGATACTATAATAACAGTCTTTGGCCTTCTTGCCACAGCTGCCACACAGTATCACGTAGTTGGTTCCGTATCAGTCAATTTAGGATTATTGATTTGTAAATATGTATTTTCTTCGACCATTTTATGGTAATCACAGCGTTAAACCGCTTGGTAAAATAATAGCAAACTTCTCCTCGCCAGTCAATAAAAAAATACTATATATATTATTTTGATATAACAACCAAACTATATATAGTATTTTTATATAGTGCCTTTTGCCTATTTATTTTCATGATATCAGACACTTTTATAATTAAATTTTAGTTATATATTATTTTAGTAAATTGCTTCTGTTACTCTAATTTCTTATAATATTTTAGTTATTCAAACAATTAAATAAGGGGAATCTAAAAACTGTAGTTTGTCTTAAAACTGCCCGTATCGATCTGAATATTCCAATCTCCAGGAGATACGACCTATCCGTAACTCATAATGAAGATTTAGTTCTCAAAATGACACCCAGACATAGCTGTCATATGCTTCTTAAATGTACACCTTTAGAATATCCTTAAAACATCCCTATCACGTCTCTGGGTACATAAGCTTTGATATATATTCCTTCTTCTCTGTAATCCTCTAACAGCAGCTGTCCATACTTACGGATTATCTGAATCCGTCCTGCCTCCTGATAGGAAAATACCCTCTCGATCAAGACCTTGCTCTCTCTTAAGAGTTCCTCTATCACATTCAGCAGCTGGTCAAGGCCTTTTTCTTCTCTGGCAGATATCTTCAAGGTTCTGTCTGCTTTAAAGTCCTTGATAATAATATCCGTCTCCAGCAGGTCCTGTTTATTAAACAAGGTTATAACTGTCTTATCTTTGATGCCCAGATTCCGTAAGGTTTCATAAACTACATGCATGTGCTTATAGGCCGATGGATTGGAACTGTCGACCACATGGAGGATCATATCGGCATATTTTGCTTCTTCCAAAGTGCTTCGAAAAGCTTCAATCAGATGATGGGGAAGTTTTCTTATGAAACCTACAGTATCTGTCAAGAGCACCTGTTCTCCGCTTGGAAGTACAATGTTTCTGGTGGTGGGATCTAAGGTAGCAAACAGCATATCTTCTTCCAGAACACCTGCTCCTGTCAGGTGGTTCAAGAGAGTTGATTTGCCTGCGTTGGTATAACCGACGATAGCAATTACCGGAATGGGATTTTTACTTCTCAATTCCCTGGTTGTTTCTCTGGCTTGTTTGACATCCGTAAGTTCTCTGTTTAACTGAGATATCCTGTCTCTTATTAATCTTCTGTCCACCTCTAATTTCTTCTCACCGGGTCCTCTGGTACCGATACCGCCTCCCAAACGGGATAAGGAATTTCTCATACCGACAAGACGGGTAGCCCGGTATTTTAACTGCGCAAGCTCTACCTGAATCTTTCCTTCCTTGGTAACCGCATGCTGTGCAAAGATATCCAGAATCAGCATGGTACGATCCATTACTTTCATCTGCAGAGCATCTTCAAGATTCTTTAACTGGGCAGGGGACAACTCGTCATCGCAAACTACACCCGTAGCTCCCAGTTCCTCTGCCAACAGCCTTACCTCTTCTATCTTTCCTTTACCGATATAGGTTCCGGGGTGTACGCTTTCCCGGTTCTGGATTACTATCTGAAGGGTTTCTGCTCCGGCAGTCTTTGCAAGCTCTTTCAGTTCCTCCAGACAATCCCTCGTATCATCTCCCGGACCTGTTTCCACACCAACTAAGATCAGGCGTTCTTCCTGCTCTTTTATATCATACAATTCGCTCATGGTCGTCTCCCATTCTGGACTGATTATTTTAATAGTTTTACTATATAGATTATTCTGTTTCTTGCTTTATAATAACAGAGTCTGCAAGCCTGCTCTTTAGGAATATCGCTTCTTTCTTGGCTGCTTCATCCTCCTGATAGACTTTTAAATAAGCTTCCACAAGCTTATAAGCCTCATCAAAGCGGTCCAGATGCTCATATACAATAATCTGATTTCTTTTAAGCTCCTGATTTACCGATATGTCATTTACCTTGATACCATCTTCAATATAAACCAGTGCTTCATCATAATTCTTAAGTTTCATAAGACATTCTGCTGCCTGATTATACGCCCTGCCATTATCGGAACCGCCATCGGTTTCAAGATATTTACCATAATTCGTTACCGCATTTTCATAATCCTTCTGCTGCTCATATATACTTCCCAGATAATAATAGCTCTCTGTAAATCCATTGCCAAAGGCTTCTCCAAACATCTGTATGGCGGTTTCAAAATCTCCCTTGTAATAAGTTATCTTAGCCATATTAAACTTATCTTCCTCGGTTGTGCCGTTTATGGCTGCTGCCTGGTTCAATACTTCTCCTGCACCTTCCTTGTCCTCCATATCAAGGAGCAGAAAATATTTCGCAAGGTAATAATCATAATTTGAAGCTTTCAACTTGATTGCTTTATTATAATCAGCCAGGCTCTTCTCATACTCACCCATCTTACGGTAAATATCACCTCTATTGATATAAGCCTGGGCATTACTCTTGTTATTTTCTATGATCTCTGTAAAGGTTTTTGCTGCTTCTTTATATAATCCGGATTTCTCCTGGGCTTTACCCTTATAAGATAAAATGTCCTGATTCATATCCTCTAATTCATTTATTTTAAGAGCTTTATTAAAATTTTCTATGGCAGAGGCATAATCATAGGCCCTATAGTATGCTATGCCTTCACCTCTGTAGGCTCTTTTGTTATTTTTTCTTACTACTCCGTTGTCTTTATCAAGAATACTTCGCTCAAAATTAATAATGGCATCCTCATATCTTTTAAGCTGTATTAAGTTCATAGCATAACTGATATAATAATCCGCTCTTTCTTTATTGCTATCTATAGCTTTGGAAAAACTTTCGTCCGCTTTTTCATAATTACCGCTGTTAAAATACGCCTGTCCCTCTTTATAATAATCTCCCGGGGATTTGCCGCCGCAGCCGGTTAGAAGCAATACCGGTATAACTATTATTATAACCAGTAATTTCCCATATATATGAAAAGGCAGCCGTGCCCGTTGTATTCCCTTATTATATTTCATCTTTCCTCCCATCTGCGTGCTCCGGCACGCATACAAATTAAGGGGGAATGAACCCCCGGCAGTACTCTCATCTCTTTAAAATTATCTAAAATGTACCCTCATTTGTCAAGTGAATATAACAGAAAAAGGATGGCCCAAATGTGAAATTTTCATACATTTGACCATCCGATAGAAGCATCAGGGAGGATACAGCAGGTGTCTGCCGCAGCCTCCCTTTGATTTCCGTGTTAATTAAAATATACTGTCTTACCTGTTCTGCCTGCTTCATAGATAGCTTCCAATACCTGTGTTACAACAAGTGCCTGTTCCGGTTTTACCACCAGTTCTTCCCCTTTTGTAATGGCATTATAGAAGATTCTCTGTTCTACATCAGAGTCATTCTCTGTCTTACCGTCAAAGAATGCTACACCGCCGGAACCCAGATCCGGTTTCTCAACACACTGTTTATTATATTGTACCCTATTAATTCTAAGGCCTTCCTTCATGTCCGCTCCGGCCCTGGTTCCGCAAAGACTGACTTTTGCTTCATCCACTTCCAGTGTATTAAGGGCCCAGGAGGCTTCCAGATGAATCGTAGCCCCGTTCTTCATTTTGATAAAACCGAAAGCAGAATCTTCTACTGTAAAGATTTCCGGATCCCATTCACCAAAGGCATTGCCCTGTTCCTTCTGTTCTGCCAGCTTACGGTATACAGAACCTGTTACAGATTCTACCTCATAGTTATTCATCATCCAGAGAGTTAAATCAAGTGCATGGGTTCCGATATCGATTAAAGGTCCTCCCCCCTGCTCTTCTTCATTTAAGAATACGCCCCAGGTAGGTACCGCTCTTCTTCTGACAGCGTGAGCTCTTGCATAATAGATTTCACCCAGATCATCATTGCTGCAGGCTCTCTTAAGGTAAGTGGAATCTGCACGGTATCTGTTCTGATAGCCGATAGTAAGAATTTTTCCTGTATTATTAGCAGTTTCCACCATTTTCTTTGCATCCTCATAAGTCTTTGCCATAGGCTTCTCACACATTACATGCTTATCTGCTTCCATGGCATCGATGGATATGGCTGCGTGGGACTTATTAGGAGTCAGGACATATACTGCCTGAATTTCCTTTTCCTTTAATAATTCCTTATAATCTGTATATACTTTGGAATCAGCTGTACCGAATTCCGTCTTAGCTTTTTCTGCTCTCTCTATCTGCAGATCACAAAAAGCAATGATCTCAAAGTTTCCGTTTCTTTTAATAGCCGGCAGATGTTTACCGTTTGCAATTCCGCCGCAGCCAATAATACCTATCTTTAATTTATCCATTGTTTTCCCCGCTTTCAATCTCTAGGTCTATTCAAAATCCACAACCTGCTGTTTCTCTGCAGATTCAAAGATTGCTTCCATCAGCCTCATAACTCTTGCAACTTGAGGCAGCTTAACATTTATTTCTTCTTCGCCCCGAATGGCCTTAATTACATTTCGGTAGAAGTCTCTGATATCACTCTTTACGACGGGAAGTTCCGTCTTAGCTATGGTGTCTTCTCTTCTGGGTGCCATAGTCTTTGTGAGTCCTGCTGCAGTCTTAACGGGAACTACGTCCTTCTCATTCTGGCCTTTTACACTTACGATCTCACCTTTTAAGCTCCAGTCTTCAATGATTGCTGTACCATTGGCACCAAGCATATACCATCTGGGCAGGTTGACAAAATTACTGGTGCCTACTTCAATAATAACTTCCACTCCATTTTCAAACAGCAGGCTGGTGGTAAAGCCGTCATCCACCAGCTGGTTGGTAACATGGGTAATGGTTGCATATACCTTGTTAAGCTTAACCCCCTTCAGCATAAGAAGTATCTGATCCAGCAAATGTACCCCCCAGTCCAGAACCATTCCGCCGCCCTGTTCCTTAAGCTGTCTCCAGTCTCCCGGAATTCCTCTGGAACCATGAACACGGGACTCAATACGGAATACCTCTCCCAGAAGATTGTCATTATATATCTTCTTCATGGTAAGGAAATCCTCATCCCAGCGCCTGTTCTGATGTACTGTGAATAATTTTCCTGTTTCCTCTGATGCTGCTATCATTTCCTTAAGATCTTCTGAGTTAAGGGTTACGGGTTTTTCACTCACCACATGCTTACCGGCTTTCATTGCAGCTATGGCAAGCGGTTTATGAAGGTCATTCGGTGTTGCAATCAGGCATAATTCAACTTCTTCATCTGCTAAAAGTTCTTCAAAGCTGGCATATACTCTGATTTTTTTCTCTTTTGCGTATTCCTGTCTTTCTTCTTTGATATCATATATTCCAGCTAATGTAAGACCATCAATGGATTCTATCAGCTCTCTGTGCCAGTCTCCCATTCCGCCAAGGCCTACAATAGCAATCTTCATATCTTCCTGTAACATACAATTCCTCTTTCTGGATTCTGGAACTGATATAGTACTGTAAGTAAAGCCTATATACACTTCCTATTCAAGTCTCCTTAATATTGTCTCTGACAGATCTGGTATATTGAACCCTTCACCAGCACTACCCTTTTGTTATGCCCAGAACATCTGTCCGCGGTCTTCAAATATCAGGACATTCTGAAGGAAGCTGATTGCTTTGGAAAGGCCTTCCTTTCCTGTCATCAGGCTGTCTTCATGCTCGATACTGATCGCATAATCATAACCGGCCAGTCTTAACTCGGAAATCATTGCTTTCCAGTATTCCTCTCCATGTCCATATCCAACGGAACGGAAAATCCAGGAACGATTGATTTCATCACCGTAATGAGTGGTATCAAGGACACCGTTTACATTACAGTTAATGGGGTCAATCTTGGTATCCTTGGCATGGAAATGGAAGATAGCACCCTGTTTGCCAAGCTCTCTGATTGCCGCACAAGGATCCATACCCTGCCAGATTAAGTGACTGGGATCGAAGTTGGCACCGATTTCAGGTCCTGCTGCTTCTCTTAAACGAAGAAGTGTTTTTGTGTTATATACGCAAAAGCCCGGATGAAGTTCCAAGGCTATCTTTATGCCGTGTTCTTTCGCAAAAGCGGCCTTTTTCTTCCAATATGGTATAAGTACCTCATTCCACTGATATTCCAGGGCATGCATATAGTCCTCGGGCCAGGAGCAGGTCACCCAGTTAGGTGTCTTATCCTCCGGACTTCCGCCAGGGCAGCCGGAAAAAGTATTTACTACAGGAACTCCCAGTTTCTCAGCCAGAAGAATCGCGTTGGTCAGATCCTCATCAAATTTATCAGCAATCTCCTTTACAGGATGAACCATATTACCATGAGCGCTTAATGCACTGATCTGTAACTCATATTTTGCTATTGTTGCTTTGAATTCTTCGTATTTTGCCTCATCCTTCAGTAACAGTTCCGCATCACAATGAGCTTTTCCGGGATGGCCGCCGCATCCGATTTCAATCATTTGAACTCCTTTGCCATGCAGGAATTCACAAGCCTTATCCAGCGTCAAATCTCCCAGTACTACTGTAAATGTTCCTAATTTCATAAGTTACCTCCTTTACCTTATAAGCAAATGTCACTTTGTAACATCATGTATAAAAGCTTTCCTTCGACTTCTATGTTGATACTACAATCATATTATTTCCCAGCATAAATTTCTATAGATGTATTGCTGAATAGTCATATTATTTTGCTATATCATACTTTTGACGGTGGAAATCCGTAATACTTACGGAACAGTCTTCCAAAATTATTATAATCAGAAAAACCTACCTTTACCGCAACTTCCGAAATAGAATTTTCTTTTTCTTTAATCAGTTCATATGCTTTCTTAAGACGAACCTCGTTTATATAATTTATAGGGCTTTTCCCCATACTTTCCTTAAAGAGGTGACAGAACCGGTATTCACTTAAATGTATCAAATCAGCTAATTCCCTGTTGGTGACAGGCTCACTGTAGTTCTCCTGTATATACTGCACTACCGTATTTATCCTGCCAAGATTATATAGCCTCAACGTATTCTCCCTGGCTGAAAGGCTTTCTGTTACATAATTACGGAACAGATACGTTATCAGCTCATAAAGCTTACCCTTAATTGCCAGTTTATAGCCATGGTTACGCTCCATGTCTTCTTTGCAGATCGATGTGAGAAGCTCCTGAACTCTGTCATCCTCTTCTATCAGACTTTGAAAGATAACGTTATAATCGGCTATCTCTTTTGAAAAAGCACTCATTTCAAAAATAATGACCAATGCATCAAATTCTTTGTCTTCACTAATTCCCTGGTGCAGCACATTACTGTTAAAGATTACAAGGCTGCCTTCCTTTACCGTAATGTTTTTTCTGTCATAAACAAAGTAACCGGTACCTTTTAATACATAATGCAACTCAAGATGCTCATGCCAGTGAGTTTGAAAATATACACCCGGACTGCGTATCTGGTTCTTAAACATCTGCACCGGGAATTCTTCGTCTTTGATGATTTTCTTTTCATATAAACTTAAATCACGTATCTTCGCTCCCATAATACCACAAACCTTTTCCCTCAGATTTTCATTTTGTATATTTCGGATCTTTGTTCCTGTACAAGGGCTGAATTCCCTGCAACAAATGATGTCCCACTTTTCGGTCAGTAAAGGCGCAACGAGCCTTCCAACATACCCTGGAACACACACCTTGATTATTGTGCCTGGTACAGGTTCACTTAATACCACCTAAATAACAGATAATAATACACGAAACTAATGAATACCTTGCACCATAATCAGACATGGATTTTCTTTTCCCCATAAATCCGGCAAACATTCCAAGGGACGAAATCCCATTGAAAAATAGTATTTCCTGGTTATGGCATAATTAACATCCGGATGGGATTCATCCAGGGTTTTTACCTGAAGATATTCATACCCTTTATTTTTACACCAGGCATAGCAGGCATTATACAACTCCTTGCCGATGCCTTTCCTGTGATATTCTTTTTTTATACCCATTACATGTATTTCCGCTGTATAACTGTTATGTTCTTTCACAGTAAGAAAGCCGGCAACTCCGGTTTCTGTAAACGCAGCAAAAAAAGGCATCTGAACTGAATCCTCTATGTATTCTCTGGTAGATTCGGGTATGCCAAACCACTCCGGAAGATCATAAAGCACTTCCTCTGCAATTATCTTCTTACTCATAACTTCTTCAATTAAACGTATCATCCTGTACCTTCCGTTCTCTTCTATATTTACTCTGTAAAAGTTAAGTACGATTCTGGTTTTACCTTAGATAAATTCACCTTATTTCCAATTATATATGAGGAATAATAATAAGCATTTTTGTAAAGTATTTCTTCTTATGTATAAGAAAACCTGTGAATATGGCTTATTACACGTTTTAATCACAAGCTAACATAAGCTTCATTATTTCACTGTCGGTGTCTTTCATTCCCTTTGTAGCTAAAATTCCAATATTGTTCAGGGTATTTTCTATCCCTTTTGTAACAATTCCTTCACCGGCATAAAATTCCTGACCGTTTCTATACATATCATACCCCAGGATTCCGGCTTCTACTGCCATGGCAATCTTAGCCGCACAGGAGGACTTGGCTCCGTCACAGATTGTTCCGGAAAGAATCGCAACTCCGTTAACAACCGCGTGAGCTATCTCTTTAAAACCGCCTCCCTGGAGATATGCTATTCCTGCACCGCTTCCGCAGCCTGCGCTTATTACGCCGCAATAGGCAGATAGTCTTCCGATCTTACTCTTCTGATACATTGTCATTAAATCCGACAATACCACTGCACGGAGGATTTTTTCTTCTGATGCTTTCATCTCTCTTCCATAGACTACCACCGGAACTGAAGCTGTAATTCCCTGATTTCCACTGCCGGATATAATGACCACCGGCATACTGCAGCCGCTCATTCTTGCATCGGAACCCGCTGCCGCCATAGCCTTGGCTTTATTGCGTATATCCCCTCTGCCGGTCTGCATAAGTACGGAACCAATATTTGCACCGTAATTTCCCCGCAAGCCTTCCTCGGCAATTGCCATATTATATGCAATCTGCCTTTCTATCAGCTCTTTCACATCCTCAATTCTTACAGTATCAGCAAAAGTAAGGATATCCTCCGCAGTGAGCAGCTCCTTTTTATCCCCATCTCCTGCTGCCGCCGGAACGGAATTGATTGCCGTTTCCTGGGATAACTCTAATAATATCTCACCATTCTTCTCTATGAGTACCAGATTTGTATGATAATCTGTAATACGTACTCTAACCCGGTCACTTCCTCTATACACAGAGACCAGGATTTCGAATACCCGGGAGGTGTCTGCTTCTTTTACCTCAATAGGGCAGCTTTCTAAGAATTTTGCTATCTTTTCCTGCTCCTTCTCTGTAATTTCCTCCAGTATTTCCAGTTTCTTATGAGGGCAGTCTGCTATTATTCCAGCAGCCACTGCTCCTTTGATACCTTTTAAACCACCGGTATTGGGAACATAAACACTTTTCGCATTTTTAATGATATTTCCGCTTAATTCTACCTCTATCCTTTCTGGTGCTCCGGAGAGTGTATTTCCCGCAACTGCTGCCGCATAAGCAATGGCTATGGGCTCTGTACATCCCATAGCCGGTACCAGTTCCTCTTGCAGAATCTTTAAATATGCGCTGTATTTTACTTCATCCAGTCCCATTTCCTTCCTCCTGTAATAACTGTAATGTAACAGCCCATAGGACATGGGCTTTTCTTTCTTTATACCCTAATCATATACTATTTTAGGCATTGAGACAATTGGATATCGGAATATCAGTAAAAAAACAGGTAACTGTCATTAACTTCAGAATAAACAGGAATAATGATTGGTGGGTTCAATACGTTTTCCCAAGGGGACGGCAAATTGGGCAGACCAGAAAGAACTCATGCTTCAATTCCAAGGTATAAGAAGTCCTAATTCTATGTAGATTTTATGCTTGACATATTCTAAAACAGATAACTCGCTACGCTCAGACAATCTGTTTTAGAATATAGCATAAAATCTCCATAGAAAGGACCTCTAATACCTTTCCATAGGCGCATTCGCTCTTTCTGGTCTGCCCAATTTGCCTGAAATCTTATGGAAGTTATATTTTTGGTACTTAATTGAATCATATGAATAAAAATAATATTCATAATTCTGATATAGAATGTATAAATAGTGAAAATTTTTTGTGTAAATTTAATCTAGTAAATAATACTAGAAAAGGGAACCTACTTCTTTTAAAGTTTAAAATGACCAAACAATAAACACAAAAGAAGGAGTTCCCTTATTGAAGACTTTCATAAAAATCTCAAAAGAAGAACCAAACGGAAAAAAGTTCCCAAATGAGGATTCCTTGGAGCGTTATGTCTGCAGCTTTTGTAGTGATTACAATCAACGTTTCGGTACAAGAATTCATAAAGGTTTTGCTCAGGTATCGGCTGAACTAAAAGATTTGTTTGATTAGTAAATAGCACAGGAGTGGTCTGCCTGGTTGAAATACTTTACATAAAAATCTTGACACTACCAATGTATACCAAGCTCATTACTATAGATGTATATATGTGTGTGTATATATAGTTCAGTATTATATTTTACTTGCTTATTGAAAGAGATAATTGATATATGGTATTCTTTATTTATTCAGAATTATAAAATCAGAATTTAACGAGAAGATTTGACTGCTTACTTTTGCAGGCACATTAAACAGAACTAAAATATATTGTTCAAGGAGAAAAATAATGAAGGAGTTTAATATCGGCTCCATTGTGCCCTTTGGTGGTTATGATTGGCGTATTCTTGATATACAAGGCAATGCAGCTTTGATTATAACTGAAGGCATGATTGGACAATACTCCTATAATAATTGCGCTGGAGATGTGACATGGGCTGACTGCTCGCTGAGAAAATATCTTAACGGTGAGTTTTATAACAATTTTACTGTGGCTGAACAGTCAAGGATTCTTCCGGTATTGAACAAAAACCAGGACAATCAGTGGTATGGCTCCAGCGGTGGGGAAAATACTCAGGATTATACTTTTCTTCTGAGCATCGAAGAAGTTGTGTGCAAATATTTCGGTGACAGCAGTAAAAACCTTGAAAACCGCAGCGCCAAACAGCGATACTGGTTTCAAAGGAAAGACAAGAATAACATCAGGCGAAGTTCCACCTTTGATGGGTATGTATGGTGGTGGTGGCTTCGGTCACCTGGGCGTGACAATAGAAGAGCCGTATACATCCACGGCGACGGTAATATAGGTATTCAGGGAAATGGTACCTTTCGCTACAGCAGCAACACGATTCATCCTTTAACAGGCGATAACAGTGGTGGTATTCGCCCCGCTTTATGGCTGCGCATGGAATTATAATCCCGGAACACTTATAGAGGTTCGATTATATTGTAATTTTTATGACATCATTTAAAGGTGAAAATTAAGAATGTGCAGCAATAGTATTCTGTTGCTTTGCAGTTGAAGTAAAACAATGCTCTGGAAATTGATTGGGTAAACCGATAAATCTTATTTTGTATCATAGATTTTTGAAAGGCACGAATATCATCGTGCCTTTCTTTTAATACCTTGTTTTTGTTTCGTGCAAAGCTTATAAATTTTTGTACAGTTCAAATTATCATGACGATGATTATTGAAATGCTTTTAATCTATCAACAATCTACTGCAGATATAGTTCCTTTAGATTGCGGATCTGCTCCTCTGTCAGTTTTACTACGGGTGAATTAAGGTCGGAGGTATCCTGGTTTTCTACGATTAAGACAGTTGCTTCTTTATCAAGGGTATGGGTATGCCATACTCCCCTCTTTACGTTATACAGCTTCAAGGGTTCCATTTTGACTGCATCCATATGGTTTATGGCCTCGCCAAGCCCGCCGGTAAAAAGTGTACAGCTGCCTTTTAGCAGGATAAATACTTCATCGGATTCGTTATGCTGCTGCATGGTCTTTAAGTTCTGTACCTCGAGTTCTTCACAATACCTAAGCATTGCAACCCGCCAGCTCATGTAATCAATCATAGGCTTATAGCCTTCTCCCTCATAAGCTGTTATATCTATATATTGCTTCTCCAATTTATTTCTCCCCTTTTATGCCAGTTCTACTTCTATTACATGGGTAATATCTTCCTTTAGTTTTCTGATATCTTCCTTTAGCAGCATAATCTCATTCTCAACTTTTGGAAGTTCTGAGCCATTTAAAGAAACCTTTGCCACTACATATTCACCGTATTCCTTTGCATTCCTGTTATAGTAGCACACGGTGAATTTCCTGCCATGTAACTGAAAGGATACTTCGGCTTTGTTCTCAGCAGAAAACTGTTTCTTTAACAGCTTTGGCTCCAGTACCAGATTACCGAAATGTCCTTTCACTCCAAACATTTCATTGAATACGGTGAGAAGCAGCCAGCTGGCTGAGCCTGTGAGGTAATGATAAAGTCCTCTTCCGTTTTCTCCTATATACTCCGGTATGCCTGGGTATATTCTGCTTTTTTCAAAATCACTTAAATGACTGTAAAGGCTGCTGATTACCTTATATCCCTCTTTCACAAAGTCTCTTCCGTATAAGGCATTGGCATACATTACTGCCATATGGGCAAATACCGCGCCGTTTTCTTTGCTTCCATAGGCAAAGCCGAACATTCGTCCCATGTCTGTCTTCACCTCGTGAAAATCTGTATTTAATCTGTATCCGCCTATGTCCGCTGAGTACAGGTATCTATCTGCTGCTTCCGTTATCTCTTTTACCTGGTCCTCTGTTGCAGTTCCTGACATTATGGTAAACACCTGACCTGTAAGCATCATTCGCACTCCAAGGTCATGCTCCCCTTCTACTCTTCTTCCGCTGTTATCATAATAGCTGTTATACCAGGAATAACCTTTCTTATCTGTTATCCATTCTGTGTTTCTGATATGCTCCTTAATCCAGTTTCCCATTGCCTCCAGGTATTTTGCCAGTTCCTTCAGAGAGATTTCCTGTTTTTCTCCGCTTACACTGTGTCTTACAGAATCACAATACCGGTATAATATTTCCTTCTTGGCAGCTGCATCTTCATAGATTGCAGCTTTGTCTGTAAGCAGGGGGATTAGTTCTTTCAGAAGTGTTACCTTATCCCTTCCATTGGCAGCAAGATAGCTTAACAGTTCTGACAGCTGATTCAGATTCTGACCGTAGAGGCTGGTAAAAGCTACGCTTTCGCCCCGCTCTTTTGCCATATCAAGGGCATCATTCCAGTCTGCTCCCCGGAGCCGCATATGGTTATGCTCACCAACATCATAAAAGGCTGTTAAGAGCTGCACCAATATATGCTCAAGGATTGTTCCCTGGTATTCTGCACCGTTATTATTTCTTAGTACATTTCCATTTTCTGTTTTCCATTCTGTATCCTTTTCTTCCCCTCTGACTGCCTGAAGATCCTTAAAGTATGTATTCTCCTGAAACAACAGGTCTAAATCACCGGTCTGCATCAGATACAGCCTTGTAGTCAGGAAAGGCCATACACCATGATCCATCCATACACGGGTTATATTATTTCTGTCCGCGATAAATTCACCGGGTTTTGTTCCAATTATAGTGGCATTGCTTCCATCTATCCTCACTCCCGCGTAATTAGAGTAGAGCATATCTCTGACACCTTCCGGATTCATGATCAGCAGCGCCAGACAATCCTGCCACAAATCCCTCCAGCCTCTGCCGCCTTTGCCATAATCATGGTGGGGCAGAAAGGAACAGCCATAAATTCTTCTTAACATAGGCTGAAAATTCACCCACTGCATCCAGGCATCAAAATCCGGCATGCCGGTGCTGTAACTGATATTGAGTTTATCAAGCCAGTTCTTTCTGGTCTCAGAAAGAGCTTCTAAGCAGCGGCTTTTATCCAGGTAAGGTCTGGCATTTGTAAGGAAATCTTCTTTATCCTTACCATATCCCATAACCAGGATAAAAGTTTTTTCTTCTCCTTGTTTCAAAGAACAGGTCTTAAAGGCTATCCCTCCAAGGGTTTCATAGCCGTCTTTCGTGAATCCGGCGCTTACCCCTTTCTTTCCTTCCTGCAAAGCTCTGGGATTCGTAAAGGAACCGCCTTCCCCGATAAAATCTTCTGTTACGGGATAGAAGCTTTCTGGTAGTTCTCCTTCTTCTGCACCACCTATTACACCATATACCACTTCGTTTTTACGATGACCTCTCTCATCAAAAGTCAGTGTCGGGTCTAATAGAATTCCTTCAGGTGTGGTTATCGTTCTGTGTAAGAGGGAGGTTACATGCCTGTGATCTCTGATATTATCCGCGGAGCGTCCATATAAAGGTGTGGCTGCAACAGCTGTAAGGGTAATGTCCTCCCGTGCCCTTAAGGTAACCAGCATTATCTCTACGGTACCCTTCAGAGGTACAAAAGAGGTTATATCTGCTTCAATTCCATACTCCTCAGAGCTTCTGGTGACCTTATGCCACATCATACCTGCCGTCAGCGCAGTTTTCTCTTTACCCTCACGAAAAAGTTTTCCTTCCTGCCAGGCTGATACACCTGTAGCCGACCACAGGCCTTTCCCCTTAATATCCACCCAGAAATTTCTGGTACTTCTGCTGTTATGAAGGTCTTCGCTGCTTACTGGTGCCAGCAGAAAACTATTCTGCCCCAGTTTATTGTCTCCGCCAAGGGTAGGGGTGACACTTGCCATTACACCGCTTTCATTTGCCAGAGGAAAATAAAGATAGCCTGTCAGCTCCGGGTCATTTAACTGAAAGGTCCCATGGTTATCCAGATATTTATATCCACTCATTTCTGCTCCAATCTGTCTTAGACTAATCTCTAAACTGTTCTTACTTCTACGGTTTTCTCTTCGACCTGAAAAGCGCCTACGGATTGCTTTAATTCGGCGACCATACCGCTTAGTCTGTCTGCCGTGACTCTTAGGTCTTTTACATAAAGCATCTGATTTACTGCCGTAGCACCTAGTTCTTCTGTAGCTGCAGCACTCTGTCTGGCGGCTGTTGCAATACCCTCCACTGCTGCCAAGGCTTCCTCTTTGGAGGCTCTTATGACTGAAATACCGGAAAGGATATCAAGGAGATTACTGTCTAAATGCTCCACCTTCCGGTTAATGTCATAGAAGACTTCAATGGTATTTGTAAGGGCAGACTTCTGTGAATTTACAGCTTCCTTTGCTGTATGCGCTGTTGCTACGGTTTTCCTGGTACGCAGGTCTATTTCGTTTATAATATTGCTTATCTGTGCAGCCGCCTCATGGGATTTGGCCGCCAGTTTGCGGATTTCATCGGCTACTACTAAAAAACCTCTGCCTTCACTGCCTGCTCTGGCAGCTTCTATGGAGGCATTTAGGGACAGCAGATTGGTCTGTTCGGCAATTTCATTAATGGACAGGATAATTTCACCTACCGCCTGGGATTTAACTGCCAGGGTCGTTATATCATCTATGATTTTTCCGGTAATTTCCCTGGTATCTTCTGCTTTCTCAGAAAGCTGCCCTACTATAGACCTTCCTTGTTCCGCAATCTCTCTCGCCTCTCTGGTCAGAGCTTTTATCTTGTCCGTCTTCTCTCCTACCATTTCAATCTGTTCCGACAGGGTTCCTATTCTTTCAGAACAGATTCTCGTATCTTCCGCCTGGTCCTCCGCACCTGCTTCCAGTTCAAGCACCGTCTTTTCTATTTCACCGGCGGCTGTTATGAGAAGTTCGGATTTTTCTGTTATCTCACCTGCTGAGAGGGTCACGGCTTCACTTACCCCCATCATACGAAGGATCAGGTTCTTCATCCCCTGAATCATGGTATTAATCCCCTCTGCCAACTGGCTGAACTCGTCACTCCTCCTGACACTGGCTGATACAGACAGATTACCCTCTGCGGTCTTTAACAATACTTCATTGGTGCCTTTAATGGCTGCACCGATTCCTTTTGCCGTTCTGGTACCAATCAGCAGGGCTATGAAACTTCCCGCTATTACAAAAATAACGGTAAGCACCAATTGTTCTTTAGAGGCCCCGGTAATGGTCTTTTCCGGTATAAGCGCGCATACCTGCATCTCACCCTCAAGTACCGGCATATACAGGTAAAGGTAGCTTTCTCCCTTATAACTGATATATCTGCTTCCGCCCTCTGAAGTCTTACTCTTTTTATCGGCCTTTGCAGTACTGTTTTGTGACGCTTCCAGGCTGTCTTTATAAAATTCCGTATCCTGAAACTTAAAATCCTCTTTATAGTCCCCCTCCAGGATTTCTCTGCCGTCTTTCGTTATATAACCAACAACGGCACCTTCACCAAAATCAGTATTTTTTATGGCATTAAGGAAGAACTCTTTCTTTAAATCAATTACAACAAGCCCTGTCTTTTTATTTGAAGTATTATAGAGATAGTAGCTTAAAGCAGTACCGTAGCCCTCTCCTTCTGTTTTAACCACACTGTCAAAAAAGGTATGATAACCGCTCCATTTATAACGTGCCTTGCTGTCGAGAAACGCCTTGCCTTCCTCGGATTCCTTAAAGCCTGTATACAGCTTATCCGGCAGTGTTCCTCTGGTAGATGTTCCTTTTCCATAATCACCGAATAAATAAATATCTGCTACCACAGAGCTGTTAACAACATTGGAACTTACAACATTCTGAATGGCCTTATACTGCTCCAGTTCTTTTACAGGGTCTTCCTTATATGCACCTGAATAGTATTTTCGAATGACATCATTGGTGATAATCTGGTTCGCCATACTGTTAACAGATTCAAAACCCATGTTAAAGTAGCTCTCCAACATGGCTAAAGCAGCATTGCCGGATTGTTCACAGCTTTTTTTTAGTTCCTCTGAGGATTTTAAGTAGGAAACTGCCCCTAAAAGGATAATGAACATAACAGGAATCAGAATTATTCCGTTAAGCTTTCTTGAGATTTTATCTTTTCGTATCATACTCACCCTTCTCTACCCTATACCCTGGTATAATGTTCACTTAATTGCTGTGAAGCATTGCATCAGTTATATGGACGGAAACACTGCATTTACGGGAGAGTTTTTCTCTTACCCACCTGGGCATTCTTTCTGTATTCGGATGGGGATACTCCCGTTACTGCCTTAAATAGTTTCGTAAAATGCTTTTCATTTTCGTAACCGATCCGGCTGCTGATATCCAGTATCTTCTCATCGGTTTCTTCCAATAACCTTTTGGCTTCACTAAGCCTGATATTCTTAATATAGTTAATGAAATTCATACCTGTGTATTCCTTAAAGCAATAGGAAAAAAGTGAATAGTTCATGGATATATAGTTAGATACCACCGCCATGTTAAGATCTTTGCTGTAATTCTCCTGGATAAATACCAGCGCCTTTTGTATCTTCTGCTTATTCTTGTAATTATCGAATTCCGTTAATATCTTTTCATTGATTTTTTCAACCCATGCTGTTAAAGCCTCGTAATATACGCAGGCATTATCGTAATCATAGACGTTTCTGAGCAACACGATTTCTTCCGCCATATCACCTACGAGATTCTTATAGGTATCACAGATACCCTCTACAATACGGTTCATGATATGCTTAAAGCTGTCCGGATCGATACCTCCCTGTTTCGTCTTATAGAGTATCTTTGAGAGGAATTTATTGGCCTCCTCCAGCTTCTCCGTTCCGGCAAGCTGTACAAACTGCGCTATCATCTCCTCAGAAACAATATCTTTACCTTCTTCGTTCTTTTCATATTCCGCTATAAAGTTACCTGTTGCAAAGGCATTCTTTCTTGCCTTTAACGCCTCCAGGTAAGCCACTCTAAGTTCAGAAAGGCTTCCATGAATCTTGCTGATACCAACATAATAATCTTTTAGCACCTGGGTAAGGAGCTGTTCCTTTTCCGATTTTTGTACAATAAAAATACTCTGCCCGGACACATCATTCAGAAGGAGTACACCTTTCTTTTGGATATTTTCTGCAGATTTATAGTTGGTACAGATAACCACATAATCTTCCTTTAAGAAATATTCAGCATATTCTTTTACTATAGAATCAATCTCACTTTGACTGATGTTTTCATTTAAGATCATGTATTTCAGCTGAGACAGGCTGATTTTCTCCACTTCTTTTTTCTTATGGGATTCACTTTGGAGCTCTTCCTCCAATTTTTCCAGTACAGAGGTAATCTTCTCACGCTCGATTGGTTTTAACAGGTATTCCCTTGCACCGTAACGCAGCAGCTCCACTGCATAAGAAAAGTCATCGTAACCGCTGATTACCACAACCTTTGGTGCGTGGGGCAGATCCTTGATTTCCTTCACCAAAGTAATACCATCTTTTTTTGGCATACGGATATCCGTAATCATTACATCTATCTTCGTATTTTTAATAATCTCTAGTGCTTCTTCCCCATTTTTACATTGTATGATCTCATCGATTGGTACCGGTGAACGTTCTGCTATGGCAGCTATTCCCTGCCGTATCATTTTCTCATCTTCTACAATTAACAGTTTTTGCATGACAACTCCCATCTGTGTGTCTTGGCACACATACAAATCAGGACGTGGATATTGTTCTCTTCGTCCTGTGTGATCTCCCTCAAAGCTCACATCATTCTAAACGAGGCAGTGAGCACCTTCGTGCGCAAATCACACCAGAGGAATCTTCACACATACCTTGGTATAACAATCCTTCATGGAAGCAATGCTGATACCATACTCATCTCCAAAACTGATTTTTATACGATCCTGTACATTCTTAAGTCCAATACCATTACCGGAGCTGCCGGTTGCTTCAATTTCACCTTCAATTTTCTTTTGAAGCCTGATGGTCTCTTCCTCCGTCATACCTTTTCCGGAATCAGTTATTTCAATCACACAATAATTATCATAGATTATTCCCTTTACATATATACTGGTGTCCTCTGCCATTTCCTCAATACCGTGATAGATTGCATTCTCTATGATAGGCTGAAGAGACATCTTAGGAATCTCCTGATCGTAAATAGGTTCCGGTATATTAAGACTCAGATAGATTTCATAATCAAATCTCAGATTGATAAGTGCCAGATAGTTTTTAATATAATCTATTTCTTCTCTTACCGTAACATTCTTAGAAACCCACTTCATACTGTAGCGAAGCAGTTTACCAAGAGCTGTAACCGCATCTGCAATGGGATATTTCTCTTCCACTTCTGCCATCATCTTAATAGATTCCAATACATTATAGATAAAATGGGCATTAATCTGATTCTGGAGAGCCCGGATTTCTGAATCTTTCACCAACAGCTCTCTTTTGATATTATCTCCCATAAGCTGATTAATCCGGTCAAGCATCTTATTAATCTGGAGTCCCAGTTCTCCAAATTCGTCAGAGCCATATTCCTGAATCCTGATATCCAGGTCACCTTTTTGTACACTGTGAACAGCATCCATAATCTCATAGAACCGCTTCAAGATAAATCTGATCATATGGTTGCAAAGTACCTGCAAAAGTACTGAAAGTACTATGAAGCTGCTCCAGAAAATGTTTCGAAATACCATAACGGAAGCGTACTCTTCTCTTAAGCTTACAATTCGAAAGATCATTCCGGATAACTCCTTCACCGGTTTGTAACACACCAATACAGGTTCTCCGTTTAAGGTCATTTCTTTATAATAGGTGGCATCAAACTCTTTGGGTCTGCTTAACATTACCTCTTCTTTGTAATTCATCCACCTGCTGTAATAATCATTGTCGTAGAAATAGTTTCCGGTATTGTCTACAAAGCAGGTCCATTCTGTGTCCGTAGGAGAATACATCTGCGGGAAAAGCAATTCCATTTTCGTAGATACTTCGATAATTGCTTTTTTATCACCGCTAAGATTTTTTTCTGTAACCAGAGCTACCAGGTGAAGTTTTCCGGAGGAAGAATAGGAGGGAAACAGATCATCCTCATAATCGAACTGCCAGGTTCCGGATTCCTGCAGCTCCTTTCCCCATTTCAGCCTCTTAAGCCGATCTGTCTGATACAGTACCGGCATCATCTCAGGCATATTGCTAAAAGGTGCATATACCCGCACCTGGTAAAGATAGGGATTCGAATTCACAATCTTCTCCAGGGATTTAATCTCTGTGTGGTAAAAATTAAGCAGCTCCTGGGTCTTGAATTTTTCCCCGGCAGAGAATCTCTCCACATATGCCCAGAAATTCTGACTGTTAAGCATTACCTGTGTGGACATCTGGCACATTTCCACATTCTTTTGAATCTGTTCATAATTCTGGGTGAAATTAATCTCTGCATTCTTTATCTTTTCTTTAATCCTGGATTCCTTATAGTTGTCAAAAAAAAGTGAGGACAGAATGGCAAGAGGCAGAATAATAATTGCCATAGTCAGTAAACCCATTTTGTAGTTAAGTTTTAAGGATGAAAAATAACGTTTAAGTGCTTTCAACTGCTTCTACCTGACCTTTGTCTTTTATTCATTCTGCCGCTTTATTTGTATATATTTTCTGTAATTTCGAGATTTATTATTATTTGTTATGGTAATTATAGATAATACTACGGGAAAAAACAACCTGATTTTTCATCAGGCTGTTTTTTCATTCTATATTATTTTAAACCTAATTTGGCTTTGGCTTTATTCATTAATTCAGTTTTGGTATCCAGTACTTTACTGATTCCAAAATCTTCTCTCTTCTTAATAAAGTCATTCCAGATAGAGTCAAATTCCTGTTCAGAGCTTGCTAATAATAATTTAGGAAGAACAATACCCCATTCATTGTCAACCTTGGACTGGATATCAGCTTCATCAGAACCAGTAGTAAGAGTCACATCATATTGAGAAGTGGTCATAACATAAGGATATGTCCAACGCTCCATCTGTCCAAGAGGTTCAGGAGTCTCAACTGCCCATTTTAATGCCATAGCATTATCCTGGAACATCCAGTATGCGGAATCTGCACCATATTGCTTGTCATAAGCTGCTCTGTCTTTTGTAAGAAGTTCTCTTACTTCAGGTTTCATGGTTGCAACATCATTAACATAATCCCAGGTTACGCCTTCAACACCTAACCAGGTCATCAGCTGTCCGTGCTCACTCATTAAATAAGAGCATAACTGAATAGCACGATCAGGATTCTCGCAATTCTTGGAAATCATAGTTACAGTCCAGCCGTTGATACCTGTTCCGGGAAGGGTATAAGCATCACCTTTACTGTTCTTAGGACCATCCACTGCAATATAAATGCTGTTAGGATCGTTTGCATAGAGAATCTTCTCCTGCTCTGCAAGGTCTGTTCTCTGGTAAAGCATACAGAAATAACGTCCCTGTGCAATCTTTTCTTCCATCTGAGCTCTCTTGTCAATGAAGATATCATCAGCAAGATAACCTTCTGCACCTAATTCTCTGAAAGCTTTTAGCCATCTTACAAGTTCAGGATCTGTATATCTGTCATAGAATTTTCCATCTTTTTCATAAGGTATAGCTAAGAAATTGCTTAAATACTGGTCAAAGGAAGTATTACCGGTTGCTCCGAACTCATGAGCACCTACAGGAATCAATGTCTGTCCGTTAACTTCAGGATATTTCTCTTTTGCAGCCTTTACAGCAGCTTTGAAACCTTCAGGTGTAGTCATATCAGGACTTCCGATTGCTTCATAGATGTCCTTTCTTACTAAGAAAGTCTGGTTGGAGGAAATATTGTCATATTTCTCATAGTCAGCAGGTGAGAAGGAGGAGTTAGGATATCCATAGATATGTCCGTCTTCCTGTGTAAACCAGCCTACACGACCGGAGTCTGCTACATCGAACCAATAAGGATCATATTCTTTTGCCAGTTCATCAAGAGCATATACCATGCCGTCTTCGATCATATCGCCTACCTGTGGCTCCCACCAGCCAAGTGTTACAAGGTCAGGAAGGGAATCGGATGCGATAAGGGAATTGAGTTTCTCTGCTTCATTACCGGCAGGTACTACGAATTCAATGTTAACGCCGGTTTCTTCTGTGATTGTTTTGGATATCAGGTTCTCACCCCAGGGAGTTGTGAACCAGGAAAAGTTAATATACCAGGTTAAATCTACTTTTTCTGACGCATGCTGCTGCCAGCCGGGTACAACCTCAGCTGTATTATCTGTACCTGTCTCTGCAGGTGCTTCTGTTGCTGTTGCTTCCGGAGTAGTTGTTTCACCGGTAGCGTCATTCCCCTTGGTTGCTTCTGAATTGTTTTTGCCACATGCTGCAAGACCGAGTACCAATACTAATACCAGTACAAGAGAAAGCAGTTTTCTGTAACTTTTTTTCATCTTACATCCTCCATTTTTATTTACTTTATTCCTTAACTGCGCCTACCATCATTCCTTTTACGAAATACTTCTGAAGGAAGGGATATACACAGCATATAGGCAGTGTTGTGATTACCATGGCCGCCAGCTTAATTGAAGTAGAGGTGGTATCAGACGCCGTAATATTGGAAGCAGAAATAGAACCTGCTACCTGGCTGGACTGTACCTGGGCAACCATTCGGTAAAGATAGGTCTGGATAGGCTCTAAGTCTACCCTGTTTGTCATATACATTAATCCGCCCCAGTAGTCATTCCACTGGCCAACACCTGCAAAAAGTGCGATAGTTGCCAGAACCGGTTTGGACAGAGGAAGTATAATCCTCATAAAAATCTTCCAGTCCCCCGCTCCGTCAATCTTAGCGGATTCCTCTAAAGAAGCAGGTATTTCACGGAAGAAGTTAATAAATATCAGCAGATTAAAGAAGTTAAAGGCTGCGGGTATAATGTATACCAGGAAGTTGTTTAATAAATGCAGCTGTTTAAACAGGATAAAGGTTGGAATCATACCGCCTGCAAAGAACATGGTTATGGTACCCATAGCCATATAATATTTTCTTCCTATCAGATTACTTTTAGACAAAGGATAAGCTACCATAGCTGTAAAGAATACGTTAATGGCAGTACCCAGCAGGGTCTTTCCGACTGTTATCTTAAAGGCCTGTAATACACTGCTGTCTGCAAATACGGTAAGGTAATTCTCCAGGGAGAATTTTCTGGGCCACCAGTAGATTCCTCCCATCATGGCATCCTTTGCGTCGTTAAAGGAATTTACGACTACATACCAGATTGGGTAGATGCATAGGAAACATAATATAATCATAAAGGTGGTATTTAAGGTATCAAAGATAAAAGTTCCTCTGGAACGTTTTATATGCGTGCTTTTTACAGTTTTCATATCAGTTATGGCATCCTTTCTTTCTATAAGGTTTCTTATCGGATAGTTGTGTCAATGTTAATAACCTCATTAATACAGCGACCTTCCAAGAAGTTTCTTGCATGTCTTGTTAGCAAAGAGCAGCAGGAACAATGCAATTACTGACTTGAACAATCCTACGGCAGTTGCATAGGAATACTTTCCAAGAGACATACCTACCTGATACACATAGGTATCAATAACCTGGCTTCTTGATATATTCACCTGGTTCTTTAAAATCAATATCTGATCAAAATTAGAATTTAAAAGTCCGGATATCTGTAAGATAAGCATAATGGCTATTGTTCCGGTTATAGAAGGCAGGGTTACATAGAAGATTTTCTGCAGTTTTCCCGCACCATCTACGGTAGCTGCTTCATAAATCTGCTGATCTACACTGGTAATGGCTGCAAGGTACAAAATTGCTGACCAGCCAAGTTCCTTCCATATATCCGAGATCAGCGCCACGCCCCAGAAGTATTTGGGATTTCCTAAAAAGGATACCGGTTCTTTCATTAAGTGAAAGGTTACTAAAAAGTCATTGATAACACCTTCTTTTGACAACCAGGTTGTCAATATACCGCCCAGTACAACCCAGGAAAGGAAGTGAGGCAGATAAGATATGGTTTGTGTAACTTTCTTAAATTTAATTCCCCTGATTTCATTAATTAATAGTGCAAATATAATAGGCAGAGGAAAACCGATAAAGAGCTTTAGCAAGCTTATACCTATTGTATTGATCATTACATCCGAGAAATTGGAATCCTGAAAGAACTCTTTGAAATACTGGAGCCCTACCCAGGGTGCTTCCGCAATGGATTTCGTAATCTTAAATTTCTTAAAAGCTATGATGATACCGCCCATTGGTATATAGTTGAATACCAGCATCCAGATAAGCCCCGGAAGTACCATGAACTGCAGATACCTCTGATTCCACCATCTCCCCAAGTTTCCTTTTTGTTTTACTCCTGCTCCTCTTTTTACAGACATTTCTTAGCCCTCCGCATACCGCCTAAAATCCAGCAGTGCTGCCACAGTAGAAAGAGTGAAAGATATTCCATGTGGCATCCTTTCTGACTTGTATTTTCTTTCACTCAGATAATTTATCAATCTATCCCAAACAGTGATATGGCTTTTCAGACATTCCCTAAGGGTTTATAAACTTTTTCAGGTCTTTGTTCAATTCTATGGAATGCTCTGCCTTTAGGGACTGATACCCTGCTTCTGCAGCCTCATTTCTTTCCTTGTTATATTCTTCCTCTACTGCCTCGTTAAAAGCCTCCTCGGAGGTATCCGAATTGAGCTTCAGAAGATAGTATCCGTTTACGGTTTCAATTACTTCGCTTACTTCTCCTTCTTTCATGGAGATAACGGTATCTTCCAGTATCTTCTCTTCCCCGAAGGTATCTTTCCCTGCTGTAAATGTAAGTTCTCCGGACTTTATACCGGCTTCCTCCCCCAGTTCTTGAAAGCTTTCTGTCAAAGCTTTCGACTTCAGTGTTGAAAGTAGTTCCTTCTCCTCTTTCTGCCCGAAGAGATAGCTGATCTTAAATTGCCTGTAATCCTTCTGGTCCATTCTGCTTCGTATTGCTTCTTTATCAATGTCCGATTTATCTATGTAAATATTGTAATATTTAGCGGTTAATGCAAGCTTTTCCTGTATGGCTGTAACGCTCTCAATTGAAAGTCCATAGGAACTTAAGGTTTCCTCACCGAAATTTTTCTGAATGCTTTCTGCTTTTCTTCGGCATTCTGACTTTTCCTCTTCTGTCAGGGTATATCCTTCTTCTATGGCCATTTCATAAAATAGCTGGTATTTTATTGCATTGTCAACGGCTGCATCGGTAAGTTCCCTGGCCAGTTCTTTTGCCTTTTTGTCTCCGGAACCCTTCCCGTCCTCCTTCATATAAGAGTTATAAAGTTCCTCCTGCATATTGGCTAACAATACATGGTACATCATTTCATTAAGATAAATAGCAGTCTTATCAAAAGTAAAAGCAACTGTAGATTTATAATTCAGATCCTTCTGACAGCCGCTTAGTGATACTGTCATTATGATAAACAGGAACAGGACTGCTGTTTTATGCTTTAAGTAAGATTTCCTGCCATCCAAATTCTTTTTGATTGTCCGGAGCTCATCCTTTATTTTTATTCCGTTACGGTTCATTTGTCCTCCTTCTGTCTGAAACGGCTGTTCTATGATTCTAGTATAGCAGACATTATAAAATGAAAAAGATACAAGATTTTTAAAAAGGTGTTATTTTTTTAGATAGCAGGTGATACCTGAAAAATTCCGGACACCCTTGTAAAACATACATTTTTTGGAATTTTACTTAAAGATAAGACTCATATGGCTTTAAGATTGAATAGAACAACTGAAAAGAAGCTAGAAAAAATAAAAAATATTGTATTTACAAATATTATCATATTTGATATAATGAAGTCCTCAATATTAGTTTTTTGACTAAACTATATCTTGCATACACTATGCCCTACATCTAATCAAAAGTTTTTTCTAGTTTCTGGCTTCATCGTCGACTCCCATTTGAACATAATTGTAATTACATTTTCCACGAAAAAGGTACAAGCAGGTACACTTATTAAAGTTCTTCAAAGATTTCAGACAGCAAGTAAGGCCTATGGGTCTGGTTACTGGACCCGGGACGGTTCTTGCAGAGAAGCTGCAGATTAATAGAGAAAGGAGGAAGGTATAGATATTCAAACAGTATGTAGGTAAGTAAAAACAAAACTATATTTTTGGAGGGGTAATTATGAGTAAATCATTTAAAAAAGTTCTATCATTCTTCTTTGCATTTATGCTGGGTTTTACAGGTTTATTTACAATCAATGCCAGTGCTGCCACTGATTACTGGCAGAATTGGACAGACGGCGGCGGTACTGTTAACGCTGTCAATGGTTCAGGCGGCAATTTCAGCGTAAGCTGGACAAATTGCGGTAATTTTGTTGTAGGAAAGGGATGGAACAGCGGAAATGCTTCAAGGGTTGTAAATTACAATGCCGGTGCCTTTTCCCCTTCCGGTAACGGATATCTGACCTTTTATGGATGGACCCGGAATTCCCTTATTGAGTATTATGTTGTGGACAGCTGGGGTACCTATAGACCTACCGGGACCTACAAGGGAACTGTTAACAGTGACGGCGCAAACTATGATATCTATACAAGTATGCGCTACAATGCGCCATCTATTGACGGTATCCAGACCTTTCAGCAATTCTGGAGTGTACGGCAATCTAAAAGAGCTACCGGCAGTAATGTTCAGATAAACTTTCGTAATCATGTAAATGCCTGGTCCGGTAAAGGGATGAATCTGGGCAGCAGCTGGTCTTATCAGTCACTGTGTGTGGAAGGTTACCAGAGCAGCGGTTATGCCAATGTAACTGTCTGGTAATTGCAGAATCTCGTTCCTTAGCGTTACTCTGCTTTCTTTCAGCAAAAGCATGACCTATGGATACGGTCCGGTATTATAACTAAGAACTATTAAATACTTACCTACATACTGTTTGGATGTTTCTTCCCCCCTGCTTATATCCTCAAATGATTAAAGTAAATTGTTATCTGAAAGGAGATTAAATGAAAAAAAGTTTATTACTAATACTTTTTCTTATTTTTTTTATACAGAACAGCGGCTGCTCCAGCAAATCTCCTGAAGAGCTGGTTTTTATACAAGGCGGCAATTTTGTTAATTCACACTCCTCTTTTTATGGCAAGTCAACAGAAATAGAAAATTTTTATATCGGAAAACAGGAAGTCACCCAAAAGGAATGGTCTGCGGTAATGGGACAAAATCCCTCTGAGTTCAAGGGTGATAACCTGCCAGTTGAAACAGTCAGTTGGTATGAAGCAATTGAATACTGTAATAAAAGAAGTGATAAGGAAGGTAAAAAGCAATACTATAATATCAACAAAGAGCAGGTTGACCCAAATAACACCAATGAATTCGATGACGTAAAATGGATTGTTACAATCAATCAGGATGCCGATGGTTACCGTCTTCCTACCGAAGCCGAATGGGAATACGCTGCCGGCGGCGGCCAGCAGAGCAAAAACTATCTTTATAGCGGAAGCGGCATTGCAGAAGAAGTTGGCTGGTATTGGAGAAATTCAGGAAAGGACCTCTTATCCGGAGACTGGAGCTGGCCAGCCATATCTGCCAACAATAGCAGCACAAAAGCAGTAGGCAGCTGTAAACCAAATGAATTGGGGCTTTATGATATGTCAGGAAATGTGCGGGAATGGTGTTTTGACTGGTACGGTGAGGGGGATGCTAACAGCAGTTCTTCCAGGGTAACAAAGGGGGGTGGATGGATTGGTGATGTAAGCTGTCTGGAGCCCTCTTTCAGAGGTAAATTCGAAGCCAACGGTAAAGGCTCCGACCAGGGACTTCGTATCTGCCGGAATGCAGAATGAAAACCAGCTGATTTCCCGGCTGTGTCTGAAAACTGCTTGTTGCCAGACCAACAGTTCCACTTCGTGAGAGGAAAGGCACGATTTTGGGGACGTAGCGGTGTTACGTTCCCAAAATCATAACACTGAATACCGCAAAGCGGGGCATTCAGAACGGTGCAATGAGTTTTCAGACATGTTCCAGGGTTTTGGTGTGGTTAGATAAACTGAAATATTTATTTTGGTGTTCTTCTTATTTTGCGGAAGAATTTAAGGATAGATTCTTTGGAGGCTGCGTTCTTACTGTCCTCCCGCATTGCTTCTTCGATAAATAGCTGCTGTGAATCGATGGGCTCCGCATCAATGTCGATCTTTCTGTAAGTGCCGTCCTTACCAAGTATCCTTGCTTTTACGGAATCGCTGAACATAACCTCCAGAATATGCTGAATTCTATCTTTTATATCCTCATCCAATATAGGGCAGGCAATTTCAACTCTTCTCTGGGTGTTTCTGGTCATCATATCTGCAGAGGAAATATACAGTCTGGCATCTTTCCCCAGGCCAAAACTGTAGATTCTGCAATGTTCCAGGAATCGTCCTACAATACTATACACAGTTATATTATCCGTTTTTCCCTTTATTCCAGGAAGCAGGCAGCAGATTCCTCTGATTATAAGCTTAATTTTCACCCCTGCCTGAGATGCTTCTGATAACTTATTAATAATTATCTTATCCGTCAGGGAATTGGATTTCATTACAATACTGGCAGCTTCTCCTCTTCTTGCCTTCTCTATTTCATCATCAATGAGAGCAATGAGATTATTCTTGAAAGAATAAGGAGCCACAAAGAGGTTGTTGTAATTCCCTTTTAAGTTGCTAATGGACATATTCTTAAAGAATTCATTGGCTTCCTGCCCGATTATCTGATTAGCTGTCATGAGGGAAAGATCTGTATACAGTTTAGCGGTCTTCTCGTTATAATTTCCAGTTCCTATCTGTGTGATATAAAAGATACGGTTTCTGTCTCTTCTGGTAATGAGGCAGATCTTACTGTGTACCTTAAAGCCTTCAAATCCGTAAATAACATTACAGCCTGCCTCTTCAAGACGCTCTGCCCACTCTATGTTATTCTTCTCATCGAACCTTGCCTTTAACTCCATAAGAACCGTTACTTCTTTGTTATTCTCTGCAGCGTTGCAAAGGTAATCAATGATTCTTGAATTTCTGGACAAACGATAAATGGTTATTTTAATCGAGATTACAGATGGGTCCTGGGCACTTTCTCTAAGAAGCTGAAGAAAGGGTTCCATCTGGTCATAGGGATAGAACAGCAGGATATCCTTACGTTTTAACTGCACCGAAATATTTTCATGGCTGTTTAACAGGGAAGGGTATTGTGGTTTAAACACTGGATAGCTTAGCTGCTTTACCAGGGCAGAGGGTAAATGTCCCTGCAGGTCAAATACAAATCCAAGTACTAAGGGGGCTACACTTGTAAAAACCTGTTCTTTCGTCAGATTCAGTTTAGATAGCAGAAAGCTGCTCAGACTCTTGCTTAAGTGTCCCTGAACCTCCAGCCTTACCGGTGAAAGCCTGGCTCTTTTCTTAATGACCTTCTTCATTCTCTCCCGGAAATCGTCATCTACCTCAAAGACTTCATCCTCAGGACTTATATCTGCATTTCTTGTAACAGATATGACTGCCGCGCAATCCACCTTGTACATGCCGAACACTTCTGCTATGTGTTCTGATACAATCTTCTCCATCAGTATGTAGCTGTTTTCTGTACCCGGAAGCATAAAATAAGCAGGTAAGGACTGAGATATGGGAATAAGGCCAAACTTCGTGGATTCCCCTGTAAACTCACATATAATATAGATTCCCTTATTTACAAGATGAGGAAATGGATGTCTGGAGTCAATCACCTGAGGGGACAGTATGGGTTTGATATCCTCTTCAAAGATTTTATCCAGTTGTTTTTTCTCACTTTTTTTCAGTTCTCCGCTCTCCAGATTACGTATTCCAAATTCTCGGAGCTTCTCTTCCACCGTCTGAAATACCCGATCCCGTTCTTTATACAAGGGTACTGCAGCCTGAAATATGAGCTCCAGCTGCTGTTTTGCCGTAAGTCCGGTCTTATCGTCCACATTATTATCCATATACATAAGGTCGGTAAGACTGCCTACCCTTATCATAAAGAATTCATCCAGATTGCTGGTAAAGATGGATACGAATTTCAACCGTTCATAAAGAGGCACAGTCTCCTCCTCTGCTTCCTCCAACACACGCCTGTTAAAGCGAAGCCACGACAGTTCCCTATTCTGCATAAAGGGTTCATCATTTTCCAGATGGGGCATACACATTCTCCTTTATTATTCTTTCGTATAGATATCCTTCTCTGACACCATAACGGCTGACAAAGATTTCTTTTGCACTGTAGAAATCTGCTATGGTATCCACTGCAATCAGACCCGGGATTATTGTATGGATTCTATCCGGGATTACCTGCAATACCGGTGATATGGTCTGCTTTCTGCTATTTTTTATTGTATCGAGGATTTCTTTTATGTCAGAGGTTTTTATTATGATATTTTCTTTACCATAGCCATAAATCTGATTGCTCAGCTTGGCGGCCGCACGCATGGTACCGCCTACACCACAGATAAAAGGTGCTGTTTCTTCTTTTAATTCCAGGGACTTTAATGTGTCCTTTATATGTTCTCTGATTAATTCTCTCTCTTCTTCTTTGGGAATAATCTTTTTTACATAATTTACGTAAAGATTTAAAGAACCAACAGGCATACTGGTTGCATATTGAATCTGTCTGTCCTGAAAGGACACCAGCTCAGTACTTCCGCCGCCGATATCTACCAACACGCCGGAGCTTTCCGGAAATACCTTTATAGCCCCTTTAAAGTCAAGAGTAGCTTCTTCCTCACCGGATATTAATTCTACATCCAGACCGGTTATTTCTTTGATTGTCTGGATTACTTCTTTGGTATTTACTATATTTCTAAGGGAAGCCGTTGCAAAGATATTTAACTCTTCCTCTTTGATTCCAAAATTACTGATATAATGCTTATATTCATTTAATATATCACAGGCCCGCTTAATTCCTGCTGTGCTAAGCCTCTCTTTTTTGATATAGTTAACAAGGCCCGCCATGGTTTTCTTTTCAAAGATTGACTTTAAACCCATTTCACTTGTTTCATAAATACATAATCTCATAGTGTTGGATCCTAAATCCACAATTGCATACAGCATATCATTTCCTCCTGTCTGCCCGGGTACAACCTACTGGCATTGTATCCCGACAATGTTTTAAATATGTAAAGTATTTATTAAGGCAATGTAAAATTCTACAAAATACTGCATTTTACTTGTACATTATAATTTTGCTTCCTTAACATCATTTTACTTTATAATATCATAACCTTGTTTCAGAACTTTGGTTTTAATGTATTGAAAGGTTTCCTCTTCTCCTTTTTCCATTAACATTACCAATAGTTTTTCTAAGAGCTTTTCTGTTTCCGGGTGTATTAAATAGTGCTGTCTTGAAGTATTAAAATAATCATAGGCATCTCTGTCGGTATATGCCTCTTTGTTGTAGATTCTGCTGGCTGCTACCCTGTCGCAGAACATCTCTACAACGTAATTTACCGGCATCCTCATTCCGGACATGGGAGCCCCCTCATTTACACTGTAATCAATCCAATATTCCAGATGGTGTTTATTTCTGCCTTTATGATGAAGCCATGCCAGACTGTAGCCTCGGTCTTCTCGTTCTGCATTGTTTGGACTTCTATTTCCCTGAAAATACTTTGCACCCACCAGAAATTCTACAGGGCTGTATTTGGACATATCGTGTAACACTCCCTGCCTGTAAAGCCCTGCTCTGAAACAATATCTCATCACCAGATATTTATGATGATTAATTGTTCTTAAATGCTGTAACCACTTCATTCTGCCTGCCATACCTGCTTTCCGGCCCTTTCCCTCATGTTTGGGTTTTATTATATTCTTCCCTTTCAGTTAATGCAACCATTTCGCCGTAAAAAGTCAAATTTTGTGGTACTTGCTGGTGATGCAGAGGATATATTCTTTGGCGGTGAACGATGAGTTCTGGTGCCATTTATTCTCTTTCTTGTTCTGGAATCCCTATTACAGTAAAATGCCAGAAGTTGGACCTGTTCAGGTATAAATACACCAAACTCGCTTCAAGGTCTCACTCATGAAAGGTTGTGCGCTCAGCCAGTGGTGGATTTATACCCATGTTAATAGAAGGTCTATTTTTTTCTATTACCGTTATCTTTCTGACGTTCTCTCCTATAAGCTTTTAGGTTGGTAAGTTCCTTGGAAGCTTCCATACTTAGCCGGTTGTTCAGGTGATTTGATTCGATGTTACTTTTTGTTTCCTTCCGGAATTGTTTTACAATCAGATAGGTTATACCGTAGAATATAACAATTGCAATTCCTGCTATTAGTCCTGTTCCCTGGCCTTTGATAAAGGGCATGCTTATTATGGCAACAATTAGACATAGAAGTACAAATAAGGAGGAGTATGGAAAGCCTCTTAACCTTAGCCTGTCTTCCGGTTTTCCGTGATTTCTTCGGAATCGGATGTGTGTTGCCATTATCATGGAATAGGTAAACAGGGCAGAGAAGCCGCCGGCGCTGATTAGGAACAAATACACCTGAGGAAGCAGCAGTCCTACATATAAGCCAAGCAGCATGGCTGCACCGGAGAATAAGATTCCCTTATAGGGCACTTCTTTTACTTCTTTTAGAAATGGCGGTGCCCAGCCGTCATCTGCCAGTGACCTTATCATTCTTCCCAGTCCGAACATGGAAGCTAACATTGTGGATAGGATGGCAGTTATTAATACAATATTCAGGACTGTGCCTGCCCAGGTAAATCCGTAGCGGTTAAGCACTGCTACCATTGGGCTTACATCTTCTCTTATTTCTCCTGTTGGTATCAGGAAAAGGGTGGTACCTACTGACAGTATATATAAAGCTAACAGTATTACCACTGTTCGGTGGATTGCTTTTGGTACTGTTTTTCTGGGTTCTCTTGCTTCTGAAGCTGCAAGGCCGATTATCTCAAAGCCTGCATAGGCAAACATGATTATTAGCAGACTTCCTGCAAGCCCTCGGAAACCGTCCGCAAAAAATGCCTCATTTGTAATTGCCGGAGTATCAAAAACGGCAGCTGCACCATTTGTTGTTACACCTCTTACAATTCCCAATATAAGTAATACACCCATTATAATAAATGCTACTACCGTCAGCATTTTTATAGCTGCAAGTCCGCTCTCTAATTTACTTAGTCTGCTTGCACCCAGTAGATTAATCAGTGTTACTCCTATTATTATGGTACTTCCCAATATAGTAGTAGAAACCTCCGGAAACCAGTTCTTAACCAGTAATGATATTGCGGTTGCTTCACTGGACATGGCAAGTACCATTCCTGTCCAGTATACCCAGCCTGTTATAAATCCTGCTCCTGGTCCATAGGCATCGGCGGCAAATCCTCGAAAGGAACCAACGCCCGGATTATTCACAGTCATTTCAGACAACGCAAATAATATAAAATAAACAAGTACACCACCTAATATATAAGAAAGGATTATTGAAGGACCTGCAGAGTGTATTGCCACAGAAGATCCCAAAAAGAAGGAACCGCCGATTACGGAACCTACTGCCATCATTGTCAGCTGCCAGGCTGATAATCCTTTTTCATGCTTTTCACCCATGTTAACCTCCATTCTTATGTTTGAAGAAAATTGCGCCAGCATTAAATTTTACTATTAGTATCCCACAGAAGTTTTTATTATATTAGCTGACTTTTGATTTTCCTTTTCCAGTATGAGATTTTATATTTGAAAACTGTTATAATTTAGTAATTATAGTGTTTATATTCAGAAGACGTTATACTATAATAATAGTCATACGAAAATAAGTTATTTTATTTAGAGGTTCACAAAAAGGAGAGAGATTTATGAGATTTATGACAATAATAAAATTTTTTATTATTCTTTCACTGGTTTTGCTTTCAGGCTGCAGCAGAGAAAATATAAAAAGCAATGTTAACTATGAAACCCAAACCATCAGAGAGGATATATTATTTGATACTCATAATGAGGATTTTATATTTATCAAAGGAGAGGATATCAATTCAGATGGCAGCAACGCATTTATGGAATTTGATATGGGAAAAAACGATGGTACAAGGGAAATGTTCAGAATACGGGCAGATGTTAAAAGCGGTACTGAGATCATGTACTACAATGATAAGGCTGCAGTTAATCTATTACATGCGCTTAAGAATAATCCATTAGAAAATATAAATGCTTTTAAGGAGGGAAGTCTTCCGAGGAAAGATTTTTATTATCAGGTTAGCTTCTATGATCTGGATGAAGATGGTCAGAAAGAAATAATACTCTCTATTGGCAACATGCTTGATGAAGAAGTCAGTATTATCTTTAAAACTACCGATTCTTTAGATACCCCGGCAAAATATATCGGTGCTGCCTACGGCGGGCAAAGTATGTATATAGCTTCTAATTACCATATTTATGCACCCTTTGGCACTGAGAATCAGATAAAGGATTATATGTATTTAAATGAGAAACTATATAAAGCTGTAGACTAATCTTCTGCTCATGATTCAAATCCTATGTTAAACTTAAGAGGGATATCCACTCAGTCCTTATACTGTTCATAAGGACTGAGTGTGATAACACCCTCCAGGTTCGCTGCTAACTATCATCAAGCTTCTCTAAAGGTTTCATTTTGCAATTAATTATGCTACAATTATCAGGAAAACCAAACAAAGCAATAGCAGACAGCTTGAATTATAAGTACTGTCAAATGTAATGTGACAGTACCCCTTGCAGAAAGAAGAATAGTTTTGAAGAAGCAAAATGATTTTACAAAAGGCAGTGTTATAAGTAATATTTTAAGACTTTCCCTTCCAATGACCGTGGCTCAGTTGATCAATGTTTTATACAGCGTAATTGACCGTGTTTATATCGGTTTGATTCCTGAAAATGCCACGCTTTCCATGACGGGCATCGGTCTAACCCTCCCAATTCTTACTATTATTATCGCTTTTGCCAATCTCTTTGGTATGGGAGGTGCTCCTTTATGTTCCATCGCCAGAGGCAGAGGAAATAATGAAGAAGCAGAAAAAATTATGGGTAATTCCTTTTCCCTGCTTCTCATATTTTCCCTTTTGTTAACCCTTTTAGGTTATATAATAAAAGAACCCTTGCTTTATCTCTTTGGCGCAAGTAAAGAGACCTTTCCCTACGCCAATGACTTTATCAGTATCTATCTGATAGGTAACCTGTTCGTTATGATCAGTCTAGGCATGAATAGCTTTATTAACTCTCAAGGCTTTCCTGGAATTGGTATGGCTACTGTCCTGTTAGGAGCAGTTGCAAATATTATCCTTGACCCAATCTTTATCTTTGTATTTCATATGGGAGTTAAAGGCGCTGCACTTGCTACTGTTATCTCCCAGTTCTTATCCGCCTTCTGGGTATTCCGTTTCCTTACCGGAAATACGGCCATACTTCGGCTTAAATGGTGTAACCTGAAACTGAAGGCCTCTATTGTGAAACAGATTACGGCTCTTGGCCTCTCAGGGTTTATGATGGCTATTACCAACAGCATCGTCCAGATCGTCTGTAATAAGAGCCTTCAATTTTACGGTGGTGATCTATACGTTGGTGTTATGACCGTACTTAATTCCATCAGAGAAATCATATCCATGCCCGTATCCGGCTTAACAAACGGTTCACAACCTGTTATTGGATTTAATTACGGTGCCGGTGAGTATCACCGTGTCCGAAAGGCTATCCGTTTCATGTCTGCCGCCTGTATTGCTTACACCCTGGCAGCCTGGGGAGTATTACATACTTTTCCCCATTTTTTCATACAGATCTTCAACCATAATGAAAATCTTATAAATGCAGCAGAAACAGCCGTGCGGATTTACTTTTTCGGTTTCTTTATGATGTCGTTGCAGTTTGCCGGACAGTCTGTCTTTGTAGCCTTAGGCAAAGCTAAGTATGCGGTATTCTTTTCAATCCTTCGTAAAATTGTTATTGTTGTACCACTGACAATACTGCTGCCAAGAATTCTGACAACTGGAACAGACGGAGTCTTCCTCGCGGAACCTGTATCTAATTTCATTGGTGGCAGTGCCTGCTTTCTTACTATGTTAACAGTGGTAAAAAGAGAATTGAAGACAAAAGAAATAGCTGTCTGACCCTGGGTCAGGCAGCTATTTATATCATATTACTTATAGAAAAATCTGACTATTTGTTAGATTTTTTAATAATTTTACAATAAACAAAATTTACAGCGGCCATCGTTAAGTAAATCAAAAGTGCGTCAATAAAAATATATTGAGGAATCCATTCTATACCCATTTTGGAGTTTCTCAACATATATAGTAGTTGTCTTATACCTATTGAATCGTTATTATAAATTTTAATCCATGGGTTAAGCAAACCATACTCATATGTGTAGTAACCGGCATTCCAATAAATTGGCCCAACTTTTTGTATAAAAGAATTAACTATGACTAAACAACATATCGCCACAAAATATCTTTTTGGTGGTGCATAATTAACTACAAATTTTTTTAAATTATTCATTATTGTCTCGCCATATAATCAAATGAATAAGTCATATTATACTCAAGTATTTGTCCGATACCCTCAACAATAAGATGGGTACCTAAAACTCCTGAAGTTGTAATAGTTACATTTCTTTTAGAATTTGCAAATGTATAAGTACCGGCTTTTTGTTCCCATGTATATCTTATCGGAAATTGTATTCCTGTTAACCATGATTTTATATCCGTTATACTAGTAAAAGCCCATTGTCCACTCGTATCTTTTTTTGAAGCATATGTAAACTGGCAGTTAATATATACAGGTGGCATAGGTATAGGATCTACACCAATTACTCGAGAGGAAATATCGCTGAGACCAAATGTACTAAAAGTTGGAATCTCAGTTATCTTATCTGTGATGTCTACTGTTTTAGCCTCAATTTGCTCCAGATATTCTTCAAAATCTTCTTTAGTCTCAAATTTCAAAGCATCTATTTCTCCAGATTCCATTTTTGCAAGCTCTTCATGAGACGCATCACGTACTGCGATATCTCCTATTGTAAGTTCACCTTTTACTAATTCTATATCTCCGTATGAACTATTACTATCAGCTTGAGCTGTCAAAATAGGAGTTAAAGCAATGGTAACTATAATTGCTAAGCAAGTAACGAAACTCTTTTTTACTAATTTTACTGTATTCATTCAGATTCTCCTTTTAGTATGGCAAATATTTATAGAAAAATTAATTTATCAAAAACTCTGCCAGTCATAAGTTCCATAGTACTTTATGAAATTATCTAATATCCGCTAGAATCACCTCCTCGGTTTTTACTTAAGACTATGACTATTTCCTTAGTCATATGTTGATTATATATTACCAAATTATGTATGTCAATACTCTATTCAGCTTTCTTACTATGTTAACAGTGGTAAAAAGAGAATTAAAGACAAAAGAAATAGCTGTCTGACACTGGGTCAGGCAGCTATTTCTCATATCCTTACATTTATATTAAATCTTATACTCATCTATTAATTTCATAAAATCCTCTTCTTTATCCTTGGCATAATCAGCATACTCCATGTCCAGATTCTCTAATGTAGCAGCAAGCTTACCAAGAAAGGCCGGGATGTCACTTTTTTTCATACTACCAACGGGCTTTCCAAGATGACAGGCACCTTCTAAAGATGAACCGCAGATATGCAGATCAAAAGCGTCTACAGGTTCATTATCCACCCTTCTCTTAATACCGGTAAAACCCAATGGACTTATCTGATGTCTTGCACAGGAATTCAAGCAACCGGATACAGAAAGCTGTGGCAGCCTGTCTGGGTTTATTCCTTCTGCTTTCATATAATCCAGAGCAGAGTGAATCAGTTCCTGACTTGCTATCATGCCAACCTGGCAGGAGGGTGTTCCCACACAGGATATACTTCTGGAAAGTGATGTGACCATGTTAGTATTGGAAAGCTTATCAAGCAGTATCTCTGCCTGCTTTTTTGTAAGATTTCTTACAAAAAGGCTTTCATCCATGGACAAACGGATATCCGGAGCAATATTATCATTTTCCGCCTCCAGGATATCTTCAATGAAATCTCTAAGTACTTTAAAATCAGATATTTTAAATTGTCCGCAGATAGGATGGATTCTCACCGCAAACAGACTTTTCTGTTTCTGCTCAAGAATAACCTCACCTTTATCAGTAAATATAACTTCCTGGCCTGTTTTGGCACCCTTCTCTATCTTTATATCACAGGCAGCAAACTCCTCTGCGAATTCTACAAAGCTACTGTCGCCTTCTACTTCTTTTAATTTATTATAAAATGCTTCCAAAAAGGCTTCTTTACCGATTCTTACCGGTACGTAACGAAGTCTTGCTTTTGCTTTATTCTGATAATCGCCTTCAGCCATAAACAGCCTGATTGCTGCCTCAACATAATGGAGCGCCTTGGATGGCTCAATCAGTTCTTTCAGTTCAATACCAAAAGCCGGATTGTTACCAAGTCCGCCCGCCAGATATACTTTAAAATAAGGCTTACCCTCTTTTACGACTGCAAGAAAACCTAAGTCCGTGGAGGTACAGCCAGCATTATCCCTGCCGCCGTTAGAGTAGGCTATCTTAAATTTCCTTGGTAACCGATACCCGGTTATATGTTCCATTAAATATTCCCCGGTACAGACAGCAAAAGGAGTAACATCAAAAGCTTCACCCTTTTCCACACCGGAGAGAGGTGACAGAGCAACGTTTCTGGGGAAATTACCACCGCCTCCTCTTGTATATAAACCATTTCGAATGGATTCCTCCATTATCTCACATACTTCATCAAGAGTCAGGTCATGCAGCTGAATCGCCTGCCTGGTAGTCAGATGAAGCTTCTCTATACCGAACTTTTCTGCTAAACGAAGAATCAAATCAGAATACTCTCTGCTCAGTATTCCTGAGGACACACGAAGACGAAGCATGAACTGCTCACCGCCCTTTTGTGCATAAACGCCCATTCCTCCTGAGATCCCCTTAAATTCAGCAACCGTTAGTTCTTTTCGAAGGAAGCTTTCACCTTTTTCCTTAAAACCTTTAATTTCACTGATTAGTTTTTCTTTATATTCCAGTGTCTGCACTTTGCTCATATCAGAAAATTCCTTTCTGCCTGTGCCGTATTATTCCCTGCGGTACATTGCCTGTCTATGCTGCCAGAAGCACCATATGTAATTGTATACCGTCCTATTGTAAGTCAAACCATGTAAAAAATCAAGGTTTAACAAGTTAACTTGCTAGAGTGCTTTTTGCACTTCTCTCTGATAGAATTACCATCATTATCAAGAATACAAGCAATACAAAAGGATATAAAAGAAACGTTACCGAGTTGGCAATTGCACCAAATAGCGGTGGCATAAAGGTTGAACCAATATAAGCACAGGCCATCTGCATTCCCATCATGGACTGAGAGGCTGCTTTACCAAAACGTCTCGGGGTTTCGTGAATCATCCCCGGATAAATAGGAGCACAACCAAATCCCATAAGCAGCAAACCGCCCATCAGTGTGTAATTTCCAAAAGGCAGTATCAGCAAGATGATACCAAGAAGTATAATTCCTTCTCCCATACGTATCATGGTGTTACTCTTCACTTTCATGGTTATAAAACCACCAAGGAATCTTCCTGCCGTTATACCAAGATAAAAAAGTGATACCCACTTAGCCGCTGTCTCCGGTGAAACCTCCTTGGTATACACCAGGAAGCTGCTGCCCCATAAGCCGGCGGTTGCCTCAATAGCACAATAAGCAAAGAAAGCAAATAAGGCGGAAAGTACACCTTTTTGTTTTAGTATTTCACTCTTTTTTAGCTCCTTCTGACCTTCTTCCTCAATATCTTTATTTTCCTCCTTGACCTTCTTCCACAAGGGCAAGGAAAGGAACAATATTACCGAAAGGCTTAACTGTAAGATTCCGATAGTTTTATACCCCAAATCCCATCTTCCGCCCTGTTTGAGAAAAGATGCCATAATGACAGGTCCAAGGGTAGCACCTACTCCCCAGAAACAATGGAGCCAACTCATATGATTGGCTTTATAATGTAATGCAACAAAATTGTTAAGTGCTGCATCTACAGAACCTGCTCCCAGTCCTAAAGGAATTGCTAAAAGGCATAACCAGATAAAGCTGTCAGAGTAAGCAAACCCAAGTAAAGCACCAGCTGTCATGATAACACTGATGGCTGTAACAAGTCCGGTTCCAAGCTTCTTAATAACAACCCCACTGAAGAAACTGGAGACAATGGTTCCACCTGATACTATCATAGTTACAATGCCGGCATAGGATACAGGCACATTAAGTCCCGGGTGAATTGCCGGCCAGGCAGATCCAAGTAAGGAGTCCGGAAGCCCCAGACTGATAAATGCAAGATATATAATAATTAACAGTAGTATTGTCATTCTAACCTCTTTCCTGAAAGTCCATGATGTAGATTCTTAATTATGCAATACCTAATACCCAGTATTAATAATATTTCATATTCACAGGACACTCTTATTAATTTAAACATTTTATAGCTTAATTCTTTACAAGCCTTTTCTGGACAGTACATACTTATCCACCGAATGCTCCAATATAAATCTAATCATACCCTGTTCAAAATCCTCTTCGAATTTTTGTGATATCACCAGAAAAATATCGAACTTTCCAAAAAGAAGCTTTTCTGCAGCTTCTTTAATTCCCGCAGCATCCTCTTCCTGAAAGAAGTCACCATACAAGACTATCTGCTCCGGTGCTATGACACAGGATAAAGCTGCCACAAGCCTGCCAACAGCTTCCCTTATTTCTTCCCGGTTATCATAGTCAAGCTTAATCCAATCCACTCCAATAGGAAGACCTGCGATCTCACCTGCAAAGCTTTTATTTCCTGTATAAACTTCACTATTTAGAACAAGCCCGGCACCGGGTGGATAAAGCCTTGGAAAATAAATTCCTGCAACATTCATCATGCCACCGGGTGCTTTGTAGTGGTAATAACCGTTTACTGCCCCATTAATATCATTGATAAATATAACCGGTACTTTGTATTTCTCCCTATAATGCTTCATAAAGACATCACCAGTTAAGTTTCTGTAGTCATTTATGGTTACAACTCCATCCTCTTCTTCCCCTGGCAATCCAAAGCCGATTATTGATATATGGGAAACCTTTTCCCTTCCCCTGTCTATAAGTTCCTCAAAGCTTTCCAGCTGAATATCTTTTATAAAGGCTTCTTCTTTATAAACGATCTCACCTGCAAGATTAACTACCGCCAGATGGATACAGTTCTGATTCTCTTTCTGATGACCATAGATAACAATCCCATAGCTATAATTTACATTATAAACATACAAAAGTGAGGGTCTGCCTCCGTTAGAGGGTACCATTTCACCTTCCTGTACTTCTCCATTCTTTACCATATCCGTTAGAATGGAGTTGACAGTTACTACACTTAACCCCGTCTTTAGAGATAACTCCTGCTTCGTTGCTTTTCTTAAGGTCTTTAAATGTTCCCTTACAAGATCTTTATTAACTTCTTTCATCAACAGGGTATTTCCGATTAACATAAAACACCTCCTGGCACTGATTTTGTATTAGTTTAAATTATACAACGTCTTTTTAAAAGTTCTTTAATAAGCAATCATATTATACTGAGTTCATAGATTTCTGTCAATTAGTTTCTTTATTTCTAACAATGTAATAAACTCTTATTTACCTATACTGATGTACTGCTGCCAGGGCAGTAACTCCATCCTACAGATATTATAAGAGTTTATTAACAAACTTATTTATTTGTAAATCTCAAGTAACAGTGAATCTGATACTATAGTAAGTAACTCTTTCTTTTGAGCATCTTTATAATGCATTTATCTACAGTGCTTTCTAGTCAAATCATTTCTAGTTAAATCTTTTCTGGTATATAAGCTTTTCTAGTATGAAGCACTGCTCTTACCGGATATTAAAAATCAGTGGTGCAGCAAGCAATATTAGACCTGCAAATGCCATACATACAAAAAAGACTCTGTTATCAGCAGCCAGTTTTATATCCTCCTGCAAACCCCTTCTCCATTTCAGAGATAACTTCGTCTCATTATCCCTGACATCGCTTCTTATACTCAGTCCACCTAGCATAGAAAGTCCACCAATGGCAAGCAGCAGCATACCTGCATATTCAATAATACGCATATAACTATAGTTGTAATGCCTGCTAATTAAATAGCAGATTCCCATTACTATTGTGAATATAAGCAAAAAGATTGTTATTCGAACTATAATATTAAATAAAAACCGCTTCATTATTTATTATTTCCTCCTGCTCTTCCATCTAATTTTTTCTTTTCACCTTAATTAATTTCATTTAATTTAATACATTAATTATTTTAATCATACCTTAACTGTATTAATATGTAAAATTAAAATAACATTAGAATCTTGCCGGTTATAAAATTTACTTAAAAGCTCCTTCAAGTAGAATTTACATATCCGGATACACCATTCAAACAGCTAAGCCATATACTATACTATCAACATAATCAGAGGTAACACATGAACCGAAATTATTCCAAGGAACATGTAACAGAGCTGGAGACTTTACCTGAAACATATACGGTTGATATGGCTGTTAAAAACAAAGATGTGGTTTTAAGTGCCGTAAGACCTCATAATACTGAACGATTCTATGGTTTTCTATCTAATATAGACAAGGGTATACCAGATAAAATAAGAATAACCGCATTTGAATCCGATAATGCGGATATATCAACCAAAAGCATACTCCAATATGACGGCAGCTCAATTATTTATACCGTCTTCCGTAAAGATTCCACAACCTATTACGGAGATAAAATAATTGCCAGCTGCCGTAACAATAATGATATTTTTGATTATTATCTCACTACTGCAGATTCACAGATGGTGCCTGTATACTGGCTGAGCATCTAAAGAGCACGATTTAATTTAATTGCAGCCTGTAGGATATATCACCCACAAGCAGTGTATCAGGGGTGTAATATCCCGCAGGCTGTATTCCAGAAATTAATAAATTCGTTCTTTCTCTGAAAAGGGAAATCAAGATACACCTGCATGCATATATTAAATTAATTAAATCTGGAAGGTTAGACTATGCCTGACGGAAAAGCAGACAATCAATTAAATCTTGCCCTGGATGTTCCGGAGCAGGTACGAGATAGGACATTGGATCTAAACGTGGGTTTCATACCGGAAGTGAAACTATGGGAACTTATCGTTAAATTCAGTGGTAATATTTCACGAATCGCAGAAGAACTAGGTGCTGTGGTGGTGCCCCTTCAGAATGAGTATGCCATTATAACCATTCAGCAGGAGCTGATACCAAGATTATCAGAATACCAGGAAATAGAATTTATAGAAAAGCCAAAGCGTCTCTTTAATTCTGTTAATCAGGGCAGAAGTATCTCCTGTATCAATCCACTTCAGACCGCCCAGTTCAATCTCTTTGGCACCGGTGTTATTGTTGCGGTTATCGATTCCGGTATCGACTATGCCCACCCTGATTTTAGAAATCCTGATGGCTCCACCAGAATACTGGAGTTATGGGACCAGACCATTGAAGGTGCTCCTCCGGAAGGTTATGCCATTGGTACCTTATATACCAGAGAAAAAATCAACGAAGCCTTAAATGCACCAGACCAGGCAGCAAGGCTTGCTATTGTTCCCAGTGTGGATTTATCAGGCCACGGGACACATGTGAAGTGGTTGAAGGCGAAAATCTGCCGGATTAATTATTGAGGTAATTTCCAAACTGGTAACCTGCATATATAGTTAAAATCTCCAATGTATAATTATTTCCTGATTCTTCTCAATATCCTTTTCACCGATCTCAATATAATCTACAAATTCATTGATAATTTCATGATCCAATTTATCAAAATTTGCAAACTTACGAATCAGTTCCTCTTTCCTCTCATTGGCAGTATCATCTGAAATCATTACTTCAATTACTCCCGACAAATCTTTTATCATTGATTTAAGCTCTTCTGCCTCTTGTGTAAGAGAGTTTTTCAATTCCGCATACTCCTCTTCCGATATGACCTGATTTACTTTATCAACATATAAAGCAGTTAAAGCTTTTTTTGCTTTTGATAGCTTATCCTCCATTGCGGAAAGTTCAGATTGCTTACGTTTTATTAATTTGCTGTTGTCTGGATTGAACGTAAAAAATTCTTCAAGCTGCTCCTGCTGCAGATGGGTTTGTATTATGCCTTTTACTTTTTCCTCTAATAAAGAAATCAGCTTTTGGTAACTAACGGAATGAGAGGTACACTGTTTCTTCATCGTCCTAAGATAGAGCTGGCAGTAAAGACTCACATATTTTTTATTACCATTACACCTGCACATTGTACTTCCACAGTCCTTGCACTTGACTTTTCCTGCCAGAAGATTAATTTGCTTCTTCCCCTGCTCGTCAATAGAGCATGCATATTTTCTGCTTTTTTTTAATCTCTGTACCAGTTCAAATGTATCCTTATCTATAATGGGCTCGTGGCAGCCAGGTACTATAATCCATTCCGATTCCGGCACTGTAACTACTTTTTTACTCTTGTAACTGACTTTTTTCTCTCTCCCCTGAACCATATCCCCTATATACATTCGATTACTGAGTAACCTTTGTATGGTAGTTGTTCCCCAAATATTTTTTTCACCATATTTAGCCTGTTTTGAAACGTTCTGATATGTAAACCCTTTCATTTTCTTATAATTGCTGGGAGTTGGAATCCCTTCCTCATATAACTTATTACATATCTGTCTGTTTCCAAGTCCCTGCACTGCATAACTGAAGATTTTTCTTACGACCCTTGCAGCTTCTTCATCAATAATAAGCTTATGCTTATCCTCCGGAGACTTTTTATACCCATATGAGGCAAAAGATCCCAGGAATTCCCCCTGTTCCATCTTACTCTTAAAAACGCTTCGTATATTTTCAGAAAGATCCTCACTGTACCATTCGTTTACCAGCCCATTTATTTGTCTTGCTTTTTTGTTTCCCTTCACTTCGGTATCTGCATTGTCCACTACACCTATAAACCGGATTCCAATAAGGGGAAATAGTCCATGAATATACTTTTCGACTAATTCCATATCACGTGTAAACCGGGCCTGTGTCTTACAGATAACAACTTTAAAACAGCCAGCTTTTGCATCTTTGATCAGCCTTTTAAAATCAGGTCTTTCCCCATCAAGTCCAGAGTAATCATCATCTGAATAAATATCATATATGGAGAATTGTTGGGCTATAGCATAGTTAATCAGAAGTAGTTTTTGATTCTGGATACTTGCACTTTCATCACCTTGGCTTATTTTGTATTCATCTTCCTTAGACAGCCTGCAATAAATTGCAGCTTTATCCACATTTACACCTCCCCTAAAATCAACCAAATGACAACTCTGTGGACTGGTGTATACCAAAAATACTGGCATATATGTTGGATATATCCTATCACCTATCAACCCAATCCATTCTGCTGTCTATTTTTAAGAATTCTTATAATAATCTGCTTTACAGCTTTTTCCTTCTCCTCTTGTGTACTGGTTTTATAAACATCCTTTACTACAAGCATGAAAGTCCTCCTTCTTATGGGTGTATTCTTAGTAAATATATTTGAATTACAATTTGTCCTATTCGTTAAAAGGTAATTGCTTACTTTTAATAATATCGATTGTAAAAAACAATAGTCAATTAAGCATAAGATTAAAAAAACTAAACATTGACCTATGCTTAATTGATTATTGTTAGATAAACAGCTGAAAGCATAACTTCCATTCATCCCAACAGGTATGAATCACCAAATACATATAAAATGTATTCCGTTAAAAGGAAGCAGGTTTCATAGTTTCCTTTCTCTATCTTTTGGTAAGCAGGAAATCTTAGATTTTTTACAAAAAAAATCCACCCAGCCTTTCGCCAAGTGGATAAAGAGATTGTTTAATTGAGTTTAATATGGAACTCGTCTGAAACTGATTCGGACCATGGAATTGATATTGTAAATCTCTCAATTATTATTGCCATTTAATAAAAATACTAGATTTAAATTCCTCTGTCAGTTCTTTTCATCATGACCGCAGACTATCTATAAATTCATTATTTATGGCACTAACTGTTTTATTATAAATTACCTTGGAAGTAACTTTCCCGATAGTTTCGAGATAATCTGCGCCTGAAAGATACTTTGCACGTTTAAAAATAAGTTCTTTCGCCAGATAAATACACCGCCTCTCTTCATATACCCGCTTTTGCTCATTTTTAATGGACGTGATATCCTTAACCTTGGCTACACCAACAACTCTGCGTATCAGCTCAAGTCCTGCTGAACCTGCCGTGTTCTCCAGTACTTTCCTTAAATAATAACTTCTAAAATCCGGGTTCCTTGCCATAACATCCGTTACGTATAATTCATACAATTGATTGAATTTATCTTTAAACAGGTCAATTATATTTTTTATGGTACTTAGGCACCACCCGCAGAATTCATACCTTTTATTATTATCCTCTATTGTAGCATCACCATGACACCATGCAAAAAAAATATTAGCAATAATATTTCCTATATCAAATCCCATAGGTCCGTAAAATGTAAATTCCGGATCAAAAATATATGTATGGTCTTGATTAACAAAAATGGAGCCTGTATGTAAATCTCCATGAAGCAATGCCTGGGCATTATTCATAAACTCATATTTTAACTTAGCCACTTCTGTATGCAGCCTCCTGTCATCATATATCTCCCGCTTAATAAAAGCATCGTTTCTGGGGAATATACTGTTACAGCCGGACAGATTATGGTATGGCTCTGTAAAGACCAGATTTTCAGAAATCTCGCATAGTTCCGGATTCACATATTCATAAACCAAATTCTTTTTTTCTTTGTGATCCATTACCAAGTCTGAGGTTCTAAGTAAACAATTCGAGAGATAAGTTGTTATATGATCAGCAAAATGAGGATAGGTATTGTGCTCCAGTAATCCTGTCCTCATCATATCATGGTATTTCATATCTTCCATGACAATAATACACATAACCGGATCATATAAATATACTTTTGGAACAAATCCTTCTACTAAGTGGTTTTGCAGGCTTAGTATCCTGGCTTCTATCATTCCGCGTTTTGTTGATATACCCAAATCCGGTTTAATTCTTGTTTCAGGTCCCGCCTGTTTCACTATAAAAGAATGATTTGTTTCTTCGTCAAATACACGAAAAACATAATTTAAATTACCATCACCAATCTCTAAACAACGTAAAACAGATGATGATGGAAAGAAATCCTGTTTTTCTCTAATATATTCCGGTACATCCATCTCCGTCAATAAAAAATATGTATTAAAACGCATTCTCTCACCCTCTTCATTGAATTGTTTATATTTCACAGTCACCATGTATTTCTTTGTTCTCTATTTGAATCATTTCATTTTTTTTATTCACCATGACAATTTTGGGTACATATTTTTTCGCTTCAATGTCCTCCATTAAACAGTAGGTCATTATTATGACACGGTCTCCATTTACAGCCAAACGGGCTGCTGCTCCATTGAGCCCAATAATCCCGCTGCCGGTCTTTCCTTCAATTACATAGGTTTCAAACCGGTTTCCGTTATCTATATTTACAACCTGGACCTTTTCATATTCATTGATATCAGCGGCCTGCATCAGAGCCTTATCGATAGTAATACTTCCAACATAGTTAAGTTCCGCTGATGTAACTATTGCACGGTGAATCTTACTTTTTAACATAAATATCTGCATATGCATCCTCCAATTGCTTAATGGTATAGCTGCTGTTCCTTAGAACTACCTCTACAATCCAGCAATATTTATCTGCCAACAACTGTATCTTTTTACGCGAATAGAACTCCTCCCTATACAATATTTCAAAATGAATGTTATTCTGCTTTGAAGTTCCTATCATGGAAAACGGTAGAAGTTCAGGGTTCTTACTATAATCATGGAGCAGGATTTCTTGTTTCCCATTATCAAAAACTAATAAGTACTCTTGCATATAGTTAAAGGCAATTTCAAAAAAAGAGCCTTTACATAAATCCTCAAAATCCATATACTCCATAATGTTTCCTACATCAATTCCTCCATATTTTAAAACCCAGACAAATTTTTCTTTTTGCTGCAGAAGGTATTCTTCAATGGTTAATGACTCTTGCAGCCGGAACCGAAAAGGTATAGTATCCGTAAAAAACCCCAAAAGACGCTGCTCTACTGCCTTCTTATCCCGCCCCATTGAATAAGTCCCTATAATAAAATCCTGTTTTTTCTCCTCACAATATACCAACAGAGCCAGAGCAATAAAAAACAGGTGGTATTCTGTAATTCCCATTCGGTTACATAATACCTTGACTTCATTTTTATTGGCTATTTGAAAAAGGATAGAATCTACTCTTTTCGTCTGCTGGTAATCTTCCCGGTCCGGCTGGAATTTAACTGAACCCGGTCGGTTCCTTAACTGTTTTCTCCAAAAGGAAATACTCTCCTTTTCCTTTTTTTGATTTTTATTTATAAAATATTCCTTTTCGCTAAATGGTTTCCCTATACTCTTGTCATCATAATAAAGGGAACATAATTCCTTCACCAGAATCCGGATGGATACATAATCCACTATCAGATGATGAATATTCAATAGAATAATCTGACGCCTATTTTCATCCTCAAAAAGTACCATCTGATACAATTCAGGAGACAGGACGTCAAAATCTTTTACATAATCTTCAATACAAACAGAGTCTATATTATCTACAAATTCCTGCTGTACCTTATAAGCCTTGTACTCATCTACAATGATTATATAAGAATTTTCCTGCTTATTAAAATGTGCTCTTAGCATTTCATGATTCTGCAACACCTGGTTAAATGCCTTCTGCAATCGTTTATAATCCATCGTACAGCTTAATTCCAATGTATAAACCATGTTGTATAATGGAAGGGTTCCTCTTTCGTTATTTCTTCCTGATCTGCTTTTCAGTTCTTCTTTTATTAAGATTTTTTGAAAAGAATTTGCCAGCCATTTATGATTGCTGTCCGTCTTCTTAGGAGGCTCCAGCTTATTATTATGTATATGCTGTGTCAGCAGCCCCGCCAAATAACCGAGGTTGTGTTGTCCTACCAGCTCGTGTAATTCCAAAGCTACATTCCATTCCTCTTCTAATAAAATATTCAATTCAAAGGCAGTCAGGGAATCTCCCCCCAGATTTACAAACTGATCTTCATAGGAAACTTCTCTTAACCCAAGTATTTTAGCGCAATACTCCAATAATTTAGTTCCTACCTGCCGGTCTATAACCATTTCATTTTCACCTGGCACAATACACTGTACTCCAGTATGGAAATCCGGTAAATTATGCTTGTCCAGCTTTCCATTGACATTGTAAGTAAATGAGTCAATCTGAATATAATAAGTTGGAACCATATAATACGGTAGCTGCTTTCTCAGTCTATGATCTATCGCAGCAACAGTAATTGTATCCTGCACGGTATAATAGGCCACCAGGCAGTCTGTTCCATTATCCTGAACCAGTAGAACCTTTGCTTTTAGAACATTTGAGATTTGCTCCATTGTATACTCTATCTCTGCTAATTCTATACGAAAACCACGTATTTTTATTTGATCATCCATGCGTCCGTGGCATTCAATATTTCCATCCTGTCTTACACAGGCTAAATCACCACTTTTATAAAGACGTTCTTCTTGATTTTGTGGATTCATAAGAAAGCTTTGTTCATTTAGCTGTGGCTGATTAAGATAACCTTCCTGAGAAACCCCGATACCTCCTATATATAACTCACCTGTCTCATAATATTCACATGGAGTCAAATTGTCTTTCAATACATAAAGCTGAAAGTTTTTTAAGGCTCTGCCTATGGGGATATTTTTCCCTTTTGAAATATCCTCCCGGGTTATTTCATGATAAGCACAATAGACACATATTTCTGACGGACCATAGTAGTTGAAGATTCTGGTTTCGCCCCCTTTTGCCTCCATAACGCGTTTTGCCAGTGCAGATGTAATCGGTTCTCCTACACTTACAATAATATGGGGATAAGCAGGCATATCCAGGTGTTTTTCGTAATAGGACACCTGTAATTCTAATCTTGTCGGCGTGAAATCACAGCAATAGATATCATTTTGCTGAAAGAAATCCTTTAATAATCTGAGTGAAAATTTAGCTTCATCCGGCACCAGAACCAGCTCATTTCCATATAAAAGTGATGTATACATTTGCCCCACAGATACATCAAATACAAAGGGAGAAATCATTCCAATCCTTTTCTTTCCCTGTTCACACTGCAATTGAATACTCATCTCCGCAGACAGGTTAAGAACAGCCTTGTCCTCAATTCTCATTCCTTTTGGTTTTCCGGTGGAACCCGAAGTATAAATTATATAGGGATACCGTACCGGGAGAAGTTCTGAAACCATTATGGCAGAATCCAGCGTATTATCCTGGCTGTCATAAATTCTTCTTCCCACCGCTTCCAGCTCAGCAAACTTTAGGACCTGTGCATTCACATTTCCTTCTTTCTCATCTGCTATTACAAAATGGGCATCACTGTCTTCCAGCATTATTTGAATTCTTGAAGCAGGATATATCTTATCCAAAGGTAGATAGGTACAGCCTGCTTTTAAAATGGCAAGAATACTAATGACATATTGGGCAGACTTCTCCAGATAGATTCCAATTACCATCCCAGGTCTGGTATAGGAGCGCAAAGAAGCCGCCACCTGGTCGGTTATTGTATTAAGATCCTTATAGGTATAAGATTTATCCTTGTACGTCAATGCCTTCTCAGCTGCAAACTGGCTGGCAATGCAGCAAAATCTGTTTATGATATTATTATTCATCCTAATCCTTTACATAACTATATTATGGCCTGTTTTACTGCCATATTGATTCCACAACAAAGTTGCATCCTGAACACATGAGATATCAATACATCTTCCATCTTCAAAGAAATATGCATTAACATTAAGATTCTCTTCAATGGCCTTTACCATAATATCGTATATTTTTAACTCTTGATTTTTCACGGTATGGCTCTTTCGATAAAGCTCAACCTCCCGCATCAGTAGGTCCAGAAATGAGTCTTCCCAGATCAATACATTCCAGGTATTATTTTCCGAGGGGTTATCCGGCTTATCTTCCAGCCGGATAATTTTATGGTTTTTATCTATCATGACTGGCCCAAGATTTTTCGAGTTATCCGTAGGAAACACTCCAAGGGTCAGGTCCGACTTTTTTTCACAGTGAAATTCATATAGTTCTTCAAAACAATTTAACGGGTAGACAATTGTATCCGGAAACTTCATAAAAATCGTATGCCCTCTTATAAAGGGTTCTGCTGCAGCAATTCCCAGAGGCAAACCATACTCAGTATCCAGATGCTTTTGCATAACAAAGGAAAATTTCATATCAGAAGATGGTCCGCCAATATCCGATAATATTTTCATCAGTATTTCTTTATCAAAATTTATGGTACATACCACATTTTTAATTCCACCGCTATGTAATACGTTCACTGCATTTTCTATTAAAAGATTTACTTCATTCTCCTGCCCTTCATTCTGAATTAAAACAGGGAGTAACTCCTTTATCAGCTTGAATGGCTTCATCCTCATTCCTTTACCGCCAGCCGGAATAAATCCCATAACGTTTTTCATATGCATCTGCCTCTCAAATTTCTTCTAATATACAAAAACCTGAATAATTAATATCTTTTCTTTCCAATGAATGCGATGATACCGGATAACCCCAATAACCATATAACCAGCATTATGGATTCTCTCCACAAAATCCCCTGTGAATTACTTAACCCATTCATAATCTCTACAACTTCCACACTGGGTAAAATAACAAATATGGAATAGGTCCATTGAGGTAAGGAGGGATAAACCGAAACAATCAGGAATAATAAAACCATGACAACTGCGCTCACTGCCGAACCCGTTTTAGAGGAACTGATGAGTAGTCCGATAATAGCACCAATCTCAATAAATACGATACCTCCCACCAGCATCGGTACAAGTAGTTTTAACAACGTCAGCTGAATTCCCTCATTGATTATGTAAACAAGACTCTGAGAAAATAATGAAGCAGCTAAGATTGGAATACACTTAGACATCAATATCTGACGGAAGTTTAAAGGGGTACATAACAGGGCATCAAAGGTTTTGGATTCTCTTTCTTCAATCAAATTAGGACCTGTCAGCATAATACCCACCATAACCTGAGCAAATAATATCCAAACACATAACAGTAAAAACTCAACTCCGGCTTCCCTCATGGCATAACCAATGATTTTTGACATGAAGATAGGCAGTATTACAACCGCCAGAATTGCTGGATTTAAAACAAGCTCCTTTAATTCATTTCGTGTCTGTTTTAATATAATCGTCAACTTAACTCACCTCCTGTTATCTCACTATATATGTCTGCAAGTGTCACATTCTCATCTGCTTTCAGCGTCCGATATTCCTGAATGATTTCCTCCAGTCCACCATGTTTAGCCAATTTTCCTTTATACATAATACCTATGGAATGGCATAACCGTTCTACTTCATTCATATCATGGGTCGTTATAACAATTGTTGTGCCTTCCCGGTTGAGGTTTTGAACATATTTTCTTATTAATTCCTGCGTATTGGGATCTAATCCGCTGGTTGGTTCATCAAGGAATAATACTTTTGGTCTATGCAATACAGCCCTTGCGATAATTACTCTCTGCTTCCAGCCTTTTGATAAACTTTCTACTTTGATATCCCGTTTATCCGTTAATTGCAAGTCCTCCATTACTTCCTGAATTCGAGCCTCCTTGACACCATAAATATCAGCAAAATTTTTCAGATTGCCTTTTATGGAAGATTTCCGATAGAGATTGGGCAGCTCAAATACAACTCCGATTTGCTGATGCAATTCCTTTTTGTCTTTTATTACATTAAGTCCATTTATTGTAATCTCACCTGAGGTAGGCTGTAATAATGAGATCATCATTCGTAACGTGGTAGTCTTTCCCGCACCATTTGGCCCGATTAAACCAAATATTTCACCCTCCTTAATGGTGTAGGAAACATCATCAACCGCGACGGTCTTTTTGAAGCTTTTTGTTATTTGTTTTACTTCTATCATAAGCTAATCCTGCTCCTTTCACAGTAAACGATATCATGGCTCATACCATAAAATTCTACAAATCCTTTAAGTCCTTTAAGTCATTCAGCCCTAAATACCCTTTGTTAACATAATAAAGCATCTCATTCATTACTTTACCTAACAGTAATTTTCTGATTCTCTGTATTCTCTTTTCTGTTTCCTGGAATATAGCGTTACCATCACGCCCACTGATTTCGGAATAGCTGTATACTCTCATGGTATTATTATAATTTCCGGGATTCTCGCCGTGGGCTAACAAGGCTTTGTCTTGTTTTATGATCTCATCAAGGTCTTTTTCTTTTTTTATTGATATATTATACTTTTCAGGATAGCGGTACATAATACTTCCCGGCATGGGTATGTAATGATTGGCTGTAAAAAAACTGATGTTTTTTAAGTTCCTTTTAATATATTGATAACTTTCTTCAAAATATTCCTGGGTTTCACCAGGCATACCAATTATTACTTCCAGCTCTGCCCATATACCAATCTGGCTGCACCACTCAAGCACCTGTTCGGCATATGACAAATCGATTTTTTTATTAATTAATCTGACCATATCAGCGCTTCCGCTTTCCATACCAAAAACTAACTTTCTGCAGCCAGCCCGGTACATAAGCTCCAGCAGCTCTCTGTCCGTATTATCAAAGCGGGCACAATCCGACCAATATATCCCTATATGTTCTTCTAGTAAAGCTTCACAAAAACTCCTGACATACCTTTTAGATAAATTGATTGCATTGTTGATAAAATAAAAATACGGTGACTGATACTTCTCCTTTAATTGTTTTATTTCATCGACCACCTGTGGAATCGTGCCAATCACAGGCCTCGGAGCCTCCGGATCACTTTCTGTACAAAAACTGCAATTATAAGGGCAATTATAGTTAAAAATGTAAGGTATGATAAGATATGGCTCATATCCGTCACCTGATTGATGCTTTGTGAGTTTATTTGTAAATGCAAAAGGATAGCGATACAGTGCCACCATCGTTTCCTCATATGCCTCTTTTTTTATATAATTGACGTAATCTTTTGTTATCAGCCCATCAAAATCCGGCATAACAATTTTGCGGGAAGAAAATTTATTAAATACCAGGTCCTTATTCTCATTAACGTAACATAAGCCATCAATAAATCTTATTCCATCATCTTTCAGGGTCCATCCGGCCCGTAAACCCTGAATCAGCTTTGCAAGGGATTCTTCTCCCGGCCCGGCGATAATATACCCAAGATAACTGTAAAGGTACCAAAAAAACTCATTGTAAGTCGGCTGATAGGTAACATAGGTAGTAAGGTTAAATCCTCCAAAAATTAATGTTTTATTAATATATTTCTTAATATAGGCTCCCAGTATCATGGCAAAAAATATTTGGAGGAAGGAAAGACTCGGTCCAATGGATATGCCTATAATGTCATAGTCATCCCAATCCACACCCTTAAGAATATCTTTTGCAAAGCTTTCATACATATCATTTCTGCCGTTTATTACATAATCATATACCGAATCCTTCTCGTAAAACCGGGCTAATTTATCAATATCACCTTTCCCATAGATTTCACTAATTCGGGGACTGAGGTCAACCATATCCAACGGAATATCATGGCTTCGGAGATATCCTGCAATAATTCCTAATGACAACGGAAGAAGCTTTGCTCCAACCATCCCTATGACAGGCGCCTCACTTGGTATTTGAATTAAACAAAACTTTTTATTTTCCATCGTACACCTACTAAACATCCTTATATAAATCAACGATGCTTTTTTTATTGTGATACTGTATACAGGGGTTACAGTAAATACCGGATCTGAACTTCTCATAGGAATCCTTGTTCCACATTACCTGAAAGTTTTTCTGATAAAGATTTCCAACCAAAGGCCTCTGACAAAAATAATCACAGCAGGGATAAACATTCCCATTTTTCGAAACCACCGCAATCGGAGCATTGTCATAGGCACATTTTATTTCAGTCGGTCCCTCATAATCGATACCGTTATATTGCAATGACTTTTTGATTTCTCTTAATACAGCCTTAATTTCTTCGGCATTATCTGCAATCCACTTTCCACTTCCGAAGGGGAAACCTACCTTAAAACGCTTAACCCCATATCGGATGGCTAAATTCTTTATTTCTTCAATACCGCTGATATTTTCTTTAACCAAAGTACAATTAATCGCCGTATTTACATTGTATTGCATTGCTTCTTCTAAATTTCTTAGCAGGATATCAAAACGATAATTATCACTGATTCTTTTCATACCTTCTTCTGTTGCATCATCAACGGAAAAAGAAATGGCATCAATATTTCTCGTTTCATCGAGCTTTTTGTAATCAATAGGTACTGATCCATTGGTGACTAATACAATTTTCTTATTCTGAAAGATTTTTATCACTTCATAAAAATCCGAATGTAATAGAGATTCCCCCAATCCACATAAGCAAACATATTCAAAATCCTCAAATTTCTCGGCCAGCTGAGCTATGTTGGAAAGAGGTAAATCCTCCGGTTTTTTTACCAGCTTTCTTGCCGAGCAATAAACACAATGGAGATTGCATTTTGTTGTTATTTCAAATAGTACCATATTGGGTGCATTACGATAATACATGCTCTTTTGCTCCATCCGGCTTTTCCTCCAGCTCCCTGCAATAAATTCTTCTCTTGATAATTACATTTCTGTCAGACTTGCCCATCTGATTCGCAATATAATTTTCTTCCATTGTTACCTCAACCAAATCTCCATGCTCCCGGTCAAGGTATATCTGCCCATGATAATAGGAAGTACCCTTGCGTCCATTTATACTTTTTTTGTCTTCTACATAAACTTTAGATGCATCACAATAGTAATCGAATAGCAGACAGATTTTATCCTTAAGTTTGGTATATCCCTGGAACCGGACATGAAAGGTGGTATTCTGGAAAATGGATGATTGTGCATATTTTCCCATACCAATCTGGACACCAGTTTCATGTTTCAGCTCCGACGGTACGATATCAACCCATTGATTCACAGTAAATCCACCGTTGCTGCGAGAATAAATATACAAATATGATATAAAATTTTCGAAGCTGACAATATCAAAGGTCTGCATGATAACCAGGTATATTACTGGCAATGCAGGCAGGTCTGCATAGGATTTCTCAATGGACTGAAAACAGCTTTCATAAGTTGCCGCTACATCATCATCAAATTCTTCATCCATTTCCGTATAATCGGAAAGCAGGATATGAGAATTGAATTCCTTCCCTTGAATAAAGGTCCAGTCCATGCTCTCTGCCTTCTTCTTAGGCAGCCTGTTCTTATATTTCATAGACAGCCATTTATAATTGGTAAAAGCAAGGGTTTCAGGAATTACATCCGTAAAGGTTCTTAAATACTCTGATTTCAGTTCTTGAATTTTATATGTATTTCCTTCCTTATTAAGATAATTGTTTTTCATCGTAATAAGATACCTTTTTCTGTTTCCCTGGCAAAACAATTCATGAATACGACATGGTTGATTCAGTAACCTTTCCAGTGCATGATCAATTGTCAGGGACTTTAGTACTTCGTCTGGTGACGGCAATTTTAATATGGTAGAGATATAATTGCTTTGAATCTTCTTTAACTTATTTATCTCTTCTTCCTTGTACAGATATGTTCTTAACATTTTAACGATTTGATTCTTTTTAAACAAGTTCGCCTGTACAAATGTGCTGCAGAAGGGATTACCCTCAAGCAATGGCTTTAAGAACTCATGCCATCCAAATGGAAACAACCGAAATGGATATGCAACCCTTACATCCTTTGCCATTTGGCGATACCAATCCGGCATTTTCTCAAGGACACCTGCCATCTGTGAAAAATCAATATATTTATTATTCTGAAGAACAATCGCCGGGGTATTGTGATATACTGCCTGTGCTAAGGTAGTGGAAATAATATTCGTTGTTACAAATAAATCCGAATATTTCAGGCATGTATTGTATTCATCCGGGTCTAAAAATTTATGGTACCGATACTGAATATCCGTATACTTAAAATCTATATCCAGGGGCTGAGGGCCTACATGAATGATCGTAATATTACCGGTTAATTCTTTCAGACACTCCACAATGATTCTTGGAACCCAGCGAATCAGATTCGTTAAGGCCGGCAGCCTGTTTATGTTTAGGGATTCCCAGTTTGAAGTAGTCATAAATACCACTTTTTCATTATTTCTTGTATGGTATTCCTCTAAAAATGTTATACGTGCTTTCTCCTCCGGTTCTTCCAAATCAAACAAATAGGTGCACTTTACTTTACTGCTCTGCTCAAAGCACTTATTAATAGGAGAATACCGAATAACAAAGTCACAGTCTTCTATTAATTTGGGAAGCTCCGCAACATAACCGCCATAATAGTCCTGTATATAGGTGGTATCTTTAAATTGATAGCTGTCTATACTTCCCACTAATGCACCGCTGGATTTTAATAAATCAATATCCACTCCTGACCAGGATACGGAATACCACATTGTATATACATCGGATATAATAATATAATCTGGATGAAATTCATCCAGAATTTCCTGTGTCTTCTGTCTGTTTTTCTGCTTTGTGCCTACCACGGATTCTGTTTCTGACGGCTTCAGCAGGATATAATTAAAATGCTCCTGCTTTAGAAAGCTCACTCCTTTTGTTGAAGTCAAAAACAATATACTATATTCTCCCTCCGGTAATTTTTTGCAGAATTCATTTGCTATTGTAAATTCTCCGCTTGATAAACTGCCTAAAGTTATAAAAAGTATCCGTTTCATAATCCACCTTTTGTATGACGTATATTTTCTATTGAAAACTAATTTCACTTGGAAAGAGTACATTACCTATACCCTTTAATTTTTCGGCAAATATAACCTCATTGGAGCGGACCAGCCTCTTAAAGAAATTGCGGATAGGCATACAAAAATATGGCTTAAGATAACTATCCTCCAAATTCTTTAGACTCACATTTCTCTCGGCCTCCATTATAAGCTCAAAGGAAAAGTCTCTTCCTTTTGTAACATAGCCCAAATCTGCATAAATAATATATGGTATGATAAAATATGCTTTTTGCTCACAGTTCTTTTGCTGCTGAATCATTTGAATAAGAAGCTGTTCCAGCTCATCATCATTTCTCATAACCTCCGGCAGTTCAAGAAGCAGAACAGCCTTGAACATCTGTACCAGCCAATACTCTGAATTAAGCTCTAATGCAAGGTTATACGCTTTAAAAATGATTTCAATCCTTTCACTTCCAATGGTCGTATTTTTCGTCTTGGTGGCAAGTAAAAAATTTAGAAATCCAAAGGTAAAGGCCATCCTATAATCATCCTGATGTTTCAAATATTGCTGTCTTAGGTTTTCACAAAGCTTTTCCTGATTCACGGGAGTATTGCATATCATATTGACGGTTTTGACAATTTCTATGTCTTCTTCTGAAATGTATCTCATTTATCCTCCCTCTAAGAAATCTTATTCCTTCTCGTCTTCATCCAGCAATTCAGCTTCATCAAAGGTTTCCATCTCATCAATATCGACACCCTCATCCGGAGTATATACTGCTGCATCTGCTGAGAAATATTCATCGATATTGTCCGGGCTCAGGTTATCCAGATCTTCCGGGCTTAAGGATTTAATAAGAATTTTCTGTACTTCGCTCAAATCATAGCCAGACAATGCTTCATCGGGATTATCGATTAACTCATCCTTAAAATCCTCATCTGAAAGCAAACGTATAATCACCATTTTGATCCCTGAATTTTCTTCATAATTCTCTTCGTTTACCGAAGTTTTTTCCAGTTCCTCGCTCCTCTTGTTCTGTTCATCGTTCATGGTAGAATCCTCCTTAATAAGTTATAATTTATCAATCATACGATAGATACTTTCAACCTCTAAAAACTCCTTATTCTGCAGGCTGTTCATATATCGTATTTTTTCTACGTTATTCTCTAATATTTGCTTGTATTGCCTTCCACCTATTTCATGGAATTTATATATTTTGAAATTTCCCAGTGGTTTTCCCTTGTGATTTACAAAATAAGTCCAGCTTTTTTTAAGAATATCTTCATAGCTGATTACATTTCTAACCAGCTTAATTCCATATTTCTCTGGATTCATGCCGATTTTACTTCTTGGTACCACAAAAAACTCATTGATTGTCATAAAGTTAATCAAATCTTTATTTTTACGGATATAGGATACCGTTTCATGAAACTCCTCTTCACCTTCCTGGGGTAACCCTATAATAACTTCCAAATCCGTCCAGATTCCCAGCTCCTGACACCACTTTAATACCTGTGTTGCATGCTCCAAATCAATTCGTTTATCAATTAAGTCAATCAGCTTCTTACTGGCAGTTTCAAATCCGAAAACCAGTTTCCTGCAGCCTGCCTGTTTTAAAAGCTTTAACCTTTCATAAGTCATTCCGTTAAACCTGGCACAATCTGACCAGCGCAAATCCAAATTACGTTCGATGAGCCTCTCACAGAATTTTTCCATAAAGGTAACAGATGCATTGACCGCATTGTTAAAGAAGTAAAAGTTCTTTGTATTGTATTTTATACTCAGCTTTTCCAAATCATCGACTGACTGCTCCACATCTCCCAGAATAACTTTCTTCCTTACGGTGTCACTCTCAGAGCAAAAGGCACAAGCAAAAGGGCAATGGAAATTAAATATGAAAGGCAATATCAGCACATCTTTATAGGTATTTTTTCTCTGTCGTTTGTGTACATTACTTACATAATGCGTCAGGTAAAAAGGCCATTTAAACAAGTGCATCTCATTTTCATTCTCAATCCTTTTATTATCTCCACTTATGTTATCCTTCACCTTAAGATAGTAATATGACATATCAAGATTACACCAATCCGGGCAGACAACCCTCGGTTCTTCTTCCTGATTGGATATCACCAGGCCATCCTTTCGATATACCATCCCGTTCATGTCATAAATGTTTTGCTCCAATTCTCCGTTGAGAGTACGTATAAGCTGTAAAGTAATATGCTCCCCAGGGCCTTTCATAACATAAGGGAATTTATTAAGCACCAGTTGTAATAATTCAGAAAATGTATCTTGAAACATCAGCAGATATGTAATATTATTTCCCCCAAGAGTAATCATCTTATTGTATTTTTTCTGTATATAGTATCCAATCAATAAAGCACTGTGAACCTGAAAAAAAGAGAAGTCCGCGCCGCAGGAAATACCCACCAGATCATAGCTTTCCACAGAAATATTTCCGATTAACTGCTCAATATAAGCGTTAATCTTCTCTTCCAGCTCCGAATCAGCTGTATCCGTTAAATAATCATAAATATTTTGATATTGATATAGAAATGTGAACTGCTCTTCATTGCCTGAATATATGTCCGGTAATGACTGTCCCAAATCGGCCAGCTCCACCGCAATCCCGGCATCCTTTAAATATCCTGCCAATATTCCTAAACATAAGGGCGGCAAAAAGGTATATCCATATCTTGTTATCGCTTTTTCTGTTGGTGCTAAAAGAAACAACACATTATCTATCATAGTTACCTTCTTTCCAGGATTTGTCCTACAATTTCATGTATATCAGGCAGTCCGGCAAGGATATGTTCATATTCTGCCAGCCTGTCCAGCAAGTTCCGATATACCTCTTCTCCCTCCAAAAGTGAGTAAATAATATCCTCTGCCTGCCTTATATCATATTGCTCCACCTGATAAAAGGTCTTGAGATATGGGTTATTTAAACAAACACTATGCAGGAAATAAAACCAGCCAACCGGAAACATACGGTATTTGTAACTTCTTTGCAGCTTGCCCAACTGATCGTTGACGAAATCATCTTCGTATACCGGCACTTTGGCATTGCCAGCTTCCCTGGTCCTGTTGAACTGGACAGAATTCTGAATACACACAGAAGGAATCCCTGATAAAACTGCTCTTGCCAATGATGTTGAAGCAATATTCCTTGAAAGATATAAATCTGTTGCTAAAAGATATTGATCAAAAAGGTCTGGTTGTACGCTATCCATAAAAATAATATGGTCTGAGTGGCTTTTATAATAGCTTTCCTTTCCGATGCATAGGATTGTATTATTTTTGGCAAGCTTCTCCACCATATGCCAGAAAATAGTCTGATTTCCATGGACAAACTGTTCTACATCCTTATATTTTCGATAATTGTCCTGCCAGGAGGCATTGGTTAAGAGTATCATTTTCCTGTTTGCCGGAAGATTTAACTCCCTTTTATACTGCATATTTTTCTTAATATCATATGGCAGTTTCCGGTCAATGAGCCGGTAGTGGAACGTATTATCCCTTTTACCATCTAATGGATTCACTATGGGGCAGGGACACAGGCCGAAGCCATACTTCCGGATATCAATCTCTCCAAACTTCCGTGCTTTAAAACCATAGGTATCCATTTGATTTTTTGTTATTGACCAGTCGAAATCGTCAAAGGTACCAATTCTGCCCGAGAAAATCCCCAAATCTTCATAAGTTAATCCATAATGGGTTTCACAGAAATTGTAATTCAAAAAATCAGCTAATAAAACAGCTGCCGGCTTCAGCCTTGCTTCAATGTCTTTAAACAGGATTACATTTAGCACTCTGCTCTTAGGAAAGAGTGTTGTGAAACGAAATTTCCATGACTGCATTGTTTTCTGATGAGAAGGAGGAGTTATAAAGTGCGGGTTTATTCCAATTCGCTCCAATCTCTTTGCAAATTCACAGGCAATTGCCAGTTCTCCATATGCCCAATAACTTGTGACAATAAATACAATATTCATCCTTATCCCCATACATATCCCAAGCTTGTTTGCAGACTGTTGCCTTCTGCAATACTGCCCAAATAGAAACTTTTAAAAATTCAATTTCTTCTGTTCTTCTTTCAATTCTCCACTGCTATGAATTCATTCTCACCAAAGAACTCCAGATATTCCTTATATACACCGCCACAATTCTTTGTCCTGGAACACTGGCTGCAGGAAAGTACTCTTTTTTTTGTTTGTTTTTCCATGAAAGTAGCATAATTATCCAGAACAAAATTATGGAATAATAATTTGAATTCATTTTCTTCCCAGTCAATCTGATATTTCTCATAACCCTGAATCATGCAGTCTGGAAACCCTTCCAGAGTAACTGTACAGTTGCGGCTTACACAAGCTTCTACCATATCAAAAATTTTCTTTTGAATTTGCGTGTAGGTTGGTACTACACGATTAAAATTCTGATAAGCTTTTCCCACCGGATGCATCGCCGAGATATTTACATGATCGACGCCTAAATCCATTGCATAATTTGCGATTTCAGGCAAACTCTCTATATTTCCTTTATAGGCAACTGTATTCGTTCTTACCTTTGCTCCTAACCTCTTCACGTTCTTAATTCCATCTACCGCTTCTTGAAAGCTTCCGTCCACCTGAGTGATAAGGTCATGCTCCTCGGCATTTTTTCCATGCAAAGATATTACAAACAACTTAACCCCATTTTCATAAACCTCTTTCGCATAGGTTTCATCCGATAGTTTACGGGCATTGGTCTGCAGGCTGACCCTGGGATACTCATACTTATTAATTAGCTTTAAGATATCTACAAATTCATCCAATACGGTAGCCTCGCCGCCGTGGATATTAACTGACTCATATCCTTTTCCTGCGTTTTCTTTTAGAAAATTTTCTATCATTTTGTTATTCACACCCTCCTTTTTACCCTGGTGTGAATTCACTACACAGAAAATACAGGAATTATTACATTGATCCGTTAAATGTATACTAATTGATTTCATAACTATTCCATCACCCTCCATAAGTTTTTTACAAGCTCACAATCATAACAGGAGCTCTCCTTATTTATTTTTACAGTTGCTTCCTCCTTCCAAATTGTCTGGATATCCTCTTCATAAATATTGCCTGTCCAATCATTATGGTTAATAAGGTTACAGCAGGCAAAGAGTTTACCGTCTAATGTAATGGCCGGCTGTACCCTATTCCTGGAGTGACAGCTGATCCGGTGAAAGGGATTGAAAATCACGCCAAGCCTGTTCGCTTCTTTCATTCCTCTTCGTATTTCTTTATTGATTAACTCTTTGTTAAATTCAATGAACCCTGAATCACCAATAGCCAATCCAAAATTCACCGCCTGCAGTCTATATGTTTTAGCAAAAAGCACTATATTGGTAATTTCACTTATATTTTCCTGGACTAAAGTAGTATTGATAATTCCAATAACCGCCGGATATTTTCTTAGATTTTCAAGATTATGTATTAAGTTTTCATAATGATACCCTTTGCAAATACGCTCTAACTGCTCTTTTGTTGTAGCATCAATGGAAAATACAAGCAATTTTACGTTCCCATACCTTGTTAATTCAGTAAAATCTATTTTAACAGCTCCATTGGTAATTATTGTAACTTTATAATCCTTAATCAGTTCTAAGAGCTGATATAAATACGGATAGCAGAAGGATTCACCCATTCCGCAGATCACAATATTTTCAACCTCTGACAAGTGTTGCAAAATATATGGTACTTTCTCTAAATCCAGGTCTTCAATTTTATCCTTATTACGACTACAATAAATACAATCAAGCTGGCACCTGGTTGTGACCTCAAGGCTGACAGAATTTGGTCCGTTTCTTAGATTATCCTTTACTGGATCTATAAATTTTCTAATAAACTCTATGCTGTAATTATTCATTTACAAACTCCATTCTTCCTCAAATGTGCTTCACAAAGTAATCGTATTTCTCAGGGTTATTCAGTAACTGCTGGCATATTTCACAGCCGGATGCAAACTCCAAACCCATTAATTCGTCCCGGTACGGGCTTTCATTAAAGACTTCGACAATTCCTCTTGGCCCATTATTACCTATAAATTGAAATACATCTTCTTTATGTATCTTATTAACCAGATTTTTGAGTCTTCCTTTGTTTACATTACCTAATGTCAGATAGTTGGTTTCCAATCCCTGACTGGCCTGGCAGCAAGCATAAACATCTCCATTCGTATTAATAAAATAGTTGCCAATCCAACAGAATTTAGGGGTTCTTGTAGGCTTTTGAAAATAGCAGTGCTTGACAATTTTCTCAGCCTCTGGGCCATCAAAGGGCATCGTTTTTACTACTTGAATAAAAATTCGATCGGTATAAGCGCTGAAAAGACTGTTCATATACTCGATATCCGATTTTTCTATGTAAGTAACATTCATAATTACATTCTTTTTATGCTCTAAGCCAGCTTCTATTGCATTCTTTACCGTATCCGCATCAATATATTCAAGATGGAATCGGTCGGAGCTTATGATTAAATTATTTAAATCCGGAAGTGTTTCCAGCACCTTATGGGCATTTACTTTGGTCCTTGCCCATGAAGCATTGGTTACTACCGTACTTTCCATACCTAATTCTTTGATACGTCTTACATAAACTTGTAAGTCAGGAAGTACAAGGAAGGGTTCCCCTCCGACAAAGCGAATTGATTTCATTCCAGTTTCTGCTATTTGATCAATCCAATCCATTATTTCCGACCGCTCTACATCAGAAAGCTCCGGCTGATCATCCTGTGCGACACAATGCCTGCACCCTGCATTGCATCTTGAGGTAGGGCTGATGTATATCCCTTCTTCAAAAAATTTCATACTTCACACTCCCCCTGGCTTTATTTGTTGAAAAGCTGATCATCAAATTTGATATTCCTTAATATATCAATACAGGCATCACACTCACAGGTATAATATTTATGCATAAAATCATCGCTTTTGCCGCTGAACTCCAGAAGTTTTTTAAGACCTCTCGGGCCGGCTTTAACCATGTACTGATAGAAACCGTCTTTTTCCATAAGCTCCGCTGCTTCTGATAAAGAAGTTTTATAGAGGTTTCCGTAATGTAAGAAGGTTTCGTCACCCAGGCAGGCATTGCAGCATCCATATACACCACCGCCGGTATCCACATATAACTTTCCAGCTCCACAAAACCTCATTAACGAATCTATCTTCTCTCCCAGCATAAACCGTTCAATATCCAGTGTTTTTGCTGCTCCTATGGGCATTAATTGATTGGTATTAATAAAAATACAGTTCATCAGATCTTTGTAGATATTCCTTACTTTTTTTGCATCGGCTCTGCTGGCACAGGATGCATGAATGGATATATCAATATGGAGCAACCGGCAAAGCTCAACAACATTACGCACCGTTTCTTCTGACACGTATTCAAGATGATATAGATCACTGCTCACAATTATACTTGTAATTCCAGGTAGCTTTGAGAGAAGTTCGGCTCCGCGTTCCCTGTCCCTGGCCCAGGAACCATTGGTGATGATACATAGCTTTCTTCCATGGGTCCGGGCAATGTTACAGGCTTCTGACAGAACCTCAAACTCGTCAAAAGGTTCACCACCTACAATGGTTATTTCCTCAATTCCAAGTGCGGCAGCCTCAGAAATACATTTATGAACCAACACGGCGTCTATTTTCCGTGAATCCCTTAAGGTATCTGTATTACTGCAGTGCCTGCAACGCATATGACAGGTTGTACAAATATTAATAACAATTCCTTTCAGCTGTTTCATTAATTTATTCTCCCCTATTGCAGCATCCTGTGAACTTTTGCAGGTCAGGTATGCAATACCTTTTCCAGCTCATTAACAAGCAGTAAGTCATTTAGCACAGTAACGCAAAATTCGCATTGAGAACTGTATAGTTTCTGAAGATAAGGACCGGCATGCTCGCATTGAGAAAGTGCCTCCACCAACCCCCTGATACCTTTATTTGAAATCAAAGTATATACTGAGTTCGTTTCCTTCTTCCTGAGAATCGTAGCACTATCGTCTGTTTGCAGATTTCCTAACCGCAGCTGCTTCGTCTCCGTACACAGAGTAGACATGCAGCAGGTAAAAATATCTCCCTGGCTGTCCACATAATGCTCCTCCACATCACAAAAATCAGGTATATTATCCGTATCCTCCGGTGAAAACTCCCGTTCTACCGACTCCGATAGCTTTTCTGCTGCTCCAAAGGGCATAAGAATATTAATATTAACAAATACTTCCTTGGGAAGTTCCTGTAATAACCTCTGTAAAGAATCTGCTTCCTGTCTTGTGCAGCATACTGCATTGACCGCCGTAAAAACAGAATTCTTCCTGCAGGCACTCACAGCATTCCTTATATTCTCTAACGATATATGCTCCATATGAAAAAAATCAGTACTGATCAGCAATTGTTTCATCCCATGCAGCTCAGATACGGCTTTTTCAGCCTCCTCCATGGTATCTGCCCAATATGCATTTGTTGTAACTCCCGGTAAAAGACCTTGCTCCTTCGCTTTATCAATAACTATTCTCAGCATATCTCTTTTTAGAAAGGGTTCTCCCCCGACAATATTAATTTTTTTATAGCCAAGTCCTTTTACTTTAGTAAGCCAGTGCAGAAGCTTTTCTTCCCCGACTTCCCCTAATACGGTTTTACTACCAATGTTAATGCAATGCCTGCACCTCATATTACACTGATTTGTAATATTAAAATGAATTGTCTTGTTTTTCTTACGGATTTTATCGAGTAGTCCTCGCTCTATTCCAATCATTTAATCACCGGCTTCGCTTTCCAATATATGTATTTTGTAAGAAGCCGCAATTTTTGCAGCTTAATCCGCCTTGAAATTCCTTATATTCTTTGTCATGTATGATATCCTCAAAGGGTGTTTCATAAATATTACCTAACGGAAGTGACTGATATAAAGTTTCCGCACATGAGTAAACATTCCCATCCAAAGTAATATATGGAGTGATGCAGTCGTAAAACACACAACAGACATCAAATGGATTTACATATAACAGACCGTATTTATTTGCCAGTTTTTTTGCTTCTTGGAGTTTGGATAATAATTTATCCTTATGCTGATGAATGAATTGCTCCCTGCCTCTTGGTAATGAAAAATGGATTGCACCAATTTTATGGACATATGCAAATTCTACAAGTTTTATGATTTGATCAAGATTATATTCATTAAGAGTACAATTTAAGACGTGATTTATTTTCTTATTATGTTTATTGCTATAATCAGCCATGGACACTAAATTCTTTAACAGGTTGTCCAATCGATAGTTACCGCTTATTTTATTAAGTACTGGCTCATCTACTGCATCTATCGAATAAATAATCTGTTCCACATTATCAGAACGATACAGTCTATCATAGTCGATAATTATAGTACCGTTAGTTACAATGCAAAATTTTTGATTGGAAAAATGCGATATTAAGTTGTATAAACCGGGATATAAAAAGCTCTCACCTATTCCGCATACTATAATTCTTTTTTTACTGCCGATCGTTGCAGCCAACTGATTTAACAATTCAATTGGTATATCTTTATGCCCCTCTCCCTCTTCTCTCTTTGTGCAATATACGCAATTCAAATTACATTTGTAGGTCAATTCAAGAGCCAAGGCATTTGGATCGTTCATAATTGCTTTCATATAATTCATAATCTCCCCCTAAAAACATTAGAAATAAACGACTGCAATTTTCTTTATTAATCTGAGTATCCGGTCTTTATTTTCCTGCCTTGTCTGATAGGAAAATCTCTCTAATACCTCTTTGAAGTGTCCGTACAAAACCTTGTTGACTTTCCCCTCGTTACAGAATTCCAACCCCTTTTCCAAAGCAGCCGCAACCAGTTCATCCTGACCGTTCTGGTAATCGAATAATGCTTTAAATATGTAAGTAATAATAAATTCCGGCCTGTTATCCGATGAAGTTTCCTGCAGTTCAAGCATCCTTTCAATGGATACCCTGCAACCATCGGCTTCCTGAAGGCGGTCATAGCACTTCTCATAGAGCAACACCTTCAGACATTCAATGAACCAGTCTTCGTCTTCCCCTGTTACCAGTTCATTATACATATCTAAAACTTGTAATAAACCTTCATGATATAAATCCTCTGACATGAAGATCCTGGTTAAGGTATAATATTGATAAAAAGCATATGTTAATTTTGTGGTATAATTATATTCCTGGTTATGTACTAAATTCTCCAGCATCTGTTCAAAACTATATTTAGCACTTTTAAATTTAACAATGAAATGAACCCCTTCAATCGCAGATTCTTGTGTAGCAGTAAAACAAGACACAAATTCACCTCCCATAGATAAAATCATTTTTAAACAATAACTTTACTGTATAGCTGAATTTTGTAAATTGCATACTATATGTTACATAATTATCTAATTTAAGTTAATTATTTATAATCTGGTTAAATTATACAGCAGATTCTTTAACTAATCAACATTTTTATTAAACATTTTCCAAATAATGTTTTAGCTCTTATAAAAACTAAATAAACACCGGCATAAAAATAGTATGAAAACTGCTGCTTTTAACCATTGTCTTAATCAAACTATAAAGCAATGAATAATATGGTTTATTTACCAATTGTTACAAGGATTACTTTCCTGTATAATTGATATAAGTTTTTTATGCGGTCTTTCATGTATCAGATTACTTGGATTTTATTATTTATAACAGCATGAGCTTTAAAAATTTAACTGAACATAAGATATACCAGTATTTCATCAATAGCTTTTAGGATAAAACATGCAGCTAATTTTTACAGAAGGATAAAAGAATAGGAGACCTACTGAATGGAACCTGATATCAATGTGACAGAGGATAAAAAGAACCTTAAGAAAGAAATCAACTATACCGCCCGTTCACTCTTTTTATATGAACTTGTAATGTTTTCGACAGTTGTTGTATGTTCCGTGTTTTCAATATTAATAACTATGATGAGAAATAGGAATATGAGTGATAGCGATTATGATGCATTTATTGCTTCAATAGGAGAAAACGCCTGGTCCAGTATACTGGGGATTGCCCTTGGATTAATAGTTATTTTTATTTATCGAAAAAAAGAATTGCTTAAAAATGATTTGACCATCGTTCAGAACAAAATGACTACAAGTACCTTTGTTGGGCTTTTATTTATTTTCATGTCCGTTCAAACCCTTTTTGGACTTATAGGTATGCTGGCGGAATTCCTCTTGAATACCTTTGGTTATACCATGTTAGGGCAGATTGAAACAGCCACTGCAACCAGCACTACCCTCTCCATGTTCTTATATGCCAGTTTTCTGGGACCGATAGCGGAAGAGATTGTTTTTCGCGGAGCTATGCTGCGGTCCTTTCAAAAGTTCGGAAAGCTTTATGCCATCGTAATATCTGCTATATTATTCGGCGTTTTTCATTCGAATTTCATACAGGGGATATTCGCTGCAGTGGTTGGTCTAATATTAGGCTATGTAGCCATGGAATATTCTTTTAAATGGGCGGTGCTCTTACACATAATAAATAATTTTATCTTTAGTGATGTAATGGGCTTCCTGATAAAAGGTCTTTCAGAAGATCAGCAGAATTTAATAACTACTTTCATTAATTCAATTTTCTTTCTTGTGGGTATGATTATTTTATTTATCAATAGAAAGAAACTGTTTATTTATCTGCGTGATAACAAATCACCCAAACATCAGTATAAATATACCTTTACCACCTTATGGATCATACTTTTTATAGCGGTGAACATATTTTTAGCTCTCGATGGCATTGAGAAACTTACATGAGCAATTATATAATTGGAAGAAAGGCTGGATGAAATCCCTTGATTTTCTCCCAGCCTTTCCTTTATATTACATATCTTTAATTATATTTTCAGTATCGCTAATTCTTTTCTATACTATTATATATTTCTAATCCGTCCTTGTATATCATACTATTATGCTTGTACCTTCCACAGATTTTGATATAATCCAACCTCTTTTACCAACTTCTCATGGCTTCCGGGCTGTACGATATTACCTGCAGCAAATACGAGACAACAATATTAATCTTACAACTGCCTGCCTAAAAGGTAATCTGTCAAAATTTATCTAATCGCTTCTTTAACGATTACTTACACCCTTTATTAATTTCTTTCAACATATTTTTTATAGCATTAACTACATACTGAGGCTGGTCTTTCATAATATAATGACTTGTGTCAGGCACAAATATAAGTTTTGAATAATCCGACCAGGTTAGCCAGTCTCTCATGACTTCATCTGACATCTGCTGGTATTCTGGACCACTTCCGCTATCTGAAGGGTGAAGTATTGTAAAGGGTATATCTCTTAAAACATCACCTGCGTTCATTACCTGCTGAGAACTTTGAATTATCTCACTTAAAGTACCATCATTCTCTTGAAACTGTCCTAAAAATAAATCTTCCGCATCAGGAGCATACGTTCTAAAAAACTCGATGTTTTTTTGCATGGTAACTGCCGAGGTACCATCAACGCTAACAATCCCCGCTACTTCACCAGGATATTCCTTGACAAACTCTACCGCTTCTAACATTGCGACAGAATGAACAACTAATAAATATGGTCCATCTACCTCAGCTGCTTCTAGCAATGCATGCAGGTCTCTTGCCCTGTCTATAGCTGTTTTCCCAGAACCATTCTCAAACACCGACTCATCATAGGGCATGTCCTCACCATTAAGAAAAGAGGCAATATATTCTTCACTTAAGGGATTTCTGTTAACACCCTTATCGCTTTGTCCCAAGCCGGCTCTGTCGTAGGTTATTGTTTTAGCATATTTAGCTATCTTTGATTGAATATTGCTCCAGGTTTCATAAGTCGTATCTTCTGAATATGTATAAATTCCATCACCATATCCGGAATCAAAAACAACAGATACATTACTGTCATTACCCATAATTTTGGCATATAAGCTTTTGTCACCTATATCCACCAAGCCTTTATTTGCCGCAGTCTTTGCCGCTACTGAAACAGTAGCTGTTAGTATAAGGCTTGTTGCAAGCACCAGTGTTGCTATTTTACGAATAATATTCTTTTTCATTTTTCTTACTCCTTCTGCTATTGATGTAGTTAGCTCTCCTGCATATCTTATACTTCATTTTTTACTTTTATTGGTTATTATAACACATATTGGAGGTATGTCAAATTTCCCCTGGCTTTCGATTTCGACCACGGGACACATGTGACCGGCATAGCTGCAGGAAACGGCAGAGCCAGCAATGGTCTGTACCGCGGCGTGGCTTCCCAGAGTGAGCTGCTGATAGTAAAGCTTGGTTCCTCCATCAGCGACTCTTTCCCAAGAACTACTCAGTTAATGCAGGGGATCGATTACTGCGTAAAACGCTCTCTGGCTTTAAACAGGCCTATGGCTATCAATATCAGCTTTGGCACCAACTATGGTTCCCATACGGGAAATTCTCTTCTGGAGACCTACATGAGCGATATTGCCAACAGGGGGCGTATAAATATCTGTGTTGGAACTGGAAATGAAGGCACAGCAGCAAAACATACAAGCGGAGTCTTAAGTATGACTCCGGGTGCCTCAAGAGAGCTGGTAGAGCTGGCTGTTGGAGAATATGAATTCACCTTTAATCTGCAGATCTGGAAAAATTTCTATGATCAGTTTGATATTTCAATAACTTCTCCTGGAGGTACCAGGGTAGGTCCAATCCCTGAGCGGCTTGGAACACAGCAATTTCGTATTGGTCCCACAGAAATCTATCTATTTTACGGAAAGCCAGTACCCTTTAACAGCCAGCAGGAAATTTATCTGGAGTTTATACCGGTGAATGATTATGTGGAATCGGGTATATGGACGATTGAACTGGTTCCGCGTAGTATCGTAGTAGGAAATTACGATATGTGGCTTCCGTCAGGAGGCGTATTAAATCCTCAAACAGCTTTTTTAAGGCCCACTGAAGTAACTACTCTTACTATCCCCTCAACCGCTGTAAGAGTAATCTCTGTAGGCGCCTATGACGGCTCCAATGACAGCCTTGCTTACTTTTCAGGAAGAGGTTTTCCAAGGGGTGGTTTTCCCATTAAACCGGATCTGGTAGCACCCGGTGTAAATATAAATTCCTGTTCACCCGGAGGAGGTTATACCGTACGTTCCGGTACCAGTATGGCAACTCCTTTTGTTACCGGCAGTTGTGCCCTAATGATGCAGTGGGGAATCGTAGATGGCCATGACCTTTTTATGTACGGTGAGAAGATGCGTGCCTATCTTATTGCGGGGGCCAGAGAGCTTCCTTTCGAACCGGTGTATCCCAACCCAACCTTCGGTTATGGTGCCTTGTGTTTAAGAAATACCTTTATGTTGACGCAATAACCAGACCATTTTGGCTTAAATATAATACACAAAATCCATGAAGCACTGTCAAGGCAAAGGTTTCAGCCTTTACTGTGATTCATGGATTTTAAATAACATCCATTTACTCCTTCTTCATAATTACGTTCCATCCGCAAGGTCACTAAGAATCTCTTCATAAGAAGTATCAGGTGACCAGTACTTTATGGCAATATTTTCTTCTGTATGGTATATATAAGCACAGATACTTTTATTATCCTGCATCCAGATGTCTGCCTTGAGCTTTTTACTGAGACCTTCCTGCATCAGGTCAAAGGAATACTTTCGAAAAACTTCTCCTTCATAATGCCTTGGATCAAGACCTATCTGCACAGATGCTGCAATCTGCAGTTTTGTTATATCCTGATTTAAAAAGTCCCTAGATATTATCGGCGCAGTTTTGTCAAACTTATCACTGCCTGCAATATCCCAGCCATATTCTCTCAGGACCCTTTCACTATGCAGTACCGGATAGTAGATTTTGTAAGTAAGTACAATAAATAGGCAGATTAATAAAACCGTTACACTAACTGCAAAGTATAATTTACCTCTGGATATTTTAGTCATACTTTCCTCTCTTTCGCCGTCTTAAGCGGCACCAATATGAAATTTCCTGTATTTCTAAACTCTCTCTTACCAATAACAATGTCTCTGCTATCTATACATTAATCCCGTTAGCACAAAAATTTCCAGCCCTGCATTCTTAGTATATTATATTCTGGTTTTCTGAATAAAATTATGTCCTTTTACCGCCAGAGAGAAATAGTCCATATAGTAAAATACTTCAGATATATCCTTCCTGTTAATACTCTGTTCTCTGATTCTCCTTCGAATATGTACCCTCCCCCTATCTGTTCTTTGAATTTAACTTGATACGTATCTTCTATATAAGAAAACAACGCTTCACTATCTGCCTTTTTCGTAAGAAATACCGTTTCTTGCTCTCCCTTAGCACCGGCCCTTTCCGCCTGGGCATATTCATCGCCAATTGCCAGCATAAAAATAGCCTTAACATATTGGAGTGGATTTCCCTCCTGAAAAATCGTATCCTTCCCCATAACAAAAAGTGCGCTTAAAGTCACAAGCAACAGAATAATCATGTCATGTTTCTTGAATCTTTTCATTCTGTTTCCATTTGTATTTCTGTTTAATTTCGTATTTCCGTACATCTATTTTCTCTCAATCTGCTGCTAACGCAGCATAAATATTTTCGATCATTATTTCTTTCAAAAAGAGGGCATTAAAAATACGGCATGCAGCTACCTGAAAGATATTAAAACTTAGTTCAGTTTATGATATTCTCCGACCAGATAAGCACAGCCTCTTCACTTTTCGTACCTTTAAAATAAACATTCTCGTCAAACTCAACGTAGATCTGGCAGATAAATTCATAGGCATCTGCATCCTCTGCGCTTCCACCCTTATCAGGCTTTAAGGTTATCAGCGGTTTACGAATGCTTACAAAAACATCATAGCTATTTCGTTTATAGGATACAATGCTATAATTCTCCGCTAAAGGAGTATCGCTGCTAATCTTTAGAGTAAGCATTTTGTCTTTCTTAGAATATTCCAACACCTGAAATTCCAACCCCCTGGCAGGCTGGTAAGATAAATTCAAATCAAAAATCAGATAATAAAGACTAGCCACTATAATAACTGCCAATAAAATAGCGAGAACTGCCTTACCTAACCCAGGAACAAATGATTTACCACCATTACCCTCATTAAAATCATCAAGATACTCCCTGTTATTAATCTCATTATCCTTCTTAGGAATTATTTGCTTGTTAATACTTGAAAGTTCTGTTAAACGATTATACATAAAATTTACTCCCAATATAGATACATCGTTAACCTGGCTACAATTTCTGTAATTATTATACTATTTCTAATAATTTCTAACAACATAAATTTAACGCTCTGCAAGTTAAATAAAAAAAATTTTCAAAAGAATAAATCTATACAAATCGAAGATAAATCTTCATAATTCAAAAGATTAAATCTTCTTAATTCAAAAGAATAAATCTTCTTAATTCAAAAGAATAAATCTTCACAATTCAAAAGAATATATCTTCACAATTCAAGAGAATAATCTATACAAATCAAATATTTACAGATCAAAAGAATAAATCTATACAAATCGAAATAATAAATCTGCACAATCAAAAGAATAAATCTGCACAAACCTATATAATCCCCATACACTATATAAGATAGCCATATCTAAAATACTGTAAATCCATTAAAAATATTGATATCACACGAATTATATATCATTTTTTCTCTCCACCCTCCAACAAAAAACACACAACATACGCAACACGCAGAGGATTTGTGGTTCTGTTTCGCAGTATTGCCTTGTGAGAATCCTTATGACACTTAAGTGACAGAAACTATGAATAGGTAAAACAGTGCCATTGTCTGAGCAAAATACACCTCCATCCCCAAAGAGCTACAGCGAGTTTGGCACTTTTTTACCTGCCATGAATAGTTCCTGTCACTTTAGTGGAATAGGGATTCTCGAAGAAAATACAGCGAAACAGAACCACAAATCCTCGTCCGTCAGCCTTTCAGCAATCATTTTATATCCCACCTTGTCTAATTTCCACACATCATATATAATAGAAAAAACTGTCAAGAAAGGAGATTCCCATGCTAAGATTTTCAGTCAATATCCGTGACCTCAACTTTAACGAGGCTGCTGAAAAGTTTCTTCCCGAGGATCTGGCTGGTATTTTGCTTAAAGCTGGTATACGCATACTTCCTGCCAAAGAACAGCTTACCGCTTTCCTTATTAATGCAAACAGGGACAAGATAATCCGGGAAATCAATAAAAACACTGCAAAGAAGTCCCTTCCCCTTAAAGTAAATAATATTCAATTAAAATATCAAAAAGAATTATAGAGCAAGGCGTGGCAAAACACGCAGATAGGAGCCAGCTATGTTAAAATTAGAAGTAACCTTTGATGAAATCAATTATGGTGAGTTAGTGGCAGGACTTATTCCTATGATACTTGAAAATCTGTCCTCCAGAGACGAGAAATCGAAAGAAGTCGTAAACCTCATTAACGGGTTGGGTGATGCCCCTGCCAGAATGCTTACGGCTGCCTTTTCCGAACTTCCCGGCCAGGATATTAATAAACTGCTCTCCGGTATTTTCTCTATCTACCGTGAGGATGTGCTAAAGATTATCAACGATAAGCTGAAGGAACAGAAATTAACCGGAGCAGTAACTGATATCCGCCTCCAAAATGTTTAAACAACCAATCTTAACAAATCTTTTTCTAATTAGCTGTTAGCTATCCCTTTATACAAGGAAGAAATATCAATTAGCCACGCTGCAGACTTACAGAAAGCAGTTCTGTCTAATCGAAACTTAATTCCAGTATAAACGGGAAGTTTAACAGCTTTTTAAAATTCTCCAGGGGTTCCCTCATATGACTGCCCTCTCACCTTTTCCTTCCAAACTCTCCTGTTATCTGTAGTTCTGTTTAGATCTGGCTCTATTTCCAGTAATGACATATTGCTTAATTGTGACAATTTTATTACAATATTGTTAACCCGTTGACACCAAGCTTTGGTCCACCAATAGGAGGCTTTTATGATAAAATTGAAATCTGTACGAGTTGTGTTAGCTGCATCTTTACTATCCCTTGTACTTTGCCAGGCAAATGTATCTGCCGCCACTTACAAGGTTGCAGCAAACGATTCTTTATATAAAATCAGTAAACTGTTCAAGACTACTGTATCTACCATAAAGAAAACCAACAACTTAAAAAGCGATACAATACAGAAGGGACAGAAATTAACGATTTCCGCTAAGATATATACAGTAAAGCAAGGGGATACCCTTAATAACATTGCTAAAGCTAACAAGATTTCCCTTGCTAACTTAAGAAAAGCCAATAATAAATACAATGATACTTTAAAAATAGGTCAGAAGCTGATACTTCCAGGCATTAAAGCCACAGCAAAAACTACCGCTGCTGCAAAGACTACCGCTGTTGCAAAAACTACCGCTACTTCCGCTAAAGTAGAAGCTGCTTCATCAAAAGCAGTAATTAAATATACTCAGAAAGAAAAAGATTTACTGGCAAGACTGATTACTGCAGAAGCTACCGGACAGCCTTACAAGGCAATGGTCGCAATTGGAGGAGTCGTGGTTAATCGTGTACAAAGTAAAGAATGGCCAGATACCATAACTGCTGTAATAAATGATGTTCCAGGCGGTTACTATCAGTTTACACCCGTTAAGAATGGTTATATTAAGAAACCAGCTTCCGATATAGCAATCAAAGCCGCAGGCGAAGCCCTGTTAGGAGCTGATCCTTCAAAAGGTGCAATGTTCTATTTCGATGACAGTTCCACCAACGAGTGGTTATGGTCTAAACCCCAGACAGCTAAATTCGGTAACATGGTTTTTGTTAAATAATTTAAGCTTACAACGTAATAATCATAAATTTCCTTTCAATAAAAGCTGCGGCAGATTACTGTCGCAGCTTTCAGACTGTAGAGTCTACTATAATATTCTGAATTTTTGAATCTTGAAGAACTGAATTAACTAATTTCTAATTTACATATTATATTATTTATCTCCGCTTTCTTCATAGACATTAAAGAGTTTTCAAATAGTAGTTTAGGAGCTTCAACTCCAGGAATTAACACTGGCAATAATTCCTTTATTACTAATTCCTCTTTCATGAATTCTATTACTAAAGTATTACTTATCCATTATAGTGATTTTTCATGTTTAATCTTGCAGTATCCTTCAACTAAATTCGTTACTATGATAACACCTCCTGCATTTTTCTGATCATTTATTTACCTTTTTTAGTAATACCAAACTGCAAATAATAACTGAAATAATAAAAATAACGACCATTGGGATATATAGAACGAAGTCAAATTCTGGTCTTGTAGTCGCCTTAAATGCCCATGCGGCTGGAAAAATTCTGCCTATGTACTCAAGCACTTTTGGTAATAAATTAGTTGGAAACATGATTCCGGATAACATAAGAGAAGGCATAAAAATAAGTTGTGAAACCATAGTAAGCTTTGCCATGTTTTTCATCACTAAACCAAAGATGCAGCCAATACTTAGTGTTGTCGCAATATAAATAGCTAACGAACCATAATATACTGGTATATTGGATGGAGTTGATGCATCGAAAAGAATAGGGGCTGTAAAAAATATAATCGTACACATAATTAATAGATGTATAAATGAAGACACAAAATGAGTGACTAGACTTAAGAATAATGGTATTCCATTTGCTTTATACACTTTTTTTATATTGCTGCTATATATTTCAACAAGTGAAGGTGGTAATCCAACTAGTGCTCCCATAGATACACCAAATATGCTCATTGATTGAATCAATATATCCTTGGATTCTGGATTGATAGAGGTGAAGATTCCACCCATAAAAGCAAAAAAGAGTAGAGGAAGCATATAACATGTTATTAACATTGCTTTGCTTCGTATGTCTAGCTTCCATTGTAATCCCAATCCATATAAAAATGCACCCATCAGTCATTCCCCCTTGATATATTAATAAAATGTTCTTCCAGTGTTCCTCTGTCAATCTTGATATCTTGAATGCTAACTTCACTTTGCTTATATTGTTCAAGTATTTTCAACATTGTATCGCTGATATTATCTGAATCATATTGTTCAACCCCTTGGATTGTCTTAATAGTGATTGTAAAATGTTGACCAATTTCGGTAGTTAACTCTTCAGCAGTACCGATAAATGCAATTTCACCATTTCTAAGAATAGCGATTCGATCACATAAACTTTCTACTTCTGTCATATCGTGACTAGACAAAATAATAGTCTTTCCACGTTCTTTAAGCTTACGAATCTCTTCATGAAAGAATATTCTAGCCTCTACATCAAGTCCTGCTGTTGGTTCATCAAGGAACACGATTTCCGGGTCGCGTACTAAAGCAAGTGCTAATTGCAAACGATTCTTTTGCCCGGTAGACATTTCTCCATAACGCTTTCTTGCCAACTTAGTAATTCCTAATGCTTCAAGCATGGAATAGTCAATCTCAACTTTATTCCATTTTGCAAATAATTTCACTGCTTCCATTGCCTTCATATGTTCAGGAAGTGATGAAGTCTGTAATTGAATTCCCATTTTACCATTTACAATTATATTTCCGCTATCGTATTTTCTTAACCCCTCAATGCATTCTAAGGTTGTTGTTTTGCCTGCGCCGTTAATGCCAAGCAAGGCAAATATTTCACCTTTTCTCACTTCAAAATTCAAACCTTTTAAGACAGTATTATTGTTATAGCTCTTTTTAAGATTTTCTACCTGCACAGCATTATTCATTTTACTCCTCCTTAAGCCGATTAGTGCTGATTTTACTTTCATTATCCTAAGTCTTCCAGCCTATGTTTATATACTTATATAATTTATATTCATTTAACCAATAACAAGTATTTATTCTTGTGTAACGGCTATATTCGTCATAATATCTGTTGATTCTTGAGTTTTCGGTATAACATTTTCAATATTTTGTACACTCTGCATCCATTGAATTAAATCATTAATCAGTTTATTTCCACTTTCACATAAAGATCTTAACTTCTTCAAATTATGCTCCTCCATTCATAAAGATTCAATAGACAAAATAATTTATTCAATACTTGATAACTCCGACCACTCTTTCTTAAATTTATTAAGGTGGTCTAATGACTGTTCAAGACTCTGGGAAGCTGCACTTTTAACAGCCTCCAATATTTCATTATCATCAAACACTTCAATACATCTTGTCAGTTTATAAAAAGAATTATCTCGTACTGCAGGTTCCAGAAATGAATACCATCCTACTGGAAACATACGAAATGGATAGATAAAACTAATATTCCCAGTCTATCAAGTTTCTTATGACCTATTAACGAACGAAATTCTCCCGGTCGTTTTAAAAATGAATTTCCTAACAAAGCAACTGGTATGCCACGAAGTGCAGCACGTATCATTGAGGTTGATATATAATTTGTAGAGACAAGTAATCTTTCTCCAGGTCCTACACAAATATATAAATCTACATCGAATAATGCATCCAACAATTCCGCAAAATCATTTTTAAACTGTAATAAGTAATGCACATTATTACCACCAATCTCAACCGGAACTTTATACTTGTCATGAATCCACTTTGCCAGCAGCATACCTCCATGCATCTCTAACCATGAGAAATCCACTCCCATAGATATTCCGATTAAATCATAGACTGTAAAATCAATTCCTGATACAAGACGACTAAGCGCATCATCAATCTCTTGGTCACTCTCTCCCTTAAGATAGCTCATAACCCTTTGTGAGTCGTAGACAAAACTCCAAATCGTCAATGGTAGTTTACTGGCACATTTACTCAGTGTTACATTCAAGTCGTAGATTTCTGTACGTATTCCCTTCTCTGTGAGATACCCCTTGAGAACGCCAAGAGCTAAAGGTGGAATGTTAGATATTTGTTGATATGCAGATTCGTTTGGCGCTAACATTATTAATACTTGTCCATTTACATTATTCATTATTTCTCTCCTTGTAGAAAATTGAAATCAATCCATGTTTTTAATATCCTGCAGAAGAACTTTACATAATGTGATTACAAATCATATCCTACAAAAAGCTACTTTCATAATTAGAATGCTATTTAAAAGATTGCAATTAAGCATGCTATCTCATATCGAAATAACTAGATGAATGAATGTCTACGAAACAGTTTTGTATTTCATATATCCTTATTATAAATCCTACCATATCTTGTTAATCTTTCCAATGTTTTCCTAACTTTTTCCTCTCAATATTTTATGCGCAGATATATTGCAAATATCGTGCATCTTTATCAGCAGATATTATTCTCTCACCTGTACAACGATTACTATTTTTTGTAACATGCAAAAAATCCCACAACCGTTTATTTCTCTTTGGTTGCGAGACTATAATTGTATCACTATTACCCAGGACCTTTCGGTACTGCGGGTCCGAATTTATCTTGGAAATCATACGGGGATTATCATAATTATCATAGAACAGGGAGGGCTGACAATGGCTTCTGTTTTTCTCCATCCAATGAATCATACAACTTTTCAAATAATGCAAGACTAGTGCCATGCCTGGCACACCAAATAATCAGGACCACCAGCTTAGCTGGTGGTCCTGATTATAAATATCACAGATATGTTTTACACCTATTTTTTTACATTAGAATAATAAACAGATTGTATAATTTAATGTTTAATAACTTATTATTTTAAATTTTATCGTTTGACTAATTTACAGATGTAAGTATTTTTTTTCTTATTACTTTTTGATGTTAAAAGCATCGAATCCAGGATACTGAGCACTTGTTCCAAGTTCTTCTTCAATCCTGAGCAGCTGATTGTATTTCGCAACACGCTCACTTCTGCTGGGGGCTCCGGTCTTAATCTGGCAGGTATTAAGGGCTACAGCCAGGTCGGCAATGGTAGTATCCTCTGTTTCACCGGAACGGTGGGAGGAAATTGCTGTATAGCCTGCTTTGTGTGCCATCTTAATAGCTTCCAGTGTTTCAGATACGGAACCGATCTGATTCAGCTTGATCAGAATGGAATTGCCGCAGCCAAGTTCAATTCCTTTATTCAGTCTGCTGGTATTGGTAACGAACAGATCATCACCAACTAACTGTACTTTACTTCCAAGCTCTTTGGTGAGCAACTCCCAGCCTTCCCAGTCTTCTTCATCCAGAGCATCTTCGATGGAGTAGATAGGATATTTCTCTGTAAGCTCTTTCCAGTGAGCAATCAATTCTTTGTTTGTAAAATGTGTTCCTGCTTTGGGAAGAACATATTCTCCCTTTTCTTTGCCTTTCCATTCACTGGAGGCAGCATCCATAGCAAGTACGAAGTCTTTACCGGGTACATATCCGGCTTTTTCAATTGCAAGCAGGATTAACTGAATTGCCTCTTCATCACTGGCAAGGTCAGGTGCAAAACCACCTTCATCACCAACGGAAGTTGCAAGCCCCTTTTCCTTTAATATCTTGGCAAGTGCATGGAATACTTCTGTACACTGACGAAGTCCTTCCTTGAAGCTTTCTGCGCCGGTAGGCATAACCATGAATTCCTGAACGTCAACAGTATTAGCAGCATGAGCACCACCGTTTAAAATATTCATCATAGGAACCGGAAGTTTGTTGCCTGCACTTCCGCCTAAAAATTTATATAAAGGAAGTTCAAGTGCAGTTGCTGCTGCTCTTGCTGCTGCGATGGATACTGCGAGAATAGCATTGGCACCAAGACCTGATTTGTCTTTGGTTCCATCAAGAGCGATCATTGCTGCATCTACTGCATAGATATCAGCAGCATTCTTACCCTTTAAGGCCTCGCTGATGGGTCCGTTGATATTTGCAACTGCCTTTAATACACCTTTTCCGCCAAATCTGTTTTTATCCTCATCCCTTAATTCCAATGCTTCAAAGATTCCGGTGGATGCACCGCTTGGAGCTGCTCCTCTTCCTATTGTACCATCCTTTAACACCACTTCTGCTTCCACAGTAGGATTACCTCTGGAGTCAATAATTTCTCTGCCTGTTACCTTCTCAATTTCTAAGTATTTCATTTGGTGTTCCTCCTTTTATAATTAGTCGTCGTGGCCGTTAAGCCCTTCAGATGTTTCTTACATTTCCTATATAGATTGGCTGAGCCTGAACAGTCACATTTACCTTAGACCTACCCAAATACTACCACAAAAGAAAACGGAATACAAGATATAATTTGATAATGGTTATCAATAAGAACCATTTTAATATTACAGTTAATTGTTAAGTTCCTTTAGATAAATGAAATTTTTTCCATAATTTTTATATAACAGCTGCACGAAAACCGAAAAAATTCAGAAAATATTCTTGCTTTTTCTAGTAAAATATTATACACTAAACGTATCCTTAATCGTTTACGTTGGTCAAAATATACATATAAATTGTTATTATATTGAGAAGATTACTGGGAGGATTAGAGCATGGTCTCCATGAAAGATATATCCATTGCCTGTAAAGTATCCGTAGCCACCGTCAGTAAAGCACTGAATGGCCATAAAGATATCGGCGAAGATACCAGGGAACTGATACGAAAAACCGCCAAGGAAATGGGCTATTTCCCCAATTCATCAGCCCGGGCACTCAAAACCAACAAGAGCTTTAATATTGGCGTATTATTCATTGATGAAGCAAGAAGCGGCTTGACCCATGATTATTTTGGTAATGTCTTAGAAAGCTTTAAGGTGACAGTAGAACAGCAGGGATATGATATTACCTTCATCAGCGGCAGCAAGCAGCGTAAAGATAAGATGTCTTATCTGGAACATTGCAGATACAGAGGTTTTGACGGTGTGATCATTGCCTGCATCGATTATGATAATCCGGAGGTTACGGAGCTGATACAAAGCGATTTGCCGGTTGTAACCATTGATCATATATTCAATGGAAGAACTGGTATCATGTCTGATAATATTAAAGGTATGCAGGATTTGTTTACATATGTCTATGAATGCGGCCATCGCAAAATAGCATACATTCACGGCGAAAGAAACAACTATGTAACCACCATAAGGCTCACTGCCCTTTACCGGACAGCAGAGGAATACGGAGTAGAGATTCCCGACGAATATATCAAGGCCTCAGCCTTCCGTGATATCTTTACTACTGCCGAGATGACCAGTCAGCTGTTAGAACTGCCTGATCCGCCAACCTGTATTCTCTTCCCGGATGATTTTGCATGTCTTGGAGGAATTAATGCAATAAAATCCAAGGGTTTAAAAATTCCAAGGGATATCTCCATAGCAGGTTATGATGGAATTAAGACCACCAAATACCTGGAACCCCAGCTTACCACCATCAGCCAGGACACTGATAAAATTGGCAGATATGCCGGTCTGAAGCTAATTGAATTAATCGAGAAGCCCAAAACAGCACTTGCAGAGTATATTAATGTGCCGGGTGAACTTGATAAAGGAGCTACGGTTTCCGTTATACACCCAATTGATGCTTTAAGATAAATTTAGTTACCTTATCAATTAACCTATCTCTTACCCTGCAGCTCTTTTACCCTTTCCCTGCTGCAGGGCTTTTTGTTCTTACTTTTGTCCTTTTCTTTTTGTCCTTTTCTTTTTGTCCTTCTCTTTTTGTTCTTTTTTTTTGTTCTTTTTTTCTTTATGATCTTTTCTTCTCTTTTTTATCTTTTCTTTGTCTTTCAATATTCTCCTGCTTCCGGGAAACTACATTATATCCTGGCACTCATGAGATTCCCCGAAGAATACCGCTTGAGTCCTTTATGGAATACCAGAAAGGCAAGAAGCACGATAAACATTGCGACAAACAGAATTCCCAACAGATAAGGCAGATGGAAGGCAATCATGGTCTTTACCGGCAGGTAATTATAAAAGCCGATGGGAATGATGGTAAATAACATCACCTTAACCGCACCTTTGAAGATTCCGTCAGGGTAGGTAGAGAAATTCACCATAATACCTGTAAGGTTACCTGCTATATAATCTCCTCTTACAATCCAAAAGGAAAGACTGCCTGCAATAACAGCAAAAGCCGTAAAAATAAATCCACCCGTTATGGTAAATAACGTAAACAGAAGGAATTTCCGTAAAGATATTCCTGTGAAAAAAATAAGCACAAAACCATATGCAAGGTCACCTATGGCAGAAATACTGGTTGTAGAGGTTATGGCACTTACCAGAACATTCTTCGGCTGCACCAGAAATGCATCCAGCTTACCTTCCGTAATCAGTTCTGAGAGACTAAAGGCTCTGTGAAAGAATATATGAGCAAAGCCGTAAGCACTGGCAGAAAGTGCCCATAAGGTCATAATTTCCCTGATTCCATAGCCGCCGATCTCTTTCTTTAAATGTAAGATAACCATCCACTGTATAATAAATGTTGAATTGTTTAACATCATAAACAGGACATTCATGATAAACGCTGTTCTATTGGTCATCTCCCGCATGATATTATACTTAACTGTAGTAAGCAAAAGACTCCCTTGATTCTTAACCGCCGTTAACATTTAATTTTCTTACCCCCTTGCCATATGCCAAGACCATAATAAGTGTAAGTATGCACAGATAACTCCCCTGTACCAGCAGAATCTTAACTAAAACTTCTGCCGAAAAATCGACTATCAGTTTGGCCGGTCCATAAGTAACCGCATAAATTGGCAGCACACGTATCACAGGCTGCAGAAGATCAGGAAAAACTTCCACGGGAAACATAATGCCAAGAACAATCAACAGCTTATCATAAATCCACTGAAAGGGTAAGGCATCCTCCACCCAGAAGGATAAAATACTGATATTTATGCGGATAAGACTATTAATCAGTAACCCAAAGAACATTACCGGAATTACTGCCCCAATGGTCAGGAAATGAAATCCCGGAATACCTCCAAGAAGCATCAGCCCCAATAAACTTCCTGCTATTAAATAAAATAGAAAGCGAAAGCCTATTTCCCCTAAATACTTAGCAAGAACATGGAAAGGATAATAATATGGCTTATTAATCGAATAAGCTACGGTACCGCTCTTGATATCCCTGCTCATGTCTCCTGTTAGGGTAGCACTTCTGGTACCATACCACATAATCTCAGTAAATATGACATACCAGATCATCTGCTGCCTGGTGTACCCGGCAATGATAGCCGAGGGATCCGTATAGATATAATTCCACAATTGAAAAAATACGAAAATCATAAAAAAATAACTGATAAACCCAAGAATACTATTCATGGGATATTGAAGATTCTCCATAAAACTGACACGGAAAATATAATAATATTTTTTCATAACTCCTCCCTGACGAGTTCAGTATTTAAACCAGTACTCAATTATTTTAAAGCTGAATTTCTTTGTATCTTTGTCCCCTTTGTGTGGGGAGAGATAACAAAGGAAGAAGAAGCAGGAAGCCAATTTCTTCGTATCTTTGTATCCTTTTTGCTGCTCAATATGAGCCAGACAAGTTTAACCATAGCTTAAGGCTGCCCTTTATAGATCTCAGTAATTATCTGTTCCAATGGTATATTAGCGATATTAACATCCAGGATACTCTCCCCATTCATAAGGCTTAACAGCTCATTTACCTGGCAAATCTTCGTATCCACCTCCAGCTTCATCTCATTTTCTCTGACCTTAAGAATCCGAACTCCTTCTCTGTTCATTTCCCTTATCCGAAATTCATTCTCTGCATCAGCCTCCTCCTTAAACCTTATCTCCATCCGTTTTCGGTTTAAATACTGGTATTTTAAGCTGTCCATGGAATCATTCATTACTATTCGCCCGTCATTTACAATAATAATTCGCTTACATAATTTCTCGATGTCTCCCACATCATGGCTGGTTAAAAACACTGTTGTGTTGTATGACCGGTTTAGCTTTTTTATAAAGCTGCGGACATTCTCCTTTACAACCGGATCCAGCCCTATGGTTGGTTCATCCAGAAAGAGAATCTTCGGGCTGTGTATAAGGGAAGCTGCAATTTCACATCGAATTCTCTGCCCTAAAGACAGATTTCTGACGGGAGTATTCATAAAGCTCTCCAGTTCAAAGCTTTCCTTCATTTCATCAATGCGCTTTATGACCTCCTCTTTCTTTCGGTCGTAGACCTTTCCAAAGAACATAAAATTATCGTAGGGGGTTAGGTGTGTCCACAATTGCTCTTTCTGTCCAAATACAGTACCTATCTCATAGGCCAGTTTCTTTCTGTCAGTGGTTGGAGACAGCCCAAGTACCTTCATCTCCCCGCTGTCAGGGTAGAGAATACCTGTCAGCATCTTTATAGTAGTACTCTTACCGGCTCCGTTAGGACCGATAAAAGCAAGGACCTCTCCTTCTCCTACCTGAAAGCTGATGTCCTTAACCGCCTCCACTTCTTTGTACTCCTGCTTAAAAAATGAAGAAAAGCTTCCTCCCAGACCGCCTTTTTTCTGCTTTACCTTAAAGTTCTTGCGCAGTTCTTTCGCTGTGATTACATCCATTACCAAACCTCCCTTTCTGCCTCTTGTACTTACGCGTCTGGTTTGTCAGACTCTAACACTAACATGCTGCCACGATAGAGACAACCTTCCTTAAGCCCGTCATGTGCCTTCCACCTGACAGGGTTCTTTCTGTAATAGGACGCAAACATAATTTCCTATTATATAAAAAATGCCGCATATAAAATTCCCGAATAAGGAAAAATTATAATGCGGCATTGCTTTAAATATTCATTCACCGCATAGATACAAAAGAAAGCAGTCCTCTGTATCTATGGGATATCCCAGCTACAGAAAACGGCTTTTCATAATAATATATGGATAACATAGTGAATGAATAAACATGGTTTTTTTCTCCAGTAAAAGTTTTCAAGTAGTATAACATAGGGATTTATCAAATGCAACACCCATATGATAATTTTTCTCCTTTAAAGCTTGCTGCCTCTGCTGAAAAGTTCTTAAAGTTACCTGTACCATGTTTTTTAAGTAGTCCTGCTTCGATTTTTCAACATTAAGCTTTATGCAATATTGACAAATATCCATTTTTCATATTTTCATAAAAAATCACATTATTCACTGTTTATGAAACCGAATTCATTCTTTATTATAATGTATTCTCGGGAATATTTGTGCAATACCACGAAATTGCTTGAAAACTCATCAAAATGTCGCTATATTACAATTTACACATTTATTAGCCATTGCATTAAGCACTGAAAAAACTATAATAAAAGTATCATTTGTGTATGTATGTAAACAAAGATTTATAAGCATAGCTTGCTGATAAGTAATTTTTACAAACCTGCATTATGTAAAGGTTGTAGTGTGAAAATAAAAAGTCAATTTTCACACCTAAGTCTATGCCTGAGTTTAAACGCGTGCTAAAGCATGCAGATGGGAGCAAAATATGAATACACAACTATTAAGCAATTGGAAATTTCAATATAATGACTGCCCGGAGGCCTGGTATAAGGGCTATGATGACAGCAGCTGGGAAGGGGTTACCGTACCCCATGACTGGTCCGTGCATATGCCTTTTTCCAAGGAATATTCCAGTGGTACCGGTTATCTGGCAGGAGGAATCGGCTGGTATCGTGGTTCCTTTTATCTTCCGGAGGAATTAAAGGGAAAGAAAATCTTTATTACCTTTGACGGAGTTTATAAGAACAGCCAGGTGTGGTGCAACAGTTATTATCTTGGTAAGCGTCCCTTCGGTTATGCTACCTTCCGTTATGACATCACCGAGCAGGCCGTCTTTGGCGACACCCCTAATGTTATGGCTGTCAGAGTAGACCACAAGGATATCTCTGATTCCCGCTGGTTTACAGGTTCCGGTATCACCCGAAAAGTCACTGTCACTGTTGAAGAACCCGTTTACGCAGAGTATAACAGCATTTTCTTTACCACTCCTGAGGTTTCAAAAGAGGAGGCCTCTGTAAAGATTACCTCCACTATTATAAATGAAGCTGCTGAAGCTGCTGAAGTCACAGTGAAGCACACTCTTGGTTTTCAGGCAAATGAAGCTCTTACTGTCACCAGCTCCTTACGACTAAATCCTAATGAGAAGAAGGAGATAACTGTAGAAGGTCTGCTCTCCTCTCCTATGCTGTGGTCAGTAAATGAACCAAATCTTTATAAACTTACTACTGAAATCAAAGCTCAATCGATTACGGGTACAAGCAGTACTCAGCAAAACTATGAATCCATGGTAGGAATCAGAAGTTTCCGCTTCACACCGGATAATGGCTTCTACTTAAACGATGAACCGTTGAAATTAAAAGGTGTCTGCGTTCACCATGATGCCGGTTGTCTTGGTGCTGCCGTTCTGCCCTCCGTATGGCTTAGAAGACTGGAGGCTTTAAAGGAAATGGGCTGTAATTCCATCCGTATGAGCCACAATCCTCATATGCCTGAGCTTTATGACCTTTGTGATGCTTTAGGTTTCCTTGTAATGGATGAAGCTTTTGACGAGTGGGAAAGTCCTAAAAATAAATGGTGGACGGGACATAATGTGTATCCTCCCAGACATCAGGGTTATGCAGAGGATTTCCCTCAGTGGCATGAGCAGGATCTGACCGATCTGATTAAAAGAGACAGAAATCATCCCAGCATCATTATGTGGAGCATCGGCAATGAAATAGATTATCCCAATGATCCTTACTGCCACCCTCTCTTTACAACCATGACCGGAAATAATGATAAAGACAAACCCTCTGCTGAAAGAGAGTATAACCCTAATAAGCCTAACGCAGAAAGACTTTCCGTAATTGCAGCTAATTTAACCAGGATTGTAAAAGCCTCGGATACTACCAGACCTGTTACTGCCGCCGTAGCTTTTCCTGAGCTTTCAACCTTCTTAGGCTACATCGATTCTTTTGATGTGGTAGGCTACAATTATAAGGAAGAGTGGTATGAAAGAGATCATGGACGTTTTCCTGAGAAACCTTTCCTTGGCAGTGAGAACAGTCACTCTTTAAGTGCCTGGAAAGCAGTAAGAGACTGCGACTATATCTCCGGTCAATATCTATGGACAGGAATTGATTACCTTGGAGAAGCTCACGGCTGGCCCGTAAGAGGCTCCTATGCCGGATTGCTTACAACCGCAGGGTTTAAGAAGACTTCCTTTTACCGCAGAAAGAGCTTCTGGCAGTCAGAGCCTACGGTATATTTAACAACAGCCAGAGCCGCAGAAACAGAGAAAGAAGCCGCTACCGAATGGGAATGGAAAGAGATGTTCCGCAGTTATAATTACCTTCCGGAAGAAAAGGTTGAAATACGATGTTATACAAATCTTTCCGGTATCGAATTGTTCGTTAATGGTAAGAGCCAGGGAAGAAAAGCTTATGATGACAGTCTGGGTTATATCCCTTTTACCATTGCCTACGAAGCCGGAGAATTAAAAGCGGTCGGTTATTCAATGGATAACGAAACGGAAGAAATCGCTGCAGATGTTCTTCTTACAAATGGTGCACCCTGCGATATTTCCCTTACAAGCTGGGAACCTTCTGCAGAAATCTTAGCCTTTAATAAAGCTTATATAGAAGATATCCTAACCTTTGATGGCCTTATCTTAAAACAGATAGAGGTAACCCTCCTTGACGGTAATGGTCTTCCTTGCTTAACAGACAGCAGCTTATTACGAGTATCCTTAGAGGGTGGTAAGATCCTGGGTCTTGAAAATGGTAATCTGGCTGATGTAAGAGAATATACTGCCTTAGAACGTCGTGCATATAACGGAAAGCTTCTTATCTATGCGGCCCTTAGCGAAGATAACAAAGGGGTTCTTACCGTAAAAGGCAGCAGCCTTAAGACAAGAAGCATAACTCTGTAACAGCTTTGAAGAATTACTTCAGCCTTCTCTGTTGTAATTAGATGGAGATACCCCTACCGCTTTTTTGAATACCTTACTGAAATAATATAAATCTGTAAATCCAACGGACTGACCCACCTCAGACATTTTCATGTTTGTGGTGGTGATCAGCTCCATAGCATGATTAATACGAACAGAATTCAGATAAGTAAAAATCGTTTTATGAGTCATTTTCTTAAATATGCGGTTTATGTAATCAAAATTACTACCCGATATTTCTTCTATATCATGACTGGTAATCTTTCTGGCATATTCCGTGTTAAGATATTCCAACAGCTTTTGAACCTTATGATAGGATTTGGGCATAACTGAGGTGCTTTTCTGAAGTGTGTACAGTAAATAACTTCGATATATTTCTATAAAAGCCTCCATTACCTTTATGGAACACATAATTTTGTAATTGTCCATATGGTCTTTGTTATGTTTTATGGCCTCATCCAAAAGACAGCTCACCTTAATAAAATCCGCCGTACTGTTAAAATGATAATATTTGGGCAGCAGCAAGACATCATTTTCTATGGTCTTATAAGAAAAAGGATCGCTTTTAAGAGAATCGTTGTGTCTTGACAAGATAAATTTAATAAATTCCTCTTCCGGAGGCATGGGAAATCTTTTCATATCTTCCTGTTTAAAATGCAGATAATAATATTCACAGTGGGAAGCCTTGTAGCCTTCATGGAAGTACTCTTTGTCAAGAAGAAAAAAATCACCTGTTCGAAGCACGTAATTAACATTGCCTTCTTTCAGATACATCTCACCTTTTTTTATTACATAGATAATATACTCCTCTGCCCTTCTTTTGTTATGTACAAAAGGCGGTTGTATGGCTGCTGTATTCATTAATCGTACTCTTGGAATCTGTCTGGAATTCAATTCATAGAACATATTACATCTGCCTTTCTTTTTACTATTATTTTTCCACAATCCCAACGCAGTATACTAAAAAGTGGGTGGGTCAGAACGATGCAACGAAAGGATCCTGATATGGCTTTGTTTTCTTATGATAAACAGTTGAATAAAATTGAAACCCCCTCGGGTACTATAACTTTATCCTCACTGTTTCTTCCGTTTTTTATTGAAATGGTTCTTATTAATACCATGGGTACCATTAATACACTTTCCTTAAGCCACTATTCCCAAAACTCTGTTGCAGCTGTTGGTGCAGCAACGCAGCTAATTAATATGATATTCACCTTCTACGGTGTGGTCAGTGCCGGCTCTTCCATCGTCATCAGTCAGAATCTGGGGGCAGGCAAGAAGGAAACTGCAGGTGATGCAAGTATTATATCCATCTTCTTCAGCGCCGCCTTAAGTCTGGGAATCGGTATAAACCTTGCTTTGTCCGCCAGACCTATACTTACCATGATGAACCTGAAAGGTGAACTTTTGTCAGATGCAATCCTATACTTTCGCATCTGCATCACTTTTTCCTTCTTTCAGGCAGTGTATTCCGCCTTATCCAGCATTTTCAGGAGTTATGGCAAACCAAAAACAGCTGTTAAAATCTCATTGCTTGTGAATTTAATCAATGCTCTGTTAAATATCCTTGTGGTATTCAGACCTTTTGAAATTCCTCTAAGAGGGGTCTGGGGAATCGCAGTATCCTCTGTAATCAGCCAATGTTTTGGTATGATACTTATGTTCTTCCTGCTAAAACGCTCCGGTTTCTTTCCTCATTTTCACAAAGAAATCTTTAGAAAGCTAAACCTTATAACGAAAATACTCTACATCGGTGTTCCGGGAGGCATTGCCAATCTGTCCTATTCACTTTCTCAGGTGGTCTCTACTTCTATAGTAGCCTTCATCGGAACTGAAGCAGTGTCCACCAAAATATATCTGGATAACATATTCTTCTATGTATATGTTATCGGACTGGCTCTGGGACAGGCAACCTCTCTTATTATCAGCCGTTTGGCGGGTGCCAGAAAATATACACAGGCTATGCAGCTGAATAAGCAGAATCTGAAAATAACCTTGCTGTGTAACATCTTCTTCTCCGTGGTTATTTTTCTGCTGGGGAAACCTCTGCTCGGTATATTCACGGACAATCCTGCCATTATTGCAGTCGGTCATCAGATTATGCTCTTTGACATACTGGTAGAAATAGGCCGGGGATTTAACCACATTGAAAATAGTTCCTTAAGAGGAGCAGGAGATGTCTTCTATCCTATGATAATTTCCCTCACCTCCTGTTGGGTCATAAGTATCCTCTTTGCTTACCTCCTGGGTATTGTTTTTGGTTTAGGGCTCTTAGGCTGTTGGATTGCTTTTGCTATGGATGAGCTGTTCCGGGGTATACTATACTTCAGACGCTTTCAAAGCGGTAAGTGGAAGGCAAAAACCATTGTTTAGCGGCCTCTTATTCTCCTCCAGATAGAAAAAGCACCATGTCATTCTACTTCGGTCAGAAAGCCATGGTGCTTCTTTTTCTTCATATATTTAAGAACTATCCGATATCCGGCTCACTTCTCAGACAAATTTCATCTTTCCATTTGCCTTCTGTCTCAAACAGCACAATTTCATTCTTACCTTTTTTGATCAATGGTGCCGGTATATAGAGTCTTCTCTGAGGGCCGATTTCCCAATACCTTCCCAGATTAAAGCCATTGATAAATGCACAGCCTTTGCCCCATCCGGTAAAATCAAGGTAGGTGTCCCCTGCTTCATCTGCTTCAAAGAAGAATTTATAAAACCCAGGTCTGCCTTCCTCATACTCCTTCTCATAATCTACTGTAGCAATATCCTTTAGTGGTAATGTGTACATCTCCCAATCAAAGATAAGATGACCATTTACCTGAACACCACTGTCAATTCCTTTTCTCTGTTTCTCTAATCTGGGACCGAAATTCACACGTCCCATATTTTCTACCAGAATATCAAGCTGACTATTAGCCGTTAACTCTACAGAAAGCTCACTCTCTGTTAAAAGTTCTCTGTCATAAAGCGTTAATACCGGCTCCTGGTTCACAAATATCTGAGCTCTGTCGTTTGCATCGTAGAGTCTGATTTTTTCTATGTTTTTTTCTTTCTTCAGAGTTGAACGGTACAGGATATATCCGTAATTCTGCCCAGCTCTTTCCATTGATACAGGATATTTACCGGTTTGTTTCTCCGTCAGATTATCAAGGTTTGCAAACAGACCGGTCTTACTATGAAGTTTGACTGTACCATATTCCTTTTCTTTTATATCTGTAGTTAAGGTCACTTCCGGAAGCTCTTTGTATCTTCCGATGATTTCTTTAAAGGCTTCATATTTTGGTGTAAGCTTACCACTCTCAGTGAGAACTGCATCATAATCATAAGAAGTAACATCCGGGGTCAGCACATCATAATAATTGGAGCCGTTCATAAAACCGAAATTCGTACCGCCTTCAAACATATATATATTGACATTTCCGGTCTTCATAATTTCTTCCAGGTCCTTCTTATTTTCTTCCAGATCTGAAGTCTGATGCTTGTCCACTCCCCAATTATCAAACCAGCCTACCCAGAATTCCATACACATTAAAGGACCGTCTGTATGCTTTTTAAGAATCTCAAACTGCTGTGCCACCTTGGAACCAAAGTTAGCGGTGGGATGTACACCTTCTACTTTTCCGCATTCCAGGGCATCTCCCCAGGGTCCGTCTGAGGTTACAAGAGGAACTACAGTACCTTCCTCTCTCATCACCTGTGCCATCCACTTAAGATACTCGGTATCATCCCCATAATAACCATATTCGTTTTCCACCTGCATCATTATTACAGGACCGCCGTAATTAATCTGTAGAGGGGTCAGTATCTTAAACAATTCCTTGTAATAACTCTTCACATGGTCCAAGAAAGGCTCATAAAGTCCGCGCAGGCGCATCCCCTCCTCTTTTAGCAGCCAGGCCGGAAGCCCGCCAAACTCCCATTCTGCGCAGATATAAGGTGAGGGTCTTACAATAACCCAGAGTCCCAGTTCTCCTGCTATTTCAATAAATTTCTTTATATCAAGAATACCGTTAAAATTAAATTTCCCCTTCTCTTCCTCATGAAGATTCCAGGGCACATAAGTTTCAACAGTGTTACATCCCATGGCCTTTAATTTTTCCAATCTGTCTTTCCAATACTCAGGTACAACACGAAAATAATGTATTCCACCTGAAATTATTTGTATTTCATCTCCATTAAGGTAAAATTTATCCCTTATGTCAAACTTGTTCTGCATGCTAGATAACCTTCCTTTCTGCAACTGGATATTTCTTTATGTTAAGCAGCCTTCACCTGTGTAAGTTCTTGCGCTTATATCCTTATTTATGATTATATAAATATCTAAAAGTATTTTAAGATGTATAAAGATATTGGGATTATACTTCTGCTAACATAATCCATAATTGACAATTTATAACGATGCTTACATCTTAAACTTAACTATCAAAATTACGTATTGCACCAATTCAGTAAGATTAATTACTACTGATATATTCCATATTTAATGTATTTTTTTGTATTCTATTTTGATGTATTCCATTTTGATGTATTTCATATTTGTTGTATTTCATATTTGTTGTATTTCATATTAGACGTATTTCATATTTAGAGTATTCTATATTTAGATGTATTTTATATTTGTTTTATTTCACATTTTGATTTATTGCATTGTCGTACTCCATATTTGATGTAATTCCGTATTTAATATATTTTATATTTGATGTATCATTGTTTTTTACCTCTTCCAGATATAAATTGGCTTGAAATTATGAGCTGTTTATATCTGGAAGAAGCAAAAAATATCACATATATTTACCTTTTATAGCATTACTCTTACCCGTAAAGTTGTAAAGCTCCATACAAGCCACAAATTATCATTGCAACTTGTATGAAGCTTTTGGGTCAACTTATTTATTCACAGGTTACTTTAATCAGTAATTCCGTAATTATTATTTGCCTAAATACTCTTTATAAGCAGTTAACTGATCCTGAAGTACTTTATACACTTCATCATATCCTGCATCTTTCATTGCTTTTCTGAAATCAGCAACAGCTTTCTCAGGATCTCCGGCTTTACCGAAAGCAATAGCAGTTACATAACTTGCAAATACATCAGACATATTAGCCATATAGGATGCAATGTCGTCTGTTTCGAATACAAGCTGTGAGTAAGGTGAGTCAATTGCATAAGAATCATAGTTTGCAAAGATATCAGCTTTTCCTGAATACCAGGTTTCGTTATCAAGCTCTAAGTTATCATTACGTCCATACCAGAAGTTCGTACCAAGAGCATCAGTAGAATCATCATATCCTTCAGGACGGCCAAGTTTACCGTCATCTGTTACTACATAATCTGTTCCTTCAATACCATAGTTGAATAAACGATAGATTTCTTCATCATTACGAAGTAAGTCATATACCATTAAAGCTCTTTCAGGATGCTTGGAGTTAGCACCTACAGCTAAAGCACCGTGTGTAATGATAAGGTTTACAAGGTTCTTGCTGGGCTCTGAGAAAGAGAAGAACTGAACATCAGAACCGGGTTGTTTGGTATCCATCTGAGGACGTACTGTTGTGTAGTAAGTCTGAGTATGATGCTGATCTGCACCAGTCTGACCTGCATAGAACTCTTCACGTGTATCTCCTGTGTAGTTGAGTACGTCTTCTCTCCAGTATCCGGCATCGCCCCACTGTTTCATCAGCTTAGCAAAGTCGATGTATTCCTGACCTTCCATGTAAGGAGAAACAAGTGTAAAAGGATCATCTTTGGAAGCACCGAAGAAAACGGGAACTTCTAAACCATCAAGGAAAAGAGTCTGTGTATTGGACTGGAAGTAACCACCAGCTAACTGAGAACCAAATGCCTGGCCGCTTGCTGCTGCATCCCAGGGAATAACATCAGGATAGTTGTCTTTGATACCCTGGAAGTACTTACCAAGATCTGCAAAGCTGTTAACACCATTTGTTAAACCGAACTGTTTAGCCCAGTCTCCACGGTACATAAAGCCGTGATTTGTCCACTGTTTGTAGTTATCTTCAGGTATTAAATAAATCTTACCGTCATATTTGCACATATTCCAATGATCTTCTGAAACGGAAGCATAGGTCTGAGGTGCATAAGTCTTTAACATGTCATCTGTTAATTCTAAGAAAGCACCTTTTTTGGAGTTAGGCCATGCATCTAACCAGTCAGTAGCTGTACCGATTAAGTCAATTGTGGAATCTCCGGATGCTAAGAGAAGGTTATACTGTGTCTGCCAGTCAGCCCACTCTACATAATATAACTCAAGTTCTGCGTTAACTTTTTCTGTAAGCTTTTTGTTAAGCTCTGTCATCATTGCTTCTAAGCGGCCGTTGGTAGGTTTGTTACCAAGTACGACGAATTTAATAACTTCATGTTTTGATGTATCAATTGCGCCGGTTGATCCGCCATCTGTCGGAGCAGTTGTTGTACCGCCATCTGTTCCCTGTCCGGAATTGTTACTTTTTGGACCACATGCAGCAAGGCTGACAGCCATGCTTAAAATAAGGCAGAGGCTAAGTAGTTTCTTAAATGTTTTCCCCATAAATTTCCTCCTGTTATATAATTAATATATGTTTACTTCGCCTTGCGAAGAAAAACACCACCGGGTTACTTGCTCTTTAGCCCTTTACGGCACCAACTGTGATACCTGCGATAAAGTACTTCTGTACAAAAGGGTAAAGTAAAATGATAGGACCAGTTGCCACAACCGCTGTAGACATTTTGAGTGTTTCCAGAGGAAGTGAAGTTACTACTACATTGGAACCTGCAACGGAGTTCTTTAAGGAAGCAACCTCGTTGACTATTTTATACAAGTGATACTGTAAGGGTCTGTATTCTACCTTAGCGGAAAGGAATAACATGGAGTTATACCATTCATTCCAGTAACCAAGAGCCAGGAATAAACCAATTGTTGCAAGGGCCGGTTTTAACATCGGCAGAATCAGCTTGACAAAGATGGTAATATCACCGGCACCGTCAATCTTACCGGATTCGGTAATCTCAAAGGGTATGGCCTTAATAAAATTCTTCATAAGAATAATCAGCCAGGGTGACATCAGCAGCGGCAGGAATACTGCCAGGTAATTGTCTTTTAATCCAAGATATTTGGATATTAACAGGTAGAAAGGAACTAAACCGCCTGAAAATAAAGTTGTAAAGTAAATATAAAAGGAAATCTGATTACGGAAAGGGAAATCCTTTCTCTGCAGTGCGTATCCTGTCATGGAAATAATGAATAAACCAAGTAAGGTACCGCCTACTGTCATTAAGATTGTTACCACATAAGAACCGAATAGCTGCTTGGAGTTTCTTAATACCAGTTCATATGCGTAGGTGGTAAAACCCTTCGGTATAATTGCAAAACCTGTTTTTCTGATCAGTCCTTCCGTACTGAAGGAAGTGGATATCATCAATATGAAGGGCAACAGGCAGGCTAAGGAAAACAGCCCGATAAATATATAAGCAACAGTTTTTATGATAATATCTGATGAACCCAGTTTAATTTTACTATTCTCTTGCATTTTGACCTCTTTTCTGCATTATTACTTTTAGCAACAACGAAATTTAGAATAATGAATAATCACTGTCAATCTTCTTTACAATCCAGTTACAGAAAAGTACCAGAGCAAAACCAAAAACTGACTGATAAAGACCTACCGCACTTGCCTGAGTAAAGTTAAAGTTATTCATCATGGTACGGAATACATAGGTTTCAATAATATCTGTTGTAGGGAACAGCATGGAGTTGGAGGGTCCAATGATATTATAGAACAATCCAAAGTTTCCTTTTAAGATGCTACCCATGGAGAACAGTAATAATATGATAATAGTAGGTTTTAAGCCGGGAAGAATAATGTATCTGATCTTCTGGAAAGCGTTTGCTCCGTCTACCCTTGCAGCCTCAACTGTTTCTGCATCAATACCCATAATTGCCGCAAAGTAAACAATGGAACCATAACCGGTCTGCTGCCATAAATGAACAAGTACTATGATAAAGGGCCAAACCGTTTTGTTAGCGTAAACTTTAATGGGTTCTCCGCCGAACTGTCTGATAATACTGTTGATAAAACCAAAATCATAATTTAACAGGTTATAAACTAAAAGACCTACAAGTACTGCCGAAATAAAGTAAGGCAGGAACATAAATGTCTGAGTGACCTTTTTAAAGTGTTTGTTTCTAATCTCATTTAAGAGGATAGCTACAAAAATCTGAAGTGTATTTCCTATTAATATAAATGCCAGATTATAAAGGAGCGTATTCCTTGTCAGCATTGTAATCTTGCCGGAAGTAAACAGGAACTTAAAATTGTCGAAACCAACAAATTCACTGCCGAAGATTCCTTTGGCATAATTGAAATTGGTAAAGGCAATGTACGCACCTGGCATAGGTATGTAGGAAAATACCAGGAAAAATAAAATGGCAGGAAGACACATAAAGCAAAGTACCCTGTATTTCCATAAATTTTTGATAAATGATGTCTTTCCCACTGTCGATACACTAGCTGCTTCTGCTTTTTGTTTTCTTTTCATGCTTCTTCTCCTTATCCAACTTTCAATTCCAGCCTCTCTCCTTAATATCTGTAAAATCAGATATTAAAATTCATAGACGAAAAATATTCTCTACTGCTTATAGCCTTGTATACTTTTCATAATAGCTTTTTAGGCATTTATACTGTATATCATATTATCAGCAATTCTGCCCTATTAATGCCTTATAAGAAACCGCTTTCATAGTGATTATTAAAAAAATGCGATTTATCTTCAAATAACATGTTTACCTCTATCGTGCTTTGTATTGTGCATTCTGTTGTAATGGTAGTTATTGAAATCGCTTTCATATCACGATTATAACAATAAGCTTTTTTCTTGTCAAGAGGTATATTTGTGATTTTTAACATTTTATTTATGAATGCTTTATAAATGCTGATATTTCCTTCACATATTCTACATTGTTAGTAAAATAACGTTTTACACTTATCAGCATAATAACCATTGATTCAGTATTTTTGCTAACAAAAGACCATACTCTGTCTATATAGAGTATGGTCTTTTATCATTTTCAATATTTTTATCTTGTAATAATATCAAACTAATATATTTTGGCAGGATTCACGGATTGTCAGATAAGTATCCACCGACTTTACCTTTTCTGTTTCACTGCCGCTAATTATATCAATTATCGTTTTCATCATTTTCTCAGAATGCATTTTTAAATTGTAGTTAACTGAGGTTAACTGGGGCGTTGCTATTTCAGAAAAGGACGTATCATCATAGGCTACCAAAGAAATATCAGCAGGAATTTTAATTTTCATTTCCTGACAGGCTTTCAGAATACCCATTGCTACCTGGTCATTCACTGCAATAATGACTTCCGGCAGGTTATGACTGCTAAGAAGCTGTTTCATCGCTGCATATCCGCCATCTATATCATATTTACAGTCAATTATAAGTTCATCGGCCAACTCAAGATTATGAAGCTTCAGGCAGTTCTTTAAGGACTCCCTCTTTCTTACGGTAGGTATAACCGTATTACGTCCTCCCACCAGATTAACCTTCTTATGACCGCAGCTTAACAGGTAATTAATCAGTTCTTTCATTCCATGTTCTTTTTCTGTGTAGACCTTGTAGCATTCCGCTCCTGGAAATTCACCACCAACTACCACGGGCATCTTTTTCGCTGTTTTATTAATTAATTTCACATACTCTTCATCCGGTCTGATTTCATCGGCATTGCCCCCTACCTGTATAATAGCGTCTACATGCTTTTCACACAGATTCTTAAGATGGCTCAATTCGGAAGAAAGATCGTTCATAGTATTGCATAAAATCATATTATAGCCATATTGGCTGGCAACCATCTCGCACTCAATAAATATATTAGAGAAGTATGGATTGCGGATATCAGGAACCATCATTCCAATGGTTTTGGTTTCCTGTTTGCTCAGACTTCTGGCTAAACCGTTTGGTTCAAAATCATATTTTTTAATGATTTCTTCAATTCTTACTCTTTTCTCTTCGCTAACCCTGGCATTATTTGTTAACACCCTTGATACCGTAGCCGGAGATACACCCGCTTCTCTGGCTATGTCATATACAGTTATTGCCTTCTCACTCATTACCTGACCCCTTATTATGTAACATTTTCATGACCATCTTCAGTAAATAGTCATTGCATAAGCAGAATTCAGCTTATTTTTCTCCACTTTTGCTTTCGCACTGTAATAATAATATAATTTACATCATCAAGTCAAGTCCTTTAATTTTTCGCTGTTTTTCGTAAAGGTTTACTGGTTATTTTACTTCATATGTGATAGAATTACTATAGTTTCAAATTTATTACATGTAATTAAATTGTTTACGCTTTAAAATCCAAGAGGAGGACCTAATGTCTGATATAACAATTTCCGAAGCAAAAAGATGCCTGCAATGCAAACGTCCCTTGTGTAAAGAAGGATGTCCTGTTCATACTCCGGTAAATGAAGTGATTCATATGCTGCTTGACGGAAACATCGTAGAGGCGGGAGAAAAGCTGTTTCTCAATAATCCACTTTCCGTTGTATGTTCACTTGTCTGCCCACATGAGAAACAATGTGAAGGACATTGTATACTTAACAGAAAAGGCGACCCCATAAAATTCGGTATGGTTGAAAACTATATCTCTGATTATTACCTGAATTATGTTGAAAGCCCTAAAGTGCCAAGATCCGGTAAAAAGGCAGCTATAGTCGGCTCCGGCCCTGCCGGAATCACCATTGCCATCATTCTTGCCTCCAAAGGTTACGATATAACGATTTTTGAAGCTCATGATAAGATCGGCGGTGTACTGCGTTACGGTATTCCGGAGTTCCGCCTGCCGAAATCTGTATTGGATAAGCTTAAAGATAAATTGATTGAAATGGGAATTAAAATCCGCCCCAACACTTTAATTGGACCTATTATTACAGTAGAAGATCTGTTCCGGGATGGTTATAGTGCTGTATTTATCGGTACGGGTGTATGGAACCCTAATACCTTAAGAATAAAAGGCGAGACATTGGGACATGTACATTTTGCCATCGATTATCTCAAGAGTCCCGATGCTTATTCCCTGGGTAAAAGAGTCTGCATTATTGGTGCCGGTAATGTAGCTATGGATGTTGCCCGAACTGCCTTAAGAAACGGCTCCAGAGAAGTAACGATTCTCTACCGAAAAGGAGAAACAAGTATAGAAGCAGAGCCTGTTGAGATTGAATATGCAAAACTTGACGGCGTTAAGTTCAGTTTCTACAGAGCACCCTTTGAGATTACCGATTCAGGTGTTAAATACCATGAAACAGAAGTAATCGATAAGGACGAAAAGGGAAAAGAAACGGTTAAGATTCTGGAAGATAATGAAGGACTCTTTCCCTGCGATTCCGTTATACTTGCAGTTGGCCAGAGTCCACGAAGAAATATCGTTAATAATTCCAAGGGTATTGATGTAAATAACAGAGGTCTGCTGGTAACCGATGAATTTGGCCGAACCACCAGAGAAGGTGTCTTTGCTTCCGGTGATGTTGTTACGGGTGCTAAGACTGTAGTAGAGGCCGTTCGGGTATCTAAAGTCGTAGCTGAAGCTATGATAGAGTATATGGAGCAGACGTCTAATTCATAATTCAATACTTATTGGCAATTAAATCGTCAGTCAATTTCTTTCAGACACTCCAAGCTTTATACGGCGTTTTACCCCAGAACCAAAAGCATAAACTTAAATCATTGCAATACAAAAGCTCTCCCCGACAGAAATATTCATAAATGTCAGGAAGAGCTTCTTTCTACTTCTAATACGTTACTTACACAAAACACCTGTTTAGACTGCTTTACTGAAAAAATTCAGTGTTAAAGCAATGTTTCCATATAATTTCAGGCGAATTACACAGAAAGAACGAACGATACGCCTATGGAAAGTCATTAGAATTCCTGTTCTCTGGAGATTCCAGAGAATTAAGAACTCTTACTCCTTGGAATAGACGCATGAGTTTTTTTCGTTTTTGTAATTTGAAGTCCCTTTGTGAAATATTATATTTTAACCTTTCACTCCTAATAGCAAAGCACTTCATAACCTTCTTCAGTTACCAGCACCATAATCTCCCACTGTGCAGAGGGTGCACCATCTGCCGTGTAAACAGTCCAGTCATCTGCTTCATCGATAAAAATCTCATTTGTCCCCATATTCACCATGGGCTCAATCGTAAAGATCATTCCCGGAACCAAAAGCATTTCCTTGCCTTTTCTGCTGACATAGCTTACCCAGGGTTCTTCGTGAAATTCAACACCCACACCATGACCGCCGATTTCCCTTACTATTGTGTAACCATTTTTCTTAGCATGATCATTAACGGCTTGCCCCATATCTCCCAAAAAACCCCAGGGTTTCACCTGCTCCAGCCCTTTTTCCAGGCATTCCCTGGCAACCTGAACCAGCTTCTGCTTCTCCTCACTGACCTCACCAATCATATACATTCTGGAGGAATCTGAGAAGTAACCATTATAGATAGTGGACACGTCAACATTAATGATATCTCCCTCTTCTAAAATGTCTTCTTCTGACGGAATACCGTGGCATACCTGACTGTTAATGGAGGTACATACACTCTTTGGAAAACCATTGTAATTCAGGGGTGCAGGAATTCCTCCCAGTTGGAGAGTCTTCTCATGTACCATGCGGTTTATGTCCTCCGTGGACATCCCGCTTTTAAGATTCTCACCAACATAATCCAGTACAGCAATATTGACCTTGCAGCTTTCCTTTATACCGGCTATCTGCTCCGGCGTTTTAATTATTTTTCTTGGTGGAACCTTATGACCGTTTCTTCTGTATACCTCAAGCTTATCATCAAAGCTTGCGTGACAGAATTTGTATTTATTTCCACTGCCGCACCAGCAGGGATCATTTTTACCTATTTTTTTCTCCATACTAACTCCCATCTGTGTGCCTTTACACACATACCTATCAGGATAATAAAAATATAATTTAGCTTTTACATCCTATCCGCATCTCTCCTGCATTGATTCGGTGTATATCCGAAATTGCTGACAAAAGCCCTGGTAAAGGCTGCCTGAGAAGAATAGCCGTATTTCACTGCTATATCCAAAAGCTTTTCTCTGGATTGGGTGATATCGGTAATAGCATGGGTTAATCTTCTTTCCGATACATACTGTTTAAAGGTCATTCCTACCGCTTCATGAAACTGTGAGGAACAGTAATAATGGGAGTAACCGATAAAATCTGCCATTCTCTCCAGAGTGGGATCATTTGTTATATTTTCATCTATCCAGTTTACCATAGTTTCAATTACTTTTGCTGACATACACTCACTCCTTTAGTCTATTATATTATACCGGTCAGATTTTTTCTTGATATAAGTTGCAGATTTTATCTATTTTTTATCTTATAAGGGAAGCAAATGCCCATACCCTTCCTTTTCCATTTCTTCAACAGGAACAAAACGAACTGCCGCACTGTTAATGCAATAACGCAATCCCCCCTTCTCCTTCGGTCCATCGGTAAATACATGCCCCATATGTGCATCTCCTAAACGGCTGCGTACTTCCGTCCGGTGCATTCCATGGGTGGTATCCGTTTTTTCCAGCAGTACCTCTGAGTCAATGGGTTTCGTAAAACTAGGCCAGCCGCAGCCGGATTCAAATTTGTCCCTGGAGGTAAAAAGAGGTTCTCCGGTAGTAATATCAACATAAATACCTTCACGAAAGTTATTCCAGTACTCATTCTTAAAAGGAGGTTCCGTACCATTCTCCATAACAACCTTGTATTGAAGGGAGTTCAGGTTCTCCTTCAGGAATTCTTTGTCTGCTTTTTTATATTTTTTTGGGTTTCCATTCTTCTTATCCATATGCGCTGTCCTTTCTACAATAACCATTGTTAATAAATATGTTTGTTTCTACCGTCTCTTCTATTGCTGATAATCTATAAATATCGGTATACTGGAAATCCCTGTTTCACCATCAAGACTTGAAGCACCCTCTTTGTTCCGACTCAGTAAAAATACATTGCTTACATTATCATAGTAATAACTTCCAGCCATTAAGTATGAAAATCTGGCATTGACTATATCTGGATTAACACCGGAAAATATATAATAACCACCTTTATAATAAAATAAATCTACAATCCCTTCCCTGGAATTATTATTTTTATCAAAATAACCAATTCTTATAAAACTATTTTTTTTATCTTTTGCTTTCTGCATGAATGCTTCCATATACTCTACACCTTCACTTGTGATTCCAGTATAGGCTCCACCATCAAATGTGACTCCATTATTGATTTCCTTGTAATATGGAATCTTATCCTCTATTGCCTGCTCCACGGAATAATCAGCCGGTATTTCCTTTAGTGGGATAGCATCTTTATCACCGCAGGCTTTCAAAAGCATCCCATAAAAACCATTACTGTAATTATTATTTGCCACTGTAAATTCCTGGCTAAAGGTAAGGTAATTCTGACTCTCATCCTTTATATAAGCTTTACCAAGATTAGAATCAAGATATACTTTCTCGCCTTTTAACTTTTTAGAGATTCCTACCGCCTCCATTTCCTTTGAAGGCCAAATATAGTCTTTTAAAACTTCCGCAATCTTTCCTGCTTCTGTGGCGCTATAAGGCAGTTCGTTAAGAATGCTCCCCTCCTCCTGCCAATAAACTGTATTTCCAACAACAATCGCTGGATTCAAAGGAATCTTCTGATGAAAGACATTATCCCACATCCAAAAACCGCCGAAAATCAGCATAAGGAAGAAGACTGAAAGTAAGGACCATTTAGCAGCCCGCAGTTCCTTCTGTCTTCTTTTACAGGCATTACGGAAGCGATTCTTAGCCGGGGTATCCTTCTGCCAAAGAAATCGAAAGACACTGACTAGATAATTTTCTTCCGGGTAATCCCCCTGATAATAAAAGCCTGCCTTTTCATAAAATTGTCTTAACTTCTTATTCCCCTGATAGCAGTCCAGATAGATATTTTTCTCGTGCTTAACACTAAATTTCTGTACAAAGCGCAGGATCTTCTCACCAATCCCTTTTCCTTGATATTCCGGCAAGACTGCAATCCGATACAGATAATAATCCTCTTTGCTATGAGCCTCCTTATCAAAACTGTTATCAAGAGGTTTGAGTGAGAATACTGCTATGACACTTCCTTCTTCTCTTACAACATACTGGGACGGAAGGTTTTTTTCTATTTCTTCCCTATACCAGGGATAATTCCATTGAGGGATTTCTTTTTGCAGAAGTTTAAGAGTAGCTTCATCAAGTATAGAAACAATATAGTCTAAATCCGCCAGTACGGCCTTTTCAATTTTCAAACATGGCTCCCCTCTGAGTGCTGTGGCACACCTTAAAATCACTGAAAAAGTCTTTTAAATAAAGTATAGACTATTTTATGGAAAATACAATCATTTTCAAGGTTTTGTTAAATTCATCAGCCAAATAAAGACAGCAGGATACCAGCAGCCACGGCAGACCCTATAACACCTGCCACATTTGGACCCATGGCATGCATCAGCAGATAATTGCCAGGATTGGCCTTCTGTCCTTCTGTCTGAGCTACACGGGCTGCCATAGGAACAGCAGAAACACCGGCTGAACCAATTAAAGGATTAATCTTACCACCAGATAGAAGACTCATTCCCTTAGCAATTAACAAACCTCCAATGGTACTGAACATAAAAGCAAAAAGTCCAAGCAATATAATCTTAACGGTTTCAGGCTTTAAGAAATTTTCTCCTTGAGCCGTTGCTCCCACCGTTATTCCAAGAAAAACAGTAACAATGTTAATCAAAGAATTCTGTACCGTTTCAGATAATCTTTCCGCTACTCCGGACTCCTTCAAAAGATTTCCGAACATAAGCATACCAATCAACGGTGCCACAGAAGGGAGCAATAAAATACAGAGAATAGAAACAATCACAGGAAAGCAGATTTTCTCAAGCTTTGATACCTTACGGGCCTGCTCCATAACAATGCCCCGTTCTTTTTTTGTGGTAAGGAGTCTCATAAGAGGAGGCTGAATCATTGGAATAAGCGCCATATAGGAATATGCTGCTACTGAAATGGGTGCCAGTAAATTCGGAGCAAGCCTTGTAGTAAGATAAATAGCAGTCGGCCCATCAGCCCCACCGATTATTCCAATAGAGGCAGCTTCTCCGGGAAGAAAATTAAGGCCTATTGCCAAAACAAAGGCCACTGCAATACCAAGCTGGGCACCAGCGCCGATAAGCAGACTGCTGGGTCTTGCAATAAGGGGCCCAAAGTCTGTCATAGCTCCTATTCCAAGAAAAATCAAAGAAGGATATATGCCTAATTTCACACCAAGATATAAATAGTAAAGCAGGCCTCCGGGCTCAGTTCCACTTACGGGTTCCTTCATCAGACCAGTCAGTGGCAGATTGGCAAGAAGAATTCCAAAAGCAATGGGTAACAACAGTAAAGGCTCAAACTTCTTAGCAATCGCCAGATAAATCAAAACACAGGCAATAACCAGCATAACCCCACCCTGCCAGGTTAAATTGGTAAACCCTGACTGATTCCATAATTTTAATAAAGCATCTATTAACATACGAACCCTCCTAATAAACTTAATAATTAACCGTTTCTATACTCGTCAGCAACTCCTTAAAAAGTCAGCTGACATTCCCTAATAACACCGACTACTTCATAGCATCCTTTTTCACATCAATCCGACTAATAATAGTCCCTCTCTAAATTGTTCGTTACTTTACAAGTCAGTCGCCTAACCAGAGCAGAAAATAGTCCCTTTAAAACCACGGCAGAACTCCTCAAAATCTGCTATTTCTTGTCAATAAAGCAAATAACAGCAGAAAATAACTTAATGATTCCCCAAAGCATAATCAAAACACAAAATACAACCAACATACAAAACAAGGCATATAAAACACTCTCACCAACAGGCATGATTCGACCTCCTTTCCTATCTGATTCCAATTAAACAAGCTTTAAATGTAACAAAAAAAAGAGCTTCCCAAAAGAAAGCTCTCCACCCTTAAGCCGAAACTTGAAACAACTGCATGCAGCTGCCAACCGGATAAAAATTTATTAAATATATTTTTATAAATAATACCTAATAACTATACTTATTGTCAACCTAATTTTAAATAATCATAGCCAACCATTCTATATAAATAAATCCAATTTCTTCATTAGCTGCAGCCAACTGCTTAGAGTTACATCCAATTACTTTGATGATTACATCCAATTGCTTTGATAGTTACATCCATTAGATTAGATGGCTATATCCAATTACTTTGATAGTTACATCTGTTTGCTTAAATGGCTATACCCAATTATTTTGATAGTACATTGTTTTGTCTGGAGAGAGGTTCCTTATGACACTTAAGTGCCAGAAACCGTGACCAGGTAAAACAGTACCACTGTCTGGGAGCAATTCCCCTCCACCCTCGCAGATTTACAGAGAATTTGGCACTTTTTTACCTTCCAGGAACGGTTACTGGCACTTTAGTGGAAGAAGGGTCCTCGAAAGCAAAACGTATAAACAGAACCCCTTATCATCGTCCGCTGCCACAGTCCAATTCTTCCTACGACAATTCAAACATCCCCGTATAAAGCTGATAATACTTTCCTCTCTGATTAATCAGGCTCTCATGGTTTCCTCTTTCAATAATCTGACCATTTTCTAAAACCATAATAGCATGAGAATTACGTACAGTAGACAATCTGTGGGCAATAACAAATACCGTTCTTCCCTCCATCAGTCCGTCCATGCCTTTTTCAATAAGGGCTTCTGTACGTGTATCAATAGAGGAAGTAGCTTCATCCAGTATCAGTACCGGAGGATCTGCCACAGCAGCTCTTGCTATGGTAAGCAGCTGTCTCTGTCCCTGGGACAGGTTTGCGCCATCAGCTGTCAGGAGCGTATCATAACCCTTTGGCAGATGCTTGATAAAGGAATGGGCATTGGCTAATTTGGCTGCTGCCTTCACTTCCTCATCCGTTGCATCAGGTCTTCCGTAACGAATATTCTCAAGAACCGTCCCTGTAAACAGATGGGAATCCTGTAATACCATGGCAAGGGAACGTCTTAGATCATCTTTCTTAATCTTATTGATATTGATGCCATCATAACGAATCTTACCATCTGGTACATCATAGAAACGGTTAATCAGGTTCGTAATGGTGGTCTTGCCAGCACCGGTAGACCCTACAAAGGCGATTTTCTGTCCAACCTTTGCATAGAGGGATACACCGTTTAATACCGTCTTCTCGGGAACATAACCAAAGGTTACATTATCAAATTCCACTTCACCTTTTACCCTGGTATAAGTTATGGTACCATCCTGATGAGGATGCTTCCAAGCCCAGATTCCAGTCTTTTCACTGGTTTCTGAGAGAGTTCCGTCACTGTTTTCTTTTGCATAGATAAGCGTTACGTAACCATCATCCACTTCCGGTTCTTCGTCAATCATATCAAAGATTCTCTCCGCACCAGCTAAGGCTGACAGTATGGAGTTAAACTGCTGTGACATCTGTGTTATGGGCATGGAGAAATTTCTGGTATATTGAAGGAACGCAACTACCGCACCAATGGTCAAATATCCGCCAAGTGAGAGAATACCTCCAAATATTGCTGTTATTGCATACAGTGCATAAGAAAGGTTACCCATAATAGGCATCAATACACTGGCAGAAGCATTGGCACTGGTTGCAGCCTCACAAAGCTTATCATTCATTTCTCTGAATTGCTCTTTGGATTCTTCCTCATGGCAGAATACCTTAACGACCCTCTGTCCTTCGAACATTTCTTCAATATAGCCGTTTACTTCACCTAAATATTTCTGTTGTGCTTTAAAGCGTGAGCCGCTTCGTTTACCTATGTTCTTGATGATAAATACCATAAGGATTACCATAAGGATTACCAGTATGGTCAATTGCCAGCTTAAGTAGAGCATCATGATGAATACACCTGTCACACTGATAGCAGATGCAATAAAATTTGCAACGGTATTGCTGAAAAGCTCTCTGATCGTATCCGTATCATTGGTGTAACGGCTCATGACATCGCCATGGGGATGGGTATCAAAATATTTAACTGGCAAGGATTCCATCTTTTTAAACAGGTCCGTACGGATACGGTATAATGTGCCTGTTGAAATACTGAGCATTATCCTGCTGTAAATATAAGTTGACAAGATTCCTGCCAGATAAATGCCAGTCATGATGAACAGTGTCTTAACAAAACCCTGAAATAAGGAGCTGTCATATTCTTTTAACATTGGTGCCAGATATTCATCCACCACTGTTTTCAGATAAGCAGTTCCTGCTATCTGTGCCAGGGAACTGATGGCTATACCCACTAACACCAAGCCTAAACGGAATCGGTAAGCAGACATGTATAGAAAGATTCTCTTTAAGGTTTTACCTGCATTTTTAGGTCTGCTGCCGGGTTTTATCATCTTCTTATTCTTCTTTTTATCCTCTATTCCCATAGAGCCTTCCGTCAGAAATCCATTCTGTTGTTCTTTTTGTTTTTCCATCTTTATGCTCCTTTCTGCTGGGATTCGTATACTTCTTTGTAGATTGCATTGGTTTCCATTAGCGCTGCCGGAGTATCAAAGGCATTCACTTCACCGTCATCCAATACCAGCACTCTGTCGGCCTCACTGACGGATGAGATTCTCTGTGCAATAATAATGGTTGTGGTATTCTTTAGCTTACTCTTTAAGGCATCTCTTATTTTCTTATCTGTTGCCGTATCGACCGCACTTGTGGAGTCATCCAGGATAATGATTTTAGGATTCTTAAGTAACGCCCTTGCAATACATAACCTCTGTTTCTGTCCGCCCGACACATTGACACCACCCTGACCCAACCAGGTATCGTAGCCCTCGGGAAAGGAGGAGATAAAATCATGGGCTTGTGCTGCCTTACAGGCTTCCATTATTTCTTCTTTGGTCGCTTCCTTGTTACCCCATCTTAAATTGTCAATGATGGTACCAGAAAATAACACATTCTTTTGTAATACCATAGCAACTTCACTTCGCAGATGCTCTAAGGTATAATCTTTTACATTATTTCCTCCAACAAGTATTTCTCCTGACAGTACATCGTAAAGTCTTGGAATAAGCTGTACCAGTGTAGTCTTTGAGGAACCTGTTCCTCCAATGATTCCAATGGTCTCACCGGGTTTAATGGTAAAGTTAGCGCCTGTAAGTGTGGTGTTCTCTTTATCCCTGGAATAGCTAAAGGATACATCTTTAAACTCTATGGAACCGTCAGCGACCTTTAATTCTTTATCGGCACCTGTATCTGTAAGGTCAATCTCTTCTGCCAGAACTTCATGAATACGCGTCATAGAAGCTCTTGAGATTACTACCATAATAAATATCATGGAAATTAACATAAGAGAGATTAAAATCTGTGAGATATAACTGATAAAGCTTGATAACTGACCAAGTTCAAACTGACCGTCTATAACCATATTTCCGCCAAACCAAAGAATGGCTATCATACAGCCATACATACTTAACTGCATAATAGGATTGTTTAGTATAATTAGCTTCTCAGCAAAAACCTGAGCTTTTCTGACAGCATCCGCAGAAGCTTCAAATTTCTTTATTTCCTGTGGCTCCCGGACAAAAGCTTTCACAACGCGGATACCAGTCAGGTTCTCCTGTACGTCTCCGTTCATTCGGTCGTACAACCCAAGCATGGCAACAAACCTTGGATGCGCTTTCACCAGAATAATTCCGAGAGCAATTCCAAGAAAAGGAACGGCTACCAGGAATACCACTGACAGGCTTCTGTTAATGATAACTGCCATTATGGTTGCTCCAATAAGCATTACAGGCGCTCTGGCTGCCATACGGATTATCATCATAAAAGCATTCTGTGTATTTGTTACGTCTGTCGTAAGTCTTGTGATCAGCGATGAGGTAGAATATTTATCCACATTTGAAAAGGAAAAATCCTGTACCTTGTCAAACATAGTCTTTCTTAAATTCTTGGCAAAGCCCATACCCGCCTTTGCTCCAAATTTTGCTCCCATCCTTCCGAAATTTAAGGAGATAAGGGCCATAGCTACCATAAGCGCTCCCATTTTAACAATATAGCTGATACCCCCATCTCCCAGAATACCTTTATCAATCATGCTGGCCATAACAAAAGGGATGAGAATTTCCATTACTACTTCCCCGATCATTACCAGCGGTGTCAAAATGGTGTATTTCTTATATTCACCAACACAGCCAAGTATTTTCTTATACATTGACATACTCCTTCCTGCTATTTCATAAAAGTCTCTACATTCTGGATGCTCTTTTTAAGCAGAAGCCGAAACATATCTTTTTCTTCTTCCGTCATTCCCTGAACGATAACTTCTTCTAACTTAACCAGATAACTCCTTAAATGCAGGTATAGGTCTTTCCCTTTCTCCGTCAGCCAGACTTTTTTCATTCTTCCGTCTAACGCATCTCCGCTTCGTGTGACCAGGCCGTTCTTCTCCATGTTTTGAAGAATATTCGTGACGCTGGAGCGTTTCAATTCAAACATAATCTCCACATCCTTTTGATTAGCCGGATTATCACTGCTATAGCTGTCAAGAAAACGCATTACCCTGACTTGTTCAAAGGTAATGCCGTGTTTTATCAGATTTTCATCTGCCAGATATTTTATATTTTTCCCGAGCTTTTGAATATGATATCCGTAATCTTCCGGACGTCCCTTATTACACATAGCTTTACCTATATCCATTTCTTTTTTTGTTATCGAATTAGTTAGATGTCTAACAACTATTCTATAAAATATTTATTATAAAGTCAATACCTCATTCTTTACCATACTGGGGTAAGCACAGAAAGTAAGCAATTGCCCGGTGCATGTCGTACCGTCAATACGGCCTGCAGCAGCAATTACATAACAAGGTCATCCAGCATAAGGTGGTACAGACACTACCTGCTCCCTGTGCTGCCCTTCCGTATCCGCTTCCCATATTTTCATACCAGATTCCGCCGCCTTCCATTCTCTGCAGCAGCATGCGATAAGAGGGGTTCCCAGGATCTAGTGTAACTGCCTGTCTGGCAGCATTTAATGCCCCTATGTTATTGCCAAGTCCCTGATTGGCAACTGCGGTATAATAATACCAGATGGCACCTCTTTCCCCTATAGAATCCAATACCGTTATGGCTTCCCTGTAATTACCTGCATTAATATAATTAGCCGCAGCCCTGAGTCTTCTCATATCCTCCGGGTTCTGATAAGAGGAGCTGCTGCCGGTATTCGCAGAACCAAAAGGACCGTAGTTCTGTCCGCCGGCCCCCTGGCCAAAACCACCGGCTCCAAAACCTCCTGTTCCGAAACCTCCTGCTCCGTAAGCCCCCTGGCCATAGGTATTTCCACCGTATGCACTGCCGCCTGAATAATTACCATTTTCACGGTCCTTCATAATTCGGTCATAAGCTACCTGTATTTCTTTAAATCGCTCTTCTGCCTGAGCTTTATTGGGATTATTGATATTGGCATCAGGATGATATTTGCGGCTTAAGGTTCGATAGGCTTTCTTTATATCATCGGCAGTTGCATCCGGTGCTACTCCCAGGATTTTATATGGATCATATATCATAAATTACCTCCATTGCATATCTCAGGCTCGCCCGGGATACTGCCAATTACTATAGAATACAGGAAAATCTGCCGATTATGCATCCTTTTTCGTTTCTCCCTGGGACCTCTCGAATTTGACCCAGACTCCTGCGTAAAGAATATTCCGAAGTATATCTGCATTCATCAATACCGGAAGCCTCTCAAACTCTCTGGCACATTCTGCCATCATAAGATTTAAGACTTCTCTGGCGGAAATCTCTTCTGTTTGCAGAAGAAAGGGGTTATAACTGCCGCTTTTTCTATCCTTATCCATATCTTCAAAGGCATCGCAGAGGTAGATGAACTTTCCAAGATAGAAACCGAGGTTTCTTACAGTCTGTGCCCACTCATCTTCCTGATATACAAAAATTTCACCTAACATTCTGCCGGTAAGACCTGCTGCAAGGTCAATATCTGTTTCTTTCTTCTCTTCACAAAGCTTTAGGTCTTCCATGTATTTCTCAACTGCCTGTGCCTGTCTAGGATACTTGACTTTAAGTCTCTTATAATCTTTTTCCATAAGTTTGGCTAAGGAAAGCTTTCCAATATGTTTATCATCCACCCAATCGTCCATAAGATTATGATATGCCAGTAAGATATTCATATCAGCAGCATATTCGGAGATATCATTCATCCGCATATTGTGTTTTTTTGTGGGATGAGCTACGCAGCGATGGCTTTCAGCCTTTTCCTTCGGTTCATATAAGCCGCTTAAGAGTACTACAAGAAAAGTCATATCATAGGTTAAGGTAGCCTGTCCCATTACACCATGATTCTTTTTTAGTGCCTGACAAAGACCGCAATAATAGGAATGGTATTTCTCAAAATCCTTTATTTTAAGCTCCGGTTTATTTATGGTGATATAACCAAACATGATGACTCCTTTGTTTATATATTGTTTATATTATTGAATCAAATACAAAAACTGAAATGAGCTACTTCTGTACGCTCATTTCAGACTTCTTCCATCTTAGTTTTTTCTTTGGCATTAGGGCTTGCTTGAATATTGCTCTTACAGGGTGTCCCTGGCATTAATAAGCGTTCTAATATTTTGTAAGTCAGCTTTTTCTTATAAATTCTGCATGGCATTTGGGACAGGTAATGCAGATTTTCCCTTTGCCTTTTGGTATTCTGATTTTCTGCTTACAGGTAGGGCAGGAATATATATGGTAATTCTTATTTTTCTCTCTCCGGCTTTTAAAGTTCTTAAAATATCCGAGAAATTTCTCTTTGTGCATCAGATACTTCTGATTCTCGCTGTACCTTTTGCCTGTATCCTTAGAGAACATTCTGATATAACAAAGTATCAACAATAGAAAGGAAAGGGATGATAAGATAGCATTTGTAAGAAAGGTAGACAAAAGCATTATAATAACACCTATCCATAACAAGAACTGGCCTAATTGATCCATTCCATATCTGCCAACCATAAACTGCCTGAATTTTTCTTTCATAATGACCTCCATCTGCTTCTTTGCGGTTCTATTTTAAGTTCCGTTCCTTTTAACAGCACGGAATATTGTTTATAATTAATTAATTCAGTTACAACCTTACAGTAGTAAATGAGTCTTGTCAATGGATTGAGGACATTCTTAATTTACTTTTTATACATATCAGACTTTTTTCATGAATTGGGGTGTGTTATACTGTGATTTGAGGGTAGGAGGGTGAGTTTTTCGCAAGGAGACGGCTGAATTGAAGGCCAAAAAAAGAACTCATGCTTCAATTACAAGGTATAAGAAGTCCTAATTCTCTGGTGATTTTGTGCTTGGCATATTATGAAACAGATAACTCGCTGCGCTCAGACAATCTGTTTTCATAATATAGCACAAAATCTCCAGAGAAAAGGACTTCTAATACCTTTCCATAGGCGCATTCGTTCTTTCTTTGGCCTTCAATTAGCCTGAAATCCTGGTGAAAACAAGACTTCATAATGTTCAAAGCATACTAGTTATGTAAGATAACAGTGCATCAGAGATACAGATGGGAGTTTGAGAATTACGAAAAACCTTATTCTCCTCCTATTCTAATACGTGCTATGATAAGCAGATGTGTGTTTGTTATATTAGTAAATACTTTATTTTCTTCCTTTTTTAATACGGTCCAAGACACTCATTTAAGAGTTTGGTGTATTGTATAAAACTATATTCTCTTCCTGTTTTATACATACCACCGCACACAAATAGGTGTTTTGGGGAATTATTATAAACTTTAATTTCTTCTTGTTTAATGCATGCAATTGCATACAAAATAGAGTCAGGCGAATTGTAAAAATTAATTTGCATTTTGATTAATACGTGCCAATGCACGCAGAAGGGAGTTCATATGAATTGCAGAATTGGCTGCGGTGCGTGCTGCATCGCTCCTTCCATATCTTCCCCCATACCCGGTATGCCTGATGGTAAGCCGGCAGGTGTACGCTGTATCCAGCTGACAAGTGATAATAAATGTAAAATATTCGGTTTGGATACCAGGCCAAAGGTATGCGAAAGTTTAACACCTACCGATGAAATCTGCGGTATTAATTCCCAGGAAGCCCTTGCTTTCTGGGATACACTGGAGTCCCTTACAAAAGGCTGAATCCCTGCATTTTTTTGTGTTTCCCTGCATATATAAAAGTAATTTGTAATATTCTTTTTATGGATGCATTTATAGCGGGAGAAGGCAATGGATAATACCGATAAAATTTTACTTCCTAAAAACAAAGGTCCCTACTTTGGTAAGCTTCAGGTACAGGTTATTTGTGAATCTGGTTCCAGACCTATTGATATAGCTACCGTTAAAATTTATAACCGCGACGATCCCGATACTTTAATAGACACTCTTACTACCGATTATTCCGGCCTGACGAAACAAATCGACCTCCCTGCTCCTTCACTTGATTACAGCATGGAGCCTCCCGGTGAAAGACCTTATTCTGAATATATCCTTATTGTAACTGCACAGGGCCTCAAAACAGTTATTATTGATGGTGTTCAGATATTTCCCGAATCTTCCTCCAGGCAAAGAGTCGTTATGCCACGTAATACGGATTCTGATGAAAGCTCAATGGTCATCGTGATACAGCCACATTATCTCTATGGAAATTATCCTCTTAAGGTTTACGAAGATGAAGTAAAGGAAATGCCTGAGTCGAATACTCTTCCCCCCATAGTAGTACCGGAGTTTTTAGTAGTACGAAACGGTATACCCAGTGATTATAGCGCAGAGGATTATTTTGTTGAATACAGGGATTATATAAAAAATGTTGTCTCCAGTATCTGTTATCCCAATTGGACCGCTGACACCATTAACGCCATTATTTTAACAACCCTGTCCTTTGCCATGAACCGTTTTTATACCAACTGGTATCAAAGACAGGGTTATACCTTTAATATTACCTCCTCACCGGCTTATGACCAGTTATGGATCTATGGGCGTAATATTTATGATAATATCAGTGTTGCGGTAGATTATATGTTTAATTTATTTTTAGCAAGGCCGGAGATTCTGCAGCCTATATTAACCCAGAGCTGTAGAGGAACCATTACCGACTGTGCTAAAATGTTATCTATCTGGGGGGCAAAACTGTTAGGAGATACTGGTTATGATGTTATGTTCATCCTGCATTTTTATTATGGTGATGATTTGTATATCAGTTATACCGACGAGATAGCCAGTGTAATATATCCCTGGCAGGGTACAGACCTTAGAAATGGTTCCAGCGGTGGAAATGTTAACGCCCTGCAGAAAATGCTGGATTTGATAGCAAGGGCCTATCTGGTCATACCAAACCTTGAAGAAGATGGAATTTTTGGACCAGTAACAGAACGTGCAGTGAAAAATTATCAGAACCTTGTGCTGCTGCCTGCCACCGGAATTGTGGATGCTGCTACCTGGTATTCAATGTTCAGAACCTATAGCCAGCTGTTAAATGCTGAACGGAAATGCGTGTAATGAAGGATATTGCCGATTTTGTGTAATCTTTTAGTTGAAATTACTCCACACAAAATCGGCAAATATGATTCATATATTGCTTCGAAAGTACTTTCATTACTTTGGCTGCCACTTCTTTAACCGACATTTCTATGACGGCTACCTTCTTTGACCGCCATTTCATTAATCTTCCTTTTTTTGCTCTTCATTTCTTTGGTCTTTTTTTCTTTGGCCTTATTTTTTTGGCCTTATATTCTTTGGTCTTTTTTCTTTATTCTTTTTTTCTTTGGCCTTTTTTTCTTTGGCCTTTTTTTCTTTGATCTTTATTTCTTTGATCTTTATTTCTTTGATCTTTATTTCTTTGATCTTTATTTCTTTGATCTTTATTTCTTTGATCTTTATTTCTTTGATCTTTATTTCTTTGGCCTTTATTTTAGTGCAATTTTTTGCAAAAGCTTTTCAGACCTTTATTAAACCAGAAGTTCTGCCAGTTCACCCATATAAACTATATGGAGTTCATGGAGTGCCCGTGTAATCGCTACATATAAAAGTTTGGCATCGGCATCACTCTTTTCATAATTGTTTACATCGGGATTCCATAATAAAACACTGTCAAATTCCAGACCTTTGGTCATATGAATGGGTAATACCATGATTCCATTGGTAAAGTTCATCTGTTCCATATCCTCATTTAAAGGCTCAACCTCGATTAATTCCTTAAGCTTCTGATATATCTCCTTGGTCTCCTCTTCAGTTCTGCAAATAACCGCCTGTGTGGTATAGCCGGTTTCTCTGCTGCTTCTTAGAATCTGAGCTGTTTTCTTTAGCATTTCATCTTCGTTTTTTGCTTTATATTCCTCTACCTCTTTACCATGGCGTATTATAGGCTCAATATCATAAGTTTTAAAAGTACAGTGCTTTAACACCCGGCTGGCATAGTTTGAGATTTCTACTGTATTACGGTAACTTTTCGCAAGTACATAGAATTTATCTTTGTCTATAGAGAAAACATCGCTGCGCAGCGCTTCCCAGTCATTCATACCCGTATCAAAGTGAATATTCTGTGTAATATCCCCCATTATGGTATAAGTACAGCCGGAGAAAAGCTGTTTCATACAATAAAATACCGATACACCGAAATCCTGCGCTTCATCAACAATTATATGACTTACATATTCAAAATCCTTGGTTTCTTTGATCCTTCTTTTCAGATAGGCAAACATGGAAAGGTCGTACAGATCAATTTCTTTTTTCAGAAAACCCGCCTGCAGCTCTTTCACCACTTCCTCCACCGGAAGGTTATGTGTAAATTCCTTATAAAGCTCCTTCTGCAGAAGACTTTCCATGAAATTCAGGTACATGGTTTCATAATCGAACTTCGATACTTTCTTTCCGAAATAGTCTTTGTATTTCCTGGTCTCTATGCTTATGATTTCTTTTTCCTGCTGTTCTCTTTCATTGATAAGCCTTATCTTACTGACCAGACGTTTATTTAAGAGCTCTTGTTTTTCCTGCAGCGGTTTCTCTTTAAAGATTTTGAGAAAATCCTTTATTTCTGTTTCTGAGTATACCTTCTTGCCATGATAGTTAATATCCTCTGCCTTAATGATTGTGGTTTCATACCAGTCCAGGTAGTATTCCAGGGCTTTAATAAAGTCCAGAGAGCCTTTGTACCTTTTCAGGCGGGTTTTTATATGATTGTTTCTGTCTCCTATTGTACGGCTTCTGGCAAAAGGATTGGTAAGCTTATATTTTTTCCTGAGCTTATCGAATTCCTTATCCAGAAGAGATATCAGAAATTCCTCCAGGGTCATCTGGTTAATATTATATACATCAAGGTTTGGCAGTACTCCTGTGATATAATTAAGCAGCATTTTATTACTGCCTATAATATAAAATTCATCGGAGCGGCATCTTTCCTTATAGTTATACAAAATATATGAAATACGGTGCATTGCCACGGTAGTCTTTCCGCTGCCCGCAACTCCCTGTACAATAACGCTGTGCCAGGGTGTATCTCTGATAATTTCGTTCTGCTCCTTCTGAATGGTTGCAATGATTTCCCCTAATACCACTTCTTTGTTCTTCCCAAGATATTTGGTTAAAAATTCATCGTTAGCGATAACATCCGTATCATAAAAATCCACCAGGCTGCTATCCTGTATTTCAAAGGTTCTCTTTAAGTCCAGACCAATCAGTATTCTGTCTCCATAAGGAGACAGATAAGAACTCTCTCCAACATCACTGTCGTAATAAACGCTGGATACCGGTGCTCTCCAGTCAATAATAACAATTTCTGTGCTGCTTTTGCTTACTCCGTTCTTACCAATGTATAAAGAAAAATCCTTCTTTTCTTCCTCTAATTCCTCTCCGTTTGTTACGACTCCAAGCTCTCTGTAATCAATTCTTCCGAAAAAAGGCTTATTCAAAGCAGCCAGATTCTTACTTAAGGATTTCTCCAAATCCGACTGCATACTAAGTCCGATAACCAGATCATTATGCAGCTCCGGATTATTGGAACGGTAATTATCATAGAGCTCTTTGGTTTCAGAACGGACTCTGGCTAATTCCGCACTCTGGGTATCTACATTAAACCTGATAAGCTCAACGCATTCCTTTAAATGTTCCTCTTCTCTTTCCCACTCACTTCTTAGCTCTTCATGTCTTTCACTATTTTCCATGATACCTCCTTCAGGTCTTTTGCGAACTAATGGTTTAAGTCCGTTTAACAGGTTACCTGTATCATATTAATGGAAAATTTTAAAAAATACTAGACTTTTATTTTCAATTATGGTATCATATATAATGAAGTATGCATAAAAATAAGCAACTTAATTATCTGACAATTCAACAAATTATTTGCCGCATTGGAACTAAGGTTTCAATGTTTTTTTATACCATTCCTTCAATATTCACTTTTAACAAACTATATAGCAAGAAAAAACTGCAGAAACACTAAATATCTTAGTTTTCCTGCAGCTCAGACTATTATACTATTTATGATACTCTTTAATTTATGATTCCCTTTAATTTATGATACTCTTTAATTTATAATTCTCTTTAATTTAGTCTCCTTATAATTTCCTCTCCCAATTCTTTCGTTCTCTTACCTCTCTCAGCCATATCATCCAGCAGCTCTATTATTTTAATCAGATTATGTATGGTTCCCTTTTTCTCATAAATATTAATTAAAATATTCTGAAGCTGAATAAGCGAGAGCTTATCCGGTATCACTCCTTTTATAACCTCTGGATATTTCTCCTCCAAATTATCAACCAGTTGTTTTGTGAGCTGTTTATTTATTATCTTATCATAATTCCTTATACAGTTCTCTTCCAGAGCCATGTAAATCTTCCCAAAGGCTGCATCTTCTTCTTTTTCAAAGGTGTATTCAAACAGAATTGTGTCATAAACCCAGATACGGTATGTTAACTGCCCTAATTCAGTATTATCACGAATCCTGACTTGAGGAATCAGTATGCCAAAGGAAGCCGCTGCCCTTTTACGTATTTCATTTACCTCTGGAAAGCCTTTGCTGCTCTCTTCTGCTGCAGCTCCAAGGAGACCGGTACCGATTTCTAGCAGCACCGGCTCTGCAAGCAGGTTATTCAGAATTTCCCGGGAGGGTTTTAAGCCCGCACCCTCATAAAAATCCACCTTATTCTCACCCTCCAGCAGATAATCAATGGAACAATTTAATATCCGGCAAAGAGATACTAACAGCTCAATATCCGGATATCCCATACCCCTTTCCCATTTGGAGACAGCCTGGGGGGTGACACCAAGGCGCACTGCTAATTCCTCCTGGGTATAATTACCGTCTTTTCTTAAATTCATTAGTCTTTCTTCAAATCCGCTCACAGCCATATCATTTTCCTCCTCAAGATTTATCTTTCCTGGCAATGATACCATTGTGTTCAAAAAATGTAAAACAACCGGATGTTTATCCTTAGCTCAACAACAGGTACTCAACAACAGAATACAAAGTGGAACCTCCAGCCCAGCACAAGTATTTTTCAGATACGCCCTGACGTAAATATTCTCAAACAATATCATGGCAGAATAAGCAATTATTCATATAGATTCAAAAGGGCCTTGTTATTTTTATTAAATTATATACAAATATCCGGAAGAATATTGTTAAAATTTATGATTGTGTTAATTCTTTAACAATATTATAATAGATATAGAAATAAAAACAATGTGCCAGTTAACAGATATTACAATACATAATATTATGTTGAAGCAACTGCTCACATTTGGCTAATAATAAGGAGGATTTTCATATGATGAGATACACACTGCCCAGAGATATGTATTATGGCAAAGGTGCATTAGAACAGTTAAAACACATTGAAGGTAAAAAAGCTATCCTTGTTTTAGGAGGCGGTTCCATGAAACGCTTTGGTTTTGTGGACAGAGTAGTTAATTATTTAACAGAAGCCGGCATTGAAACGAAACTTTTTGAAAATGTAGAACCCGATCCGTCAGTAGAAACCGTTATGAAGGGTGCTGAAATGATGCGTGAGTTCCAGCCTGATTGGATTATTTCCATGGGCGGCGGTTCACCTATAGACGCAGCAAAAGCAATGTGGGTATTTTATGAGTATCCCGAAACCTCCTTTGAAGCAATTATTCAGCCTTTCTCTTTCCCTACTTTAAGACAGAAAGCTAAATTCATTGCCATTCCTTCCACCTCCGGTACTGCAACTGAGGTTACTGCTTTCTCCGTAATCACTGATTATGCAAAAGGAATCAAATATCCTCTTGCAGATTTTAATATAACTCCTGATATTGCTATTGTAGATCCTGACCTTGCAGAAACCATGCCTAAGACTTTAACTGCTCATACCGGTATGGATGCTCTGACACATGCAGTGGAAGCATATGTATCCACTCTTAACAGTCCATTTACAGATCCCCTTGCTATCAAAGCTATCCAGATGGTATTTGAGTATCTGCCGGCTTCCTATGAAGGCGATATGTCAGCCAGAGAGCAGATGCATTACGGACAATGTCTTGCAGGACAGGCATTTTCAAATGCTCTTCTTGGTATTGTACATTCCATGGCTCATAAGACTGGTGCTGCTTTCTCAACCGGACATATTCCTCACGGCTGTGCAAATGCAATTTATCTGCCTTATGTAATCAAATTCAATGCAAAAACTGCTGAAAAACGCTATGCTGAAATTGCAAGAAGCGTAGGAATCACAGGAACAGATGCTGAATGTGTGAAAGCACTTTGTGATAAGATCGATGAGTACAACGCAAAATTAAGCATTCCCAAGAACTTAAAAGAGTTCGGTGTTAACGAAGCTGAATTTAAAGAAAAAGTTGCCAATATTGCAGAGCTTGCTGTAGGTGATGCATGTACAGGTTCCAATCCAAGAACTATTACTCCTGCAGAGATGGAGAAGCTCTTAACAGCTACTTATTACGGAACTGAAGTTGATTTCTAAAAAGATCCTTACATAAATTTAAATAGAATTCTCAATCTCTTTTAAGAATAATAACGTTTCTTAGAAAGCATAGCTTCCTCATCCTAATAAGAGACGGAAACAATTTAAATCTATAGTTTAAGGTAACGTATATAAATAAAAATATCTAAAGGCTGCACCTTCCACTTGGGAGTTTTACCCGGAAAGAACTGGGAACCTTTCCGGGAACAAAGCTCCTGACTGGAAGGTGCAGCCTTTTGTTATATCATCATTATATTACAATTTGAGTATCAAAATCTTATATCCATAAGTGCACAGGCAAATTTCATAAAATAGAAAGAACGAATACGCCTATGGAAAGGTATTAGAAGTCCTTTTCTCTGGGGATTTTGTGCTATATTATAAAGCAGATTGTTTGAGCGGAGCGAGTTATCTGGTTTATAATATGTCAAGCACAAAATTTCCAGAGAATTAGGACTTCTTATACCTTGGAATTGAAGTAAGAGTCTTTCTATTTTATGTAATTTGCCGTCCCCTTGCGAAAAACTTAACTTTTAACACTTAAATCTTTTATATAATGCTGCATATTGATATTACTGTATTTCCTCAAACCATCTGGCACATAAATTTAAAGCCCCACGAAATCCTACATAAGGTGGCGTATGCGGGTTAAAGTTCCATTCATTTATGCTTCTTTCAGTAAATAGCTCAGAAGTATTTCCCTGCACTTTCTTCTGAACCTCCTTACGTGCCATTAGAATTCCTGTTCTCATATCCTCCAATACTTCCTGCAGCTCATTTTCTGTTTTAAAGGGGAGGTTATCCTGTTCATATTCTTTGGAATCGCACCAGAAAATTCCTTCTTTTATAGACAGTTCACCGCAGGCAAATTCTCTTAAGCCCTGAACCACATCTGCATTGCCACCGGCATGAAAGACTGCCCTGTCACCGAAGTATTCCAGCATATGTCCAATATTCTCAAATACTCTTCTACCTTCTCTTAGCTCTTCCTCGATAAATCTATGGTCAGCCGTCAGACCGGTCAGCTCTTCCAATTGCTTTATCCATCTCAGGGTTCCTTTATAGCCATAGGGTCTGCCAAGAAGATAAGGGGTTCCAAATTTTTTCTTTAATAACTCTGCCCCTTTCCTGCCTTCGCTTCTGATAACAAGATTGACCTGTGCGGCTCCCATTGACTGGACGCCCTTTACGTCTGCTTTTGTTGACAATACACAGGATACTTTCATTCCGAAAGCTCCCTTAACGATTCTCTCTATTTCTCTTGAATCCTGCTCAAATAAATGCAGGTCAATGCAGGAACCAATAATATTGCAGGTAAGCTCTTCTGTCTTATCAGCCTTTACTGGCAGATGTTTCAGAAGCTCATACAGTGCGGTCTCAATACCTTTATGATAATTATAGGAAAAGCTTCCGCATGGAAAGAATAATATAGGCAGATCCTCGTACTGATAGCTTAATTCTTCACAGATGGCCTCCATATCAATTCCAATAACTTCAGGTACGGAAGATGGTATCAGAAATACTGCCTCAGCTCTATACTCAGCCAATATCTCATCCAAAGCCCTGCCAATGCGGTCCGTGATACCAAGGGCAATATCCTTCTCGTCAAGATGTGTAACGTATAGCTTGACATCTTCCTCATTATAGCCGGCCTGTTCAAACCATCTCCTGGCATATATCATATGCCCCATGGAACCGAATTCCAGCACAACAGCACCTTTAATGGTTCCAAGAGTCCAGAGAGCACCCATCCTTCCGGAGGGCAGTGGCTGCTGTTTATATAGACCCATGACTATCCCCTCCTTTTAGTTGTACATTTTCCGGTTGTTCTAATACTTGCGGCTCTGATCTCTGCGGCTCAACAACTGGCTTCTCAGCTGATTCCTGCTCTATTCTTTGCAGCTCGACAGCTGGCTTCTCTGCTGATTCCTGCTCTACTCTTTGCAGCTCGACAACTGGCTTCTCTGCTGATTCCTGCTCTATTCTTTGCAGTTCAACAGCTGGCTTCTCTGCTGACTCCTGCTCTACTCTTTGCAGCTCGACAGCTGGCTTCTCTGTTGATTCCTGCTCTATTCTTTGCAGCTCGACAGCTGGCTTCTCTGCTGATTCCTGCTCTATTCTTTGCAGCTGCAGCTCAACAGCTGGCTTTGCTACTGACACCTCTGCTGCCTGCTGCCCGGAATTTATCTGCAATTTCACTGGAACTTCAACCATAGCTTTAGCCAATTCCATGAGCCGGTCAAGCAACGCTATACTTCGCTCATAACCGGTCAGTGAAAAAATTCTTTGAACGGTTGGATTTAGCAATAATCTTGCCTCTGGTATATGCAAACAGTGTCCAATGGAAAGCAGATTATAATCCACTGCCCAACGACCGATATTATTGTTTTCTGTTATCGTTACAAGATAAGGATCATATCCATGCTTTAGGATATCTTCTTTCCAGGGAATATCTTTTTCATACAAATTCTCTACCGAAAGAAGTTTTGGCTCCATCCCTAACTCAGACAGATAGGCTGCAACAGGCAAAGCCAGGAGCTCCTGGCTGGTCATGATAAAAGAAATGCCCTTTAATACCTCTTTCGCCTGTTTTTCCTTCTCTTTTAACGCCAGGAAAGAAGAATGGAGAAATTCCTGCCCGTTATTTTCTATGTCCAGTTGTTTGAATAAATTCTGATAATCTGCTCTGATGGCTTCTGCTCCAAAGCTTTTGCAGGAGATAATTTCAGGCATATTAAGCTTCTCCGACAACAGACTTTGATTGGCATCCAGAAGTACATTCAGTGTACCCTTACAGATTTGTTCCGCGGCTTTAACGATCGTTTTCAGATTCACTTCTAACAGATTACATCCGACTTCCTGAAGACAACTCTTAAGAGCCAAACCTTCTTTACCCAATAAAGCACCAAGAAGGTTTACGTTTCTTTCACTGTTATTTCTCTCCTCTTCTTTCGGGGCTGCCTTCTTATAAAGCAGCCCTAAACCACTATATGTATCTAAAAACCCCGGATAATAGCCGTTATATTTAAAATGGGCTCCATCAACAAAGAAAAGCTTTGCGGTAATCTTACCCTCCAGCTCCTTTATGACAGCTTCCATATCTTCTCCAATTAAGGCAGGTACACAGGTCAGAATTAACATTATTATCTCTGCACCTTCTCTGTCCATTTCCTTAAGAGCTTCCAGCAATCCCTTTCTGCAGCCAAAAACCACCTCTCCCGCATCCAGTTCATATACATAATGGAGCTCGCCATTTCTTCCTCTCTGATCGGTCATGACATAACGGCTGTAATACCCGCATTCTGCACTTCCAACTACAAGGGTGGAAACCCCGTTTATATTTCTTGTCAGGGATAAAGCTGTATGCATCGGGCAGTGCCTGCCGGGATCCTCAGGAATACCGGAAAAGGGTATAACCGTTCTTGCATTTATTTTGGAAAGAGGTAACCAGCCATGCTTGTTTCTTTCTTTCATTTCTTTTCTCCTACTGCTTCTTGTGCTATGTTTGGTTATATAGTTTATAAAAATTAAATTAAGTCATTAAAACCTTTATAACGAAAGCGAATTACAACTCAGATGTTAAGGGAATATAATTCTTGATAATTTATTATATTCCTCTGCCAGGGCACTGTCCGGAAAAGCTGCCACTACTGTTTTTCCAAGGTCCTCAGCTTTTTGTATCATTGGATTTCGGTCAATCTTAAACAGGATATCTGTCTCGATTTCTCTGGCGGCATCTCTTACCAGCTCATCCTCTCTCTCAATATTCTTAGCATTAAAGATTAAGCCTTTAAGGGAGGCATATCCTCTCTTGCCAAAGCTTTTCACTGCGTAGGCAATGTTTGAGGCAGCATAGAGAGCCATCATTTCACCTGAGGTCACGATACAGACTTCTTCCGCATAACCGCCTCTTATTGGCATAGCAAATCCACCACATACAACATCACCTAATACGTCATACAATACAATATCCGGTTGATACCGTTCATAAGCTTCTAACTCGCTGAGTTTCTCAAAGGCTGTTATAATACCTCTGCCAGCACAGCCTACACCAGGCACCGGCCCTCCCGCTTCAACACACAGTACTCCCAGATCTCCCTCTACAACGATATCCTCAAGGGTAATGTCTGTATTATCTCTTAAAACATCCAGAACCGTCTGAATCTTGGTTCCTCCCGTAAGGTTTCTGGTAGAGTCTGCTTTGGGATCGCAGCCTATCTGCATTACCTTAAGACCTCTGGCTGCCATGGCAGCTGAGAGATTCGAAACGGTAGTAGATTTACCAATTCCGCCTTTGCCGTATATTGCTATCTTTTTCATAAAACCTCTTTTCTTCTTTCCACGTATGGTAATTTCTTCACTGATAGAAAATAATCTGTTGGTAAAAAAATCATAAAACTTCATCAAAGCGTGTTGAAAACTTCTTTAGGGTAAAACTTATGTTTCTGCAGGTTATAACTTATGAATTTTACTAAAGCATGTTTGTAAATGTTTCTGTAGGTTATAACTTGTGAATTTTACCAGAGTATGTTTGAAAATACTTCTGCGGCTGATTGCTCCAATTTCTACAGGTCAATTTGCAAGAGACAGCAAGCACGATTTTGAGGTGCTGGGTGCTGCACCTCAAAAATCGCAACGCAGTATGCTTTAAAATGGAGGGCCAGGACAGTCAGGTAATTATTGAATCGCGCTCCATTAATCTATGCACCTTTTTTTACTGCTTTCTTAAGCCTGTTTAACAGCTTATAGGAAATGCAGATAGGCCGTCCGGAATCCGGATCGTTTATAATATTTGCATCTATTTCAAATACCTCTTTCAGTATTTCCTTATTCATTACTTCAAAGGGTGTACCTGCTTTCATTACTCTTCCCTCTCTGAAAGCAATCATATGATCTGCAAATTTGGAGGCAAGGTTTAAGTCATGCAATACCATCAGAATGGTGCAGCCATGCTTCTTATTCAATTCCTCCAATAATTCCAGTACCTCTAACTGGTATGCCATATCCAGGTAAGTAGTAGGCTCATCCAGGAGAATGATTTCCGTCTCCTGTGCAAGCGCCATAGCAATCCAGACTCTCTGCCTCTGGCCGCCGGACAAATCAGAAGTTGCTCTGTCTTCCAGCCCATTTAAGCCGGTAGCATCAATTGCCCAGGCTACTATTTCTTTATCCTCTTTGGTCAGTCTTCCAAGACCTTTCTGATAAGGGAATCTGCCGTATGCCACCAGTTCCTCCACGGTCAGCCCATCGGGGGCCTGTGGTGTCTGTGGAAGGATTGCCATTTTCTTCGCCAGCTCCTTGGTGGGAAGTTTATGTATTTCTTCCCCATCCAGGTAAATACATCCCTTTTTTATCCCCAAAATTCTTCCAAGGGTCTTTAAAAAGGTGGATTTTCCGCAGCCATTGGGTCCGATAATGGTAGTAACCTGTCCCATGGGAATGGAAATACTTAAATCTTCTATAATAACTTTCTCTCCATATGCTGCTACAATATTCTCCGTCTGAATGCCGCTTTTCATATCAACCTCTCAATCTGCCGTTTAAACGGCATAAAATCCTTACACTTTAACGGTTTTCTTTCTCTCTTTTACCAGCAGAAATACGAAATAAGGTGCTCCCAGAAGGGATACCACGATACCCGTAGGTATTTCCGAAGGTTCAATGATAGTTCTCGCTATGGTATCGGATATCAATACCAGCAAGCCTCCCACCAGGGCACACACAGGAATCAGAATTCTGTGAGCTGAACCAACAAGCTTTCTGGATAAGTGGGGAGCCATCAAACCCACAAAACTTATACTTCCGCTGACGGCTACACATGCAGCTGCAAGGGCTACTGCAGTAAAAAGTAATCTGTATTTCTCTTTTGCCACTCTTACTCCCAGTCCAAAGGAAATCTCGTCCCCCATGGTGAGAATGTCAAGATGTCTTGCCCGGAGCATTAAATATATAATTCCTAAAACAATCCAGGGCAGAAGGGCAGTAACAAACTTCCAGTTGGAATTCCAGATACTCCCTGCCTGCCATTTGGCCAGGAATTCATGCTGGGAATCGTCCAGTCGAATAATTATCATAGTCATTACCGAGTTAATACCTGCCTGTATTGCCACACCATTGAGTACTAACCGCATGGAGGATACACCGCTTGTCTTTCTGGTGGACAGTGAATAGATAAGACCTCCCGTAACCAGCGCACCTGCCAGTGACAGGAAGGGCAGTCCGAATACCGAACCAAAGGATACCGCTCCATTAAGTACTACGTAGATAACCACCATAACTCCCGCACCAGCATTAATACCAAGAATACCAGGGTCAGCCAGCGGATTTCTTGTGATTCCCTGTATGATACAACCGGACAGGGCAAATCCTGCCCCTATTAATACTGCTACCATAATTCTTGGCAGCCGAAACTGAAGCACCACCAGGTTTTCCTTTGCAGAACCTCCACCTGTAAGAATTCTTAAGATATCCGGTAAGCTTAAATCCGTATAACCGGCATTGATACTGATAAAGAACATAAGGGGAATTGATAAGAGCAGGAGCAGCAATATGTATTTCCTGTTATTCTTCTTCATTAGAGCTCTCCCTTCTGTCTTCTGGCAAAGTATAGGAATACCGGAACTCCGATTAAGGAAATTAAGGCACCAATAGGTATTTCACTGGGTGCACTTAAGGTTTTGGCTCCAATGTCTGCTATAACCAGGAGGAAACCTCCCATTACCGCGCTAAGAGGAATAATCAGTCTGTAATCCGGTCCTACTAAAAATCTGGCAAAGTGAGGTATCAGCATACCGACAAAGGTTATACTGCCGGCAAGTGCAACAGAGGTTCCGGCCAGCAAAACTACTACAATAGTACCTACCGTTTTTACGAAATTCAGTTTAACACCTAAGCCTAACGCAACTTCTTCTCCCATATTCAGAATGGATATCTTTCTTGAGAGAACAATTGCAATGATCAATCCACAGATTATTACGGGAACACTTACCTTTAACTGATTCCAGCTGTTACCGGATACACTTCCCATGGTCCAGAAATTAAGATTCTGACTCATTTTATTACCGATTGCTATGGCCTGGCTCATGGCTACCAAAAAGGTACTGACAGCTGCTCCGGCCAAAACCAGCTTCATGGGTTTATTTCCTCCCGGCACCAGATTACTGATGGCATAAACCGCCAGGGCTCCAATTGCCGCTCCGATAAAGGAACTGATTATTATCTGACTATAAGAATCATTTGTTACATATGCAAGGCAGACGGCAATAGCAAGTGCAGCACCGGAATTAAGCCCCATTAATCCTGCGTCTGCCAGTGGATTTCTTGTCATTCCCTGCATTACCGCACCTGCTACCGCCAACGCTGAGCCAACCAACGCTGCGCTTATTACCCGGGGAAGTCTTAAATCCACTACCATAAGGTGCTGTAAATTATCCGCATCAAAATGCAGCAGGGCATCCACTACTGTAGACAGCGGGATAGCTGCCGCTCCCAGTGTTATTGATATCAGCATGGATAAAATAAGAAAAAAGCAGCCGGCTATAATTAAAAGCACAGCCCTTACTCCTCTCTTCCCTTTCATTTCATTTTCAACCTTCTGTTTCATTTATGCCTCCGCATATAAAAGGGGCTGTCGAATAAACCTTATTGTTTTATTCGACACCCCTGCCTTTATACAGCTTTTTCTGATTTTTATTTATTCACTGCCCAGTAATGTCTCAATAATGGTATCTACTGTATAAACAGTTGAAATTGCACTGGCAGCATGGCCGGAACCGTCAAGACGGTAAATATGTCCTTCTTTGGAAGCAGTTAAGGATTTCCATACGGAATTGTTATTGTTCAACTCCTCAAAATAAGCTTCATCACCATCAAAAACATTGACAAACAGGTAATCAGGATTCATCTGGGCAAGTGCCTCCATGGATACCTGCTCGTATTGAGTATTGGTTGTAAATCCTTCCGGCACATTTAATCCAAGGCCTGTCTCACTGTCATATAAATCAGGGCGGTACGCCATGTAGTATTCATCTTCGCTCATTAAGGAAAGCAGCATAACAGTCTTACCGTTATATTTTTCCTGAAGTTTAACTCTTGCATCCGCAAGTTTCTGATCGACTTCAGCAATCACTTCTTCTGCTTTCTGTGCTTTACCAATTACTTTACCGATTTCTCTTAAGCTGAATCTCCAGTCCATTTTAACCTGAGGGCCAAATACTACAACAGGTGCGATCTTCTCCAGATTCTCAATTGCCTCTTTGTTGTAGCTCTGCTGTAAGATAATATCCGGCTCTAATTCCGCTAACAGCTCCAGATTGATATCCGTGTCTCCAAGATTCACTACGGAACTTAAATCGTATCCCTTGAAAGCATCCCAGGTCTTTGCATAGTTCTCAGCATTTGTAGTACCAATAGGCATTGCGTCCAGAAGAATTAAGGACTCCCAGTGTGGCAGATAGCTGATTGCTATTTTCGTTGGCTGCTTCTCTATTGTTATTTCTCTGCCCTCACCATCTGTATATGTATAGGGATAGGTGGTTTCCTCCACCTGAAGCGGTGTAACAGTTGACTCAGAAGTATCCGCTGTCTCTTCCGGTGCTTCCGTTGCTGCCGGTTCTTCTGTTGCCGGTACTTCCGTTGCTTCTGCTTCTGTACTGTTGTTTGCAGCTGTCTGTGCATTGTCATTGGCTTTACCGCATCCTGCTAATACCATAGCTGAAAGGGCTGTTACAGCCACTATCCTAAATAATTTTCTCATTATGTCCTCCATGTATCTATGAATATGATTGTCATTATCATCAGAAATATATCATACCCTGTACCAAAAGGAAATAGACATAATTTTAATTCACCATGGATTTTTTCCGAAGGTCTCACGGAAACTGCTTGGTGAATAATCTGTATACTTCTTAAATAAGCGACTGAAATACAGCGAATCTTCTATTCCGACCATGGTACTGATCTCCGATATGGAGATGGTATCATGTATCAGCAGCTCTTTGGCCCGGTTAATCTTAAAACCGGTTATGTATTTTTTTGGGCACTCTCCCATGAGTTTTCGAAACAGATAGGAAAAGCGTTTGACCTCCATACCTGCCATTTCTGACAGTTCCAGGACAGTTATATTCCTGTCATACTGATTATTTATATAATCAACCAGTTCTTTTACGGTATCTTCGTCTGTATTTTTCTTTTTATCCATTCCATGGGACAGTAACTGCTCCATAATGGAATAAAGCAGGACTTTGCTTCGAAATTCATTTAGAGCTCCCGGGCTTCTCCTTACCTGATGCAGTTGTTTTACCAGGGTCATCAGATCATTATAGCAGGCGGGACTTAAGTACAGCCTGCCATGCAGATTTTCAAGGTACTCTTTCACTTCTTTGGGTCCGCTTACATAATAATGCAACAAAGCGAATTCCCATATCCCGTCTCCTACTACCTTTTTATCAAGCTCCATACTGGGTCCGGCATGAAGGACTACTCCCGGTTCCAGTTCATGTGCAACCCCTTTAAGGGTAAATACAGCTTTTCCTTTGATGGGAATAACAAGACCACAAACCTCTGGTTTTGTATAATTATCATATATTTTTGTAAAGGGCTGAACTGATATGATAAAAAAGTCGTCTACCTTGAAAATACCTTCTGAATAACTTTTTATAAGTTTATCTTTATCCATATTCACATTAATCCCCTGAATAGCTATTTATGCATTTGAGTTTCATTATCATTATATGGACATATTTCTAAATTGTCAAGGAGTTCGAAAGAGGGGGTTACGGCAAAACAAGGTAAGAATTCCCCAAAACCAAGGTAAGCCCTCTGACCTTTCTGTTATGTACTGTTGAATGATATATGGATTTTCAGAAGCATACTATAATTGCACGTTTCTGTATAAAATCGATACTTGTGTCTTTCAACCTGTTCACAAAGGAATGTCTGAGGGCTGCTTTCTATAACACTTTTAAGCTACAGCAGTTTCTGTTAATTTATTTTTCAAAGGTCTTTTCCCAAGCCGCCTTGCGTTCATCAATAATTGCCTGACCGCCGGAATTTAAGTAATCTGCATATCCGCTGTCAAAGACAGAATCAAATTTACCGCTTTCAGCTACGATTGATTGGGTCAGCAACGTATTACGTTTCTCACTGAGCGCTGTTCCCATTCCTTCTTCGGACTTAATTTCACCTACATTATATTTATTATCATAAACACCGTCATAGGTGGAAAGTTTGAAGGCTTTCTCAATATAGCTGGGATCCACTCCCACGTAACTTAAAGCAATGGATTTCACTGTCAGTTCCTCATTTCCAAGATCCAGTCCATTTATGGTTATGGTATAGTCAATGTTATTCTGGGAATTCATGATCTTTTCACCGGTAGCTGCCATTGTCTTTATACTTCCGTCTTCCATTTTTTCATGGGTAACGCCTTCTTCACCGGTCTGTAAAAAGATACGGTTTTCAAGGTTACTGATCCAATCCAGATATAACATGGAGGCAACAGGCTCATCATTGGTTGCAGGGAAGAAGATTTTTCGGTCAACAGGTCCCGGCAGGAACTTGGTATAAAGGCCTGCCTCATTCTTAAAGGGCATTACCGCTACATAACCTGCATCTTCTCCTACAAGACGTTTCAGATTATTGTTTATACTGTCTTCTCCGTTACGATAAGGGTAATCCCAGTTATGTATAAAAGCTCCTACATATCCTGCCTTCATCATGTTATCTTCCGTAGGATCACCGGAACCGTATAAAGGAAAATCCTTCCATACCAAGCCATCGTTGTACCATTTGTTTAATACCTGTATACCGCTCTTAATACCAGGATACAACAGCTTTCTGTCATCAAATCCATTAATGAATTTGTCTTTGTCGGATATTCCATTTGGTACAAAGGAGGAAATCAGATGGTCTGCTCTCCAGCCGACATCAAAGCTGATGGAAAAAGGCACCATTTTATCTGCTTCTGCGCCAAGGAGGGTTGAGGCATTATCCTTAAAGGCTTTTAGCATACTCTCAAACTCTTCCAGGGTGGTGGGTTCTGAAAGATTTAACTTCTTTAGCCAGTCTTCTCTTACAAAGGTATTGATACGGGCAGAATTGGCCAGTCTGGCCTCCAATGCCCAGAGTGTTCCGGCCCGGGGATCTTTATCCCAGTTGATATTCGTCTCCTGTAACAAACCCCAAAGATTTGGAAGTATGTCCTTGTTATCATTTACATAGGAATTTAAATCGGTAACACCACCCATGTTGGCATAGGTCTGTATAGTAGAATAATCATAGGTAACACAGATATCCGGCGCATCTCCTGCTGCCAGCAGGTTGTTTATCTGCTCTACCTCGGTCCATCGGGGTACCGGCACAAAGGTTACTTCAACATTATGGTCTCTTAGCATACCCTCTTTGATAAAATCTGTGTAAAAATTGTCTTCCGGTTTGGAGCCACCGTCATTGCCGCGATCAAATACTTCCACCGTAATCTTTCTGGTAGTCGTAAATTTTCCGTCCACTATTTCAGCATTCTTTTCTTCTGCTTCTTTTGTCGGAGTTACTTCTCCTTTTTTATCCGTATTCGTTTCCTGGGATACCGCCGGCGTATTGTTTGAGTTCCCCTTGCCGCCGCATGCCGTAAGTGAAAGGACTATCAGTATACTTACAAGCAAAACAGAAATCAGCTTTTTCATTGAAACCTCCTATAATATATATAATTTGACTTATTACGTCCAACCATAAGGGTACCTTCGCTACTCCTTTACCGCACCTAAGGTTACACCTGATATAAAATATTTCTGCAGCCAGGGATAGACCAGCAATATGGGCACCGTTGCAAAGATTACAGTAGCTGCCTTTAAGGTTTCTGACAGACCTGGCGCACTAAAGCCTTCCTGGGTCGCAACCTCGACCTGCATCATATTGTTTAAAATATTATACAGTAGCAGCTGTATGGGATAAAACTTCCGGTTATTCATATACATTAGCGCATCTGAGAAGCCATTCCAGCGTCCCACCGCATAAAAAAGGGAAAGGGTAGCTATTACAGGTGTGGACAAGGGCAGATAAATTTTTACCAGCACCTGAAGAAAGCCTGCTCCATCAATCTGAGCGGATTCTCTGAGACTGTCGGGTATTCCATAAAAGAAACTCCTCATTATGATCATGTTAAATACACTTAAACATCCGGGAATTATCAATACCATTGGGGTATTTAACAGATTCAGATCCTTTATCAGCAGATAGCTGGGGATTGCTCCGGCATTAAAATACATGGTCAGAATAATCACCGTATTAAAAAATGCCTTTCCTTTCAAATTATCGTAGATCAGAGGATACGCACATAATACTGTCATCAGCATGGATACAACCGTAAATACCACTGCTAATATTGCAGTCCATGCAATAGACCAGATATACTTGGCATCCACTAATACGGTTTTATATGCCTCCAGATTAAATCCTACGGGTATCAAAAGCACCTTATTGCGGATTAAGGCATCCGGGGAGCTTAAGGAACGTGCAAGTACACTTAAGAGCGGAACAAGGCATATTAAAATTACCACTACACATATTGCTGCAATAATCCAGTCACCTAATTTTGTAGTCTTAGATTTTATCATCTTAACCTCTCTCTCCTTTCTCTACCAGATTCCCCGTTCGCCAAATTTCCTGGCAATTGAATTAGCCATCAGAAGGAAAATTACGCAAATGACTGACTGGAACAGACCAACTGCTGTGGTCAGCGAGAATTGCAGACCTCTGATACCATAAGTGTAAACAAAGGTGGATATTACATTTGATACACTTATTACTAATTTATTCGTTAAAGCAAAGGGCCTGTCAAACTCACTGCCAAGAATTCTTCCAAGGCTCATAATAAGTAAGATTACGATGGTAGGTCTTAACCCCGGCAGTGTAATATGCCAGATTTTTTTCAGTCTGCTTGCTCCGTCAACAGCTGCGGCTTCATAAAGCTCCGGGTTTATACCGGTAATGGCTGCCAGATAAATTATGGTATTCCAGCCTACACTTTGCCAGATACCAAGGAAAATATATGTAAATATCCAATGGGTCGGATCGTTTAAAAACGGAATGGCTTCTAATCCCAGCTTGTTCAAGAGGATATTTACAAATCCGTTGGTAGGTGCAAACAGCTGCAGGGCAAGGCCGGATATGATTATCCAGGACAGGAAATGGGGCATGTATACAATCGTCTGGGTAATACGTTTAAAACGCTTAAATACCAGCTCATTTAACAGAAGTGCCAATATAATCGGTGCCGGAAAACCCAGTGCCAGGTCAAGAAGGTTAAGTGTCAGGGTATTGCGCAGGGCATAGAGAAAGTCTCTGTTTGAAAAAGCCTTTATAAAATATTCAAAACCGTGATTAGCAGCCCATTCCATGTCCCAGACATTTTGAACAATGCTGTATTTCTTAAAGGCAATCTGAATATAGATCATAGGAATATACTTAAATACCAAAAAGTATGTCAGGGGAATTGCAAGGAGCAGATACAAGGTCCAGTAACGCTTTATATATGCGGCAGTCTTTCTGGTTCTTAAGGATAATTTATCTGTTGAAGTTTTCATTGCACACCTCTTTCTTTGAAATATACACATGCAGAAGTATCCCTGAGAATGGGATACTTTGTTTTATCTCCTTATGGTATTGGTTGAGGTTATCCGACTGTCCGATGGAAAAACATAGGAATATTACTATGTATCAGACGTTTTCTCGATAGTATCTTTTGATAGTGGTTAGAATGGAAACAGAATGCAGTGATTTTATGTAAATAATTACCATTTAAACTTATTATAACTTATAACCTTTCTTTTTACTTCTTAAATATTGCTATGAGCTTGCCACATATTGCTAAAACTAAATTAAATTATTCTTACCATTACTATTCACAATTAAGGAACTTATATTTATTATGATAATGTATTCATTATAAAACATTATAAAAACGCTGCAGTATTCATTATGAAAATTATTCAATATGAAAACGCTGCAATATTATTCATTATCAAAACACTGCAATATTTGTCATGAAAATTATTCGATATGAAAACGCTGCAATATTTGTTATGAAAATTATTCATTATCAAAACACTGCAATATTTATCATGAAAATTATTCATTATGAAAACGCTGCAATATTTGTTATGAAAATTATTCATCATCAAAACGCTGCAATATTTGTCATGAAAATTATTCATTATAAAAACACAGCAATATTTGTTATGAATAATGCTGCAATATTGCTATAAATAATGCAGCACCTTAAAGAGTATGTTCTGTAACAGATTCACCTGTCTTAATGTTCTGCTGTATATTAGAAAATAATACTTCTGTGCGAACAAAAAACAGCCCCATCGGCTGTTAATATTACCAGGCCTGATGGGGCTGTGGGGTTAAAACTCTTTATTTTCCTTTTGCTGCAAGATAATCCGTTAACTGGGTATTAGCATCTTCTACTACTCCATCGATTCCGTTATCTTTTAATTTCTTGATAAACTCAGGTAATGCCTGTGCCGGATCAACAGTTCCGGTACTTAAGGCAAGCGCATATTCTGCAGCTACATTTGCAAGAGCAGCCATTTCAGTCTGCTTGTTTGTAGGATCATATGCCCAGCCTAAAGCAGGTATACTCTTGGCAGAGCCATAATAAGCTTTGAAATCCTCCCAGAAGTTGATATCCTGACCGTCCAGAGGAGGCAGCTGGGTTACATTACCCATACCATTGGTCCAGGGTGTATATTCAGCACGTTTATCTGTAAATACAACCTTACCGTCTGTTAAGTTATAATGTACACCTTCTACACCGTATTCTAACAGTGTGAAAAGATAAGGATCTGTATTTAACAGGTTTAAGAACATCATGGCACGTTCCGGATTCTTGGAAGAAGTTGAAATTGCCATCATGGCACCCTGGGATGAGGTTGTATCAACATAAGCAGGTGTACAGGGAACCATATCAACTTTAAAGCCACGCTCTGTGGTAGCCTGCACTTCATAACCAAGTGCATAACTTTGTGTTCCGATCAGATATCCACCGGTAAGCTGTTTTGCACTGCGGGTATCGTTTGCCTGGTTTGCATTACCCATAGCAGGATCAATATAACCGGCCAGGAAATATTCACGGGTCTTTTCTACGAATTTCTTATATTCAGGTGTTTCAAATTTGCTTAAGATCTTGTTGCCGTAAATGCCTTCAGCTGAAGGATCCTCAGGGTTCATATAATAGGATAACAGGTTGATGGTTCCAGAGTCACCGGTTACTATAATAGAGTTATTTACCATTCTCTCTAATACTGCACCTTCAACTAACAGAGGATAAAAGTCTGCGCCTTCTCCTTCTTTTACCTTCTTAAGGATATCTCCGAAGCTGTAATAATCTGCATTCTTAATATCATCAACAGTATATCCATATTTCTCAAGAAGAGGCACATTTATGTCCCAGCAATTCTGTGTTGCAATATCTTTATAGCCGGGTACTGCATATACACCATAACCGTCAGAACCATTGATCTTGGCACCATCTGTAAGTACGGTAGGCAGCTGTTTCCAAAGATCCGGCGCATACTTCTCAATCAGGTTGTTATTCGGATCATCCAGACGAACCCATGCGCCCTTTTTTGCAAAGGCATTGTATTCATCAGCACTCCAGGAACAGGTAAAATAAATGTCTACGTCATCACCACCGTTAATGGCAAGAGTTACGTTGTCATTAAAATCACCCCAGGTTCCCCAGATAGGTTCAAGAGTTACATTGAGCTTTTCTTTTAAATATTCGTTGGCTTTTGCAAGAACTTCTGTGTCATCGGTAACATTACTTCCATGGAGATACCATTTTAAGGTAACTGGCTGGGAAATGTCTACAGCAGCTGATTCCGTTTCAGTGCCTGCAGTATCTGTCTCACTGCCGGACTCCGTAGAAGAGCCCTTATTTGTACTTCCCGTGTCATTTCCGGAAGTCTTTTCGGTGTTGCTCTTTCCGCAGGCCGCCAGAGAAAATACCAGCACCAGGACAAGAAGCATTGATAGTACCTTTTTCATAAATATAATCCTCCTTTATATTCTTTATTATAGGAACAAAAAATCATCCCTGTAATCAACTTTATGGCAGAGCTAAGTCTGCCTTTTACCGGAAACAAGCACAATTCCGATAATTTAAAAGGATAAGGAACCTCCATATCTTTATAACTCCCAACTGTAACTTGGCACACAGACAGTTATGAGGTTAATGATTTATCTTTTCATACAACCCCTCATGGGTATGCTATAGCACTCGCTTAAATCTAATATAATATCTACAGTTTGCCGTGTAACGCATACAATGCTTGTGTTGGATCATGTCTTTTATCCCTTAACTGATCCCACTGTAAGTCCTGATATGATGTAACGCTGGAAAAACGGATAGGCACAGGCAATAGGCAGTACGATTAATACAACCAGGGACATACGCAAGGTATCCTGAGGGATGGAGCTCATGATCTTGGCTGCTTCAGCACCTATAATGGAACTATTTTTCACCAGGAAGTCCGCTTGATTCTGCATTCTCATCAAAAGATATTGAAGAGGAATATAATGAGCATCCCTGACATAAAGCATGGGAATAAACCATTCATTCCAGAATGCCAGTGCATTTAACAACGCTATGGTGGCAATGCCGGGTTTTGATATGGGTACAATTATCTTAAACAAGGTATTGTACTCTCCGCTTCCGTCAATAGCCGCAGACTCAATTAATTCTGTAGGAACTGAGGACTGAAAAAAGGTCCTCATAATGATTATGTTAAAAGGGTTTACTAACATGGGTACAATCATTGCCGCATAATTATCACTTAAACCGAGCATTATCTTACACACCATATAGGTAGGTGCAAGTCCTCCGCCAAAAAGCATGGTGAAGAAGCTGAAGAAAGTGAAAAAGGTACGGTATTTAAAATCCTTACGAAACAATGCGTAAGAATATAATACGCACATTAAGACACTAAGCCCGGTACCAAGAATTGTTACAAAGAAACTGTTAAAATAGGATCTCCATAGCTGATCGCCTAAGTCGATTACATACTTATAGGCTTCCAGGGACCAGGTCTGCGGAATAAAGGAGAAACCGATGTTTCTGATACTGTCCTGGGAGCTGAAGGATATGATTACTACAAATAGAAATGGGATAATGCACATAAGGCAGAATAACCCCAGAATGATATTTATTATTACTTCAGCTGTCAGACTAACTGAATTCAATCTTCTTTTCCTGCCGCTAATATTGACTGTATCTCTAGCAGAACTCATAATATTACCCCCAACCTGCCTTAAAATAAACCGGCAGGGCCGTAACTTTCGCTTCAGAAAGTATACAGCATCCTTTCTTTCTTTTATCCAAATCTGTCAATCTCAGCAAAGTTACTTGTTTTAGAACAGACTGCTCTCTTTGTCTACTTTTCTAACAATTGTATTAGTAACCATAATACAGATAAAACCGATGATATTCTGCATAAGGCTGGCGGCGGTACTCATGCCTTCACTGTGAGTGGACATTAAGGTACGGTATACATAAGTATCAATAACCTGTGTGGCCGGAAACAGAGGTCCTGAATTCATAGGAACACTATAGAAAAGTCCAAAATCCGCATTAAAGATCTTGCCTACATTCATAATAAACAGGATGATTATCATTGTTTTCAGATGAGGAACCGTAACATACCAAACCTGCTGCCATTTGCTGGCACCGTCAATTCCTGCTGCTTCATATTGTGAGGTATCAATACCGGTAATGGCTGCCAGGTACAGGATTGTTGAATAACCGATATTCTTCCACAAGCTTGCCAGGGTCAGTATAAAAGGCCAATAGGAGGGGTCATTATACCAGTTAATAACCTCCATTCCGTGTGACTTCTGGAAATTTACGATTAAACCTCTGGTGGGGTCTAAAAATGCCAGGACAAAATAACTTGCTACTACCCAGCTAAGAAAATAAGGAAAGAACATTAAGGTCTGATAGGTCTTTGCCAGAAATTTTTTCGTTATTTCATTTAACATAACGGCAAAGCTTACAGCTATGAGAATTCCAAGTAAAATCCAGAGTGCATTATATCCCAGTGTATTGCGTATCATTACCCAGGAATCCGATGTAGCGAACAGGAATTTAAAATTCTTAAAGCCCACCCATTCACTATGCAGGATATTATTAATCAGCGAAGGGTCCTTGCTATATATTTTGTACTCCTTAAAGGCAATTACAATACCAAACATCGGCAAGTAACGCAGCAGAATGAGCCAAATGGCTCCGGGAGCTACCATACTGAGCAGCACTAAGGTTTTTTTATATTTTGTAAAACCTTTTAATTTCTCTCCTGCTCCGGCTGTTAACTTAAGCATATTTTGTCCTCCTGTAGTCTTTTATTGATATCTGACGCAAACCACTGTTTACAGTAAGTTTACATGATTTATTCGTAATAGTAACGGTATGCATTTGTTATTATTTGTTTATATATGTGAATAGTGATATATTTGATTGATTAGTTAAAATATTTTTGTGCTTATTTAACAGAACGCCAGGAAATAGATGTAACTCATACCAAATTATTTGAAATTCCTGTGAATCGATTGTAAGAAATAAGAAAATATGATAAGATACTATCTTGTAGGTATTATATAGCAATATGCTTTAAGGAATCTGTTTGGATAAACCAGAGAGAGACTGATTAGCTTATGCCGGGCTGGATATTCCATTTAGCGGAAATTTTTCGAAATACCTGAAGTGTGATTATAACTGCTGGGTGGTGTTGGTTTTAATAACCACGATGCAGGATATTGCTAAGTATGGCGTTCAGTACGGTGCACTAATTCTCCCAAATACCAGAAGCGTGGTTTTTTGAATGCTGGGCGGTGCCGGGTTTTAAAACCACCGACAGAAGACCGCTAAGTATGGCGTTCAGTACAGTGCACTAAATATAAGACACGCCCTCTAAGAAAAGAAAATAATATAAGGTGAAATAGATGAAGAAATTTATAGCAGATCGAAAGCTTTTTATAAGGAGACTTTTTCTTATAATATTGGATGCTCTGTTCATTAACCTGGCATCTTTTGTGGCGTTAATGATACGTTTTGACTTTCGTATCAGTCAGGTGCCGACTAATTATTCAGAAGCAGTTCTTAGTTATGTGTTTATTAATACCCTGCTGACTATCGGTATTTTTGCGGTTTTCAGGCTTTATAACAGTTTGTGGAAATATGCAGGTATTGACGAGCTTACCAATATTCTTTTTGCCTGTGTAACAGCTGGAGCTGTACAGTTAACGGCCATGCATTTTTTCTTAAAGATTCATGTTCCAAGAAGCTTTTATCCGTTAAGTACTCTCTTTTTATTACTATTTGTTACTCTCGGACGTTTCTTTTATCGTTATGTCAGAAGACTGTCCAGACGAAATTTTGGCGTAGTTAAGGAACGTATTATGATCATCGGTGCCGGTGAGGCCGGCAGTTATATCATTCGTGAAATTACCAGCAGCGTATATATAAACGGAAGTGTTGTCTGTGCCATTGACGATGATAAGAATAAATTAGGCAGCTATATTCAGGGTGTTAAGGTCGTAGGCGACAGAACCAGGATCCTTGAGTCCGTTGAAAAATATGAGATTACAAATATCATTATTGCAATTCCTTCAGCCAGTCAGAAAACCATCCGCCAGATACTTGAGGTCTGTAAGCAGACGAATTGTAAGCTTAAAATCCTCCCCGGCATGTATCAGCTAATTAACGAAGATATCAGCATTACGAAATTAAGAGATGTTGAAATCGAAGACCTTCTTGGCCGTGACCCGGTTAAAATTGATATGGACGAGGTTATGGGTTATGTTAGCGGAAAGGTCATATTAGTTACAGGGGGCGGCGGTTCCATCGGAAGTGAGCTGTGCAGACAGTTAGCAGGCCATAAACCAAAACACCTGATTATACTTGATATCTACGAAAACAATGCCTATTCTATTGAACAGGAGCTAAAGAATACACATCCTGAGCTGAATCTGACTGTGCTTATTGCCTCTGTTAGAAATACCAAACGAATACATACAATAATGGACAGATTCCGCCCTGATATCATTTACCATGCTGCTGCTCACAAGCATGTACCTTTAATGGAGGCAAGCCCCAACGAAGCGGTTAAGAATAATGTTGGAGGTACCTATAAGATGGCAATGGCGGCTCATCTGTTTGGAGTAAAGAAGTTTATACTTATATCCTCTGATAAAGCTGTTAATCCTACAAATGTCATGGGTGCCTCAAAGCGTATCTGTGAGCTTATAATTCAATCTTTTCAAAAGAAATCCGATACTGAATTCGTTGCTGTAAGATTTGGTAACGTGCTGGGCAGTAACGGCAGTGTTATTCCTCTGTTCAAGGAACAGATATTAAGAGGCGGACCCGTGACGGTTACCCATCCGGATATTATACGTTATTTTATGATAATACCTGAAGCAGTATCTCTGGTGCTGCAAGCAGGTGCTTATGCCAAAGGCGGAGAAATCTTTGTCCTTGATATGGGTGAGCCGGTAAGGATTGCTGATCTTGCAGAGAATCTTATTCGCTTATCGGGCTATGAACCCGGAAGGGATATTGAGATTGAATATACAGGTCTTCGACCCGGTGAGAAATTATATGAAGAGCTCTTAATGGATGAAGAAGGACTTACTACAACTGCTAATAAATTAATTTATATCGGAAAGCAAATTGATATTGATGCGGAGGATTTTCTAAAGAAAGTCCTGGAACTGGACAATGCCGCAAAAGAGGAAGCGGAGGATATCAGAGAGCGGATTATGGAGTTGATACCTACTTACCATCCAGAGAATGCAGGTGCTGAGGGCGGAAGCGGTGATACAATTGCAATGAATTATGTGGCGGCAAGCAGAGAATAATTTTATTCCTGCTTGCCATCAGTGTTTTTATGAAACATAATTACGTGAGAATTCTTAAGAATAATTCTTTTGCATCATTTCAGGCTTGTATGATACAATACTTATGAAAGGAGGTAGTGATAAAATGGAAGCAGAATTAAAGAGTATGTTAACTCAAATAATGCAAGATGTCAGAAGTACAAAAGATGATGTTACTGGTTTGAAGGAAGACGTTTTTGGTTTGAAAGAAGACGTTTCGGCTTTGAAGGAAGACGTTTTTGTTTTGAAGGAAGACGTAGGTTCCTTAAGAAAAGAAATGGATATTGTAAATTATAAGCTCGACATGCACAGTGACAAGATTGAGAGTCTTGAACTTCGAGTACGTATGTCAGAATCTAATGTCCGAAAGGATATCAAAAAGCTGTCTGATGAAAATGAGACTATCATTGAAGTATTAAAACAAAGTCAACTATTACCCCGATAATATAATTTTCAAAAAGCCGGCTGCTTCTCTTAACAAGTGCAACCGGCTTTTCATATACCCTATATACCAAGTATATTTCATAATCTATTTCGTACTATTTAATTAACTATATATACTAAATAACTATATCTGTCTACTAACTTTATCTGTTTTACTAACCTTATCTGTTTTACTAATTATAGCTGCTTTACTTAGACTTGTGTCAATAACGTAGACACAAAAGTTTAACTTCAGATGCCGCTTAGGCAATCTCATGAGCAGCCTGTGAGTCAAATAATTAATGGCACCATGAATCAATCCTTTTTCATTGTACCAAGATTCAATATATAACACCAACTAAACTTATCTGCTTTACTAAACTTTATCTGCTTTCTAACGTTATCTGTTTTCCAATGTTATCTGCTTTACTAACTATGTCTGCTATAATACTACATCTGTGCATTGAACAAACTTTTAATCTTATAGATAACATCATCTGAATCAGCATTAATACTGGAGGCTTCATTTATATCAGAGATTGTTTTAAGCGCTTCAATGTCTGCGTTGTAACCTATGGTATAGATCGGAATACCGGATTCTTTAATTACCGGAGATACATAATCAATAGAGTTACCTTCATTGGTTGCTCCATCACTTAGAAGAAACAACATGAGCTTGGCATTGGGATTACTTTTCTTTGCCTCCAGCAGCATATTGACACCAACGGTTATACCATCATAGGAAGCAGTTCCTCCTGCTGCTTGTAAGTCCTCTACCGCTCCCTGAAAATATGCTCTCTGATTCAAATCAAACTTTGCTATAGGAACTTCTACCACTACATCAGAACTATAGCTTACAAGACCTATACTGTTATTATCCTTAATATACTCCGCTCCGTTAATCAGACTCTTCTTAAGCTGTAAGAGAGGATCCCCGTCCATACTGCCGCTGGTGTCAGCTACGAATACGGCTATAATATCCTTTCCCCCGTCTTTGTTCTCTTTCCAAAGTTTTTGTGCTTCCAGAATACCTCTTCCGGTAGTATCATAAGACTCACCGGCATAATCATTGTTTCCATTAAAGCCATATTCCGCCGCTAACTTCTGGGCTTTACTTCCTGTAGCATATTTTACAAATTCCTTTATGGCAGCTGTTTTATCAGAAGAAAGCTTACCTACTGCATAAAGGGGATTATCATGTCTTATACCAAAGGGGATGAATTCATATTTGGAAAGCTCTTTGTCATTGATGTAGGTCTGATATTCCATGATCATACCCTCCAGCTTACCGGAGGAGGCACTGTCTCGCATCTGCATGGTGGTATAAGCTACATATGGAATATTATTCTGAAACTTAGTGAATCCTTCTTTGGCTGTATTGCTTAACATATCATTGGAATCAAAATTATGCAGGGTACTTAATAAGAAATTAAGGCCTGTTGCACTTGCCAGGGGATTGGTATAACCCATGATCAGGTTGTTATCCACTACCGCTTTAACAACAGTACTAAAGTCTGCTTTACCGTAGTTTTGCTCCAGTTTGGCTTTGGCGTCTTTGCTGATCAGGATACCGGCAACATTGCCAAGCAGCCTGTCTGCCGCAACCTCTACTTTTCCGCCCTGAGAAGCTACAAGCTCTCCCCATAGCTTGGAAGAAGGTGTATAAGCCTCCGGAAGATACTTACCGGAGATAATATAATCTGCTCCCTGGCCGGAGGATACATTTCTGACAGATACCGAAACTGTCTTCCCATCTATCTCTATGTTTTCCTTATTAAAATCCTCTGCCGTTTCGATCAGCCAGCCATCTTTGTCAGCTCCTGCCTTTTCCGGACTGGAAAAAATTTCAATATCGATATCTCCTGTTCCGGTTACGGTTAACGGATATTTATCTATTTCCGGTAATTCGTCATACAGACTAGGCGGTGTAAGTTCCACCGAAGCTTTTCTTGGTGTGGAGGTAGTGACATTGATACTTTGAGTCAGATAATCAAGCTTAGCATTTAAGTCCTTCTCTGAATATGTTTTAAACGCACTGTCACTCTTCTCTTCTTTCTTGCCATTTCCACTTAAGGCACCTACGATTATCAGAACTATAACAAAAACAAGGGCAATACCTAAAATAAATTTGAATACTTTTTGATTATTTTCCATCTTTTGCTCCCATCTGCGTACTTTGTACGCCTATAAAATCAGTGGGAGTGAAAGGACTTCACTTTCACTCTGACTCCTAGCTGTATATCATTATGCACCTGCAGTTTTATTACTGGTACTTTTTCTTTAAGTCCTCAAGCTGGCTATCTTCATTTCGTCGTAAATTCTGCATAGCCGTAATGATATCTGTAAGTTTACTGATATCAACTTCACTTTCAGCCCCACTCATACCGGAGACTTCCGTAATTAATTTTTCAAACTCCATCAGAACCTGATCATTTTTATTAATATATTCTTCTATATATTCTAAGTTCTGTTCTACCAGGAAAACCTGTAATTTATCATCGAATATTTTAATCCGGTCAATGATTTTATCCGAGTTAAAGTCCAGTGAATTTTCCACCAGTGCTGCCATATCAGCGATGGCTCCGCTCTGTTCCCCCTGCAACTCTTCTAAAAGTGATGAGAAAACATCCTTTCGTCTGTAAAAGCTTTCAATCTGCTCGATATTTCTATTAATGCTGCGATAAAGCCGTTTCATATAGTTGCTGGAAAACCTCTGCTTGCGAATGTATGCCGTGAACCAATATTTCTTCCTGCCAAGCTTTGTTACTTCCTTATCCTGTGTAATCACGTCAATGGGCACATCAAAGACCTGACGGTATATCAGTATTATAGCAGCTGCCAATACTACAAACACAGCTGTTATAAAAAGAGCTTTGACTACATCTGAGCTGTTTGAAAAGTTCTGTATGATAATAAAAGCTATTGGTATTGTTAATAATCCTGCAAGTATTACCAATCCATATAGGGTAAGGTTCTTTTTATTCTTCATGTTAATCTCCATTCGCGTCATTGTGCGCTAAAATATGAAGTGGAAATTGATTTTTATTTCCACACCAACTCCCATTACATGCCGCATCTGCTTGCAGATGTGGTACTACTACAAATCAGGGTGTTACAACTGGCATGGAATCTCTTGGCTTTAAATAATCTTAATATTCTTTTCGGCAAAAGTCAATTATTGTAGATTAATATTTTGTTAAAATATACTATTATTATGATGTGAGATTGTGAAACATCATCATTGACAAAAGCCACATTATTATGTAGTATAAAATTATATTTTGTAAATATTTAACACTTCTTGACTGCTTGTCACTCCTAATTCTTAAAATCGGCATATGCTCCGAAGGATTACTAATTTGCCCGGAGTTTTCAACAACCCGCTTAATATCCCGACTAGATTATTTTGCTATTATATTAATTAATCTCATTATTGCTTACATAATATCAATTAGTGTACAGACAGCTCAGCTTAACTATTTACCTTAAGCTTCCTTATGCTATCAATAGTGAGCATTTATTTATTACTGTGCATAATGGCACGCCATTTTATATATAATCAATACTATTTTTGATACAAAGAAAGGAGGAAATGAAGGTATTTCAGACTTAAAGGTTGTAGCCATTATACAAAAAATGTGGAGGGTATAGTACTAAAGAAAGACTTTTTTAGTACAACTAATTAAGGAACGGCCAATTCTAATTGGCAGTTCAGAAAAGAGGGTAAAAAATGAAAGGAAAATTTAAGATTGCTATCGGCGTATTAACAGCAGCGGCTATGGTTATTACCACTGCTGCCTCACTTATGCTTCCGGCAGTGGTTTCTGCTGAAGTAACAAGTGAATCCTACAACTGGCAGAATGTACAGATTGGCGGAGGCGGATATGTAGACAACATTATTTACAATCCAGGGGAAAAAGATCTTATTTATGCAAGAACCGATATGGGCGGTGCATACCGCTGGAATCCTTCTACTCAGAGATGGATTCCTCTAACAGATACCATCGGCTTTGATGACTGGAACAACTTAGGCTGTGACAGCCTTGCCGTTGATCCCGTGGACACTAACCGTGTATACATAGCGGCAGGTACTTATACTAACAACTGGACAGTTTCTAATGGCTGTATCCTGCGTTCTACGGATAAGGGAAATACCTGGCAGTTAACACAATTGCCCTTTAAAGTTGGTGCAAACATGATGGGCCGTTCCATGGGTGAACGTCTTGTAGTTGATCCTAAAAGCAACAATGTTCTATACATGGGTACCCGCAATGGTAACGGGTTATGGAAAAGTACCGATTACGGTGTAACCTGGAGCAAGGTGACTACCTTTACAGAGGTTGGAAATTTTGCCCCTACAGATCTTGATCCCACAGTCTATGATAATACTCTTACCGGTGTGGTATGGGTAACCTTTGATCCCAGTTCTAGTACAGCCGGCTCACCCTGCAAAACAATTTATGTAGGAGTAGCCAACAAGGCCAAGAACGGCGAAGCAGCTAAAGATACAGTGTTTTATACTACCAACGGCGGTTTAACCTGGAGTGCGGTTGCCGGTCAGCCAAAAGACGGTTATTTTCCTCAACACGGAGTACTGTCCTCTGATGGTGTTCTGTATATACCGTACAGCAACGGTGTCGGTCCTTATGACGGTTCAAAGGGCGATGTATGGAAATACAATACCAAAACAAGCATTTGGAGCAAGATAAGCCCTGTTCCTTCTACCAGTGATGACAATTATTTTGGTTACGGCGGTCTCTCAGTGGATGCACAGAAACCAAATACACTTATTGTGACAGCCTTTAACAGCTGGTGGCCGGACTCCAACATTTACCGTTCCACTGACGGAGGCAGTACTTGGACAAGATTCTGGGATTGGAACGGCTATCCTGACCGTACTCTTCGTTATACACAGGATATCTCCCTTTCCCCCTGGCTAACCTTTGGTAAACAAGCAGAGCCACCAATCCCTTCTCCTTTAATTGGCTGGATGATGGGCAATATATCCATCGATCCCTTTAACTCTGACAAAATGATGTATGGCACCGGAGCAACGGTTTATGGAACAGATAACTTAACCGCTCTGGATACCGGCGGAAAGGTTAATCTTACGGTAAAAGCTTTGGGAATAGAACAGACAGCCGTTCTTTCCCTCATAAGTCCTACAACCGGTACTGCACACTTAGTCAGCGGACTGGGTGATGTTACAGGATTCGTACATAACGATCTTACAAAAGTACCTAATATGATGATGATTACACCTAAATTCTCATCTACTACCAGTATGGATTATGCTGAACTTAATCCTACTAAATATGTAAGGGTAGGAAATACCGAAGCCGGTAACCATCCCCGTATAGGTATATCTTATGATTCCGGTAATAACTGGTTCGCCGGTACAAACAGTTGGTCTACAAACGATACAGACAGCACCGGAGGCGGTAAAGTGGCTATGTCTGCAGACGGAAATACTATTGTATGGGCACCCTCCGGAAAAGCACCTTCCTACTCTACAACTACAGGAAGCTCCTGGACAGCCTGCTCCGGTCTGCCGGTGGATGCGTTTGTTGCTTCTGACCGTGTTAATCCGAATAAATTTTACGGCTTTTCCGGAGGAACTTTCTATGTAAGTACAAATAAAGGCGCTACCTTTACAGCTGCTGCCACAGGACTTCCTGATCCTTCCTCCAGTCCTTCTCCTGAAACAACTCCTGTTAACTTTAAGGCTATGCCCGGTATTGAAGGTGATATCTGGCTGGCAGGCGGTAGTGAAGGTTATGATTATGGCTTATTCCATTCAACTGATTCAGGTGCTACTTTTACAAGAATAAATAATGTGCAGGAGGCTGATGTAGTTGGTTTTGGTAAAGCAGCTCCCGGTGCAAATTATATGGCACTTTATATTTCAGCACAGATTGACGGAGTAAGGGGAATCTTCCGTTCAATAGATACCGGTGCCAGCTGGGTAAGGATAAATGATAATAATCACCAATATGGCAGAGTAAATATGTGTATTACTGGTGATCCGAGGATTTTTGGACGTGTTTATGTAGGAACGAACGGAAGAGGTATCGTATATGGTGATTCGACTGTAACACCTACCGTTACACCGACACCGACTACTACGCCTACTCCCACAACGACTCCTACTCCTACGGTTACTGTTACGCCAACCCCTACAACTACTCCTACACCAACGAATTCTGCTACTATTTCACCTGTAACGGCAGCTTTTGATAAGAATACCACCAAGCAGGCGGATGTAACGGTAACGATTACTCCTAATGGGAATACTTTGAGTGCTATTAAGAATGGTACAACTGTGCTTACGGCAGGAACTGATTATACGGTATCCGGTAATACGGTTGTGATTAAGAAGGCTTATCTGGCAGGCAGGACTGTTGAAACTACCAGTTTGACTTTTGATTTTAGTGCCGGTACTGATCCGGTTCTTAGTATTGTGATTTCGGATACTACAAATAGTGGCAGCAGCGGATTGACAGTTCAGATGTATAATAATGGACTTGCTGCCAGCTCTAACAGTGTATCACCGCAGTTTAAGGTGATTAATAATGGCAGCAGTGCTATTAATCTGGCAGGATTGAAACTGAGATACTATTTTACGGATGACGGGGCTACTTCACAGAGCTTCTGGTGTGACTGGTCTTCTGTTGGTTCTGCTAATGTAATGGGGGCTTTTGTGGATATGGCTACCGTTAAGACTACGGCGGATTGTTATCTTGAGATCAGCTTCTCCAGTGGAGCCGGAAGTCTGGCAGCTGGGTCCAGTGCGTTTATTCAGAGTAGATTTTCTAAGAGTGATTGGAGTAATTATACACAGAGTAATGACTATTCCTTTAATTCAAGTGGTACGAGTTATGGGGATTGGAGTAAGGTAACGGCTTACTTGGATGGTAGTTTGGTTTGGGGGGTGGAGCCGTAGGGTATACCTTTACACTTCGATAGCCTAAATGGGATGAGTGTGTCGCAGAATCACTAAAATAGAGTGATGAAGCGATACTCTCCTTCTATTTGGGAAGCGATCAATAAAAGAGTGGCCTTAATTAATTATGCCATGAATTGCGGACTCTTCGGAGTCCGTTTTTCTGTTTTTAAGCATAAATAGGGAGCTGCTGCTCCAATAGATTATTCATCTATTTTTGCAACAGCCCCTTAGCCTCTCAGTAATACCTCAATACTATAATCTGCTGATTCTCAAAATAAATCAATAAATCTTAGAGTTTAAAGTTTAAATAATTTTTTAATCTTATTCCTTATTCTGCCTTCATTTAATCTATTATTTAATTGAATAATTTGCTTATTCATTTCATCTATTATTTTTTTTTGAATAAATTGTTGATTAATAAGATTATTGACAACTTCTTCATGCCTATTTATTGAAATTTCATGCTTATTCACTACTTTTTCATGTTTAATTAATGCTTCTTCATGTCGGTTTACTACTTCTTCATGCTTTATTAATGCTTCTTCATGACGATTGACTGCTTTTTCATGCTTTATTAATGCTTCTTCATGTCGTACCAATGAATTTTGTAAGTAATTATTATGTAAATTATACTTTTTTGTATGTTCAGTAATATTACTCAACATATTGTCATCTGCCGTATAACTAACTTTTTTTCTTTCGATAAGTGCTGTCTTTAACCAATTATACGACTTATTAATTTCGTTATGTAATATTTCATCAACTTTATTATAATCTATATTGGTAGTTAGTAACCGTTCTACATTATGCATATTATTAACTAATCTTTCTTTAAGTCCTAACATAGTTAATAAGTCTACAAATCGAGCACATCCCCTTTTTTCATTTTCAATAACTATAAATTGTTTTTTAAATATAATTGCAAAACACATACCATGAAAAGAATCTGTTATAACATATTTAGATGTGATAATATTCTTAAGCCAGTCTTCTATATATGCATTTTTAAAAATATTAATATTCCACTCATTTGTAATATTTTCTTTTAACGCATCAGAAATTATATTGAGTTCTATTTTTAATTTTATACTTATATAATTCAATATCTCTTGCTTTAGATCTGAATTATCTAGTATATACACTCCAATAAATTCAACAGGAGTTTTCATTTTTGATTTTTTCGCTAATTCTAAAAAGTTATTTTGCTCACATAAAAATACTGGATCTAATACCCTTTCTGCAAAAAGATTAAATTTATCTTTACATAAATCTACTCCACTATGTTCTCTTACTGAAATATAATCGAATTTATTCAGATGATAAGTAGCTTCACTTTTATCATATTCGTTACCAGTCCACTCATCTTTACCAAAAGAAGTTGCATATGATATTTTTTTTATATTGCTTTTCAAAAAATCTAAATAACATACTTTTCCAAAACATTCATATAACTCTCTATGCCATAATTGGTCAGATCCTATAACAACGGTTTCAAATCGATTATTAATATCCCACATCTCATATTTTGTATTATATAAAGGGCATAAAGAGTATTTTGGATATGGATTAGTTTTAAATAAAATAGCAGATTCATTTGGTTTCCATTCTGCATCTCGAGGTCTTTCTATCATTTGAACCATAAAACCCATATTTGTTATAACTTGGTAAAGCGCATAGTAAGTTAACTCAGAACCATAGTTCTTTTCACTCCATATTCCAAGAATCGCAACATCAAACTTGTTTTCATGGTAATATTTTTCTGACTTTTTAAAACTATATTTTTTTATAATATGGTAGATTCTAACTTTTTTATTATGCGCATTTACTAAAACTGGCCTATTAAAATTCTTTAATTCTAGAGGCTCTTGTTCACAAATTATATATTTATTATAGTAAGAACCACATTCTGAACAATATTTATTTTTACTCTGCAGTTTATATTTCATGTAAATACCCTATTCTATAATTAAAATTTTGTACATTAATTAATTATTGTAAATACTAATAATGTCTTTTTGATATTGTTTATTTGTAAATAGGTTTAATTTCATTAATACTTTATTATCAGGTCTAGGATGAATAAAATTATCTCTAGATATGTTATTAATTATTTCAACAAAACTTTTATCATCATATGGATTGAAGCAATAACCAAATTTGAAATAGTCAACTAATTCTTTCATCCCTCCTATATTTGATACAATAGGGACTATACCTAAACTTATTGCTTCAACAATTGATACCGGACTGTTTTCATACCAAACAGACGGTAATATTAAATACTTTGCATCAATTATTTCTTCATACAATTTTTCAGTACTTAAAAATTCATTCTTAAAAATAATCATCTTTCTATTTATAGCATTATCCACTATTTTTCTTAATTCCCCAGATTGATCTCCATTTCCAATAATGAGTAATTGCATTGTTCCACTACAAGAACTATCAAATAATTCAGCTATTCTTAAAATATTTTTTTCTTTGCTGATACGTCCAAAGTATACAATTTTATTTTCTTTTTTATTATGAGGTAACTGAAAATTATTTTTTATACAAGGATTGTATACGACTTTAACTTTATATTTATTATTAACTTTTAGCAACATATTCTTCATAAAATAGCTTGGAGCTACATGAATATCTATTAAATTACTCATAAAATACATTATTCTATTTTTTTGTAAATACTTCACAATTGACCCAATATAGTTATTATAGCAATTTTCTTTAATGATAGTTTTATCAAATTTACCAATACATTTTTCACATAATTTTGAAGTAGAGTAATTAAATAATGAATCGTTTGTACACAAAAAAGAAAATGTATGATGAGTCAATATTATTTTACACAACGAGCGTACTTTATACTCACTAAAAGCTTTTAATATACTTGGAGAAAATGGTATGTAGTCATGCATATGTATAATATCTGGTTTAAACCTCGTTAGACATTCCCGAACAACTCTGTAATTATATCCCATATACATACTACCTATACCTTTTGAAAAAACTCCTTTTATACTTCTGAAATCCTTAGCAATAAATATTTTTAAATTAAACATTTTTGTTGCGGAAGCATCGCAAGTTAATATAGCTAACTCTATATCTGAATCATTTACAAAACATTCAATATTATTTCTAGCTACGTGTTCTGCTCCTCCACCTGACAATTTTGAAATAACTATTAGTAATCTTTTAATTTAATCACCTACTTTTCTATAATGTAATTTTATTTAATTCATTTTACTGGAAAACCACAAATCTAAATTATCACATACCTCCAAAGCTCGGTTTATAACTTGGTCCATATTATAATATTTATAATCAGCAAGCCTACCACAAATAAAAATGTTATCAATTTTATCAAATAAACTTTTATATTTATTATATTTATTTTGATTATCTTCAGTAATAATTGGATAATATGGTTCTGAGGCACCATCTAAATTATATTGAATCGGATACTCTACTGCAATTGTTGTTTTAATACTTTCTTGTTTCGGTAATTTATTATACTCTGTAATTCTTGTGAAACTCTTAGCCTGTGGATATGCAACTACTGGAGCCTTTTGATAACTTTTTATGTTTTCTGTTTTGTACTCAAAATACAAAGATCGATATGGTAATAACCCAAACTTATAATCGGATAACTCATCTAGAGCTCCTGTATAAACAACAGGGACTTTTAGCACAGTACCATCTTTTTTTATAACACTATCTTTCAAATCAAATTCCAAATAGTCTTTTACATTAGTATTTAACTTGATTTCTATATTAGGATGATTTAAAATGTCTTCAATAACATTTGTAAAGCCTCCAACAGGCATACATTGATATAAATCATCAAAGTACCCAGTGTTATAAGAAAAAAGAACTGGCACTCTTTTTAATACACTTATATCTATTTCGCTTGGTGATATCCCCCACTGCTTAGCAGTATATAAACTGTAGTCATTATCAAAAAGGAACTTTGCATACCCTCTAATGATTTCATCTTCACAATTAAGCATTTCAACTATTGTAGTTTTTTCAAGACCGTTATAGTATTTACCAATTCTTTCTTTTAATAATTCTGCTTTATCTTTTTCGTAGTAATCATCAATAGTCTTGAAGTTGAATGGCGAATTTGTATATTTACCATTCATGAAAACCATGCATTCTAGAAAAAAATTTTCCCAGGTACCAAATTGTTTTATATAATTGTAAACTCGTTCATTATTTGTATGAAAGATATGCGGTCCATACTGTTGTACTATTATTCCATTTTCATCTACTTTATCATACATGTTTCCAGCAATGTGATTCCGTTTATCTAATAGTAGTACTTTTTTATTTTTGTTAACTGCTAAGTGACGTGCTATTACTGCGCCAGAGAATCCGGCACCTACAACTATTGCTTCAATCATATTTATTCCCCTCAATTCTATTTTTCTTAAAATACTCTATTGTATTTACAATTCCCTGATAAAAAGTATATCTAGGTTTATAGTCAGTATCTTCTGTTAACAAAGTAATATCAACTATCGAATTGTCTACTTTAGTCGTTTTATATGGTAATTCACCAATGCCCATAGGAAGTGATGGATTAATTATATCTCTGATTATTTCAATGTACTTTGATAGCGGATATGAAATCCCTGTTCCTACTACATATGTTTTCCCCCCTATTCCTTGCTGCCCTAATAAATATAAAGCAGCAATCAAATCATCAATATATAAATAATCCCACATTTGTTCTAGTTTCGTAAAAGAAGGCTTTTTATTACTTAAAAAAGTTTTTATAGCATACGTAATTATATTGTTATCCTCTCTTCCAGGTCCATAGATACTTGGTATAAGGACCCATAAAAATTCTAAATTTTTTTGCCTTGAATATAGATCACAAATAAAATGCACAGATGTTTTACAAGCACTGTACATATCAGCTGGACACGGTAAGTTTCTTCCATTAACAGGTGTTTCTGCATAAGCGTATTCCGAAACCGAACCTGGATAAATTACTTTTGAACATTTTAACTTTTCCGCTAACTTTAGTGCTTCTAATGAGTATGCTATATTTTGTGACTGTATTTGAAAATCATTTTTATAAGTGGAACTTACCCCTATCCAAGCTAAATTATAAAATAGATCTGCATTATTAGGAAGTTTACCTTCTAGTTCATTCAATTTATTAAGTTCAAATTCAATAATATTACTTCCATCTAACTCAAATTTCGATTTATTTTGCACAAGACAGTAAACATCCCAGTTTTCTTTAAGAAACATAATGGCAAGATGTGATCCTATAAAACCATTTGCCCCCATTATAATTACTTTTTTCATATTATTGTCTCCTATTGGTAGCATATTATAATTATGACACTTAGTTTAACCTAAGTGTCATAATAGTAGTTAACCCTTTAAATATTCAGTTATCTGATCTTCCATAACTGCATTGACATCTTTATTTGAATAATATACTTTGCTCCACTCAATTGTTTTCTTAATAGCATCTTCGATTCCCCATCGAGGTTTCCATGCCAATAATGTTTTTATTTTTGAGCAATCTAATTTCAGGAAATTAGCTTCATGTGGTGCATCCACTTCTGATATATCTCTCCACTTTGCATCTTCACCCCAACTTTCACAGAAAATATCTACAAGTTTGCCGGTAGCTATACAATCTTTATCTTCAGGCCCAACATTAAAGCTTCCTTGTATTACTTTATCTATATACTGAGCTTGAGCTAAAAATAGATAAGTACAAACAGGTTCTAGCACATGCTGGTATGGTCTTGTTGAATTTGGATTTCTTACAATAATCTCTTTATTCGATACCACCGCCCTTATACAATCAGGAATAATCCTATCATTAGCAAAATCTCCACCACCAATTACATTCCCTGCACGACAAGTTGATAATGCAATGTTTTTATCTCTAAAAAAAGATTTTATATACGAACTAGTAATTAACTCAGAACAGGATTTTGAATTCGAATATGGATCATATCCATTTAGCCTGTCAATTTCTCTGTATCCCCATTCCCATTCATTGTTTTCATAAACCTTATCAGTTGTTACATTAATAAATGACTTAACATTATTATTAAGACGTACTGATTCAAGAATATTAACTGTTCCTAAAACATTAGTTTCATAAGTATAAACGGGATTTATATAGGCTTCTCGCACAATCGGTTGAGCTGCCATATGTATTACTATATCAGGGTTATATTTATCCATACAATTCTTAATAGCTTCTAAATCTCTTATATCACCAATTACCGAAGTTATTTGCTCTTCTATTTTTGCAATTTCAAATAAACTTGGAGTTGTAGGTGGTTTTAATGAATAACCAATAACATGAGCTCCATTCATTACTAGCACTTTACACATCCAAGAACCCTTGAATCCTGTATGACCTGTTACTAGTACAGTTTTTCCTTTGTAAAATGATAAATCCATTATTTTCCCCACACTTTCCATGGTGCTTGACCATTTTCTAATAGTTCGTCAAGATAATTTTTATCTCTTAATGTATCCATACACTGCCAGAATCCGTGATGCATGTAGGCATTTAATTGCCCTTCTCTTGCTAATTTTTCTAATGGATATTTTTCAAATGATATTGTATCATTATCAATATAATCTATTACAGATGGTTCTAACACCATAAAACCACCATTTATCCATCCACCGTCTTCTTTCGTTTTTTCAGCAAATCGATTGATGCTGTTATCCTCCGAAATATCCAAAGTACCAAATCTACCTCCTGGTTGAATCGCAGTAATTGTAGCCTTTTTACCATGCTCATTATGATATTGAACCAGTTCATTTATATTAACATCACTTACTCCATCTCCATATGTTAATAGAAAAGGACTTTCTCCAATGTATTCTTTTACTCTTTTGATACGACCTCCAGTCATTGTATTTAAACCAGTATCTATTAAAGTTACCTTCCATGGTTCGGCAACATTATTATGTATTTCCATTCTATTATTATCTGTAAAATCAAATGTAATATCCGAATTATGTAAATAATAATCTGCAAAATACTCTTTTATTACATATCCTTTATAACCACAACATATAATAAATTCATTGTATCCATAGTAAGAATATAATTTCATTACATGCCATAAAATAGGCATTCCTCCTATTTCAATCATGGGTTTTGGTTTTAAATGTGACTCTTCACTAATTCTTGTACCATACCCTCCAGCTAATATCACTACCTTCATTTGTGTATTCTCCTTATAATTAGTATATTTTTAATAAATTGTAAGATCGATAAATTAGTAAATATAATATTTTATAAAACGGTTTATCATATTTGATATTCAATATATTACGTCTAATATCTGACATTTCCAAGTCATAATTTACCCTTGCTTGATACAGTAAATCAATTTGAATCCACCATTCACCCCAAAAATGAATTTTCAACTTATTTTTTATTGCTTTGCGAAGAAAGTAGCCGTTTTCAATAAATCCAATTCTCCATTTTTTTAATAGAGCTTCATTAAATCCTATCCCTCTCAAAGACAATTCAAGTGAAAGAATATAAAGCCCATATGTTAAAAGATAATTAATATGAAAAACTTGGTCACTAATTGGGAAAAATTGATCATCAAACCCCCCTAATTCTAATACATTAGATTTCTTATATAATGTCCCTATAGGTGCATTATAACCACATTCAAAGTAATAATCAATTAACTTTAATTTATATAAATTACCACTACCTAATTTTTTTCTAGATTTCCTTATTTCAAGTAATGTATTTTTAATGATACTTTTAACTTTATTTTTTTTAACCAAACTATTTTTTTTACTATAATTTAAATCCCAAGTATCAGTATGTAAAATCTCACTATCATGATCAAACAACTTGTATATAGTTCCCAAACCTTGTATATTTTTATTCAACATTAAAATTTTAATAATTTCAACAAAATAATTCGGTTCCAGCAAATCATCATCATGCAACAAAACTATCCACTCAGATCGTGCAAGTTCAATTCCTCTATTCCAATTACCTACTTGTCCAATATTTTCTTTATTTTTATAATACCATATTGGTACCTGTTTATAACTTTTTATTAGTAACTCTGTTTCACTCTCAAAATTATTGTCGTTATCAATAACTAAAATTTCATAATTAATATTTTCAATGTTATTTTGATTTAAAACAGAATTAATTGACAATCTCAAGGTATCTGCTCTTTTATATGTAGGAATAACTACTGTAATAAAAGGATTTTTTTCACTCTTACAAGAAAGAATGCATTCACTTTCTACCCCTTTATACTTTTGGAAATTATTTTTAGTTTTAAAAAAATCTGTTTTTGCATCAATCACACTAATCATCCTTTACTACATTTAACTCGATCTCATTTTTAAGTATATTTTATTGAATAGTTTTCTTCGTTTAGTATTAGCTGGATTTAAGAAAGTATAAATTCCATAGCAATACTTTAAAACGTCCGCCCTAAAATCTATTCTTCTTTTCATATTGTGTGCTATATGCCACGCAGCTCCCGTATTCATACGGTAAAGTAATAATTCATAAAAATCTGTTTGTTTAGCTACTCTCCAAAATTCCTCAGCCATATCCTCTTCAGCATTATACCATGGTTTTAAATAACCAGCATAATGAATTATTTTGGGACTTTTTCTGGCCTCTAAATACTCATTATACAAATTGAATGGTGCAAACTTAATAACATTATTAATCCTATATCTTGCACAGTCAGTCAACAAATTCCACTTCATATTCAAATATACAATACGATTATTACATTTGATATTTAAAATATCCTGATCCATATACTTATATATACCTTTTTGAGCAATTTCTAGTAGTTCTTTAACATTAAAACATTTATTCATCTCTGTAATATTTAATACCAATACTCCAGCTTGAAAATAATTATATGGCTCTTTCAACTTTAGTGTTTTTTCACAATAGCTTTTTACTTTACCATTTTTTAAACTATATTGCCCTATAAAATCTGCATCATGCGTTGCAGCCAGAATTTTATTATCAATATTAGTATGATATAATTCTGCTAAATCTGCCTTTACTATAACATCTGAATCTATGTAAATAACTTTATCATAATGTTTCATTACATCTTGGATTAAAAATCTATAATATGTTTCAATACCAACGTGTTCATTAGGTGATAAATCATATTCACTTACTTTACGTGTTACATCAAAAAAACGTATACTAATATTATTTCTGTTTTCTTGTAATTTTAATATTTTACTTTTGTTATCTTTGCTAATTTCCTTGTTAAAAATAATAATATCATAATTATTAAACTCAGAGGTATAATTAATAATTGACTTAAGACATACCCCTAGAACAGGAGCAAAAAGATCACTAGCTGCCAAAACAATAGGTACTTGATTACTCGTAAACTTAGGGTATATATTTTCTTCAACATCTGTATTATTTATTAAAGCTTTCTGTAATTCTGTTGTTCTATATGTACCCTGTTCTAACAAATATGTATAATATATACCTGCTAATCTTTCTCCTAGATGACCCATTGTTCGTAGTTTTTCTTCTGAAAAGTATTCTGTATCAATCAACTTTTCAACTTCCCCTAGTATATCAAACAACCATTCTGAGTATTTGCAGAAAACTTCTTTTTTCATAATAAACATATTGCAGGAATATAAAATTTTACCATTAGAATATTTTTTTGCAGCATTGCTAAAATCAGGATACTTTTTATTTATAACTTCTATCATGCAATCAAAATGTTTAATGTCAAGTGAGTCAGCAGAATTATAATGTTCTCTAACTGATTTGCATTTTATAGTTTTTAAATCCCAACTTTTCGCAATTAAAACATCATATTTTTCAATTTTTTCCCTTACTGTTAAAGAATCGAGACAAAGTTCTTTAATTGCTTTCTCATTCAATGAATTATATACCACATTTCCCCAGACATCTTCAACCAATGGTTTCTCATTAAATGAAAAATAACGTCTGTAGTGACAGAAGCCATAATAATCTAAGTCTTCATTTTTCCAAGCCCAATATTGTGTTGTAAGCTCACAGTATGATAATCTTTTAAGTGATATATTATCTCCAGTATTATCTCCTTGTATTATAGAAGCTACATTATCTTTATCTAAAGCTGCTCCACACCGAATCGGAACAAACAATGGATTCTCTAAACATACACTATTTTTATCTATTCTATGGGTTACAAATATTTTAATTTTTTTCTTATCGCCACTCATACCGCTCCTCACTATCTTATGTAATTTTTATTATCATATGTTAAACTATACTTAAAATGGTAAGTACTGTTAATTACCCTTGCTCATATATTTCTCCAAAATATATTCCGAATCACCAATATCAACCATATGTCCATTTTGTATCCATATTACTTTTTCACATATTTCCTTAACTTGATTTGGTGAATGTGAAACAAACAAAACTGTAGTCCCAAGATCTGTCATTTGCTTCATTCTATCATAACATTTTTGCTGGAATTCAAAATCACCGACAGATAAAATTTCATCAACAATCAAAATGTCAGGTATATTAGATGTAGCTATTGCAAATCCCAACCTTGCTATCATACCAGAAGAAAAATTCTTTATTGCCACTTTTTCAAACCTTTCCAATTCAGCAAACTTAATTATCTCATCGTATCTTTCTTTTATTTGCTGATCTGTATAGCCTAATATAGCACCATTCAGATATATATTTTCTTCAGCAGATAAATTTGCATCAAATCCTGCGCCTAACTCTATAAGTGGAGCAATAGTCCCGTTTACTTTTATTTTTCCTTTAGTCGGTTTCATTACTCCTGATATTAGTTTTAATAAAGTGCTTTTGCCGGAACCATTTAATCCAACAATTCCTATTTTTTCTCCTCTTTTAACCTCAAAACTTATATCTTTTAAAGCCCAAAATTCTTCATACATTAAATTACCTTTCAGTAATTTAATAATATATTCTTTTAAGCTGTCAATTCTTTCACCACATATATTAAACATCATAGATACATTATCAACACTGATTATCACATTATTTTCATTCATTTTAAGCCTCATTTTCTAAATATGCAAAATAAATTTATCTTGTGTTCTTTTTAAAATTATTATACCTATTATTAAAGTTACCAGACCAAATAAAAAGCATATAATATTTTCTTTTAAATCAGGATAATATCCATCTAGTATTATAGCCCTAAAAAAAGTAACGTAATGGAACATAGGATTTAAATATATCAACTTTTTTATATTGTTTGGAACAATTTCAATAGAATAAAAAAGTGGAGTTAAATATGTCCATGCAGTTAAAAAAACACTATATAAATGACCAATATCCCTAAAAAACACATTAACAGAACATAATATAAGACTAAGACCTAATGTAAACATAATCAAATAAATAAAAGGAATCCATAGTGTGATTAGTAATATATAAAAATCAGCTCTAGTAAATATCATAACAATTAATAAAGCTATACAAGAAAAACCAAAATTTACCAAGCTTGATGCTACTTTTGAAATAGGAAATAAGTACTTAGGTATATAAATTTTCTTAATCAAAGACGAATTATCAATAATTGATGTTAAGGATTGAGTCGTAGCTTCAGAATTAAAGTTAAATACAATATTACCAATCAAAACATATACTGGAAAGTTTGCTATACTCATTTTAAACAAATTAGAAAAAACGATTGTTAAGATAATCATAGATAATAATGGATTAAGAACTGTCCATAATAGACCTAAAAAAGATTTTCTATATCGAACTTTTATATCTCGTGCAACTAACTTTTTCAATAAATTGCTATATTTAATAAACGTTATTATTTGTATTTTTAAATTCATATTTAATTTCCTTGTCTTATTCGAACTTTAAGTGAGATTGGGATGACTAATTAAATACCAAAAATTAATTTATATTTAATTTATCATATACTTTATTAACTAGTGATGCAAAGTTGTAGTTTATTGATAATAATAATCCATATAATTTACTAGATGTTTTATAATTACTGAATATATATTTAAAAATATTTTTTCTAACTATAGAAATTAGTAGATTAATCGTATCTATATCTTTAAAATTTTCATCTGATATAGTTTTTAAAAAAGATATCGAATATCTAACCAGTCTATTATAAGCTACGTTAGTTACAGACGGATATTCTTTTTTTAAAAAGTTTATCATATCAAAAGAAATTTCCAAAAAGTCTAAGTTTTTATTACTAAAAGATCTATTTGTAATGCTTTTAGGATTTACTCGATAATAATACTTAGGAGTAGAATTGTATACTATTTTATTCGCTTTATGTATTAACTTATATGTAGTATCTAAATCTTCGTATATTTTTCCTTTAGGATACTTTATATTAATAAATAACTCTTTCTTATAAAGTTTATCCCATGCACTTGTATTAAACTTAGTTTCTGTTAGCATAACCTTAATTGCTTCTTCTGACAAATAGACATAATTTCGTTTTTCATTATCTGTTTTATTTATCTTATTTTTACTATATGTTCCACATACAGCAATATCTGCATTATTATCTAATGCAAGTTTTAATAAAAATTCAAACATATCTTCTTCAATATAGTCATCACTATCGACAAAACCAATAAAATCTCCTTTTGCTAAATCCAATCCTACATTTCTAGCATTTGACAAGCCAGCATTTACTTGATGTATAACTTTAATACGAGTGTCTTTTGTAGCATATTTATCACAAATTGAGCCACTTCTGTCGTTGGAACCATCGTTAACTAATATAACTTCAATATTTTTATATGTCTGATTGATAATGCTATTTATACATTGTTCTAAATAATTCTCAACATTGAATACAGGAACAATCACACTTATATAATACATGGCTTATTAGTATACTCCTTACTAAATATTTTTTTAAATACCTCTATTAAATTTGAAAATACTTTATTATTCCATGTAATAAATGGGAGCATAATAAAATTAATGATCTTACTTTGCTAATTCTCTCTATCCTATAAACCCCATAAGTCATTCTAATGGATTTAAAACGATTCCTTGACTTACCATTAATACTTTTTCTATATGTTACTAATGGTTCTCTTATACCAAATGCAAGACCATGATTTTTTAATACTTCTAGCCAATTTATATAATCTTCATGGTATTCATCATTCCTCATTGGATGCTCATATGCTATTTTTTTAGCAAGCATAACCGATGAACATGATATGCTATTATGATGCAATAATATATTATAATTTACTATTTGCTTGGAAGGAATAATCGTTTTAATATATAATCCTGCTGAATTAACAATTTTTCTTCCTGTAAAACAAATCACATACTTATTTGTATCCATAATTTCCATCTGTTTTTTTAATTTATCAGGACTCCACCAATCATCAGCATCTAAAAATGCAATGTAACGCCCTCTTGCTAGTCCTACCCCTTTATTTCTGCTTGCAGCTACCCCAAGGTTAATCTCGTTCTTGACATATACAAAATTATCCATTTCAAGATATTGCTCTATCACTTTTTCAAGGTTATCCTGCGAGCAATCATTTATTACTATTATTTCTAATGGTATATCTTGTATAAGAACTGATTCAATAGCTTGTTTAATATAAAGACTACAATTGTAAGCAGGTATTATAGCTGAAACAATTGGATTAATATATACCACCTCCAATTTAGTATACAATTTCACATAATTCTTGATTTATTAATAAGGAAGTAGATTAAGTGACTTTATGTGTTTATATTAGCGTTTTATCATAATAAAAATCACCAAATATTTTTTGAAAAATCCCCCCCTTTTTCTTAACCAGTATGCTTATTATCCAATTAGCACACTGAGTACGTCTTGTTTTCTTACCTGAATCTTTTCTAATTCCTTCTATTAATTCACAAGTATCTATGAAACTATCGTTTTGTGGGTAAAAAACACCTTTTGATTCATTAACTACTACGTTTACTAAAAACTCGCATAGATTTTCAATAGATACCATACTTCTTTTATTATGATAATTAGGTATTACAAATAGATATTTAGCCAATTTAACAAGTCTTGCATAATTGCCTTTGCACCCTTTACCGTAAACCATTGGTGTTCTTAAAATTACTACTTTAAAATCTTTATCTTGTGATTTCAAAATTTCATTCTCTGCTGCCAATTTAGTTTTTCCATACAACGTAATCGGTCTAGGAATAGTATCTCTTGTTATGCATCCACTGATATTACCATAAACAGCAGCCGAACTCATAAAAACAAACTGACTTATACCGTTTTTCTTTGCTTTCTGCGCAGAATTAACAGCCAGCTGATAATTTACTTTCTCATACATTTTCATCATACTTTTTTTTTCTCTTTTATGTACAATTGCAGATAAATGTAAAATCACATCATATTGGGTAAAATCTTTATTTTCCCACTCGCCATTTGAGGCACTGACCATTTCTACTTTCAGCAATAGTTTATAATTATTATCTACAAATTTTTTAAAATATTTTCCAATATAGCTATTAGCTCCAATTACTAATATTTTTTTCATTATTACCAAATCCTTTAATTAGAGATACAATAACTTCACAATAAATCTAAATTATCAAGTCTTTACAATCAAAATTGAGTTACATTTCAATTCTATCGTTTCTTGCATACTAATAATTCTGCTCTTAATTCTGTTAACTTAAATAATCCATACCGTTTTCATACTTACTTCCCGTTCCGCCTTCCAATACACCTTCTTTCACTCCTTCATGCTTTACAACGCAAACAACCGTTTTCAACATACAGGTCAAATCAAAAAGAAAACTCATTTTTTGCATATATTCACTATCATAACGAACTTTCAGTGGTATTGGTATTTCATCCCTTCCGTTAATCTGTGCCCAGCCTGTTAAGCCTGGCCTCACATCATTTGCCCCATACCGATCTCTTTCTTCAATAAGATCAAATTGATTCCATAAAGCCGGCCTTGGACCAACTAATGACATATCCCCTTTCAAGATATTAACCAGTTGCGGTAATTCATCAAGACTTGTCTTCCTGAGTATTTTACCGATTCTGGTTATATATTGCTCCGGGTTCTCAAGCAGGTGGGTCGGTACATCTTTTGGTGCAGCAGATGACATGGTTCGAAACTTTAATATGTAAAATTCTTTTTTATTCTTTCCAATTCTCTTTTGTTGGTACAATACTTTGCCTTTTGATGTAATTTTAATCAGTAATGATATCATTAAAATAATCCCCGCTAAAATAATAAGCGATAGAAAGGCAATCATAACATCCAATATTCTTTTTATTATTTTATTATACACTGTTATCTCTTCCTGTCTAATTATTACTTTTATTATAATGAATAGGTCTTGAGAATACAAGCTTTTTTGTCCATTGCTTATAATTAGATTTTAAATTAAGTATTTCAGACCTGAATACTACAAATTTAAATATTATATAGATGATTTGATCAGCAAAAAGTTTATGTATCCATTCAAGAACCACATCTTCAGTTTATGAAGTTGTATAATTATTTAGATGTTTTTCTAACTTTTATTTAACTAAATTCAATTATAAATAGCTATAAATATCTATATTATTAATAAATCTTGTTTTGGATCACCATAAATTTTTGCATATGTATATCCGTAGAATACTAAAAATAGAAATAAAAATCATCTAATTCTACTCTTTACCTTGTCAATTACCAGAATAAGTATTAAAATACTCCTGTATTGTAAAAATTCACCCTAATAATGTATTTTTTATACTTAAGGAGTCCCCTATGGCAAACAAATCATCCAGTAAACATCAAACAAAATTAAAACAACATCCGAACACCTCTCCAAGCAGTAAATATTTTGTTATACCTATTATCTTAATACTCGCTATTTTACCATTAATTATGCATTATCACTTAGATAACCCTGACATATCCTCTTTTTCATGGGCATCACAGAATTCTTCCACCTTAGATTTCTTCCTTCATTATAAGCAAATATTTTTTCTTATAATATCAGCTGTAATGTTAGTTTTAATTATATTAAAACTAAGAAAATCAGATAATAAAAAATTCAAGGAATTAAAATTATTTATTCCCCTATTATTATTTGGATTTCTAACTTTACTCTCAACTATAACTTCAGAAACTTCTAAGTATGGTTACTGGGGTATATTTGATCAGTTTGAATCAGTATTTACACTAATAAGCTACTGTCTGATAGTAATTTATTGTTATTTTTACATAAAAAAAGAAGAAGATCTATCCTACTTACTCCATTATTTTATGATAGGCGTTTTAGTTATAGTATTTATTGGAACACTGCAGGCTATAGGACATGATTTTCTAGCAACAGAGATTGGCAAAAAGCTTTATCTTCCAAGAAACCAATGGAGCAATCTCGATGGATATACAATGTCATTTGGTAAAAATCGTACATACATGACACTATTTAATCCTAACTATGTTGGCGTATATGTATCCATGCTCATTCCATTTATTTTGTGTCTCCTTTTAACTGAGAGGACAAAAAAAACGCTGGCATTATATAGCATTATACTCTTAGGACTGATAATATCTCTGTTCGGTTCAGAATCCAAAACATCTATTATATGTATAATTGCGACTATACCATTTTTATTGTTCTTCTTTCGTGCAAAAATATTTACTAATAAGAAAGTATTTTTAATTTCTACTGGCTTGTTATTAGCAGGAGTATTGATTATTTCACTAACTAATTTTAGTTTTGTTAAGAACACATTTCAAAGCTTTACAAATATCACAAAGTCTACACCTAATCTAACTAATATTAAGACAGATAAATTACTTACTATTACTTATAAAAATAATATATTAAATGTAGATATGAAGCTTGAGAACTCCAATTATAACACTTACTTCTATGACGAGAAAGAAAGTATACTGGCAAGTCATACAGATGAATCCGGGGAAATTATTATAGATGATGAGCGCTTTCAAGGTATTACTGCTGTAATAGGATATACAGACAGCTTAGCAGTATTACAGTTATATATAGACGGTAAAGACTGGAATTTCACCAATCAATTAGGAGATGATACTTTCTATTATATTAATAAGTATGGTAAATTGGATAAAATAATAGAAGCTGATTCTGCAATATTTACAGGCTATGAAAATTATGCATCCGGAAGAGGTTACATTTGGTCTAGATCTATCCCCTTGTTAAAAGACCATATCATACTTGGTGAAGGTGCTAATTCATACGTATTTGCATTTCCTCAACAAGATTACGTAAATCTCTACAATTCAGGGTTTGGAGATGAGCTTTTAACAAAACCTCATAGCTTTTATTTACAATTAGGTATTCAATCAGGTGTGTTAGCTTTGATATCTTTTCTCGTATTCTATATAGTTTATTTTGTTTGGAGCATTCGCTTATATAAGAATATTGTTTCCTATACATTATTTACACGTACCGGTATTGCCGCTTTTATTGCAACCATAGGATTTATGTTGGCAGGTATTACAAACGATTCCTCCATGGCTGTTTCTCCAGTATTTTGGGCCTTGCTCGGTATCGGTATAGCATGTAATGCATACAATGCTTCTCAAATGCCAAATAGTAAAGCAAAGAAATAACATAAAGCACAAAAAAGCTCCAGTAAATATAAACTTACTGGAGCTTTATATATCATTCTTAATTATTTCGTCTTCTCTTCATAAATAGCACTAACTTCATCAATAGAGCCATTAGCTATCAATTGTCCCTTTTCCAATAAAATAGCCTTATTGCATATTTTCTTAACCTGTGCAAGGGAATGAGATACAAATAACACTGTAACACCTTTATCAAACATACTCTGTATCTTTGCTTCACATTTCTTTTTAAACTTCGCATCCCCTACTGACAATACTTCGTCCAATATCAATACATCCGGCTCCACAATAGTAGCAATCGAAAAACCAAGTCTTGATTTCATACCGGAGGAATAATTCTTAAGTGGTACTTTTATAAACTCACCTAATTCAGAAAACTCTACGATTTCATTGAACTTTTCATTTATAAAATCCCTGTGGTACCCAAGAACAGATCCATAAAGATATATATTCTCAATTCCTGTGTATTCACCTTCAAAACCGGCTCCAAGCTCTAACAAAGGGGCTATTTTCCCTTTCACATTAACGTTGCCTTCTGTAGGCTTCTGGACACCAGCTATTATTTTAAGAAGAGTACTTTTACCGGCACCATTAAGCCCTAAAATTCCAAGACGATCTCCTTTTTCAATAGACAGGTCAATATCTCTTAATGCCCAGAACTCTTTATATTTTAATTCTTTTTTTACAAGCTTAATAAAATATTCCTTTAAACTGTCAACCTTTTGAGTAGACATATTATATTTCATACTGACATGATTGACTTCTACCGCTGTTTTAGCCATATTACCTCTTTCCCATATACCAAATAAGGAATCTGATATACGTTTATAACTCGTTGTAGTTTTTCTTTTAACATATTTTCACTGCAACTTCTACCACTAAACATGTAATATAAATTCGTCCTGCTTTTTATAAAACATGAGTAATCCGACAATCATAAATCCAGCAGTGTAAAGTAAGGATAACCCTAACGCTCTTGTATCCAATGCCTGTCCAAAGATTGCATTTCGAAAATTCACTACAACGGAATATAGCGGATTTATATCAAGCAGCCAGCCATATCCTGCCTTGATAATTCTTTCAGGCTTATAAAATATTGCTGATGTATACATTATAAGCATCATTACAACCGACCAGATATATTCCAAATCTCTGAAAAACACCGAGAGTGTAGCTAATATTAACCCTAAACCATAGCACATAACCGGTAATACTAATAACGGTATGACAGCTTGGAACAGATAAAAACTAGGCTCAACTCTTAGTACAATACTAACAATAAACAATATAAGCAAGGATATCAGGAATGTTATATAATCACTCAATATACATGATAGTGGATACATATATTTGGGAACATAAACTTTCTTAATCATACCACTATTGGATCGAATCGACTTCATAGAGGTCTTAGTACTGTTTGAGAAAAAAGAATACATTAACCGGCCTGACAGTATGTAGACGGGAAAGGTCCTGTCAGTATTTCCAAACAGCGTACCAAATACGAGTGTTAATACCATCATTGTTAATAGGGGTTCAATCAAAGTCCAAACCACACCCAGATAGGAGCGTCTATATTTTAAGGTCACTCCTTTTTTAACAAGTTCTGCTAATAGAAATCTATATTTTGCAAAATTACTGAGATACTTTTTCAATTTACCACCTGTTTTCTTTCTTACTATATTCGTTGAATATATAGCTTTCATATAGGTGTAAAAGTAATTCAACTAATATTTACACCTATATGTTAAACTAATGGTTAATTCATTTTTGATTATACTTTATACAAGTTGAGTTTAAATTACATTCCCATTCCAATTTTTAGGGACCGACTTATGTTAATCTTAATAAGCAGCTTTTATAGGAATTAATTCAACTTATATTTTATAATTATAGTTGTTTACTTCTTTTTTTTCTTCTTTAGATGATTAAAGGATTGTAACAAGCTGTCAATTTCTACATCGTCAATCTGAGACATAAGCTGATTTCGCTTTAGTACCAAATTCATCGGCTTCTTATGATTAGCGTTGTAGGCTTTCTCATAAGTACTTTCTTTCAGTACCAACTGCTCCTTAAAATGTTCAAAGAATTCTGATCCTTTAGAATTATTAAGCTTAATAATGGATACACCTCTTTGGTCCATCATTTCAGGATGCTCATTTTCAATTCCCCAATAGTCTCCTATGGTAATATCGCCGACACTTCCCTTTAATCCTGCAAATTCACAGGTATAGCAGCATGGTCTTTGAATATTATTACTAAGGAAAGCTCTATTAAAGTTATTGCTGGCTGCCGGCTCTAGTAGTACCTCACCAGATTCAAACTTAACCAGTATATAAGGTTTACTCCAGCCTCTTATTTTATTTCTAAATTGGAAATCGATTACTTTTGAGTGATAACGATTTTCCAGGTAATTGATATACTTCTCAAATACTTTTGGTGAAGGAACACCATGGCATATGATATCCACTGTATACAGATTCGGATAATCTTTACCCAGATAGGTCTTTAAACCTGCTATCTGACATGGATTGCCGGTAAATAATACAACTGTTCCAGCCTCCAGTAATTTCTTTACTCTTGGCTTCACATTTTCACTGTCAGGTGCAACATATTTTGAACCGCAAAAAGCTCTGCAGCCTTCTTCTGTATCTGCAATGTCGTATATGACTCTCATATTTTCATCATATCTAACGCCTACTACCTTACCCCCTATAGAAAGTATATACCGGTACATAGGTATAAACATACCTCCGCTGGTACTTTCAGTATGAATATCTTCTGTTTTATGATAGGAGGCATAAACTACAGGGTAATTTTCCACCGGTTCTTCTTTCTCAAACTTTCTGTAAATACATACTTTTCTGCAAAGATTACAATGTATACATTTATCTTCATCTATCTCAGGATACCAGAAACCTTCTTTGTCCGGTACCATTGTAATTGCCGAAACCGGACATATATCCTTACAGGCCTTACATCCATAACAGGAGTAAACATCTTTGGAATCAAAGTACTTATCTTCATCTTTTACAGGTTTATTAGTAGTCTTCTCGCCAGCAAGTGACTTACTTAAAAAGTCTATTGATGTCTTTCTAAGCTCAACTTTAAGCTTCTCAACCTGATTATAATCGATGGATAACTCATTTAAATCGTTTGGCAGGTCTTTTGAAAATTCAATCAAATGATTTCCAATACCTAATGTATCCAATAAGTGCCTCATTCTTTCAGGATTCTGAAAATGAGGTATCGTTATAAAATTCTTTTGATACATAATAGAGAAAACTGTAGCATGAAATGAATTTGTTACAACATATTCCGCATTTGCAATATATCCCAGGAACTCTTTCGGACCACCAGAAGTGAATTTATGCAATTCATTGGTAAAGCTATAATCTGATCGGTTATGAACAATAGGTAATCCAAGTCTTTGAGATATTTCTTCTGCCATTGCATTTAACCGCTTGTCTACTTTTGTTATATGAACATTATGCACATATATATATTGTGCATTTGTCTTAGGATCATTCTTTAGCTGATCATATCTTTCCCTGTCAAGAAGTAAGGTTGGATCAAGTACAACCGAAATCTCCTTCTTCGTTAACTTCTCTATCGCCTCCTTTGCCTTTTCTTCTCTAACAGATATATAGTCAAATAGCCTCAAATACCTGGAAAACAGTGTATGTTCAACTTCCGGAATAAAGTCTTTTCCGATACTGGCAGCATATGAAATCCTCTTTATCTTCTCTTTTCCAAATGCCAGAAAATAAGCAGGATTAATGCCTTTTGTAAGTGAACCATTCCATATTTGATCGCTACCTGCAATCATAACATCAAAATCAAAATTTGCTTTATTTAAATCACCAAAAGCTGAATAGGCTTTTGTAGTATTTAAAGTATTATTTATAAAATGCTCAAATTTACGAAATCTTTTCACCTTATCTGTTTCAGTCTTATACTTCTTTAAATATTGAAGCATATGAACTACTTTATTTAATTTATAGCTTTTAAAGGTTTTTCTGGGTACATATAAACGGTAAAGATTATCAGTAGCGGGCAATCTGTAGTTTATAATGCTGACATCATGACCTTCACCTTTTAAATATTCCTGCAACGCCCAAGCCTGTAATACAGCACCATGATTATGGGCACTGTTAAAGGTAATAATACCTATCTTCATACACTCACCATTCTTATCACAATTGATATAATAGGATATTCCAATATATTGACTGGTAACTATCTATGATTAAATTGTGGCTATCCTTTCCAAAATTATTCAAAGAGACTTTCAAACTGATTGATTGCACGTTTATTATAAGCGTTATAATCAACATTCATTGCTTTAATTTCGCCTTTCATATAACGTACCATACCTTTTTTCAAGCCTTTTTCACTCTTTTCTACAAGGCAGCCATTGAACTCTCTTAAAAAGCCCTGAGGTCCTCTTACATCTGTAGACATAGTAGGTATACCTAGCGCATCTGCTTCTAATAACGTAAGACCCAACCCTTCATAATGTGAAGATAAAATAAAGAAATCACATTTATTCAATACCGGCATAGGATTCTTCATTGATTTTATAATAATTATATTCGCTTCTGATTCTTTGGCATAATCCAGTGTTTCCTTATAAAGGACACCATGTCCGCCAATTATTATCAGATAAGTACCAGGATAGTCCTTGGAGAATTCTTCATATGCCTTCATAAGCATCATATGTCCTTTCTCGGGAGAAAATCTTCCTATACTGATAAACTTCTTGGCATCGCTGTTTAATATATCTTCTAACTCCACCTGTGGAATATTGCATTTGGTATCTGGGTCAAAAGCTAAAGGCTGGTTAGCTTTGCTTCTAACCTCAAGATGCGCATGGCAATTATTAACTACTACTATATTATCCTGCTTTTCGCTGATTTTAACCGTAGGCGGAACTATATCCTGAGTAACTACTGCAACCTTGTCATATTTCTGATATGCTGAGCGAAGAGTCAGGTAATGCTGATTACCCCTTGTTTTCATTTCAGCAATCATATCATTATGCACATAAATAACCTTTGGCCCTTCAAATCGTTGGAATAAGTTGGTTACTTTATGATCATAACCTGCAAATTGTATCAATGAATCGATTTTTATTCTACCAAATTGTTTTATAAACTCTCGTTTATATAGTCTATCCAGATATTTTTGAACAAACTTATAATCTTTGTTCTTCTTAAAATATAGAACAAAGGCTATAGCTTCCATTATAGTGTAAGCTGCTCCGCTGCTCATTGGAAGAATACCTACCTTATCAGGTATCTGCGATACTCTGGTCGGTGTCTTCTTAAGGGCTGCTTCATTAAAAGTTACGTAATAATTTCTCTTTTCTATATCTATGTTATTAAAAAGATTCAGAAGTGAGGAGGTTAAACCATTCTTAGCTAGTGCCGAACCAAACATCACCACATTTTCTTTGCCGTTCTTTTTAAGTTTTTCTTCCTTACAGACTTTTTCTCCTTTGATTACGTGTTTACAGATACGTTCTGCTGCACCGGCTCTGTCATAGGTACAGTATTCCTTTAAAAATGCTGTATCATCGTAATTCTTTGGAGCATTTAATTCTTTTATCAATCCCTCTACTGTTTTAACCATAGGGAATGGGAATTCATTCAGAGGTACATAGATACCTCTTTCTTCTAAATAATCTGTTTCATCGTATGCAAATAAAATAATTTTATTCCCAGTGTTGGCATAATCAAAGAAAACACTAGAGTAATCAGTGACCAGACAATCACATATATTCATAAATTCATAGGAATCATATTGATCCGGATAAGGTTTAATATGGACATAATTACTATAATTCATATTTCTGCTTACAAAAGGGTGTAATTTAACATAGAATACCTGATTATCAGTAAGCTGCTTGTCCAGGTCTCTCAGATAATAATCCGTAATAGCTAATAAATGGTCCGTATTCTTGCTGGTAACTGTTCCTCTCCAGGTAGGCATATAAATATAGACCTGCTTCCCATCAAGTTCCAATTCTTTTTTAATATTTTGACCGATTTCTTTGTTATAAAATATCGAATTTCTTGGGTATCCTTCATTGAGAATAGTCCCATCATATATCCCTTCCAGAAGATAAGCATCAACCATCTTCTTTTTCATAAACTCATTGGGATATACCAAATAGTCTGAGAATAGAAAGTTTCGCTGAACATTACCGATAGCATATGCTCTATTATCTACGTCTCTACCCATTTTCTTTAAAGGCGTACCATGCCATGTATTTGTAATAATCTGGCCTTCCTTTTTTATAAAGCTTCTATTAAAAGTTGTATCAGTAAATAAGTATTTAGCAGTGGCTAAATACTTATAATATGCGTAAGAATTTGTTCGTACTAATTTTACATTTTTAATCCCGTAGTTGGACAACTGATTCTGTATACTCTCTTTTTTCTTATTTAATACAGATAAGACTACCTTATAATCTGAATAAACTTCTGTTCTTAATTCACGTAGTATATGGAACATGTTTCCTGCTAAATCACTGCCGTTCTTTGATTCTATTAATATAAGGCGATTGTTTATTTTTCCATTATAAAAACAGTTGGAATAATAGGAATTTAATAAGATAACTTTACTTCGCTTCCATATAGACTTGAGTTTCATAGAATGTATTTTCTCTCCTTTAGAGGCATATAATTATTATTTACTAATTTATAACTAAATTGAATTCTAACATATATAATTTTAATATGCAATATTTATTAAGGATTCTTAAGGAGTTTCAAGAGTTGAAAGAAGCCCTCCCATATTTATGTGGGAGGGCTTCTCTATCATATAATACTTATTAAGAGTACTATTAGTTAGTATAGATTGATTGACCAACAGGTACAGCAATCTGAACTGTATATTTACCAATTGTATCTTTAACAACAACACTCTTAATAGTGATATAATTCTCAGATACAACTGCATCTACAGATACAATAACAAGTTTTTTGCCATCTGCATTCTTAATTGTTAATGTATCATTTGCAACTGCTTTTGCATCAGTTTTACTAACTTTACTTGTAACTTTATCTACTGTTACACTAGGTATAGGCTGTGTATCAGCTACAGTTACATAAGACTTATAAGTATTATCAACTGTTTTTACAGTGATAGTATAAGTATCATTAGCAACTTTAGTAATATTATTAGAAGCATCAGCTGTTACTGTCTCAAATTCGTAAGCTGTATTAGCTACGATAGGACCAGTATATACAACTCCACCATTTGTAGCAACTTCTACTGTAGCAGGAGCATAATCATAAAGAACACCGTTATTATAACGTGCAAGCTTAACTTCAACATTCTTAGAATCTAAAGATGTGTTGCTTGTAATCTTAGTATCTACATAGCTTGAAGAAACAACAAGCTTAGTTACTAACTTATCAGTAGCAACACCAGCACCACCGAACTCATCTACTTTTAAAGTAAAGCCAGTTTTTTTACCATCAGCAGTTACTGTATAGTAGTATGATCCATTAGCTTCGCCTTTACCGCTAAATGTAATATAACCATCTTTATAAGGAGAAGCTAAAGGAGCTTTTGCATCTTCAGAAACAGCTGTAACTACACTAGGAGTATAGTCATTTCCAAACTGATCTTTTACAATAACTTTAACTTGTGCAGCATCAGTTACGTAAGTAGTATTAGAAACAGTTGCATTAGATTTGTCAAGAGCAACAGAACTTGCTGTTCTTTCTTTAACTACTGTTATAGGTAATGTAAAGCTTACTTTTCCTGTTGTAGCAATAACATATGTGCTACCTTCTTTTACAGGATATAATGTTCCATCAGTATTTACTGATAATACATTTGCATCAGCAGGTGTATATTTAATATCGCTTTCAGCTACATACTTGTTTTCAGAATTCTTTACATGTAAGTATACTTTGCTGCCTTTGTCACTTAAAGAAATAGTAGTAACAGCATCCTTATTCCAATCAACTGCAGCACCAGAAGCAACGATTGTATACTTCTCATAAGCGCCAATTGTAATTTCAGAAGGATCTACAGCTACAACAGTTCCTTTTGCAGAAACAGTAACTTCTGCGCTATCTTTGTATGTCCAAGTATGGTAAGTTACAGTTACAGTTGCAGTATTACCCTTAGCTGTAAGGTTGAGTTTCTTAACTCCATTAACATCTGTTGTATAACCACCAGTTGTCTGAACATCAACAGTTACTCTGTTCTTATCAACAGTTGTTAATTTGATTCCATTAGCATCAAAGAAATCGTAAGAAAGTTCAGTTTCCACATTGAAAGGAACCTGAGTTGTGTTAATTACAGCTGTAGCAACAGCACCAACACTTGCTGTGATTTTGAATTCTTTCTCTGCATATGTTAAGCTATACTCTGCTTTATCTGTTAATGAAAGATAAGTTGTAGCAGTAACAGTTTTTCCATCATCAGAGAATTTAATTTCTTTGATTGCCTGAACAGCATTTGTTTTAGCATTCTTTAATACAAGATCAGAAGCTTTAACTTTGTCTTTTACATTAGCATTGAATGTTAATGTAATAGCATTTTCAGCAACCTGTTTAGCCTCAGTAACACCTACAGGTACAGTAACCTTTACAGTGTCAACTTTATTCTTTGTGCTCTTGTTAGAAGTGCTCTTTGTAGCTTTTGCGTAAACAGTAATAGTAGCTTCACCAGCTTCTTTACCAGTTACAACACCACCAGTTAAACCAACTGTAGCAACAGCTTTATTGCTGGATACGTAGTTGATAACGTCTGTGGAGTTAGAAGGTGTTAATGTTGCAGCTAATTTCTTTGTCTCGCCTGTAGCTAAAGTGAAATCATCACCAGCTTCAACTGCTGTAGAACGAAGATTAACTGTAAGAGTTTTCTTGAAAGTGTTAAGAACCTTTCCAGTCTTCTTATTTGTAGCTGTAGCTGTGATAGTTACACTACCAGGAGCTTTTGCTGTAACAACACCGGTTGTAGCAGTGATTGTTGCAATTTTTGTATTACTTGATTTCCAAGTATACTTTACTCCAGATTTGACTGTGCTTAAGCTGTAATCAACTTTGGAGCCACCAACGTATAATACAGCTGGTGCTGCGCCGCCGCCCTGCTTAACAATTTTAGTAGCTGTAGCTGCCTGTGCAGAGATACCTGCAGGGCTAAAGCTTGCTACTACTAATGCAAGAGCAAGAGCAGAAGCTAATTTCTTTTTAAAGAAATTTTTCTTCATATTCTTTCTTCCTCCTTAAAATATAGGTTGGTTTGGTATTATATTTTTCAATATAATCATTCCAATAACAAGACGATTATAACAATAATTAGATAAAAGGTCAAGTCCTTTTAGCTATAATTTTACTTTTATGTAACCCCGTACATTAGGCTTAAAAACTGGGTTTTGCCTTAATTTTGACACAATCGGGAGTTCCTTACTATTTACTCCTTCTTTATCATATATGGCTTTATTTCCCAATTCAGCACTTGGCTACTTTCCATATCTTGTTATACCTTTATGGTCTGATTATACCAAAGTTCCGGATGCAAACTTTATTTAAAGTTTTGTGTCTCGTGAACTCTAGGTATATAATGCACTTTGTTTATGTCAATTTTATGTCATGCATTTGTCACAAATGGCTTTTTTTCAGGTGTTTTCATGTTCTTACCAACTTTTATAGATTCATGCATTTCAGGAAAAATATAGAAAATGCTGCAGAATTAAATTTGTTTTCTGCAGCATTTTTTATCATATATAGTATTATTGAATAGAGAGCGAAATACTTTTTATATTATATCTATGGCTACAGCCTTAATCATTAAACGAATCAATTCCGTATCCTTTTAAAATAATATATGCTCATCACACAAAATAAAAAAACAAAAAATAACAAAGCCATTTATTTAATCCCCAAAATGGTTCTTTTATAAATGTTGTGCTGTGTAAAATTATATATCATTACAGTTATTTCAATATTCCCTCAACCACTTCCTGCATCTCCTCAGTCTTACACACCCTGTCATGAAGCACTTTGGCACTTCTGATTTCTTCGATAGCTGCTGGTACACTTACTCCAGAGATTCTGCTAAGCTCATCCACCAATTCAAAATCCCCCAGACTACCATACTTCGGATCTATGGCTTCCATAACACTTCTGGTGAATTTATAAGGACTCGCCGTTGATGCAATGATTACCTTTGTGTTATCAGAACTCTCTTCCTTATACCTCTCATATACAGAGGCACCTACTGCTGTGTGAGTATCCAGTACATAACCTGTCTTCTCATAAACTGCCTTAATCGTCTCTGCTGTCTGAGCCTCTGTAGCAAAACCACCTGTGATTCCGTCCATGTTCGCCTTCATTTCCGGCGTTATCACATACTCTCCTTCTTTAGACAAGCCATTCATGAGCGCTAATGTTTTCTCACTATCTCTTCCTGCTGCCAGGTAAAGCAATCTTTCCAGGTTACTGGAGATCAAGATATCCATTGAAGGTGAAGAAGTAAGGATGAATTCTCTCTTACGGTTATATATCCCTGTATCAAAGAAATCAAACAATACCTTATTCTCATTGGAGGCACACACCAGTTTATTTAGCGGTACCCCCATCTCTTTCGCAAAATAAGCTGCTAAAATATTTCCAAAGTTACCGGTAGGCACAGACACATTAATCTTCTCACCTTCCGCAATAACGCCTTTCCTTAACAGACTGGCATAAGCATATACGTAATAAACAATCTGGGGAACCAGACGGCCGATGTTGATAGAATTAGCAGAAGAAAAGACATATCCTTTTGCTTTCAGACTTTCTGCCAGTGCTTTATTATTAAACATTGCCTTTACACCATTCTGAGCATCATCAAAATTTCCGTCAATTCCGACAACGTAGGTATTATCCCCTTTCTGGGTCACCATCTGCTTCTCCTGTATCGGGCTGACACCATCCTTGGGATAAAATACAATGATTTTTGTTCCGGGGACTTCAGCAAACCCTGCAAGGGCTGCTTTACCCGTATCTCCTGAGGTAGCGGTCAGTATTACGATTTCATCCGTCACCTGATTCTTTTTTGCGGCAGTGGTCAGAAGATGCGGCAGTATTGATAGGGCCATATCTTTAAACGCAATGGTGGAGCCATGAAAGAGCTCCAAGTAATAGAACCCGCCGGCTTCCTTTAACGGTGCAATTTCAGTTGTATCAAATTTCTCATCATAAGCATTGCTTATGCAGCTTTTTAGTTCTTCTTCCGTAAAATCAGTAAAAAATAATTTCATCACCTCATAAGCAGTCTGCTGATAGGTCATGTTACTAAGTTCCTTCAAAGAAACTTTTAATGCTGGTATGCTTTCAGGTACAAACAAACCACCGTCCTCAGCCAGTCCTTTCAAGATTGCCTGAGATGCCGTTATAGGAGCCGTATTGCTGCGAGTGCTTTGATACAAAAGATTCATAGTTTTCCTCCATCTGTGCATTTATTATATATTCAAATACTTAGCCTGTGATACAGCAAGTAATTTTATCGTAATAAAAATTTATGATTACAATTATAGGTTGAGCCTATAAGAAGCTGTCAAATATACGTAATTATCATATATACATAACTATCATATACGAATTGATGTTTAAGTATGCAATTATAAAAATTCATTATAAACTCTTATTTTCGTTGTATTATATCATTTAAACCACTGATGTACAATACCTTACTAAAGTAAAATAACGGTATAAATTAAACGGACACAAAAAAAAGACGCTCAGAAAAGTGTATCATCACTTTCCTGAGTGTCCTCTTTTTCTCCTGTTCTATTGGTTGAATCCCCTTACACCTATTCCTGCACTACACCACTAAGTTTTATCTCTTAGCAGAATAAAGCTTACGAACTGACGTCTCGGTTAATTCAATTATTTGAAGAACTCATGTCCTCCGTACTTGAACAGGTATGTTAGGTGGCGGTCAAACCAGCTCATGCTGTTTTTATCGGCTCTTATTCTTGCCGAGAAATACAGCGCCCCTTGGGAGTAGTCTTCTCCCTGCAGTACACGATTGACTGCTTTTTTGGTACTTTCCGATATTTTCACGGAATAATATCTTCCGTCTTTTATCGGCGAAAACTGATAGGTGCTGCCGCTTCTTTGAAATACAACGGCTTTTACCGAATCAGGGAAATCCTTATTTTTAACTCTATTCAGGATGACGTTTGCGACCAACATCTTTCCTTTTATGTCCTCACCTGTTGCTTCAGCTTCAACGATTCTTTGAAGAACTCCAGTATCTTCTTCACTTAACTTGATTTTGTTTTCTGTTTTCTTTGCAGTATCTTTAATGGTTTTCTCTTTGGTTGAACTACTATCAACCTTACTTTTTGCAGCTGCCTGAACTGCTTTTTTCGAACTAGTGTCTTTTGTCTCTGTTACGCTTGCATCTGTTTCTTTCTTCGCTGCTGCGGCTTTTTTTACCGCAGTTGTTTTCTCTTTCTCTGTTGCTTTTTTATCAGTATTCTCAGTTTTCTCTACTTCCTTTTCTGAAGCTGTATTCATTCTCTCAGCCGCATTGTCTAATGCCGCATTCTTTTCTGTTGTAATTGCTTCAGCTGTTTTCTTTTCTGCTGCTGCCATTATCTCAGTAAAGCTGCTTAGGTTGTCCGAGTTTTCTTCTGCCTGTAAACTGATTATATCTTCATTTGTCAACAGATTTAAATTGGTTGTTATACTTAATTTCGATACAAGGCTATTTTCTGCCGCTTTTTTTTCTTCTGCCATCAATAATTTGTCTGCTGTAATATCAGAATCGTTTTTTGCTTTTTTGGTTATCATGCTGTGCATGAAGGAAACATAAGGATTTACGTACTGGGTACCATAGGCTTCTAAACCGCCTTGTACAATGTACCCCTTAAAATATATAGGATTCATTCGTACAATTGCTTCTATCGCTGTTTCTTCGCCTACCTCTTCCGACTCCTTATTGGAATTTCCCGAAGTATAAACAGGAGCTTCCGTTCTGCTGGAGTGTTCGTAGATAGTATCCGGGCTCAGTATCAGAAAGCATGAAAGGGCAGCATAAAGTACTACTGCTGTGATTCCCGCTTTACTTCTGCCGGAGAGTGGTAACATATCTTTTACCGGCTTAAGAGCCCTTTGAAGAAACGAGTGTATTTTTAGCATATATACATCCTCTTTTCTTTTTTGATCTTATTCCAATAAAATATCGTCTTTGTTATTCTATTGTCATAAATAGTCTGTGGACTGTTAACCGCTTAAAAGAATCACAGGCATTGTTTTCCGTTAAGAGGTTCTCATGAATTATATCATCTCGCCTTTTACTGTCAATAACTCTATGCAAACTTTGGAAGAAACGATAACCTTATTCAGGTCCATTTTCTCCTCATCTATCTTTATGCATAATATTATCTTCTTTTAAGCATCCTCTTTTGTGCATTGCGCACAAACATTTTTTAACTAAATGTTAAGGACTTATTAAATATTTTAAACCATTTTTGGTACATTATTCATGATTGACATGATTTTTTTCTTTTTCGCACTCTAAAATCCCGTATTTTGTGGGTTTAGAGGCTTGTATGTTGTTACATTTGTATTAATTCCATTAATATTTATGTAATATTTAATATATGACAGATGCTTCTCTTATCCCGCCCAATTATAGCTATTCAAGATATTCTTTACCTCCTCTCCTAACTTTTCTAATTTTCTATTTTGATAGAACAAACTTTCTCCTAAACAACCTACATTCTTACTACATTTGCCTTATTGATTTTAGGAGTTTCTTCTTATACAATAAGTATAACTATAAAGCTTATGTACACTTCATATTATTTCCCATTTTTTAACTTTCATACATGTACATTTGAATGTATTATACAGGAATCATATTTTTTCTCTAAGAACTTGAAAACTAAAAGTTTCAGAAAGATAAAATTAAAAACTAATATCAAACAAACAATAGAAAAAAGAAACCATAAGTAAACATTGAAAAAGTGTTGTGACTTTACACTATCCAAACGCGACATCTACAAGCTGTAATTATTTTTTTTACATAAATCAGGAGGTGAAATCTTTGTCATCAAATCAGGGTTTAACAAAGGCATGTAAGAAAAATGGCGAAGTTTATTACCGGGCTGGAATTACTTATCGAAATAAGCACATCAGCCTTGGCAGTTTTAACGATATCACCTTAGGGAACAAAGCTTATGAAACAGCAAATGCTATTCTTAGGGAAGGGAAGTATACACTTTCCGATTATGACAAAGCTTTCGGACTTCCTTTTGAGAAATGGGTTATTTTGATAAATTACAGGGATAATGGCATTTATATCAGGAATCCTATCTATCTTCGAAAGAATTACTTCTTATATTATATAGGAAAAGATAATTATTATCTTTTTGATACGGATGATTTGTTTTATTATGGCCATCACAAGATAATGCTCCGCGGAGGCCATCTTTTTGTATCAGATTATGGTATGCAGGTTAGTATCCTCTCCCGTTATGGCATTAAGAATTATGCTGTTGCAGGCAAGGATTATAGATTTATCAATGGAAATGAACACGATTTAAGGTATAGTAATATAGAAGTAATCAATCAATACCATGGAGTTTCTTTCTCTAAATGGAAAGGACAGCCATGTTATGTTGCGAAAATCCATATAGAAGGCGATTATGTTGTAGGTCGTTATCCTACCGAAAAGGAAGCAGCCATAGCTTATAACAAAGCGGCTGATACCTTAAGACGCAGTGGCTTTTTGAAAAACTTTCCGATAAATTATGTAGCCGAGGCCGATGAGATTGAGTATGCTAAGCTTTATCACAAATTAAGGATTTCCAGAAATATCCGAATGTTTGCAGAGAATTTCAAAGAAAGGGTTGATAAGTAACTATTTTTAAGTTAATTTCTAAGAATTTAAAAAAAAGTTAAAAAAACACTACCTTTTTTATTTTTATATGTTATAATGAATATATATTATTCTTCTTCCATTTTCATATTCCAGAAATTAGCCATCGGTTACCTGTTCTCAGGAAGCCGGTGGCTATTTTATTCTTCATCTTTTTCCTCTGCAGGGATTAAGAATTGCAGTTGATATGACCAATAATAAAATTGCTATTATAAGCTGTATTGCTGAACTTAGAGGAAACCAGATATTTCTTATTGCCGGTGAAACACTTCCCACATGATCAAACAGATACGATACCTGGGTTGCTATTCCCGTCTGGTCTTTTAATACAGATAGAAAGTTAACTACAGGGTTGACCAATAATAGCAGCATCCAGTTTCCTATATCTGCCTGTACATATGAGGTTGCTTTGTCCAGTGTATTGTTCAGATGCATTTGCATAATAAAACGAATTCCCATGGTTATTCCTATTGTTCCAAAGCTCAATACCAGAACACTTCCAAAGGTTCCCACCGTTGCAGAGGTGGATTTCTTAAACAATACGGAAAAGAATATTCCGATACTTCCCAAATAGACAGCTGTTATAATAATCAGAAGCAGGAACTCTGCCATATCCCTCAGAGTTATACCGCCTATTGTAAATACCAGTGCCATTACCGGCAGGCTGGTAAAGGTCAGGAACAGCATCATACTAATAGAAGAAAGAAGTTTTCCTCTTATGATAGAGCCTGCGGTTAATTTGGTAGTTAAAAGTATTTCCAGGGTCTGCCTTTCCCTTTCTCCGGAAACAGAACCTGCGGTTACTGCCGGCACCACCAGCATCAGCAAGAAGAATTCAACGGCAGTTATTATCGTATAGATTTCCAGAACATCTGAATATTGTACGCTTCCACCAAGTCCCTGTTTGTATTCAAAGGTCAGATACAATGTCAGCAGCCCGAACAGGGATAGCAGTCCGTTAAAAGCAAATATGATAAGATAGGTCTTAAAGCTTCTGGCATTTGTTCTTAGTTCTTTTTGGTATACCGGATTTACTCTAAGCATAATCAACTTCCCTCCTCATGGGTTATTTGCAGAAACAGAGCTTCCAGGCTGCTCTCTTCTCTTGCGAAAGAGGAGATGACTCCTCCTCCCTGTATGATAGAAGTAAGCAGCGCTGCTTCTTCTTCCTGATTTCCAGTAAACAACAGGCTCACTACATTCTCAAGAATCGTTATCTTTTTCGTAAAAGGGTTATCCCTTATAACTCTTACCGTTGCCTCCTGATTATCTACCATTCGCAACACGATAGGTCTGGTACTACCTCTTGCTGAGGTAATCTCTTCAATGGAGCCGGAGAGGACCAGTTTCCCTTTTTCAATAATCCCGGCGTGTGTGCAGATTTGTGCCAGCTCGGGTAGTATATGGGAGCTGATAAGTATTGTCATTCCTTCTGCACTGAGCCTTCTTAATATATCCTTCATGATTACTCTCGCCCTGGGATCCAGACCGGAAGCAGGTTCATCCAGTATCAGCAGTTTGGGTCCATGCACCAGACATCTGGCAAGACAGAGCCTTTGTTTCATTCCACGTGACAGACTGTCAACATAGTTGTCATATTGGTCCTTTAGCTGGACAGAATCCAGAAGCTCCATACACAAGGTTCTGGCTTCTTTTCCTGTAATACCGTATATTGAAGCATAAAACTCCATGTATTCAATGGTCTTCAGATTATCATATACACCGAAGAAATCCGGCATATAACCAATTCTTTTCTTAAGTTCTCTGTTATTCTCTAAGGCATTTATACCATCTATAACTACTTCACCAGAATCTGCCTTCATTAACCCGGCACAGATTTTCATGGTAGTGGTTTTTCCTGCCCCATTTGGTCCGACAAAGCCATAGATTTCTCCCGGCCTAATTTTAAGGTCCAGCTGGTCCAAGGCCAAAAACTTGCCGTAGCTTTTTGTCAATTTATGAATTGTTAACACTTTAATCAGCCTCCTTCCAATAGGAAATATGAGGTAAGACCACCTGATACTCCTGTAAAGAAGATTCCTGTCTGTAGCGAACGGTTAAGATATTATCTTCTGTAAGATAATCTGATGCTTTAATATCTATATCATAGATACCGTTAAATACTTCTTCATATCTTCCTGTATCCACATTCAAAAAGAATACACTTCCTCCAAAATTCTGAGTATATTTACTTAACACCTTCAGGTTCTGTGCTTTTGCAAAACTGAAATTTATGATTTTCTCCTCCGCTGGGAACTGATAGGTATGAATGATGCTGTCATTTGTCATATATCTGCCGGCATAATATCCATTCATTTTCATACCCTCTGCCTGAATATTATTATCTATGGTATACACATATTCTTTATCTGCCAGATGATGATCCACCTTAACAGGTAATTTAACAAGGGTAGTGCCTTCTGTCTTCATAACAGAAGATATTTGAGACAGCAGCTGATCACCTTCTTTTGCAGTCTGATTGCTCTCCTGTCCGTTTTCTTTTAATCCGATAATACAATTGGAATATTCACCCTGTGTAAAATTATATTCTACCATTAGAGATATCAGTTGATTCAGCCTGGTATTTTCATTCCCGTCTTTTCCTTCTTCCGACAATTCTGTCATCCCTTTAATCAAGGAAGTGCTATATAAATCATCGATGGACAGCAGATATGTCCCTTTCTCATTCCTTAAATTAATCTCCTGCCCTTTTTTCAGATATCCAATATCGATTAATCTGCCATCACATATCAATATGGCATTGCTGATGTCATAATCGTAGTCATTTCTTAAGGTACCGTTTATTCCGCTGCCGATATGGGTCAGCTGTCCCCTAATACCAGCTCCCTCTTTTGTTGTTTGAAAGATTCCTTGAAAATACACCGGGTTAAATGCCGGATTATTTGTTACAGTCAGTTGTACTCCTCTATTTTCGTAGCGAATAATCTTATCTGCATTGTCAAAGTCTGCCTTGGTCTCCAGGCTATTTTCGGTTATATAAGGATTTGCATTTGTCATTTCCACAAGGTTAAATCTTCTGGTAAGATTCAACGTATAATCATAGTTATTCGGCATTGCCAGGGATAGGTCAATTTTGTCCATACCGGCATCTGTATAATCCTGAATTCGTATATACTCAGCATAAGGTTTTGTAATTCTTGTCTTTGTCCCTGCTGCATAAATTATTATAGTGAAAACAATTACCATGACCGATACAATTATCAGTCCCATTCCCTGCTTCTTTTTCTTCTTAAGATAAAAGTAGGTAACAGGGCCGCTTATCAGCAGATACACTGCAATTATAATAAAATATTTATAGGTGGCCGGAACTAATTTTTCCTTTGCGGAAGCAATGGAGTTCATCAATCCATCTGTCATATACCAGCCATAATACTCATTATCCAACTGTATATTGTTGTCTTCGCTTATATGCTCCGTTATCTGACTTATTATGGATAAGGCAATTGATTCCTTCTCCTCTGCCAGCCCTAAATCAAAGGCAAACAGTTGAACTCTGCCGCTACTAACCTTTGAGCATAACAGCAAGTCTCTGCCAGCTTCTTTTATCAGGCTCCTTCCTCCGTCTAACCCAATGGTTGTAATCTGCTTTGCTGCGACTGTTTTTTCTAAGCCTGAAATCTTTTCCTCCGACAATTCCCTCTTTCTATACTCCAAATCCAATCCTGTTATAATTTCAGTCAGATTCTTCTTATTTCCCGAAGAAATCAGCCGCTGGTTACGCTCTGATAATTCTAATAAGAACATTCTTCTGCTCTTCTGGCAATCGAGAATATGCTGCTTTAAACCTTTTATATCCTCTTCCTTTGAGAGCAGGCTTATATTCACAGCCTCGGTCTCATTTCCAAAAGCTATCTGAAAATTCTTAAAAACCTCACTTACTTCCCTGTTATAATTGCCCGCACCCAGAACCAGTGTCCCCCCATTATTTACCCAGACGGTGATTGCCTGAACCTGTTCCGTACTAAGCTTTGTAACATTAAAATTGTTGATGATCAGCACATCAAGCAGATCGAGTCCAAGGGGATTATCTGATAAGGTGTCTTCCGTAAGATAAAACGTCTTTAGATTCAATCGTTCCAGATAAGCAAGATTTTCTCTCTCTTCAGTCAGCACGCCTGCATAAACGAGCTTATCATAATTTCCAAAGTTAAGCTGATAGGTATGTTCCAGAACGGTGCTCTTTTTATTCCATAATTTCACCTGCAGATACCCTGTGTCATCTACTATAGGAAGTACCAACGATACCTTTTTGGTTTCCCCCGGCCTGACTGTGACTTCTTCCTGATACAAGGTATTATCTGTGGATTTTGGAACCATAACCTGGAAAACTCCCGTAAAGGACTTTTCTCCGCTATTTTCAATTTCACCTGACACGAGAGAATACCGGCCATATTTCACCTTATTGTCATACCCATATTTTACAGACATACTAATATTGTATTTATCATTTGTTAAGAGCTGTCCATCCTCTTCTTTCGCTCCTAAAGCAATCTGAGGCGACACAAAAAAACATATCAGTAACAGACTGATAGAAAATGCCAGTATAACTTTTCTGCCCGTCATCCTTTCACCTCTTCCGTCTTAGGCAGTATATCAGCTTTTGGCAGTATAACCACAAACACCGTACCGTCATGATCACTGCGTGCACTGATACTGCCCCCATGCATGACTATGATGTTCTTTACTATGGCAAGCCCCAGACCGGTGCCTCCCGTTTCACTGGATCTTGACTCCTCCAGCCGGTAAAAACGTTCAAATATTGCTTCAATATCCTTTTCCGGAATCAACTTCCCGTAGTTTATTACCGATATTTCTATTGTATCCAGATGCTCCAGAATCTCAATCTGGACACTCTTACCATCCCTGCCATATTTAATTGCATTATCTATGAGGTTAGCAAAAGCTCTGGCTAAAAGGTTACCATCTCCCCAGGCGGAAACCGAAGGGGTATTGGCTCTGAATTCATATTGCAGATTACTTTCCTGAAAACTCGGATAAAATTCCTCAGCCAGCTGTTCCACAAATTTGACCATATCTATAGGACCTGCCTCCAGAGTCACCTCACCGGAACTGAATTTGGTATAGGCAAATAAATCCTCTATAAGCTTCTCAAGCCGTTTTGACTTGGTGTAAGCAATCTCTACATAGTGTTTCTTGACCTCCATATTAATGTTATTCTCACCCTGGACCAAATCCAGGTATCCTATTATGGATGTAAGAGGAGTTCGCAGATCATGCGCAACACTTGTAATTAATTGATTCTTCGTATTTTCGCTCTTTCTCTCGTTCTCTATAATACGCCGGATGTCTCCGCCCATCTGATTGATACGGTCTGCTATCAATGCGAATTCATCATCATTGTCTATGGTTATTCTGGTATCAAAATTACCGGAGGAGATAGCTGTGATACCGCCCGCTATTCTCTCGATATACACTGCAAATTTTCTGGTAAGCAGTAAAAAATATCCCATAAACAGTATGATTCCTATTGCTATTGCAATTACCGTTACCATAGCAATCATACCTTTGGTAGTTCCGCCCTCCAGGGTGGGACTTATTTGCTCTGCCGTATATCTGTTGTACAAGCTGTTATTCTGTATTAAATTGCTGTTGCTGCCGAGGGAAGCTCCGCCCTGAAGGTCACCGGGGATATCTGTTTTCCCGCCTGTCATATAATAAACAATGTAAATGCCAAAAAATATAACCGCTTCTGTTAATAAAGCATACACCAGACTTAACAGGCTATACAGGACTATTTCAAAACGAAAGCTCTTAAAAATACTATTTCTCAATTTTGTATCCTACTCCCCATACTGTTTTGATTATTTGCGCATTTCTGGAATCCATCTCTATCTTTTCCCTGAGTCTTCTGATATGCACCATCACTGTATTATTAGCCTCATACATCTTTTCATTCCACACTCTTTCAAAGATTTCATCGGTGGAAAAGACTCTGCCCGGATTGCTTGCCAATAGATACAATATATCAAATTCAATAGGTGTCAGTTTAACATCCCTGCCATATGAAACAACCCTGTGATCCTCTTTGTTGATTACCAGATGATTAATGGCTATTTCCTTGTCTGCTTTATCTTCGTGAGAACTGGGATTGAACTTTGTAAACCGCCTGAGCTGGGATTTCACTCTGGCCGTAAGCTCCAGGGGATTAAAAGGTTTGATTACATAATCATCAGCACCTGTTCCAAGCCCTATGATCTTATCCAGGTCAGCTGACTTGGCACTGAGCATTATAATCGGTATGGTACTGGTCTCCCTTATTGTCTTACACATACTAAGCCCATCGGTTCCTGGCATCATGATATCCAATATAATTAATTTGATATCTTCTTTTTTCAAGATATCATAACCTTCTTTTGCATTAAATGCTTTAAAAACCTGATAACCGTCTCCGATTAAATGTATTTCCACCAGTTCAGCAATTTCTCTGTCATCATCCACAACTAAAATGCTTGTCTGTTCCATTCTGATCTTCCTTTCTTTGAATCTTTTTACTATTCGAGCACCCTACGGTATTGCATGGCCTTACTCTTGGGATTTGTTCCAGGACTTTTATATTCTATGGCTTAGATGCTATGGCTTTATATTCCATGGCTTATATTCTGTGACTTTTATTCCATGGCTATTATTCTATGGTTTTAACTTTTGATTCCATAGTTTTAATTATATCGCTTTAATTCTATGGCTTTTATTCTATATCTTTTATTTATATCTTTTATTCTATAACTTTTTTCCACGGCTTTAATTCTATAGCTTTTATTCCATGGTTTTAACTTTTGATACCATGGCTTTAATTCTATCACTTTAATTCTATGGCCTTAACCTTTGATTCCATGGCTCTTAATTCCATTTGCTTTAGATACAGTCCCATACTTTATCCATAACGCTCTATTTCATATAAGTTAAGCTTTAGTTTAACCTTTATTTCCTGCAAAAATGCCAATACATGTTTGAGAACTCTACTGACCTCCCACTTTGGGGTGTCTGTGCAGCACTTAGAAACACCGTACCGCTGCCTCCAAAAATTGTGCCTTACTTTCTGTACAAATTACAACAAACCGGAACACCCAGTCTTGTACAAGCAGTTTCAACACCTTGTCTTTTCACTTAATTATTCATATAATGGTCACAAACTTTCCTTCAACTTATATATCACTATCTATGTTCACTCTAACATAGTTTATATGAAAAAGTCTTTACTTTTTTCTTAAAACTAAAATAAGCTGCTGCAAAATAGTCACATAGGAACTATTCTACACCAGCTGTATGAGCAGCACTATAAGCCGAGTTCTGTATCAAATGGTCATCTATCTTTGCCACATGTTACCATGTGGCTCGCCGTAAGCGCCAGGAAATCCTGGTCTTATCAGCTGCGACCTACCCAAAAGCACGACGGGCCGCCGTATCGCTTTTCATTCGGTCTTGCTTCGAGTGGGGTTTACATATGCCCTGTGTGTTACCACCCAGGCGGTGGGCTCTTACTCCACCATTCCACCCTTACCGGGAAATCCCGGCGGTATATTTCTATTGCACTTTCCTTAGAGTCGCCTCCACCGGACGTTATCCGGCACTCTGCCCTGCGAAGCTCGGACTTTCCTCACCTATGGCCTTTCGGCAGCTTATAGGCGCGACCATCTGTGCTACTCACAATTTTTTATTTTAACACGCAAAAAACAGATTGTAAAGGGGTTTTTCATCATTCTTACTGGCAAACTCTTGAAGAATAGTCACTACAGCAGACAATGTGTTTACTCCAATCATACCTTAAAGCAGCTTCCGCCGATAAATTCCTTTAGTATAGAATGTTTTGGCACAACATCGCTGTTGACACCCAGAAAATAGTCAAGGAATTTCAACATACGTTTGGCTTCCATGTATTCCTCTGATTCCCTTGAAACACCAAAGAGTACAGGCTCTGCATAGGATTTTAAGATGGCAAGCTCATATATCAGGGCAGAATTGAACATAACATCAGCTTCTTCCTGATAAGGAAAAATATTCTGTTCTTCCCCTCTTCTTACAGAAGGCCACATACTGATGGTCTTTGTTCCATCTGCTCCTCTGGTCCTTGCATCTCTTACCATTCTTCTGAGAAGACGTAAATCAGTGGTGGGTATACGATTGTGCTCATCAATATTTAGTGCTGTCAGTGCGCTGATATATATTTTAAACTTGCTTTCTTTGGGCAGGCTGTAGGAAAGCTTGTCATTAAGTCCGTGTATTCCTTCAATGACCAGTATATCATGAGGCCCAAGGGTTTTATAGTTTCCCTTATATTCTCTGTGCCCGGTCAAAAAGTTAAAGCTTGGCAGTTCAACGGTCTTTCCTTCTAACAGCGCTGACATGTCACGGTTAAAGCTCTCCGTATCAATTGCTTCCAGTGCCTCGTAATTCGGTTTTCCGTCTTCATCCAGCGGCGTCAGATCTCTTTCCACGAAATAGTCGTCCACACCAATAGGGTGTGGAACCAATCCATGAGTCTTTAGCTGAATGGATAGACGGTGGGAAAAAGTGGTTTTACCGGAGGAGGAGGGACCTGCTATCATAACTAACTTCTTGCCGGATTCTTTTATCATGGCAGCGATTTCGCCGATTTTCATTTCCTGGAACATTTCCTGGGTAAGGATCAGTTCATTAAGATTACCGGCTACGATTGCTTCGTTTAAGGCTCCAACGGTATCAATTTCCATTGTCTGTGCCCATTCATTGGATTCTTTCAGGGTTTGATATAATTTTTCAGGAAATATAAAAGGCTGAAGCTGTCTTGGTTTCTTTTTATCCGGCATAATAAGTATCAGCCCTTCATCTTTTTGGATCAGGTCAAACCACTGAAGCATACCGGTGCTGGGCGGCATATATCCGTAATAATAATCCTCAAAACCTTCCAGGTTATAGATATTTGTCTTAGAAACACGTCTGTAACGGAACAATTTTTCCTTGTCATACATTGCATAAGATTTAAACAGTTCAATAGCATCATCTGTTCCGATGGTTTTCTTCACAAAGGGTAGGTCCTTCTCTATATAACTTCTCATCTTCAGCTTGATCTTATCCGCTAACTCTTTTGTCACAGGTAAATTCATTATGGGCTGGCAGTAGATACCTTCTTTCAGAGAGTATTCCACATATACCTTATCAATATTTTCTTTTCCTACAATACTGTAAATTGCTTTCATAAATACCAGTATCATTCCTCTGGTATAGGTTTTGTGCCCTGCGTCTTCTCCGGTAGTCACAAAACGAATCTTACAATCTTTTTGTACCTTTTTTGTTAACTCTCTTAGTTTATTGTTAACAAGAGCAAGAATAAACTCTCCGCCGTCCTTTGGTGTATCTTCACGGCTGATTTCTAAAAGGCTCGTTCCTTTCGGATATTCCTTTATAACACCATCTATCTCAACTTTTACGTATTCATCCATATTAATAACCATGCCTTTCTCACAGACTGCAATCCTTGGCTGCAGACATAAATTGTCTGTGTAATACAAGGAAAATATCACTTTGTACACAGTTAACCTGCATACAAAGTGAATTATCTATGTTAAACAATATATTCAGCTTCTTTTACCTGAGCACCTTAATTATTAAAATAATTAAGTGCTGCATGTATCAAGGCAAGATCCATTCTGATCTCTTCCAGTCTTTTATTGCTTCCGGCGGTATCTGTATCCCTTAATGATTCTTCTACCTGTTCTTTTAAACGTTCTTCTCTTAGCAGATATTCTTCTACTAAAGGGCTGCCACTCTCTAGGAGCTGCTTTCCATATAAATAAAACAGCTCTTGATCATAGCTTTCCTTCACCGGGTCTTTTAATGCTTTAATAATGATATAGTATTTGTCATCTTCTTTTACCATTTTTTCAGACTCAATTCTATATCCATTTTTATGAAGATGCCTGCGCACCAGAAAGATTTCTGATTGAGGCTGAAGAATCAACTCCTTAACTTCTTTTAAAGCCGACTCACCTTCTGTTAATATCCGGACCATCAAGGCTCCACCCATACCGGCAATAACAACTGTATCCGCTTCACCGGGGTTTAACCTTGCAAGTCCGTCGGATAGTCTTGTTTCTATTCTGTCTTCCAGCCCTCTGACCTCAATATTTTCCCTGGCTTTACTTAAAGGGCCTTTATTAACATCCATGGCAACCACCCTGGGCGCTATGTTATTCTCTGCCAGATGTATGGCTATGTAGGCGTGGTCGCATCCTACATCTGCAACCCTGTTTCCTCCTGTAACAGAATCTGCAACAGTTTTTAAACGTAATGATAATTGCATGCTGTCTCCTGAATCGTTTTATATATTCTCTAAGTACTTTTGTTGCAGTACTTCCTCTCAGCCACACTTGTGCCTTCGTATAATGTCAGACTTGTACTTTCTTCTCATTTACACTTTTACATTCTTCTCATGTAGACTTGTACTTTCTTCTCATGTAGACTTTTATATTCTTCTCATGTAGACTCGTACTCTCTGCTCATGCACACTTGTGCTATCTTCTCATGTAAGACTTGTATTTCTGCTCATGCACACTTGTACTTTCTGTTCATGTAAGAATTGTATTTCTGCTCATGCACACTTGTACTTTCTGCTCATGTAAGACTTGTATTTCTGCTTATGCACACTTGTACTTTCTATTCATGCATACTGACTTTCTTCTCATGTAGACTTGTATTTCTACTCATGCACACTTGTGCTATCTTCTCGTGTACACTTATACTTTCTTCTCATTTACACCTGTATTTCCTTCTCATATAGACCCGTACTTTCACATATATACTCGTGTTTTTTCTTTCTATTGCACATTAATCTTAATTTGTGCTTACTGTACTAAGAAACGTTTCGGACGAAAATACAAGTTACCTCATCTATACTTTTTATATTATAAACTCTTTATTCCAAATAGTCCTTTAACTTACGGCTTCTGCTGGGATGTCTTAATTTGCGTAAGGCTTTGGCTTCAATCTGTCGGATTCTTTCTCTTGTCACATTGAATTCCTTCCCTACTTCCTCTAAGGTCCTGGCTCTGCCATCGTCCAGACCAAAGCGCAGTCTTAACACCTTCTGCTCTCTGTCCGTAAGAGTACCAAGAACATCAAAGAGCTGTTCCTTTAACAGCGTAAAGGCCGCAGCATCTGCAGGCACCGGAACATTGTCATCCTGAATAAAATCTCCCAGATGGCTGTCTTCCTCTTCGCCAATAGGTGTCTCAAGAGATACCGGCTCCTGGCTGATTTTTTGAATTTCACGCACCCTGTCAACAGGTACATTCATTTCTTCCGATACTTCCTCCGGCGTTGGTTCTCTCCCCAACTCCTGAAGTAACTGTCTCTGCACTCTTATAAGTTTGTTAATGGTCTCCACCATATGCACCGGTATACGAATGGTTCTGGCCTGATCCGCAATGGCTCTGGTGATAGCTTGTCTGATCCACCAGGTTGCATAGGTGCTGAATTTAAACCCTTTGGTATAATCAAATTTCTCAACTGCTTTAATAAGTCCTAAATTTCCTTCCTGAATGAGGTCAAGAAACATCATACCTCTTCCTACATAACGCTTTGCAATACTTACCACCAGTCTTAGATTGGCTTCTGCCAGCCTTTTCTTGGCATCTGTGTCCCCTACCTTCATTCTTCGTGCCAGTTCGATTTCTTCATCGGCACTTAAGAGAGGAACCTTACCGATTTCTTTTAAGTACATTCTTACAGGGTCATCTATGGCGATTCCCTCCGGTATGGAAAAGTCTATCTCTTCTATATCCTCTTCGTCTTCTATCAGGATATCCTCTTCCTCCGTCATGCGAAGCACATCCACATTATTTAATTCCAGGAACTCATAGATTCTTTCAATCATAACGGAATCCAGTTCAAAATCAGCAAAAAAATCATTTATTTCCTGAAATTCAAGAACATTCTTTTTCTTCTTGGCAAATACCAGAAGTTCTTTTAACTTTTCAGTGAATTTAACCATATTCTCATCCATTATTTATCCATCCTCCTTGCTCATTCCAGTATGAAAATTCAGCTTAATTACTAGTATTTTAACCACAGTCCAAGGAAATATGCAATTTCTGTAAACCCGTCTGCTCCTTTATGATACCCTGAAGTGTCTGAATATCATTTTGCTCAATGGCCTCCTTACTCTGCTTGTCCAGGCTGTTCTTCTTAATTCTTTGTACTGTTTCGTTTAAAGCCTTTTCTTTTTCCTTGCTGCCCATTTCACTGCTTAGCTCCAGGCTAAACAGAGCCGCTGCTTCCTTTTGTTCTTCTTTGCTTTCAAAATGATTAAGAATCTTGGCAGGTGTGACCTTACCCTCCTTCTCATATTGATCGAATAAAAGCTCGGCAGCCTGTTTGTACAAATCTTCTGTAAAATCCCTGGGTGTTATAATACCCTTGATTTTCTCAAAGAGCCTTAAATCATCTATAAGCCAGGTTAACAGTATCCTTTGGGACTGCCGCATTCCTTCCATGGGCAGGTTCTTATTTCTATCCTTAACGGTATGCTCTTTTGGTTTATAGCTGTCGCCGGTCCCAAGTCTGGCACCGTAACTATTCACCAGCTTGCGTAAATTGTCAAAACCGATTCCATATTTGGCTGAAACAGCCTCTATATAAATATTTCTCTCGATTTCCTCGGTAAACTGCAGCATTTTCTTTGCTGTTTCATTAAAGAATTTCGTTTTCTGCTCCGGGTCATTCATGTCAAAATCCCGCTCTGTCACCTCCACTTCAAAGAGAAAGGAATTTTTAGCAGTTTCTATCCGTTTTTGAAATTCCTCAGCACCCAAGGCTTTAATAAATTCATCCGGGTCTTTATACGGCTTCATATCTATAACCTTTACCGTTAAGCCCGCGTCTTTCAGGATTGGTATAGCTCTTAAAGCTGCCTTGGTACCAGCCGCATCACTATCGTAAGTTAACAATACTTCTCCCGTATACCGCTTAATAAGGTTAGCCTGTAACCCCGTAAAAGCAGTTCCAAGGGATGCCACTGCATTGGTAAACCCTGCCTGATGAAGTGCTATTACATCCATATAACCTTCGCAGATAAGAAAATTTGATTTTCTTGAGGTTCTTGCAAAATTAAGGCCATACAGGTTTCTGCTCTTATCAAAGAGTTTGGTCTCCGGTGAATTTAAATACTTGGGAAGTCCATCCCCCATTACACGTCCGCCAAACCCGATAACACGGCTATTCGCATCCATAATAGGAAACATGACTCTGTTCCAGAATTTGTCGTATACCTTGTGTTTCTCATCAAAGCTTACAAGTCCCGACTCTCTTAAAACCTCATCATCATAGCCCAAATGTTTTAAATACTTATAAATGTCATCTCCTGTCTGGTTGGAGTATCCAAGTCCGAATTTCTTTATGGTATCCTCCGATAACTGCCTGTTTACCAGATAGTCCATGGCAGCTTGTCCTCTGGGAGATTTTAATTGAAAATAATAGTACTTGGCGGCTTCTTTATTTATCTCTAACAGTCTTGCCTTTAAGCCTGCCTGACGTCTGGCTTCTTCACTGATTTCAGCTTCCGGCAGTGTTACTCCGACTCTGCCCGCCAGATATTTTAGAGCCTCTACAAAGGTGTAGTTCTCATACTCCATAATAAAGGTAAATACATTGCCTCCTACACCACAGCCAAAGCAGTGATACATCTGTTTAGAGACACTGACGCTAAAGGAAGGAGATTTCTCACTGTGAAAGGGGCACAGTCCCATATGGCTGCTGCCTTTCCGCTGTAATTTCACATAGGAACTGATTACATCTACTATGTCATTCTTCTGTCTTACTTCTTCTACCAGTTCTTCCGGATAAAACATGTCTTCTCCTTTTCCTTTTAAATGTAGATCATATATCTTATATTTTCTTTGTAACTTGATTCACTGATTTATTGTAGTCTTGTACTTCAGCATTTCAACTTAAATAAATTATTTTATTTTTTCTGATTTAATTTTAGTTTAGCTTTAAGCTATAATCTGATTTGTTTCATCTATTGTTCATTTATGATGTGATTTTTATCTTAACTTTTTGTCTCATCTTTATGTCTAATCTTTTTATCTTATTTTTTTTCCTATTTTTTTATCTTATTTTTTTCTTATATTTATATTTTTTTCTTATAATTATATCTTATCTCTTATCTTTTTGGGTCTTATCTTTGGTCTTTTCTTTGGTCTTTTCTTCTTATATAACCTTTTATCTTATCTTTTTCGTCTAATATCTTCTTTTGTCAAAACTTTTTATCTATCTTTTTATCTCATATTAAAAATTCTTCCATTATAATAATTTACCTGTTTTCTAATTATGATTTTCTACAACTAAAGATATCTAAACTATTTGTATTCTATCATTTTACATCTCTTAAACTAATATACACTCCAGAAACGAGGTATCGCAATCTCATTAAATTTAGCTACAGCATAACGGTCCGTCATCCCTGCTATGTAATCACATACCGCTCTGGCTTCTTTTTCCTCTTTTTCTTTAATCATATTAAAGTACTCCTCAGGCAGAAGTTCAAGATTCTTACTGTAATATTCAAACAGGTACTTTAACATAGTCTCTGCCTTTTGCTCTTCCCCTTTGGCTTTTGGATTGGTATATACACTGTAAAACATATACTTTCTCATACCAAACATGGCTTTTTCTATTTCGGGAGACATTAAGATATCATCCTTGTCCTCACTGCAGCTTACAATGTCATGTATTATTCTGTTTAACCGTTCTCTGGAACTGTGACCCAGAATATCAGTAAATTCCGTGGGAATATCTTCTTCGGAAATGATATGTCCTCTGATAGCATCATCAATATCGTGATTTATATAAGCTATTTTATCGGATAATCTGACTATTTTACCTTCAAGAGTCTTAGGCACTCCATTGGTCTGATGATTAACGATACCGTCTCTGACTTCTTTCGTCAAATTGAGTCCCCTGCCGTGATTTTCAAGAAGTTCAACAACACGTATACTCTGCAGATGATGTTCAAAACCTTCTGCGCAAATAGAATTCAAGGCTCTCTCTCCGGCATGACCGAAGGGTGTATGTCCCAGATCATGTCCTAATGCTATAGCTTCCGTCAGATCCTCATTCAGTCTTAAGGCTCTGGCAATGGTTCTGGCATTCTGGGATACCTCAAGGGTATGGGTAAGTCTCGTCCTGTAATGATCTCCTTCCGGAGCAAGAAATACCTGTGTCTTATGCTTTAATCGTCGAAAGGCTTTGGAATGAAGAATCCGGTCCCTGTCTCTTTGATAAATTGGCCTTAAATCACAAGGGTCCTCATACACATCCCTGCCCATAGAATTATCACTAAAGGAGGCGTATTTACACAAAAACTGATGTTCTCTTTGTTCCAGCTTTTCACGCATGCTTAATGTCTTTGCCATTTTTTCTTTTTCTGCTTCTTCCATACCTGTTCTCCTTTCTTTCAGATTAATGCTTATATTAATAATATTCCACCAAAACTTCCTGTTTCCTTTTTTTATTTTCAAAATTTTGCTTTTCAGGTCGAACTTAACCCTTATATTCCCATCCTTCGTCCTTATGATAAATCATGAGTTTGCTCATACCACCATCTACCGTGATATTCTCTCCGTTTATAAAGCCGCTGTCTTCACTGCACAGGTACATGGCAAGCTTTGCAATATCTTCTGTCTTTCCGATTCTTTTTACCGTATGCTGCTCCTTGTCCTCTTTGGAAAAATTCTCTCCTGTAGTATCAATCCATCCAGGTGAAATACAGTTCACCCTTACTCTGCCGGCCAGGCTGACTGCCATAGCATGGGTTAGCGCTACAATACCGCCTTTTGCTGCCGAGTAACTCTCTGTATCCTCCTGGGACATGGCAGCTCTGGTTGAGGCAATGTTTACGATTGCACCACCTTCTCTAAAATACTCCATAAACAGTTTTGTCAGATAGTATGGTGCGCCTACTCCCACCCGCAGTACTTCATCAAAGGCTTCAAAACTGCAGCCGGAGAGAAGGCCTTTGTTGCTGAAACACGCATTGTTTATAAGATAATCAATTTTGCCATACCGGTTAAGAACTTCTGCTACAAAGAGCTGAATATCCTGTTCTGCTTTTAAGTCTCCCGTAAAATAAAAGTCGGGAGGATTTAAATTTAATGTATTCGCTGTAAGTCTGTCCATAACAGCCGTTCTTGCACCTGCTGCCTGAAAGTGCTCTGCCATACTCCTGCCAATTCCTTTGGAACCTCCGGTTATAACGACTACTTTGCCTGTATAATCCATGTATTCACTGCACCTCATTTCTTTATTTCTCTTTAAATGTATTATAACTAATGAATTGTTTGAACTTATTATACTATAGTTGTCTATACATAAGGTGGATATTAGATTTGCCTCTATCTTTCGAAATTTTTTATTAAATATTACTATTTTATACCGACTTATAAGTTTATAGTTTGCCTGTATAAAGATTTTTAAAAACTACCACGCCTTTTTATGTTTTTGGGCTTTTCCAAATATTAAACATATATGCAAACTTTTTGTTCCTAAGTCATGTCTTAAAACTCTCATATCTTAAAACTCACAATACTGTTCAGAATGCTACTCTTTGCAGTATTCAGCTTTATAATTATGAAAACGCAACACCATTACCCATAATCGAGCCTTGCTGTAAGTAAACAATTATATATCTCACAAAGCGGAGTGTTCGCAGTGTTAAGTCTCGCACACAATGAGTTTTCAGACTCACGCTGGAAAAGGCCAAATTCACAACACATTGAATAATATGTAACATTATTCCATATAGCATACTTGGTACAAAGAAAGAAGCAGCAGGATCAAATACATCTTCAATCCTACTGCTTCTTATTATATACCGCTTTAAATAAAAAATCGAGGCGACAAGATTTGAACTTGCGACCTCTGCGTCCCTAACACAGCGCTCTAGCCAAGCTGAGCCACGCCTCGATATTTGTGTGTGATAAGCTTTTTTATTTTGTTCTTGCGTCTCACAACAATATTATAATATAATATTCTAGGGAAAAAATCAAGTAGAATTTTCATATTTTTTAAAAAAATTTAAAAATTATTATTAAGTACAAAAAAAAGCTCTAAAAACTGCCAAAGACATACAGATTTAGGTGAAAACGGAGGATATCATTGGAAAACATTATAAATTATCAAAAAGAGTTGGAAAAAACTCTATCAAATATAACCGCACAAGGCAGTACTCCCACTCTTCTGCTCCACAGCTGCTGCGCCCCCTGCAGCAGTTATTGTCTGGAATACCTGTCAGATTATTTTAATATTACCATATATTATTATAATCCCAATATATCAATGAAAGAAGAATATGACCGCAGGGTGGAAGAACAGAAACGACTGATTAGTGCTATGCCTGTAAAACATCCCATTTCTTTCCTAGAGGGCAGTTATGAACCGGAGCTCTTTTATAAAATTGCCAAAGGCAAGGAAAACCAGCCCGAGGGCGGCGAAAGGTGTTTCGGCTGTTATGAACTCCGTCTGAGAGAAGCAGCCAAATGCGCGAAGGAAAATGGATTTGATTACTTTACCACTACCCTCACTATCAGTCCTCACAAAAATGCTGCCAAACTAAATTCTATCGGTGAAGCTGTAGCTGCCGAATACGGGGCTGTATATCTCCGCTCGGATTTTAAGAAAAAAAACGGCTACAAGCGCTCCATTGAATTATCAAAGGAGTTTGATTTATACAGACAGGATTACTGCGGATGTGTTTACTCTATGATTAGTTCCAGAGATAGGCGGGAGTCAAAAGACAATGAATAAGTTTTAATAAATATAAGACCAGCAGCTATAACAAAATAAGCAGACCTTTGCTCAGCTGCTCCTAAGCATAGATAAGCTGCCTGGTCTTATATTTTGAGAATTTAACCTTTTCTCTAAATCTGATGTTTCTCAAAGAAATTAGTCCATTCGTGACAATCAAAATTCGCGCCTAAACCATTGGCTTGTAGATAGCATATAAAGTCTTTGATTTTGATATAATCTATTATTGTCCCCTTCTGCTCCATAGCTGTTAGAAATACTATTGTCTTTTTGAGATTATTGGATTTCAGGTAGCAGGTCAGGCAGTCCACCCATAATTCATTCTGAGTTTTTGACGCTTCTTCTAAATATATTCCCCACTCACACCACTCTCCTTCTGTTAAATCATATAAGTTTTCAACAGGTGGATATGAAGTATAGGAATAATATTCATTTTTAAATTGAAAGCCCAAGGTTTCGGCTAAGGCTCTTGATCCCTTATTTGTTTCAACACATAGCCATTCTATCTTTTCATAACCTTTTGCAAAACAGTCCTTAATAGTTGCAGACACGACTATTTTAGCCAATCCGTTTTTTCGGTATCTTTCATCTGTATTAATGCCGATAGCAATTGCCTTCTCGTAACTACAGTCACTAATAGACCAGCTAACAATTACTTTATCCTTGTGAATATAATACCCTGTACCATATTTCTCAAAATTCTGAGTACTGCCCCATTCCTCTACCCATTTTAATAGCTTTTCTGCATTTTCATAACCGCTTTGTTTAATTACATTTACATCTACTTTTTCTAATACAAAGCCTTCTTTTAGAGCTGTAGTACATTCTTTAAAAATATCGCGAGTTAGAATATATCTGCGTCTTTTATATTTTCTGATATAAGGGTTCTTGTGTATGGTGGGTATAATATCGCTCCACTCTGTGGTATCAGGGGTCAGCTGATCCCAGAAATCCAGTTCCTCTGCTATCCTTGAATTAAATTCAGTATCAGTAATATCGCCTGCTACCAGGTTGCACTCACTGGTCTGTATTAATGCAGAGGTTGGTTTTTCCAGGCTATTAACATAAATTTCACCTGGCATGATATAATTTATGACTGAAAATACAGACAGTTCATTTCGAGACTTGATGAAAGGTATAACCTTACTATACTCATTACTCTGTAGTTTAAACATTAGACTCTCCCTTGCGATACTTTAATATTTTTCAATACTTCCGATTCGTGCAATAGTAAAATTATAATATGTAATTTCAAACACTTCAAAGGAATTTATGAGTATAGTTATTTTGTATGATAGAAGTATCATAAGCACTTTGGCTTATTGCTATGTATTTTACTTTATGATATAAATTATGAAAATAAGAGATATAGGTTTCATGAAGGGAGGATTTATTTATGGCAAAACATGCAATTACCTCAAAGGTTAATGATGAATTGATCAGATATCAGACGGTTAAGGATTATCTGGACAGCCTGATTAATAATGACACTGAATTGTTATCTGTGGTTAAACATAACGGTGAAAGCTACTCTTTCAGTATAACTATAGACGAAAGGGAAATCTATTTTAAAGCAACCTTTGGAGATATCTACGAGAAATGTTTAGATTGTTCCGTTCATCATATTGCTGAACATGCAGAGAAATATATTATATCATTGCTGCGTCAGAAGATTATTGAGATTACCGGCACTGATTAGCTGATACATTCGTCAATTTGAGATTAACACTGTACATATATTCCAGACAAGGAGCTTTGCACTATTGCTGATTATTTGCAAAAGAGTGATGCTCCTTTTTGCAAAAGTAAACCCGTGTGTTCTCCTTATTACCTCTCCTCTAAATAGCATCTTTTACTTTTCTTTCATTTGTCAGTGCTGTTTTGGTATTTACTCCTACGCCCCAACCGGTAGCAGGCTTCCAGTTTAACTGTTTCCAGTATAATAACACCGCTGCTCTCGTCTTGGTTCCATAATCTCCATCCACTATCAGTGGTATATAGTCTTTTATACCTGCCAGGCATATATTAAGGCTGTATTGCAGCCAGACAATGGATAAAAAGCTTGAATCCGGATTTATTGTACCTGTAGGAGGTTTTGTATAAATAGCCTGTAGGTCATATGTCCATAAATCATTATCCCTTATCAGCGTGATTAGTTTGGACGTATAGGATACATCTGTTGCCCAGCCATCTTCTTTTATAAGGTAACAAGACTCACGGTAATCCGTTACTCCCTTCAAATTCTTATACCTGGCGTAATTGAGGAATTCATAATATCCCAGAATGCCTTCCGAGACGCTGGCATACTTTCGGAATTTTGCCTTTACTGTATACCAGGTCTTATCGTTTCTTTGTTCTTGCGTGGAATACTCTTTGAATGAGGTACCGCATGTGTTCGTCCATTTCATGCCAAAGTAGTTGTGACATTCTTTCGCAAGGCCGGATTTTCCCCAATTTGATTCCAGAATTGCCTGGGCAATTGTCATGCTGGGTAAAATCTTGTATTGGGGATACAACTTTACAGCAGCAATTCCAAGCTGCATAATCAGTTCCTTATTCGTCATTTTCGGAGTCCTCCTTCTTTCCATCTTTTTCAAGCAGGTTTCTCATAGCTTCATAAAGTCCTGTACTTGCCAGACCACTAATCATACCACCAAGAATGACTGCCATGTTTATATTCGGGATATTAACCAGTACATTAATGATCGTACCTAATAATAGCATTACTGCGGGGATATACTGGTTGTTAAATTTATCTATCTTTTTAAAGGCGTAGCCAATACATAAGCAAATGCCCAGGGTTATCAGGTTTATGTATTGTAACAAAAAATCTAAATCCATAAAGTATCACCTCTCTTTCATATTTACATTTAGGCGTTTGCGAAACGCCTAAACCCGAATATATACGGTATATTTCTTTTGTTAGAAGATATAACTCCTAACCGATTTGTGGTAAAATTGAATTGTCCAGAAACAAATCTACCAAAATCCGAAAGGAGTTATATACCTATGATACATATTTTCTCCGCGGAACATTAGAATGGGATAACACTTACAAAATCATTACAAGAATAGTTATTGCTTAGCTGGACGAAGAACTCAGAACAAAAAACCTTCATGCAGATTTGTTCCTTTCAGGATACCTCAACTGCTTACAATTAAGTATAGTCTAAGCAGTAATTAAAATGTACTTTGTCAGTCCAAAAATTTTCTATACCCTATGAGTTTCGTAATCACTTGATATTTACATTCTAATATAAATTTTTAATACTCTGCTCCGTTAAGAAATCTTTCTGTTCATGCTTGATTTCTCTTGCAAACTTAAGGGCTGTCTCGGTTTCTCCGTTACAATGTCCATTCTTTAAAGCTGTTGCTGTAGCCTCTCCCAGTGCAATAGCAGCCCCTACACTCTTAATAAGCAGAATCGTGTTTTTCTCTCTGGCCGCTTCCTTTTGGGTGAATTCCACTTCTCTTTTTACCATTCTTCTTTCAACCCACCAGAAACAGAATCCAGTAATTGCGCTGGGAACACTTATGGCCATTAATAATGCTGATATATCCATCAACTCCTCCTCATTAAAAAAGAGAACCCTCCGCGCTCTCCTAAAATTCTTTCAATATTTCTTGTTTTTCGTTCTCTGATAACTTGGGATAATCCTCGATGATATCCACCGCTGTTCTATCCTCTAACTGTATCCTTGCTTTGATAGCATTAATAAATATAGATTTCTTCCACGTTGGCATACTTTACACCCCCAATACTTCTGCAAATGCAATATTAAGTGTAGCAACTTGACTCTCTAACTCTTCAACTCTTGCTTTTGCGATTGCTACCTCTTCGTCTGCTGTCGGGTTTCGTTCAACAAGGGTCTCTCTATCTTCCTTATAAAATTTACCATCAACATACATATTACCAATGCTAATTGGGAAATGGGTAGTATCTATCGCTATAGCGTCATCCCCATAATGAAATCTTGCGAGTTGATTCGCTATCTCAAAATTATCACAAACCACTATATTTTGTACCACTTCATCTTTGATTAAACTGAATATTTGATTACACCACATACTCTGCCCCTTTCTATTGCTCGGCCCATCTTACTATCACTGTTCCACTGGCACCATTTCTAGCATAATCATAAAGCATTTCAGGAGAACCGAATCCTCCTCCACCTGAATTGGGTGTTGCGGCAACAGCTGAAGTATTTACCCATCCAGCTCCACCACCTGCTCCACCTTGTGCTCTGATCAATGTGTTTGTACCATATCCGGCTCCAGCTCCTCCACCTGAATACAATGTTCCACCGGTTTCTCCAAATGCTCTTGTTGTAGTTCCTTGTCCATATCCATAGTGAGGTGACCTTCCGGGAACTGTTATCATATAGCCAAATCCCATCCAAAATCCACTAGAAAAACCGTTGCTTCCATTGGAACCTCCGTTTCCTCCTTTTGCTCCGTTATTGGATTCCCATCCGGCACCGCCTCCACCTGAACCACCATTTCCACCGATGCCAGCGGCATAGTTTTCATAATTTCCTGTACCTCCGTTCCATCCACTTGTGAGAACACAGTAAAGAGCACTTTCTCCACCTCCAGCTGATAATCCTCCAAAGTACGTTGTACCAGCAACAACAGTATTTATAGACATTGGTTCAAGGTTTATCCAACCGCTTGTAGTAGCACCAGCACCTATTGTTATACCAATTTGTTGACCCGGAGTTACAGAAACATTAGCATAAGTAGCAGTCCTTCCTCCAGCACCACCACCTGCTTGGTAACCTCTTCCTCCTCCTCCTACACAGAAGACATCAACGATCCTTACACCATCTGGTACTGTCCAAACTTGTGATGATGTAAAAACTATTTGGCCGGCTGGAACAGTTCCCTGCCATGCCAACCTTGCAACACCGTTTACTCCTATGTATATCTTCTTTACCTTACGAGCTACATTGTTCACTCCTACATACGCTTTCTTTGCCTTTCTTGCAACATTGGAAACCCCTATGTATAAACCTTTTGACATACAAGCCTCCTATTCATAAACAAAGTAAAGCGAACCACTAGCCAAAGCAGATACTCCCGCTGTAAGGTCTGCAGTACCATAATCACTAGACATTTTTCTCCAAGGACCCCACCCTGTTCCACCGGAACTCCTAATATAAAATGCATTATCACCATGAAATCTAATTGCGATTTGAGCCCCATATCCCCCTGACGGGTCTGTATGTGGAATATAAATTACATGAAACCAATCGGTATCAGGAAAACCAGGAATGTTTGTTGATGATGCGATATATGGAGAGGGATATGTTGCAGATGTAAAATCTATAACCCCATACCATGCCGATTGTGCAAAGTGACTTGGAGGGTGTCCGCCTATAGAATCTGCATTCCCTCCATTAGCTGGTAAACTAGTGGGTATGGCAGGCAACCCTGTAATCATGCTTGCTGGATGAGTATCTGGGTGAACATAGTTGTTTGCGTTATCGGCCACTCCATTTAACTTCATCTTATCCGTTGGACTCATTAATCCTGCTACTGTAGTACTTGCATTACCATAGGTAGTATCTGTAAACTTTGCATTTGCAGGGACATTAGATTCCACGGTATGGCCGTTTACCATTATTGGGTTTCCTGCTTTATCTTGTGCTTCTTTTAGTTCTGTATCCAGGATATCCATATTAGCATTAAAATCCTGCACATTATAGAAATCATCTGGAGCCGGTTTCTTTAGTTTATAATATGTTGTTTCATCCATTAGCTTAATACCTCCTCTCTTAATTCTCCATATGTTTTATGGCGTAATTGTACATGTGTATATTGGTGCAATGTACTATTTTGGTTATACATTAGTAATAATGTTATAACAATATTACACGGCACCACTCGATCAAGCAGGTTACTGACCTCAGCATATTTTTTCTTAACAGTTAAAGCCACTTTAACAGTCAAAGCATATGCACTACTGTCTAAAATAAGCTTATACTCATCTCTCCCACACAAAAGATTCAATTGTGCTTCCAGATTTGTATATGTATACGGAAGCTGCTCATTCAACCTTGTCAATATCCTGAATTTCCGATCACTCAATGTATCTGTATCAAGTGCTTTTATCCCCAAGATACGTTCCCATCTCTTAACCCCGTTTAATGTAGACTCATTAACAAACTGATCATCCAGTACATTTTCAAGTTCTTCCCATAGCCCGATAACCTCTGTGTTTTCCGCTGCAGAAAGAGCTTTAAATTCTTTTATTTCTCTCAGTACACCGGGAAGGTACTCTATCAGATTTATCTCCCTATCCAATTACCGTCCCCCTTACCGGAATAGCATCAGCAGTTAAAACCAGGTTAGATGCCTCTCCATTAATCGTTGTACCTGTAACATCAACAACTCCTGTAACATTCAGTAACCTTGACTCCAACTGTGAGATTCGTATAATCAAGCTGTCATTATCATCCCATGTTTTACACAGTTCTAAGAAATAATTATCGATTACTCCTGTGATATAGCTCTCTACTTCATGAAAGGAGTACCCCTCCTGATATGTTATGTTAAACGCAAGATTGACCTTGATCTCCGTAACAGTCTCAACCGTTACTATATGACCAATCGGTGCAAGACCGTCACCCCCGCCTTTATTTATAGTCGGGTCAACCATTGTCTGCACAGTATCAATTAAGGTCGTTGTTGCTTTCCCATAATCAGAATTAATGATTACCAGTTTTACCGTTCCTCCGCCATTCCACACGGGATACACTTTTACTCCACCAACACCGGAAACAGCGTTTACTTTTTCGGTATAATCCGCTTTGTTCCCGCCAAAGGATTTGGTCGAAAGAGTTGCAAAGTACCTGCTTCTGAAATCTTCTGTTTCCTCTTCGTCCTCACCAGGTATCAATATTTCAGTCAATGCAGCCGTTGTCAGTCCATCAATGTAGTCAATGGGTATCAGCATGCCAAGATTGCCATTCGGTGTACTTCCTGGAGTTTCACAGATCAGTTTCCATATACCGGTTGATATCTTTTCCGATGCGGTATAATTATAGTCTTTGCAGCTAAACCTGTCTCCAACAGCTATATCAATATTAAATTCGCCTTTCGCAACTGTATAAGTTGCAGCAGAAGGTACAAGACCTCTTTCAGCTGCCCTCTTAATCAGATATTCTCTGGACGCTGTGTCTGCGAAAGCTTCATTTAGGATTGCATCCATTTCTATGTAAGCCTGTGCCAGCTCCACAGCCACCGGTGCCAGGGCATCAAAGATGATACTTCCTTCTCTTTTATCAATGGAATCCGGGATCTGTTCCAGCATTCGTTCGAGAATAGCATCATAAGTATTTGCTTCATACATCAGTAATCCACCTCCTTTTCCATTCCTATATCACCCCAAACAGTACGAACGGTAAAGGCCGCAGTTACGCTTCCCTTTTCCTCCGTAAAGTAAAAATCATCAACTCCAAGTACCCTCTCATCCCGCATCAGCGCTTCTGCTATTCTTCTCTGTAAGGCAGGCATTACATAGGCATCAGGTTCACCAACCAAATCTTCAAGCTGTATCCCATAATCCTCGCTATAGATTAGATAATCATCTCTTTCGGTACTAAGCCTTAAATAGATTGCCTGCCTCATTGCCTCCAATCCATCCACTTTACCAAGCATTCTATTGTTCGCTATGTCAAGCCGGTAAGTTTTACTGGGTTGCTCTACCACCTCAACTTCTGTATATTCAAAATCAGCCATCCGACACCACCTTATCCATTATGATATACTTCTGCCCACCCTGCATGCGAATCATAACTACTTTATCACCAACCACAAGATTCTTTACCTTATCCGTAACCACCAGAAATCCCCTTGTTATAGTACGTTTTTGCTCCAGATAAATGGTTAGCGGGGCGATGCCGCTTACTGTCCCATAAAGTACAACTGTTGGTTTACTTGCATCGACTGCTTCCAGGGCTACTCTCTTAAGCAGCGGTATTAATCCCTCACTGGCCATAGATACCACCTCCTAATAAATCCAGGTCCATAAAGTGACTGTCTTTGTTATAAGTATGCGTTACTCGGTTGACAAGCATGTAATTTTTAAGGACTATATCACCAAGATTCATATGAACATAAACTCTTGATCCCGCTCTTACCCTGGTATCTCCAAACAGATTTTTAAAAGATAAGCTTCTGGTTTTTGTATTATAGAAATGAAGCAGTGTAGTAGCTTTCTTTCTTGTCGACGCTTTTATTTGCTCAATACTGGTATTAGAATCACCACTGATTGATTCATAGTATTGTAAAACCCCCCACTTATCAACATTCTCATCACTTTGCTCTACAAACACCTCTCGGTTTCCCAAGGAGTCACTATTATAGATTATTTTGATTCGGTTATATGTGTTCGTATCAATACTGGAACTGTAGTCAAAATCCTCTCCGCTTTCATTGCAGATTAAGATATCTAATGTCATATTCTCCATGCTTTTTAAAGTCAATTTTCCATGATCATCATACATGGTATATAACAAGCCTTTGGCAGTCGTAGTTAAGGTAAGTGCCGTATTAATGATATCAAAGAGAGTCTGGTTATCTTCATCCCTGGAAGGTATGACATATTGCGTATCCTCGATTTCTCCTACCTGAAGGTTGAAATCTGCTGCCAGCAGCTTTATAACCTCACTGGCTTTTTTATTCTCATAGGTGTATGTATCTTTATTCTTCAGATACCTTAACTGATCATATGCTGTAACTTCAATGACATTAGCCTTTGTACGTTTCTTGGAAAATACAAATCCATAAAACACTTTTTCATCATCATATTGAAATGAAATAGAATTCCCTTCTGTAAAAGCAAGCGCTTCATCCTTTATAACAGAAAAAGTCAAAACTCCTGGTGTACCTTTTCTCTCCGTTGTCCACTTAACCCCATCCAGAACAGAAGGAAAATATAATTTATTATTGTTTTCAATAAATAATTGCATTCTTCCTCCTTTCTCTAACTTTTTAAATCTATTAGTGATCTTTTAGGAAGTGTCCGTTTACTGCTATACCCCTTATACTCCGTCCATACTGCGGTGTTAGCGTCTTTTACCCCGGTTAATTCTTTTAATACATCATAAGTGTAATTCCAATATGACAGATTAGGTAGGGGGGGGTTCTTATTAGCTGCTGATGGTGTAATCGTTTTAACTGTAGTTGTAGTAGGCTTCGTAGAGGTGTTCGTATTGGAGGATGAATTATTCTTTGTAGGTGCGCTGTTCTTTGAAGGATTCGATGCGGAAGCCGGTGCAGAAGATGCTTTTACATCCTGTATCTTCAGCACCTGACCAACAGACAACTTATTGGGATTACTGATTCCATTTAATTTTGCGAGATTCCAGCACTTCGCACCATCTCCAAGAAGCTTCTTGGCTATCGCCCATAGAGTATCTCCTTTTTTTACAGTGTAAGTGTTCGGAATCGTATTCTTTGCCTTATTTCCTTTTTTTGCACTACCTAATTCTTTTTTTGTCTTAATGTCTAATTTCTTAACCAGGGTCTCATACTTTATATACTCTTTTAATTCAATAGAAACATCCAAGTCCGGCGCATTGTCTTTTGATTCCGTAAACGTGTAGTTCTCTAACACTACCAGCATATTTGTCCACATAATATCCCGACCCATTATTTGTTCAGAACCTTCTTTGTATCTGTTTACTATAAACTCAAATGGTGTGCCCATAAATTTAAGCTTTTCAAAATATTCCAGATAATACCCTGCCGGTTGAAAAGAATTTTCATAAATAGCAAAAGGATACCACGTAGACAGGGGTAAGATTATATCAAACTTAATGGAGGTAAGACCCGGAGTTTTTATTATATTGACTTCACCCTCGTTCATTAAATTAACTGTTTTATTCTGATTATTTATTGTCGTTTGCAGCTTTGATGGAGGAATTGGCAGCAACACCTTTCCCATATAAAACTTATACATTCTACACCCCCTCTGCGGAACTGCTCATTGCTGTTTCAACTTCATTTTTTAAATATTCTACAATTCCGTCGATATCTCTCGTTCCTTTGATACTGTTATTATTAATCATGTCAACCTTAATTTCCGAGGTTGTAAATCGATTAATTGCATCTCGCTCTGCCACATCATGAAGATATTTCAGATCCTCATCACTTATATTCACTTTTTCAGCCATTTTACTTGTATTATCGGCAGTTGTTGATACATTGTCGTAAAGGTCTGTATTATTTGAATTGTCCAGAGGATTAACGGAAGGGTTAATTAGAGGATTACCTGAAGAATTATCTGTAAAATTATTTGCAGGATCTTTTAAGTCATCTTTCTTATCCTTTGAATTAAACAATTCGCTCCCCCATTTATTTCCGTTATCAAATGCATCTGTCATATCAACCCTATAATTTATCTCTGGTGCGTTACGATTAAGCGTAATTGAATTCTCGTTTTTTCCCCACGAAAGGACAGTACCTTTCAAACCTTCAAGGCTAGCAGTCCAATCGGTACCAAAAATTGCATCGATTATTTTAGTTACGATCATCCCCAAAGACAGAAACCAGGAGATAATTTGTCCAATTAAATTTGCAACTGCACCACCCAAGCTGTCAAATCCTCCATTTATTACATTGAAAATCCATTCGAAGATTCCGATGAAAGGTTCTACAAAAATGGTATAGAAAAACTGCATCATCCCATTAAAAGCACCAATAAATACATTAGCTATAAGTGCTGCAAGCCACATGAACGCTCCTGCTATTAAACCAGTCGCACTTAAAGATGAACCTGTGAAATGGTTTATCGCAGCAACAACACCATAAATAGCCGCTATAACTAATATAATAATTAGTATAATCCAAGTCAGCGGACAAGCTAAAAGTGCTGTATTTAATCCCTGAACCGCAACCATTTCAGTAAAGGTTGCCCCTGCTGCAAATGCCTGTTGGGTAGCTAAAATCCCCGCTCTCAATGCTGCTGCCGCCTTTAAACCATTTGATATGCCCTGCACAATATTCAGAGCAGTCAAAACTCCGGTATATAGCACTACAGCTGCAACTATACCGTAAATAAAAGGTGCTATCATCCCCCAATTGTCAGTAAAGAAGTTTCCAATTCCGGCTATTACATCAAAGAGCTGGGAAGCAACCATACCTATAGCCTGAAAACCAGTTATCAAATTGTTCTTAAAAGTCTGAAATGCAGTACTCCCCGTTATTTTCCCTATCTTTTCTAATACAGCCTGGAAAGCCATCTGCCCATTGTCCTTAATACTGTTACTTACCTCCGCCCAGGTAATTGGCAACTTACCAAACTGCTCTTCTACCGTTTGACCTGAAAGAAACATAGCAGCTTTGATTACATCAGCAGTCAGTAAACCTTCCGCTGCCCAATCTCCCATAGATCCCTTTGCATGCTGTACATTTGTCATATAATCTTCGATAGATGCAGCCAGTAATGGAGCATTCTGTAGGATATCCTTATATCCGTCTCCCTGAATACCGCCCGCGCCCATTGCTTCTGATAACTTCGACATAGAATTAGCCTGGTCTTGTGCACTAGCACCACCAACCTTATAATTCTTATTCATTAATTCAGTGAAAGCAATCAATTCATCCTCATTGCTAAAGGCACCTTTCGCTTTTGTACCAAGTTCATAGACCATATCAGCAGTATCTGCATAACTTGTTCTGGACCGCTCTGCAGCTTCAAAAACCTTCTGGGAAAATTGTTCTGAGGTTTGTAATCCTTTATTTATAGCATCCAGCTTCATTTTCGTCAGGTTCATTTCATCAGATGCGCCCATTATCTTTTTGCCAGTATCAATAAAAGATACTCCAATGCTTTTAGCTTTATCAACCAATGTTACGACTGATGAGGTACTATTGTTTAATGATTCTGTCAATTTATTCTGAAGCTTTATAGCTTCTTCAATAGGACTTAGAATCTTCTTTTGTTCATCGTTGGACGCTGCAATTTGTGCCTGCAATTTCGCTTCTGCCTGCGTACCCATATTAACCTCACGAACGAAGGCCTTCTGTGTAGTCGTGCTGTGGTCAATGTTAGTTTCTATCTTATCTATGAATACATTAATCATATTAAGGCCATTTAAAGCAGCACCGAAGCGGCCTCCGCTAAAGGCATCATCAAAACGCTGCCCCGTTCTTGCCAAGGCAGTATTCATGTTCTGCAGTGCTAGTGTTGCTCCATCGTATACCTCGATGGCGTTTTCTACCGACCCCATATCTCACCTACTTTCTTTTTGCTCTGGCTCTTCTATCCGCTTCCCGGTCAGCTTTGATTTTCTTTTCAACCGACGCGATGACAAAGGCCTTTTCCTTAAGACTTAGCTGCATGTACTCCCATGGTTTCCAATGGAGCTTCAGTATACAGTAATAAAGAATACTTGCCTCGCCGTCGGTTTCAATTAGTTTTTTGCTTCTTCTACCAGCTCTTCCGTATCCGTATTAAATCCGTTGATTTCCTGGACCTTTAATATAAGATCGGAATACTCTCCGCTCTTAAGCATAACCTTTAACAGGTTGTCAGCGCCTAATACACCATAGGAATTCTGTAACCCGGCATCGTTAAGCTCAGGATACACTACGCATTTCGCTGCCAGTTTGCCAAGATACATATTACCATCGGTTTCTGTTGTAAACTGACCTTTTCTCCCGGGTACCGGCACTTTCCTGGTGCAGGCTTTTCGAATATCTTCGTCCTCTTTGGAAGAAATACAGCATAATTCCCACTCCACCGGCTTACCGGACTTTTTCAGAAACCTCTTTGATGCTACAAATTTCACATTTTCCTCTTTTAATGCGTTTTCCGCAAAGAACATACTTAATTCACTCATATTTATATCCTCCGATTATTGTAATAAGATAAATAGCAATCATATAAGGTGAATGAAGTATAAATACCTGCCAAAACATACATAATATTCTTGTCTATGCTTTTAATTGCTTTGAAGGAATATACTTAAATTCAACTTATATACAATATAAAAAGGGAAGAGACTCCCGGTTCTCCTGCAATACACTGTTAAAAGACAATATTTATCTATCATTCCTGTAATGAACTATTCTTGCGATTAATTCTTCACCTGCTAATAATGTGCACATATCCTGTGTGTGGCAGTGAACCTGGAGTTCTTCCATTAATTTACTTTAAATGCAACAGTCTCTATGACTTACATACGCATTCCTTTTATTACATCAAAACCTTTCTTCATTTCCCAATCTTCAAAGGTGAAGTCCATATCCTCCTCAAGATACTCACCATCGGCATCAAATTTTGCAAGTATCCCTCCATCCATGTTACAACCTTTTAGAATAATTTCCTGGGTGCCAATAGTAGAAGTAGGATCAGAATTTATTATCTGTATATCAAAATAAATATCCTTTCCTGAGTTCTTATAATCATATAGTAATTTTCTAAAGATTGACGTATTATAATGGAAGGTTGCTGATCCGGTTCCCTTCCATCCTGTAGTCTTATTACCCTTTCCAGTCCTACCAAGAATCGGAACTTCTGATTTGGTCTTTTCCATTTTAGCTTCAAGATTGATAGCCTGCATGAAATTATATACTTGCGTCCCAATCGTTACATAGCATTCAGCCAGTGAGGCACTAATTGCATCCTGAGCATTCATAATAGCATTCGCCATATTTTTTTACCTTCTTTCTTTTAATTTACAGAAACTTCCATGTACAGCTTTTTCATAGCTGCTACCGGGGTAACCGGGCAAGTTACAACAACTGAATCTTTCGCAGTACCTTGTGAGACAATAACCTCATCCTTTATAAATCCTTCAATGGCACCGATCTGTGATAATGCATCCAAATAGCTGACAACATCATTCCAAAGCAAACTCTGGCCGGCACTGTTGTTCTGAATATTCCCTATGTATTTCGTGTTGAAAATCGCAGCAATGTCATTGCCTACCTGATCCAGGACTCTGATAACCTGGTTGTTCGAAAAATCCCTGCTTTTTTCCTCTGTAAAGGAGATCAGGGAATTGATATCATTTAAAACTCTGATGCTATCCCCTACCTTATGGAACAGCAGCTCACCGGCACCTATTCCCTGGGCTAAGGCCTGTTGACTATAATTGGTATCAACCTTAAATTCTCCATTATAGGCCTTGTTCGTCAGATCTTTATTCACTTCGCAGGCTGCTTCCCTGCCGGCCAGCCAGTACATTAGGGAATATACCGGGAAATCTACGTCATTATCTGTAATAGCATTTTTCAGATTGATTACGCCTTCATCATCTGCTGCCGTACGATATACGATTGTCTGAAACTTTACGCCAACTTCATTCCTCATACGTTTGGTAAAAGCTACAAACAAAGCAATTACTTCTGCTGCATCAGATGGGCAGGCCAGGATGTTAAAAGAATAACTTTCAAGCTTTGTTAAGAAATTCTGATAATCTATACCTGTCACCGCCTCACCATTGGTGCCTCCGGTAAGTGGTGTTCCGGCTGTAACTGCAAGTTCAGCTGTTTTTACAGGCTCCACATAATCATTTGCCACCAGTTCAGATGCCGCTGCAACTGTCTGAGAATCCACCAGGGCAGTATCCAAATAAGTGGATACATCAAATTTGTCATTATCGTCTGCGTTTACGGCAATAACTGTCTTGAGACTGTTTCCTCTGGCTCCTTTATACTTTGCTGTAACAAATGCATTGGAAGCTTTCACTCCCCCATTTAATTTGTAGAAATAACAGGTCTGAGCATGCTGGAATAAATCTCTTAAGCCCTTTAACTTATCACTTGTATAAGCGTATCCAAAGAGTTTCTGAGAGTTTGTCAGAAACTCTCCCTGTGTTACAGTAAATACCTCCCCATCTGTACCCCAATCGAGCACCAGTGGAAATGCTACAAACCCTCTGTCAGAATAGGATAATGAAGCATTGGCAGCACTCACAAAATTAATGTAAGCGCCAGGAATTACTTTGTTTTGCGTTGTAAATGTTCCGCCACCTAACATGAAATCACCTTACCTTTCAGGAAACCCTCAAGAATTTCCTCAACTTCCGATATTGAATAAGCTCTGTCCTCTGCCAACAGGGCATTGAGCAGATCTTTATTTTCGGCATATTTTTTACTTGCTGCTAACTGTTTCTTCGTAAATGTTACAGGCTCATTATTTTCTTCCTGTATGATTTTTGCTTTCGCCATATTAATAACCATACCTTTCTCATATTCTGCAAACTAAGTGCCACAGTCCCACTAGTCCCATTGCATGCCTCATCTGCCTGCTGATTTGGTTTGCCACAAATCAGGGTGCAAATTATGTATTTCAATAATTAATTTCAGCACCCATGCAACCGAAAGCTCTCCTGCAGTACTGCTCAAAATAAGAAGTGTGAAATGTTCTTTATTTCGTACTAGCTCCCTATTTCATTTTTTACATTTAAAGACTGCATTTTATCAATCTCTTCTTTGGTAGTGTATGCAAAGTAATTATATTGCACATAAAAATGCAGTATCTCTTCTGTAATCTCATAATTCATTTTGGTACCACGGAGCAGTTTTCCGTCTGACGTAATATACTCCAAGGCCGAAAGCCCGGGAACTATCTCTGATATTTCGCTGTTTTTATTCACAGTACCGGGGTAATACTGGATATCAAAGGAGTGCTCCAGGTATAACCGGTTACTCATCATCTGTTTACGGCTTCCCTTTATCAGCTTCACCAAAAAGCAAGGCATCGTAAGCTCATTCTGGACCCCGTCCGTATAGATATGAATATCCTCTCCATAAGTTGCTTCCAGCATTGTAACAATGCCATTAACAATATCCTTTACCATCCAAGTCCTCCTTAAGAAATTTAATAAGCTCTTCTATAACCATGGGTTTCTCTTTGTTATCAAAGTGAAATCCATCAAGACCTCTTTGCCTGTAAAACAGGTAATCCGGATCCTGGATTCCTGCTTTACCGAATTGTTTGTTCAGAGAATATGATTTTATTGTATTGACGACATCATATTGAAGCTTTTGGATTGTCACTTCCTGCTGCTTGATAATTTCAAGCAACATCTCTTTATCACTTTTACTCTCTCTCAGGACTTCTATGGCTGCCATAGCTGTTTTCAGTTTTTTCTTCGCCTGATTAAACTCTGATTTTGGTACCGCATTTCTAGGGAATTCTTCATTGATTTGTTTCATCAGGCCCTCCAGATCAATACGTCCATCACCGTTTATCATGGCTCCTTCTATTAATTTTCGTATCCACTTCATCTTGTTTCCTCCATAGATAGTTATTCCCGCTCTCCGGGTATTGGGATCTGGCCGTTATACTCCGGCGGAGTTTTGATAGTTTTACGTCATTCCGGACAAAAGCAACAATTAACATGCCTTTCAGCATCAGGGTGTCAGGAGCCAGCTATAGCAAGAAAGAAAGCACTCAACTGCTGAAGGCAGCTAAGTGCTTTATAGTTCAACTCTATTCCCTTATACTTTAATATTAACACATTTCTTTTGTCCGGTTAATTTCGTCTTTATTTCATATTTGTTTCAGATGAGTTCCAATCCCTCTATCCCAAACAATAATACGCTGACTTCTATGGTTATTTCATTTATCCAACGGCTTATCGAAGCTTTACTGGAACTATAAATCAATGCCGCATCATCATAGTTCATCTCGTCTAATATACAGCTTTCAAATGCTTCATACTTTTCTTGCAGCCCTTTTTTCTCATAATCTTCCTTTATCACTGTCAGCGCATTATCTATATGTGTCACCACGATCAAGCTTCTCATCTTGCTTCTTTTAATGCTTTCCACATATAACTCATCTGCCTTCGTTTGATAATGGTTGAACTTATCATATTTTGTTATATCAGTCATTCCTGCCTCAACACTTTTTTTCAATTTACTGTAGTTCTTAAGCAATAACTTCGTGTTATGCAGAGCTTTCCTGTTTCTCTCAGTCCTCTGTTCCATACTGTATTCTTTGATCGCTTTTCTTATAGCTCCTTCAATAAAATCATCTGTCACTTGTATGTTCACCCAAACACTCCTCTCCAACAGGTATAGATAGCACCTGTTTTCAAACCAGACTTCTCTGTAATACTCCTTTTTCCTGTCTATCTGCAAATATCAGCTTTTATTCCTTTATCTTAAAATATTCTCTGTACACTTTGAACATATGGTATACCCATTTATTTCAACCAGCCCTTCTGTTTCAGAACACAGTATACAGCCAATATCCCGTTTATAGACTTCCACGTTTACCGTATTATTCACCCATGGAGATCCCTTCCCAGTGATATTATTACGGCTTCTATCAGAATCAACCGGTCCGCCATACTTAACATATCTATTTAACCCTTCTAACGATATTCTTATATCTCTCCCCTTTAACACTGAAGCTTTCCTTATCTCAATAGGAATAATTATCCTGCTGGATTGGCTTTGTCTACTTTCCCTTAACATATCCATCGTAAATTACCATTCCCCCTTAATTAATATTATAATTTTTATTTTTCTAATTTTAATTTGACACAACTTCGAATTTCCTATATAATATAAGTAATAGTTCATTCGCTATATTTCGTCAATTAATTAGAATATCCTAAGTACATGTTTTAATTATATATAGCATATCCTAAGTTGTCAAGTCTGTAATTAGATTTTCCTAATTTTATTGAAAGAGGTATTATTATGTATGAAATTTATGAGCTTTTATTAAGTGAAAAGGGTTGCAGGACTGCAGATGTAGCAAGAGAAACCGGAATTAACCAGACCGTGTTCTCAGAGTGGAAAAAGGGTAAAAGCACTCCTAAATCTGACAAGATGCAGAAGATTGCGGATTTTTTTAATGTGCCTTTAGAATACCTTCTGGGCAAAAATGGTATCGTTACCTGCCAGGAATGTGGTATGATGTATTATGCCTCAGATATAACCGAGTGCCGTACTCACGATGAATTTCATAGAAAATACTTGTTGGCATCAAGATTTTATGGCGACTTTTATCCATTGCCGGTAATCGAAAACGAAAAGAACAAATACCTTAATATAGCTTCTAATTACGATAATACTTTTGAGTCCAGAGTAAATGCCTGGATAGAAGTGATACGAGCTTATTTTTCACGAAGCCTTTCCGGATGGAATTACGAACTGGAACACCCCACCTTTGATAACTATGCCGCTATGTTACTAAATACCAAAACCTTAGAGGACAGAATCAATGACACGGCAGTTTATACACGACTTGTAAGGATGTATGGTAAACAGGAGGGACTGGAAGAAGGAAAGACAAATTTTCTTGCGCCCCAGGCTGCCAGACTGCACTCCCCATCCCCAAACGAAAATTCAGAAGATGAGAATATGCTGCTGAAAGAATTTAGTAAACTGAATGAAAAAGGAAAAAGCGTAGCCGTTAGTCGTGTGACTGAGCTTACATATATACCTCAGTACACGGATAATAACCCTAATATACCCAAAAAGAAAGAACGATACGTTCCTACAGAAGAGGATATTCGTTCCCTGGTTGCCAGAAATGGTAAGAAGATGACCAGAGAGGAAGCTATAGAGTTTATAACTGAAATGTATTCCGATGACGATGAATAATCAAAAAGGTGGTTCTATGGATTACAACATTATAAAATTAACAACCTTAGAGGTATTTCAAAAATGTAATATAAAGTCATTTCCAATTGATTGTACTGAAGTTTTGGAAGCATACGGCATGAAGGTTGAACCTTACTCTGCACAGAAACCAAAAAAATACGAAAAATGTATGTCTTTCAGCAAAGATGCCTTTACCTTAAAGAAAACCGTATATTACAACGATGCTCAACTACCAGGCAGAATATATTTTTCACTTGCCCACGAGATTGCTCACATTGCTTTAAAGCACTCAGAACCCAGGACTCCTATGCACGAAAAAGAAGCTGACACTTTCGCAAGTTATTTTATAGCTCCCAGAATTGCAATACATTATGCTGCTTGCAAAAACTATGTACATGTAGCAAAACTATTCGACATTTCCTATGAAGCTGCACATTATGCATTTAATGATTACCGAAGATGGCACAGAAAATCGATCCATTCTATGGATGCACTGGATAAAACCATCTATAATCATTTTTATAACAAGGAGTATAACGGATTTGTTTACCGTATTGCTAACTGTCATTTTTGTGGGCAGGAGTTATATAATACGGAGGAACCACATTGTAAAAAATGTGAAAAGCTTTTTCATAGCTCTAATCACTATTCCTCTTATTCTGTCCATAATGATGATTTTCTGATTGCTGAAGCAAACTGGTTATATGGAGAACAATAGCAAAAGAGGTGTTATAATATGCCTGCCTAAGGCAGAATTATAACACCTCTTTTATTTAATGCCTGTTTCATCGATACAAGCGTATTCATGCCTCACCTGTATTGTGCAGCTAATAAGAAAATTACTTAAGCTTGATATGTTGTTCCGACACCCATCCTCTTTGTTTCGCATAGTTCAATTCTTTTTCATCTAAACCTTCATAATGCCCCCATTTACATAATCTTTTGATTTTCTCTTCGGTAAAGGGCTTATTCTCATCCCATAAGCCTGTTTGAACAGCTAATCGTCTTATCTGTGCATTGCGTTTTATTAATTTAAGACTGTAATCTATGGACTGTTTTACAGCAGTTCTGCTTATATTGTAGTATTTGCCAATGTCCTCCATGTTCATGTTATCTATATACTTCATTTTGAGCAGCTGCATCTTCTTTTCATCCATAAGAATTTTATCAATTATAATCCATAATTCATCCTTTAGCTGCTGATTGGACACCTTTTCCACAACTTCAGTTTCTACATCAACCTCGCCAGGTACTGTTTCAGAATAGCTTATATCCTCATCATCTCCATCAGCTACCACTCTATCCAGGCTGCTGACTTTATTTCTATACATAAATCTTTGAAGCTGTTCTATCTCTTTGACTGACATTATCAGCGTCGAAGCATATTCCTCTTTGGTTGGCTGCCTGTTAAAATTATACATATAATGAGAAGATAACTGATTATACCGGTGAATTTTCTCCTGGGTATGAACCGGTACACGAATAAACTGCCCACTGTCCTCCAGAAACCTTTTAATCGCTTGTCTTATCCAAAAAGGTGCATAAGACATGAATAAAACACCTTGTGTGACATCGTATTTCTCTACTGCTTTTACCAATCCGAAATAAGCCTCATGCATCAACTCCTCTAATTCTATTATTGCGACACAGCCATAGCTTGCTTTGCAGGCATAGCTATACTTTTTAACAATCGAAAATATGATACCTTGATTCATTCTATATAGTTTACTCATATTTCCGGTAACATCCTCGCCTTTCTTTATGAGCTCAATCAATTCTTCATTACTCATTTACTCAACCCCTTTTTCTTTTTTATGAATTGTAGATATTTTTCTTTCATAAGTACAATAACTTATTTGTAATCTGACAGATGAATCAGCCTTTTCTTCATACTATATATTAATCTGAGTACTCTTACTCGGCGGAAAAGTTTCTCATCAAGAAACTTTTATGGTAAAATTTTTTTTCTGAATTCATTCACATGACGGATTATCTGTATCTGAATCCATTCATATGATTGATTATTTATGCCATTAAAGTATTCGAAAATCCCTTTTCTAATATATTTCATATCTCACCCTAATACTGAATTATTTATGTATATAGAATCACAGCTTGTTTCTTTATAAGAAACATTATAATCCCAACAGTTTCCACTGTCAAGAAGCTTTTATTGAAATATTCTAAATTTTGTTGCTTAATTAGAAATTTATGATATACTATGAGCATATGGAGGTGCGTAACATGGGATTAACAGAAAATTTAAAAGCCAAAAGAATTGAGTTAGATCTTACTTTGGAAGAGGTTGCAAGCAAAGTCGGAATCGGACGTTCTACACTGCACAAATACGAAAATGGTACTATCCCTAATATTCCATCCGAAAGAATCGAGAGTCTTGCAGCGGCTTTAGGCACCACTCCCGCCAGATTGATGGGGTGGGATACCACGGAAGATACCATTATTTCCAAGGAACTACTAATGTCAAAAGAAGCTCTTGCTTCCATTAAGAATTTTTCAACCAATGTTGATTCCAAAACAGGTATTACAATGATGGATATTTTCAATAAATTAGTATCGGATATAGAATTTATGAAATCTATTGACCTGCTCCTTACCTTTAAAACCAGAACCGAGAATGAGTGGGAGGAAATGGAGGCTGCTTTTTATAAACTAAGCAGTGAAGAAAAGCATAAATTAAAGGTTGATACATTAAAAAATTTTAGTTTAGATCGAATTATGGAGCGAATGCGTACTGCAGTGATGAATACAATAAATGCCGATATAAAAGGTTATTATGATATTAAAACCGAAGAGGAAGAGCTAAAAATCAGTATCCGCCAAGGTAATACTTCCATATTTCATGAAGGTTGAGCTTCTCAATGAGTCATGAAAGCACATAACAGAAACCTGACCGATACGAACAGGTTCAAATCCTGTTCGTATCGGTTACAATTCTGCCATCCTTTATCTCAATAATACGATCTGTCTTCTCTGCTATTCTGTTGTCGTGGGTGATAATAACAAAGGTGGTTCCTTTTTCTCCATTGATTTTGCGAAGAAGTTCATATAATGTCTCTGCAGAATCCGAATCCAGGTTACCGGTTGGCTCATCAGCCAGAATAATCTCCGGAGAATTCATCAGCGCCCTTGCAATTGCAGTTCTCTGCTGTTGTCCGCCGGACATTTTGGAGGAAGGATTGTTGATAACATCTTTAAGCCCGACCAGCTCCAGATACTCCTCCGCCTCACTCCTTCTTTTTTTCCCTCCCTTTCCATACTGTATCTCATAGGGCATCAGTACATTTTCCAGAGCAGTGAATTCAGGCAGCAGATAATGAAACTGAAAAATAAAGCCGATGGTCCTGTTACGTATTTCGGCCAGTTGGTCAGCCGGTAGCTTATTGATTTTAAGACCATTTACATGAATCTCACCAGAAGTAGGTTGGTCCAGGGTTCCCATAATATTAAGAAGAGTTGTTTTACCGCTTCCTGACTGTCCAATAATCGAATTAAAGGACCCTTTTTCTATATTTAAGTTAATATCATAAAGTACCTGGTTCTTAATTTCTGAGCCGTATATTTTATTAATATTTTTTAATTCCATAACATGCTTCATCTTTTACCTCCTGGTTTCATTAATTATTGCGTATATTATCTACCGGATTTAATTTGGCTGATTTTACAGCCGGCAGCAAGGAAGCCGCTACGGAGGACAGCAATGCCACCAATACAGATATACTAATAAATCCTTTGTTTAGATATAATGCAACGATTGGGGTACCATCAGGATTTAATGCAAAGGTACTAAATCCATAAGATAAGCCGAGACCAAGAACAATTCCAAACGCTGCCCCGAAGCCTCCAAGAATAATCCCCTGTGAGAGAAAAACATAACACGCCATCCGGTTTTTCATACCCATGGCCTTTAAAATGCCTATCTGCTTTGATTTCTGCAATACCGATATAGCAAGAACACTGGCTATTCCAAGCACAACAGATATAAGTACGAATATCTGTATCATATAACTTGATATACTCTGACCTTTCAACCCGCTTAGCAGCTGCTCATTCTGTTCCTTCCAGTTCGTTATGGTAACATGCCTTCCTTGTAAGGCAGTACTTATGCTATTACCTATGATATCTGCCGAAAATACCGCTGAATCCTTCACCTGAATTTCTACAGAAGTAATTTTTCCATCTTCTTTGTATATTTCCTGAGAAGTCTCAAGATTTGTAATTGCCCAGGTCGTATTAATAGATTTCACCTTCAAATCATAAAAGCCTTTAATCGTCAGTGTAACCAGTTCTTTCTCCGGTGTAATGACACTGATATCCTCTCCGGTATGAAGGTCATATTTATCCTTTATATCCGTTCCAAGAATAACTTCATTTCTTCCTTCCGGCATACTTCCCTCTACCAGTTGCTTTTTTAGATCATAGATTTCATCTGCACTTGTTAAATCAAAGCCTCTTAAAAGCAATGATGCAGCATCCTCTTCTCTATCAAGAAAAACCGGATGATCAGAGACAGGAGCAATGGTAGTAATATCCTTATCCGCCGATTGTATCAATTTAATAATTTCATCATAATTATTTATTTTTTTATCTGCTGCATCCGCTGTAACGGTTATCTGTGATGCATTCCCAATTGTCTTATCCACCAGACTTTTTTGGAGTCCCTGAATAAGAGAACCGATAAATATCTGTACCGAAACACCTATGGAGATGCCTAAAATTATCAGTATAGTCTGCCCTATGTTTGATTTTAGAAATCTAGCACCTATTTTAAAACCAAGTCTCATATATCAGCCACCTCATCACTACATATTTTTGATTTATATTACAGTCAGCATCACAACTTAATCCAGTATGATTCACTATCTGAAAAGTCATATCTGTTAGTTGTAAATCTTTAAAACTAATATAACACAACATTTAAATTTTCTCAATGTAATTTTAATCTATTAAATTGTGCATAATTGTTTTCATTGCTCATGTTATCCGCTCTCTAATTCTGGGTATAAAAAACTACCAACTGATTTGTGATAGTTGGTAGTGAATTATTAATTCTATCAAGTTACTATTCTCTTTATGTACTCTATCTTATTGTCTTATTGTCATCTCTGGAGACCTCGATGTATCTAAATTTCTCATATAAGTATTGATTAACCTTACCGAAAACTGGTGTTGAAAGTTGCCATACTGAGATATCCCTATAATTTTCTTCAATTGGTTCCATTATATCCATATCCTTTTCCTTGATATTCGGATTAATAACAAAGTCCTCAAAACGCATTGTTTTTTTATCTATTGATATGAGAAATAATCCACCTATAATATGGTTATCCAAAATTATTTTATAGGAAATAAAGTTTTATTAAGTAAATTTGTGATTCTAATACTATCATAACCAGGCGGACCTCCATTTCTCCCCAAATATGTAAACTTCTTGATTATATGCCGCCATTTTAATTTCTGTAATTGCACTTGCATCATGTACATCTGCACGTACAATACTCAACATATTGTTTACCTCCCTTTTAGTATACCTCTAGTATAAAGCATACCCCAAAAATGAGTAGACTATTTTTTTAAGAGGTGGTAAGATAAATAAAAAATATTTTTAATATCCAGATATTCCAAGTAAGCAGCAAAAACAAGATGTATAAAACTACAAATGCTATTAGATTAACCACATACATTTAATAAAATGATATGTCAAAAAAAATAATGAAAGAAGGTATTTCTATATCTACAAGAATCGTATACTGTGATGAAACTGGAGACGATGGTCTCAACATCAGTTCAAGTTCTGCTTTTATTTTAACAAGCCTTTATATGCCCGCTGAGTCATGGCAAACTAATTATGATAGCATAATTAAATTAAGAAAATATCTTAAAAACACTTACGGTTTCCACATTAAAGAAGAAATGCACACTAAAAATTTCTTAACAGACAAAAATCCTTACCGGAAATATAAGTGAACAGATGATCAAAAGAAAACAATATTACAGGAGTTTACCAAGGCAATTTCTGATTTAGATATTTCGATAGTAAATGTAATTATTGACAAAACAAAAATTACAAGTCCACCATACCCGATATTGGAAAATGCATTAAAATATAATATACAAAGAATTGAAAACACAAGTGCCGGTCAATGGAATTACCTAATCATCACTGATCAGGGTAGAATTGCACCTATGCGTACAACAGCAAGAGCTATTAGAGCCTATAACCCCATTCCTTCAAAATACTCAGGTAAGATAAACAAACCAATCAACTATCTTATAGAAGATATTATGGAAAAAGATTCAAAAGAATCTTATTTTATTCAAATATGTGATTTTGTTTCATACTTTGTTCATTTATATTTCAAAACTCGACATAAAAAAGAAAGCCTTCCCTCACGCGTAGGAAGACTCATAGATTATAAATTTGTAGGGCAGGTCATGGCTACATTAAGTAATCATGGCGCAGGTGTTCTTAACGAATTGGCAAGTTCTAATAAATATGGTTTAGTTATATATCCCTCCAAATAAAAACACCACCTACAATGCATTCGCACGTTCAGTGGTTCATATATATTATTGCACACTATACATATAATGTCAACACAAATAAACCGGGCTACTAATAGAAGGTTACGAAGGTAAAGCAATGCTAACTATCTTTATCCCGTGAAACGGTAAGCAAATGAATATATCCACACCTTATCAGATTTTTATGGATATTATCCACAAATATAATGCAACCGTTGAGGATGAATCATTAAAACTTCCAAATATCCCATTACATAGAACAAGACACATTAGTACTATGCTTATACCAGAAGATGTTAACATTAGAACCGTATCAGCTCGACTAGGGCACACTCAGACAAGCACCACAATAACATCAATACACCAGTCTAAAAGAATCAGATAAAAAAGCTCAAGATAAATTATATAAACTATTCAATAATACTCAGCAGCAAAACCAAACAATTCCCATGGCATAAAAAAGGCACCCATTAATGGATGCCTTTTAACTTTCTAAAACCGTTCAAACCCTTGAATTTACCAGGTTTTCTAGAGAGCTCCCGACGAGACTTGAACTCGAGACCTTTACCTTACCAAGATAACGGGTCTTTAGTTCAGTATTAGTCAAGTCGTGTCAAACCCTTGCAAACACAGCATTCTCAAAATTAATCACTTTATTTAAAAGGCATATTTTATATTAATTTCATTGAATAACTCATAGAAAGTATAATGTATATTTACTTAAAACACAATATTAACTAATATAATGTTCTTTAAATTTATCATTTACACCGGAACATTTGTTCTGTATAATAACCTCTATAATATCGCGAGGTACTAACCTATGAATATCCCTATAGATGTAATAGCCGTATTTGACCACCAAGGAAATATTACTCCATCTTATGTGCGTTTGGAGGATGAAAAGCATAGACTGATTGACCACAAGATAACACAGGTTAAGCTGCAGCAAGATCGCAACTATGCCGGTATTGCAACGATAGACTACCTCTGCAGATTAGACGATGGCCAAAGCATAGACCTTATGTTTTTCGTCCGTGAGCATAAGTGGGTTATAAAGCCTTGATATATTCCAAAATATGTAGTATAATATAAATAGAAGTGTTAGTAAGAACATCCCTAATCCCCCAGGACCATCCCCCCTGGGGGATTATTTAATTTGACAACATAGGAAATATACTCCATAATAATTACATAATATTACACATAGGAGGAGAAGAATGAAAAAATATTTATCTTTGTTATTAACCCTGGCACTTATATTTTCACTGGCCGGACCTGCGCAGGCAGTAAGTGCTGCAACTATTAAAATTAGTAAAGCTAAGGCAACTTTGGAGGTAGATTCCACACTTAAATTGAGTGTTACCGGAACCAAAAACAAGGTAGCCTGGAAAACAAGCAAAAGCTCTGTTGCCACCGTTAGTAGTTCTGGTTTAATCACTGCTAAGAAAGAAGGCAGTGCTACTATAACAGCTACGGTAAGCAGTAAGAAATATATTTGCGTTGTTACAGTGGTTAATAGCAATAAAGAAACTGCAGGGAATTTGAGTAGCTTAACAGATATTGTAACTAAATTAAAAGACGAAGGATTATTATCTGGTAAAGAAACTAAGATGGATGCCTCAATGATCGGTGGGGTTAATGGAGTTAAATACGCAGACTCGAAAGTAGAATTATATGAGTTTGACACTGACTCCACTGCGTATAAAACTTTGGTAAAAACAAATAAAGTAAAACTTGAAGCGTTCAATGTTGAATTAAGCGCAAGTGCTATAAATGGTAAGTTTGTACTCTTCTGCAACGATTCCGCAAATAAAGACCAGATTATAAAAATTTTTAAAAACCTTGATATTGAGTAGTAATTTACCCGGAGGGTTATTCCTCCGGGACTTTTTTGATTTGATGCAAATGTCTATTTACCAATTACATGCCTGTGCTATAATTGATTTCAGAGGGGATTGCCCCGGGGCTTTTCTTATTTCTTCTTACTGGCTGTCAGTGCCGTCTTTGTATTAACTCCTACTCCCCAACCGGTACCTGGTTTCCAGTCTAACTGTTTCCAATAAAGAAGCACTGCAGCTCTTGTCTTTGCTCCATAATCTCCATCTACTACCAAGGGTACAAAGCCTTTAATTCCAGCCAGGCAGGTGTTAAGGTTATGTTGTAACCACACGATGGACAAAAAGCTTGAATCCGGATTAATTGTGCCTGTCGGAGACTTAGGATAGATAACCTTCAGGTCATACTTCCAAAGGTCGTTGTCCTTAATCAGTTTAGTAAGCTTGGTAGTGTAAGATACATCTGTTGCCCATCCATCTTCTTTGATCAGGAAACAAGATTCCCTGTAATCTGTAATCCCTTTAAGGTTCTTGTACCTGGTATAGTTAAGGAAATCATAATAGCCTTTAATGCCCTCATTTACACTGCCATACTTACGAAACTTCGCCTTTACCGTATACCAGGTTTTATCTGTCCGCTGCTCCTGTGTAGAATATTCTTTATAGTCAGTTCCACATGTGCTTGTCCATTTCATGCCAAAGTAGTTGTGACAATCTTTCGCAAGACCGGACTTGCCCCAGTTTGATTCCAGAATAGCCTGTGCAATCGTCATGGATGGCAGAATCTTATATTCAGGATAATGTTTTATGGCCGCAGCTCCGATCTGTGCGATAAGCTCTTTATTTGTCATTGCTGGTGTCCTCCTTCTTTCCATCTTTATCAATCAGGTTCCTCATAGCTTCATAAAGTCCGGTACTGGCCAGGCCGCTAATCATTCCACCAAGGATAACAGCTGCATTAATATTCGGTAAATTGGTAAGTACATTAATTAAGGTGCCGGCTGTTAACATGGTTATGGGTATGTATTGGTTATTAAACCCTTTAATGCTGTTCTTTAAGGCATATCCCAGGCACAAACAGATACCCAGTGTTACTAAGTTTATATACTCTAATAAGAAATTTAAATCCATACTTAAATTACCTCTCTTTCATATTATCAATATAGGTTCTTAATACCCTGCAATGTAAGGAAATCTTTCTGTTCATGCTTGATCTCTCTGGCATAGTTAAGAGCTGCCTCCGTTTCACCATTGCAACGGCCATTCTTTAATGCTGTAGCTGTTGCCTCCCCCAGTGCTATGGCTGCACCTACACTTTTGATTATAAGCACCTCATTCTTTTCTCTGGCTTCTTCTTTTTGGGCCAGTGCCTTTTCGCGCTTTTCCATCTTCTTTTCAAGTGCCCAAAAGCAGAAACCAGTAATCGCACTGGGAACACTCATAGCCATTATTAATGCTGTAATATCCATCAACTCCTCCTCATAATAAAAAAGAGAGCTCTCAGCTCTCCTACTCTATGTACTCTTCTCCTGTTATCTCCAAGTATTGCTCCTCAGTGATAACTCTCTTTATTACTGCTGTTTTAACCATTTGCTTGTTCCAAAGCTTTCTGTCGTAATTCTTTTTAATAATTTCGAACGTCATGCGGACTCCTCCTTTACATTGATAACAGGTTCTGATACTCCAATGCTGATGCGATTCTTTCCTCGGCTGTTGGTTCTTTTTCTACAAGGGGTGCTGGGGTGTTAATCTTTACCTCAATAGCCAACAAAGCTTCATCATTAGACAACGTTTCATCTATACCATGTATATTCCTTAAAGCCTGTAGTTCCTGAATTGCCTGACACACACTACCGTTCACCTCAATAGCATGTGGGAAAATATCAACAGCTGGAAAATCAGCCCTTATCACATCTGGTGTTGCAATTTGTCCATTTGGATACATATAGGTTTTTGTTCCATCGAATATTTCCATTTTAATCATTTTATTACCTCCATTTTTATGTCGTTTTAAATACTTCTACGGTGTCATAAGGTTGAGACCCTTTGGCTCCTCCGAACATTATGTAATCACCAACAGTAGCTCCTCTTGGATGAGTAATTGACATACTTCCTGCTACTACCCTTACCAGTGAGTTATCGAATCCATATATCGTGTCATTTAAATACATTGCTCCTGAACCCATCAAAGCAAACTCTGGACTTTGTGCTATATTTTGTTGACCTTGCTCTCCAAACCCGTAATCAAGAGGAGTCAACTTAACCAGTGAAGCATTGTAAACATCAATCGTTGATATTGGATTATTTCCAGCACCTCTTCCTCCAGCGAACAATGCATAATTATTATTACATATTCCTTTTGCAAGTCCTCTCTTCGATGTCAAAAGTGACATAGATGTTTTCACATATGATGAATTGAAAGCTGATACTACATCTGTCAAATCAACATCTGGATTTGAGTTTATTACATTTATTTGTGAATCACCGCCAGCAATAATAACTTGACCACCAACACATGCGGAACCTACATATGCTCTTAAAGTAGCAACATCATAAAAATACGTTTTAACTAATGATGAATTAATTCCGTAATGCTGATTCTGAGGAGTAAACGGACTTGAAGGAGAAAAACCATACCCACATACAGCATATGTTGGGTTGTTCAAGTCGTTTTGTTGAATCACTTGTTGTGTAGTCATTATATATTCTGAATCCTGAAACACAGTACGTAACAATGATTGATTGTAAGCGTGTGCAAACCTCATGGGATAACCAGTGGGACTCTCACCAATGCCAAAGTATGCATACTGCCCAACTCTACCACCTGCGAGACCATTTCCATTACCTTGTCCATTAGCTAGGGATGGGGCTACTATTTTAACCAACGAAGCATTGTAGGCATCAACTGAAAGCAAGTAATTGTAGTAAGTAGTGTCGCCATAATAGTAGTTACTAAACCCTCCAGCAAATATTGCATACACTCCATTTGACGCCGAATATGCGGCCCATTTTGGTTCTGTCAAAGGAGATACAGCTCCTGTGTATTTGCTTAAAAAAGCTCCTGACCACGCTAATCTTGCTACACCATTCACTCCTATATATATCTTTTTAACCTTACGAGCTACATTCCCTACCCCAACATAGGCTTTTTTCACTTTCCTTGCAACGTTTGATACTCCTACATACAAAGATTTTGCCATGTGTTCCTCCTATTCGTACACAAAGTAAAGTGAACCACTAGCCAAAGCAGATACTCCCGCTGTAAGGTCTGCAGTACCATAATCACTAGACATTTTTCTCCAAGGACCCCACCCTGTTCCACCAGATGTCCTGATATAAAATGAACTGTCACCATGAAATCTAATTGCGATTTGAGCACCATATCCCGCTGACGGGTCTGTATGTGGGATATAAATTACATGAAACCAATCTGTGTCAGGAAAGCCAGGGATGTTTTGAGAAACTGCCATATACGGAGATGGGTAAGTTGCAGATGTAAAATCTATAGTCCCATACCATGATGATTGTACAAAGTGGCTTGGTGGATGCCCCCCGATCGAATCTGCATTTCCACCATTAGCTGGCAGACTTGAAGGCAATCCTGTAATCATGCTTGCTGGATGAGTAGCTGGGTGAGTATAAACTGTATCTGTAAACTTTGCATTTGCCGGAACATCGGATTCCACGGTATGCCCATTAACCATTGGTGGATTGCCTGCTTTGTCCTGGGCTTCATTCACAGCCTGATTAATTTCATTAATTTGAATGGCACCAAAATAATCGCCCTCTTGCTCATATTGTGTAGCATCACTAAAGGATACCGTACCATCCTCATTCTTGGTCTGTATGTATTTTCTATTGCCCTGATAAATATCATCTTTATAATCTGTTCTTAGTGTAGCCATTAAACCGCTTGCCTCCTTCCTAATCGAAATTGTAATCTTCTCCTGCCTGTTATTTGTCCGTACAGACCTAGATATATTGTATTAATCCCTTTTTCCAACCTATTAAGCTCATCATAATCAATGAAAGGCTGATTAGGGTAGAATGTAACAGTATCTCCCAAGGGACGAGGGAAAGTATTTGAATTAAGACTTTCCAGATTGCTTTCAAATAGGTTTATTTCATCTGCGTAATAATAACTGGTGTAAGTCTTATCCTCTCCCATATCTTCATAAGGTATATTTTTATAAACCTGTAATGCCATTGATCGGATATGATCCAAGTTGTTTTTTATCCGGTTGTAATCCTGTATGTTGATATAGTCGGTTGCCTTCCAGTCTGTTTTAGGTGTTACCCACATCCATAATCCTCCTTACTGTCATTCCTCCGGAAAGGGTGCCGTTAAAGTTAAGCGTATGATCCTGGACTCTTATTTTCATACCTGGCATAAAGTCGTTTTCCAAGAAAAGAATATCGTTTGAGTCTATCCTGGGATCTCCTCGATAGGAAAGATCATACTCCCGATCAGCAGCCATATAAGCACCAATCCACTCTCCCAGGTCATTAGCATGGGTTATTGTGCTCACTAAAGGATTAGTCCATGTTTCTATCGCTCCCGTGCTATTTAGAGATTGAATAGTGCTGGCATTTGTTATGTTATATTCATAGCCGGTTATTACAACCGTGACTTCCTTCTCCACAGAGAAGCCAGCAAAAGCCAGCTTAACATAATATGCCCCTTTGTCCAAAATAGCAACAGCTTGGCCGGTTACGGCTCCCTGCAGGGTGCAGGTATATCCATAGCAAGCTTTATTAAAGTTAAAGATATATTCCCCGTCTACTATAGAGGTTTTAACCTTTAATAACTGTTTAACAGCCTCACCGTCCCCGTACATCGTTCGCATAACCTGCAGCTCCTTAACTCTCTCAAGTTTGCTTCCTGCAGGACTTTTTGTAAGGTCATAGGTCTTTTCAAGTTTGTAGTCCGTAACCTCTCCGAACTCTATGTAATCAACCATAATACGATTGTTTGCTTGGGTTTTTGTAAACTCTAGCTCCATCTTATCAAACTCTGAAAACTCATGGCCAATAACTGTAATTTGACTAATATCGGCAACAGTTAAGTGCTCAATGGCTTCACCTTCTAGGTAGGTATGAATGATAAACTCCCCTGGCGGATTGCCACTAAAGTTAATGGTCAAACTAAAGCATTTATAAGAAGCTTCAAGTACTATATCTATAGAGGGATTCTCTAAGAATAAACCATCTGCTCCGGATACCGCTTCACTTACATACCCAGTATCCAAATAACTCATGCCGGATCCAGCTCGTGGAAGAAAATACTGTGGACTTCCTGCAGCTGTCACATTATTTACAGCGGTTGCATACATATCCTTTGTACCAGCCGTCAGAACATTGGCCGTCTTACTGAAATAAGTATCATTATCGGAACTGGCAGCCATGTCCGGAATAAAAGAAGACTTCATATAAATCCTTGCCTCTCTGTCCTGTGTCAAGATACACCGGCCAGCATTAGCAATTATCTGGAGAGCCTCTTTATGGCTAACAACCGGCATAGGATTGTATACTATTACATTCTTTAAATACCCATCCAGCCAATACTCTCTTGGATCCACTCCGGCATCCGTCAGCACATCAATTGCCAGGTCAAACAAGCTTATTCCATCATCATGGTACTTACCCTTGAAATAAGAACCCTGCATATAATCGAACCGGTCAACGGCTACAATCTTCATCTGCTTGTCATCTGCCTGCCAAGACTTAAGGAATATTTTAGCGCCTGGTACCCACTCGGTTATATCATCCTCTATTTCATAGCCATACTGGACAGAACACTCTTGGCCAGACTCCAGAAAGTTAATGCTGCTTGCATCATTCTCGATATCGTATGTCCTGTCCTGGTTGTCAATAGTTAGGCTAAAATCCAGAGTAGGCATATCTTCAGATATCGGGGAAATAGATTCCCTCAAAGTAGAGTTAAGGATCTTCTGGTTATCAAAGTAAATACCGATACCCATAGTAATATGATGTACTCTAAGCCTCCCCTGCCCATTAACCATAGTAAGGGGTATAATCCTTATAAAGGTTGCTTGTGGAAATACTTCCTCTGTTACAAAGTTTGCAGAAGAATTGCCGTTTATCGTAGCAGTATGGTTATCTGATTCTATCGTAAAATTTACTGGGTATGCCTTCCCGAAATCTATCGTTAGGCCTTTAATGTCATAAGGCAAACTAAAACTAATCTCTATGGTCCCCAGCAAATCCTCAGATACAATGCCGGCATTTAGGATACCATCGTTAGCGTCTCTCGGAAGGAATAACATACTTCCATCTGCAGGGCTGTAATTCTGTTCAGCTGTAGCATATAAAGTATCCACAGCGTATCTATTAAAAGGCTTGGTAAGATTAGAAAAGTAGGTGTAATCCTCCGGAACACATATGTAAGCCTTTCTCTGTGCTTCCTGATTAATTACACCTATGGTAACTTTCATGTGCGAGCGATTACGGAGGATCTGCTTCATGCCTTTTTTATATTCCTGGCTAACTTTCTGCATCAGAGCACCCCACAATCTATTATGTTTACTTTACATTCTTTGTAGTAAGATGGTAGCCCCCCTGGTCCATTCGAATCCATTGGCTTTGCTGTCCTGTTCCCTGGATACATGGACAGTGTAATCCATGTATTGTTAACCATATCTGGGAACTTTACTATAACAACAAACTTCCTGAACTCTTTTAGAATATCTGACCAGGTGGCAGCATCTAAGTAGAACCACTGTAAGCTGTCTATCTTATACTGATCCCTTCCAACCTTCTGGCCAACGAACTCACCATTTGCGTTTTTACCACCATTTACAAGTGTAGCAACTTCAAAATTAAGTCCTACATCCGGGGAGGGAAAGGACTTTCCATTCACTGTTATAAATGCCATATGTACTTATCCCTCCTTTAGAAGTTAAATCCTAATCTCTTTTGTGTGTCTTTAATCCCTTTTACAAGTGACTTCCCGTCCAGTTCAAGGTTCAGATCCAGTGCGTCCAGGATGTCTATAATACGGTTAAGCAGCTCTATAACAATAGGCATATAAGGATTATCCTGTCCTTGGTTTCCTGTTGCCAGTTCTGCCGCTTTTAAAGCCATTTCCAGTAATTTATCCTCTGGAGCTACAACTTCACCTTGATGACGGTTATCACCGATCATAGCCAACTGAGGAGTATTCGCTTTAACATAACCGCCTTGCGCAAGCTTAGGTATGCTGATTTCATCTAAAGGCCTTAAGTTAAATCCAAAGCTCTTGCCACCAAATTCCGGTACCCATTCGGGAATAGTAAAGCTTAGAGAATTCAAAGAATTAATAACCGCATTAATGCCTTTAACAACACCATTAGCCATACTCTCAATACCACCAAGTATACTTTTTATAGTCCCTTTTATATTAGTCCAAATATCATCGAAAATATCGGTTACGGTAGTCTTTAAGCCACCCCATATTTTGTCCCAATTTTCTTTTATATTATCAAGTGCTTCTCCAAGACCTTTTTTAACTGCCTCAATCTTATCTTTTATACCATCCGAGATTTTATCCCAAATTTTTGTGACAAACTCTTTTATACTATCCCAGACTGTACTCCACACTTCTTTTATTATTGTAAGCTTAGCATCTATGTTGGTTCTAACTAACTCAATTGCTCCTGAGATTGCGCTCTTAATGTATTCCCACGCTTCATCAATAATCTTTCCTATGCCGTCCCAGAGATCCTGGAAGAACTTCTTTATAGCATTCCAAGCACCCTCCCAGTCTCCTGTAAATACAGCGACAATAAAATCGACTAAGTCCCCCAATAGAGTAAATATAGTTGTTATAACCGTTGAAACAACTTCTATAAGATTATTAATCACTGTTCCTACAGTTTCAAATACTTGTGAAACATATGGGCCTAATGTCTCCATTAACCAGGCTACAAACGGTGCAAGTGTAGTATCCCATATCTTAGCTATACCAGCTATTACCTTGCCTGCAAGCTCTAAGAATGCATCCCTTAGAGGAACAATGTAATCTTGTACCAGTTTCTCAAACTTTTCTGACAGAGTCTTAAACACCGGCAAAAAGTGTGTGTTGTATGCATCTAAGACGGCAGATACAATCTTATTAAGTCCGGATTTAAAATCCTCGAAGGCTGGTTTTACATATTTGTCATATGTATCAAAAACCTTTTTCCATGTATCCGTTACAAAGTCCGAAATAGCACCTGTAACGGTCTGGATAGGCTCCAAGGTCCCCTCTAGGGCTGTCTTAATCTTGTCCTTATTCTTTATTATTGGATCCGTTAAGGCATCCAGTAAGTCAGCGCCTATCTTAGCAGATAAATCCATCAGACTTAAGCTACTGTTTGCGAAGATTGTAACCAGATCTGTTCCAATCTGTTGAGCTTCCGGTCCTTGAAAAACTGTAAATATATCCGCTACTGCAACTGAGAAGTTACCCCAGATCTCGCTGGCCCTGGACGATGCGTCAAGCATACCAACAATACGGTCTTTAATGAAATCACTGTTCTGTTCAAAATAACCAGATATGGCACCTGTCAGTAGCGTGGCAGCTGTAGTACCAATACTGGCAGCACTGCCGGTTATTTTACCAAGAGATAGAGCAACAGAATTAATCCAGGTATCCGCCGCGGTTGCTACTTCCGGCGCAGTAAAGATATCTTTAAGAGACTGCTTAATACTTTCAACAGATGTGTTAATTTTACTGAAATCCACATCACCAAGGCCAGTCTGAAAACCGGTCATGAAGAGTTTTGATAATTCTTTCAGCTTTTCCCTTATCTTATCCAGTGCTGTAACGGATTTATTGGAAGCGTCCTCCATTGCTGTAGCCATCTGGTCAGCCAAGCCAATGCCTTCCATACCTGCCGAAGCACCAGAACCGGATCCGCTTGAATCTTCTGGGGATACAACGTTTAATTCGTCGATGCTTAAGGCATTGGCTGCCTTCGCTGCTTTCTTCGCAGAATCCGCTACACCATCAAGACCAGAAGACGCAGAATCTGCATCTGTAGCAATGTTACCAACTCCACTATCTACGCTGGAAGCAACTGCACTCTTCTTACCAGTTATCATCTCGGTAAAGGAAAGAAAAGCATTCGCCAGAGACTGAAGTCTACCTATTACGGCATTTATCATTTTCAGTATGGGGCTAAACAGATTGATAAAGCCTTGGCCAAGAGTTGCCTTAAAGCTGCTGAACTGTAGATTTAATATCCTTACCTGGTTAGCCCAGCCGTCTGAGGTTCTGGCAAAATCTCCGCTGGCGGTGGCAAGTTGCTGTTGTACGAATGCATATCTTAAAGCAACCTTTTCACCCTCAGACATTTTGGCCGTTACCTTACCGTAACCATTAGCAAGGGCGAACTGATCGAGAGCTGTCTGTGTCATTACGACACCTAAATCTTTTAAGGATTCTGTCTCACCGGTAAATACAGATTTCAACTTTGTGTAGGATTCGTCCTGGGATATATTATAGAAAGATGCAACATCTCCGGCCAGACCAGTAAGAGTGGTACTCATGTCATAAGCTGCACTCTCATTGAATCCGAAAGCCTTCGCCATAGCTCCAAAGGTACCGGTATATCTCTTGGCCATTGTTTCGGATAAGCCAAAGCTTGTGGCTGCATTCTTAGCAAATTCATTAACCTTGGAGCTCATAGAGGTAAAGGTTACATCTACAACATTTTGTACCTCTGCCAGATCACTGCCAAGCTCTATACACTGTGCTCCAAAGTCTACAAGCTTCTTTACAGCAAAAGCAGCAGCCAGAGCAGCACCCGCTTTTTTAGCTAGTCCAGTAATGCCCTGCATCTGCTTGTTAAAGCCTTGTTGGTTTACCACCAGGTCTAAACCAATTTGTCCTACACTATCCGCCATTCATACCACCTGCCCTTATTAGTTAAAGGTCATCGGCACAATGGCACTACTTGACGTTTATCTTTATTTCAAATTCTTTCTTACAATTTCGCCCTTTACACCGGACAAAAATACCCTTTGCCGTACTGTTTTCATTGTAAACAATGGGCATTTCGTAGCCACAGTGGGGACATTTTACTTTCTTTTCTTCAATATCTATCACCTACTTTGCCATAGCTTCGAACATCTTTTCAAAACCTATCATCGCATGTTCAAAGGTTTGCTTATCCATATTCTGCGCAGAACGACTGCGCCACTCATTTCGGATGCGCTTCTGTTCCTTGGTAAACCGCTTAATCGTATCCTTGTCATTCTCAGAACGGATACTTACCATTTTACCCAGCGGTGTTTCAGCACTTAAACCACTAACCAAAGCCTTAAATTCATCCCATTTCATGGTTTTAAACACATCAGAGTATAAGCGGATACCGTACTGTGTCTGGAAGCTGGAAACGATTAAATCCCAGTCCTCAAACAGATCATAGTACGGATCAGTTACTCCCCCGATTCACTTTCCCCCATTACCATTGCCATAGCACTCTCCACAAGAATGTTGAAATCTTTTACAGGGAGTTTAAGCTTATCTATCTTTTTACGGTCTTCTTCTGAAAAAATAAGCTCATACATCTTGGCCAGATCATTCGGAGTTACATTATCTCCATTACCAATAAGCTGCATCAGTTTTAGCATTGTAGGTGCATCAGAATTAACCTCACAGGTAATATTCTTAATCTTAATTTTGGGATTTTCCTCAAAGCTGAGCTTTTCTGTTATATCTACTATCTTTGCTGCCATATAATCCTCCTTAAATGAAAAGAGAGTAGGAATCCCTACCCTCAATATTCAATAACTACGGTGTCACCGGTGCCGCTGTAAAAGTCGGCTTGCCCTTACATAATACTTCAAACTCCAGACCGTCAATAGCTGTGGAATCCCCACCTCCCGGAGTGGTTACATTCACAACGCAATTAAATTCAACGGTTGCTTTAGAGGGTAACGTCCACTTAAACTTCGTTACCACATCGTTACCGGACTTCCATGCTAAACCTGCAACATAATCATTGCCGGGATCCCCGTATGTCCTTTTTCCACTAAAAGAAAAAGAAAGCTTTTTAGAGGTCATCATTGCTTCACCCCAGCCCTTATGTTCCATTGCATTCCATTCCTCAATGCCACCTTCAATACTGGGTGCAAAGTTTTCTAAATTTGCTATGATGGACATTTCGGGCTCGGTACTTGCTGGGCCGTTAATACCTATGGCAAATTCGTTATCATAAACCGGATATGTTACTTTATCCATACTCTACCTACCTTTCATAATAAATATTTACCTCTATAACTCTTTCATAAATCTTGCTGTCATCCATATCCACGTCTACGGGTTCTTCCTGCAGCATCTGGATACAGAATATCTTTGTGCCATTTACTGTTGTGTTTCTCACTGCAGCCAGCTTCTCATAAAGCTCATATGCCTTTTTCTCTGTTTCCCTGGCACTTTTCGTCCAGTGGATTAGTAAGGAGATAGGCTTTACTTTATAAGTACCGCTACCCCCAAGGCTTACAGTAGGAGCTCTTGCCTGCTTTAGCTGGTATACACCGATAGACTTCTCTTTCTTATTGTCCATCTTCCCCATATACACATGGTCATCCAGGGCAATGCCAAGGGTAGCAATATAATCTCTAATATCTTCTAAGTACAGCATCATAAGCCACCTGCTCTTCTGTAAAATTCCTTATAAGCATTCTTACAGAAATCCTTTTGACTTCCGTCTATCCAATCTTCATACCAGTGTGCTTTTGCATTGGGATTCTCATCAGTTTTAAAGTCGTACTCCGGATGATAATAAAGCCTCCTGGCATATGGAGTGGATGATACAAGCGTTGCTCGTCCCCTGGAGCTTTGAGAGTAATCAACGAAGCTACTTTCATTTTGCAGTGCCCCGGTATCTCTTGGCATAACTTGCTCCTGGACAACTTCCGTGTGTAGTGCCTCCGCAGTTTGTTCCAATGCTATTACAGCGGCCTTGGTAAGCTGCTTAATCTTTTGGTTATTCAATGTTACCTTAGAGCTTACTTTCATTACATCAACTCCAATTTGCTATAGTTTACTGTACCATCCGGATTTCTTGCTTTGGTCCCCTGGTATATCGCTCTCTGTACCCCGTATACTGTTGCGGTACCTCCGCTTAAGGTTGGTAGATCTGGAGCAATATCTCCAGGGAAAAAAGCTATACCGGTAAGCTGTACCAGGACTTTTTCAGGTGTTAAAACTGTCTTGGCAGTATCCTGATAATTACACTTTAAATCAAGACTTATGGATTCGATTGGTTCACCGTATTTATTAGTTCCCTCCTGCTCAATTACAATATTTATATCAGTCTTACAGAATCTCTTATCCACTAAACAAGGATACTTCATCAACGCACCCCCAAGCTCGGCCTGCATAGTCCGGTTTGACTTAACTTCTGGTATGTGCTGCCCTTAATGGCTACACCGCTTTGTATCTTTAGATTCCAGCTTGCTTCAAAGGACATACTCACACCGTTTATTCCATACTGTTTCAGGACACTTTCTATGTAGTCAGCATTTTCATACTCAAAGTCGGCCAACTCACAGCTGCACTCTTTTACTAGATCTTGCTGGAAGGGTGTTAAAGAAGAAATGCCCCTACCTACAATGCGATTGTAAGTAAGAGCATCTATGTGCCTGCTGGCCTGTTTAAGAGCCTTATTCAGTTCGTTGCTAGGAATTATAGAGCCTTCATATTCACCAGAGTAATAACCGGCATCTGCATATGGTATGTAAGCCATAGAATCACCTACGCTTTCTGCGCTGCTCTAATCTTCTTAAGGATACCATCCTGGGAAGTTGCCTGACCTAAGTCAATATTATGCTCAGCTGCATATGCTTTAAGCTCCTCGACAGACATTTCCCCAAGCCCGTCACCGGCCAGTCTTTCATAAGCAGCTATCAGCTCCATATGTGCTGTTTCGAGCTCTGCATACATCTCATACGGTACCGTTTTACCCTGGCCATAAGCAACTGTATTGCCATCATCGTCCTTGATATCAAACCCAAGAGCAATGTAATGTTTCTTCTGGGTCTCATCAATCGTATAGACCTTATTATCTTTTAATGCTATCATAAACTACCTCCTAAACACTTACATTCAAAGCACAGCCAGCAACTTTTTTCTCTAATAAGAATAAGTCTCCATAGTTACGATTCTGATACAGATACCCGTCTGCTGTCCTGGAGTCAGTACCAGGTGTAAATAACTTAATATAGCTGTATTTATCCCTAGCCACTACACAAGATGTATGGATAAGGATCCAGTTAATCTGCTTCGCTGTAGGTGCAGCCACGCATCCATCTGTAAAATCATAGGCTGTTTTCATTCTGGCGGCCGGTACCATTTTAATAGTGACATCATCAAGGGAATGAACCTTCCGGTTAATGGATGATGCAGTGTTAACAGTAATAGTTCTCTGGATTCCCTCCGCAGCCTTAACTACTTTGTTCATGGTTGGGGTAACGTATAAAATACGTCCCTCTTCCGGAACACCGGCCTCATCCATAACTGCCATTTCTTCGTCAAACGCTTCAAGGAAGTTCACAGCATCTACAACTGTGCTGCTTATTCTCCCACCAAAAGCAGTTAACTCCGCATGAAGCTTCGAGAATCTGTAAGAGTCTTTTTCCGGAATGGCCTGCTCAGTTTCAAAAGTATTCTGAATATTGGCAACGGACAGTGTTAAATTAGACTCATCGATATCCATTGGATCCACAAAGAATTCAATATCTCTGTCATGGGACAGCTTTTTAGGCTCCCAGTCATTACTTAAAGTACCAGCGTTAAAGCCAGGCGTTCTAGTGTGATCCTTATAACCACTAACGGTCATCCTTGGGAGTTTAATAGTCTGAGCATTCAGGAATTTAACCTGAAGATTACTCTGGGTAAGTGCATCAGAGCAAAGCTCCTTTGCATATTTCTGCTGTAATAAATCTGTAAATTGCGTTGCATAATCATATACTGGCATAGATTATCTCCTTTTCTTATTTTAGTCCGAATGCTGCCTTTAGAGCCGCATCGTCTGTTGAGTTATTCTGTCCACCAGAAGCTCCAGCAGCACCACCAATCTGGAATCCCTGGTTATTAGCTGTTACCGGTTTAAGCTGCGGAACATCTTCTAACACCTTATTCAATGCATTCTTTACCGCTTCCTGATTAACCTTACCGTCCTGTCCTTTCACGCTGCTTAAGTCAGCCATCTTAAGGACGTAAGGAAGGGTTTTCACATCAATGCCAAGTCCCACAGCTTCAATGGTTGCCAGCCTTTCAACCTCTGCCTTTTCAGCAATAGCTTGCGCCTGTGTAAGCTGAGACTGAATAGCTGTTACATCAGGGTTATTCTTGGCTTTCTCAGCCTTAAATGCCTGCATAGCCTGTGTAGCCTCTTCTTGGCTCAATCCCTGTTGTTTAAAAAAACTTTTCAGGACCGTGTCTTCTGTAACAGTCTGCTTCCCTGCTATAATGCCAGCAAGCTTGTCATAGTCAAAAGCAGGTGCTCCTCCGGTTGCGTTTTGGCCTGTTCCTGTACCCGCAGGAGGTGTACCCTCTCCGCCAGCTCCGGCTCCTGCGCCATCCTCAGCAAAGAACTGTAGTTTCATGGGTAATAATGATTTTCTCATAGTTTAGTGCTCCTTTCAGTTTTAAGAGTGTCTCTCTCATCAGTTTTACGGGTGTCTCCCAGTTAACAGTTTTCAGTGTGTCTCACGTCTGCGCCTTTTTATGCCATGAGCATTTCGGGCATAAGAAAAAGCCGTATCTCTACGACTTTAGGTATAAAAATACCACCTAACCATTTTACTGATTGGTGGTATTAGAAATCTAAATCTACAAAAGTATCAAATTGTTTTGCATATTCGAGTGCTACTTTTAACTCATCAAACTCATTACTTAAAATACTTAAGCACTTATCGATGTTATCCCCCTCTATCCGCTCGGATTCAAAATCATCAATTAACAAGTCACACTCAACGTTAATTTTATCAACAATACCAGTGTCCCAGATAGTATCTAATCTATTTTGTGTGATAGAAGTAGTGACTAAATTATCATTGTCAGTTGCACCGCCGTATTCACACAATTTAATACCGGCTGCATTTTTAGGAACTGTTATATGCTTATTTGCTTTATCCAGGATACTCACCCCTTTTCTTTATTTTTGAAATGCGTTACAGCTTGAAATTCGCTCTTTGTTCTACCCCTTGTTTTTCCATTCTCAGTGATATTAAAAGCGGCATTTCCATTAATATCTAGATAATTCTTCTTAACATCCATGCTCATATCCTGTATTCTGAAATACCTACCATTTACATCGTAAACTATACGAACCTGTGTTTCGGGACTGGAATAAATAATCTTTCCTTTTGAGTTTACACCCGTTGCTTTGGGATTGGCTAAGAACTTTTTCATTACTTCATTTAGACTTACACTCTGCCAATACTTTTCATAGTCGGCAGCTCTATCTGCTCCGTCTCTCTTAGCTTTTATTATATCATTTTCATTGGATATATCAATACCTTTAAGCTTATTCTTCCATTCCGTATGCTTCATATCATACTTTTGAATATCGTCCGGATCCAGACTTCCTTCTTTTAGGTTTTTATACCTCTGTACCATTCTTTCAGCGTATTTTATCTGTTGCTCTTCGCGATATTTATTGGATAACCCTTCAATATCAGCCTTTGTCATAGTCTTAGGCGGTGTAGTGACTCCCTCAAAGTAAGTAGTGTGACTATCCTTGCACCGTGGATGGTATAACCCTTTTGCAATAGCACTGCTCATTAAAGGATACGGACCATCAGAAGCCTTTCCGCCGCTCCAAACATCATCTATCAATATCTTTCCGACGAACGGAAGGCACTTAGGACAGGCAGCACCACGCTTATTCATAATAACAGTACTGATTCCCCATTCCTTTCGTTTCTCCCCTTCTCCGGTAAAGTAAGCTCGCTTACTGGCCGTCTGTAAAGCCATTCTGACATAAGATGCTATGTTTACCCTGGCACCGTTCTTATACTCTATGCAATTAATACCTGCAGAAAGGAAGTCCTTAGATGCCATGTCAACAGCTTGTTCATAGGTTGCCGCTCCTGTATTGGCATATACCTGGGCATTAAAGATAATCTTTCGATATTGGTCATCGGCCATACGGAGCATTGCCACTTCGGCTTTCTGTAAATCCTGTTTTGTGGCCTTAATAAGAGCATCAAGCTTTCTATCATTCAACCGGAAGAATTCCGCAACAGTCCTTGCATTCTTTGTCAGGACCCTTGTAGGTTTAAAGCCGTTTTTAATTGCATCCAGGATCTCTATTTCCTGATCCATGTTACCTAGCTCTCTGGCCTGTGTAATTACATCCGCAATAGAATCATTAATCTTATTAAACTCTTTCTTAAAAGCTTTCCTGTTGGATTTCTTATACTGCTCTAATGCTTTCAGCTGCTCTGTCTGCCACATGGTCCATTCTTTTTCCTCGGCTATTTCTTCCACACGGTGGCGGGCCATATTACGAGTCATGGATTTTATAAGCCGGTCCTCGATGACTTCGAACGCTTTCCCGATATCATACTCATTCAAGGAGATCACCTGCCATTCGAATGAACTTTATAACCCTGCGCTTTGAACTGCCTTGTCAGATTCTTAAGCTGTGTGATACTATCGCACTTGTCGGCCCGTAGTTCTGCATACCCTTGCTTTTCAATTGCATATATACCGAAAGGCACCTGCTCAGACGCTATTTGTAGCAGTCCCTGGTACTCCTTTTGGCTCATCTGGTACATTTTGTTCATTACCTTGACTTTCATCCAGTTCAACTCCCTCCATGTTAACTGCCGGCTCCTCCATCTCCACAATACCCTGTTCAGCTTTAAGCCGCTTTACCTCTTCGGCTTTCCACTTATCGTCCTTACTATCCCCGTAAAGCTCTTCCACGCAGGCCTCTATACTCATGATTCCCTGCGTCTTACCCTTCCCCACTGTCTCAACCTGGCTTTCAAAGGAAGGATTGGCGTATTCACCGAAAGGAACTTCAACCTCCATATCTTTTACAGCTTTCTTATTCCAGGTATCCCAAGCTTTCATTACGGTATTAATCAACTTAGGGACTGTGTTCTGCGTGGCTTCTACAATCTTATTTCTGGTATAGAGCGTTGCCTTTTCCTTCTCTCTTTGTGCCTCTGCGTTATCCAGCTTCTTTACATCAATACCAAGTGTGGAAGGAGAAATGAGTCCCTGCAGGCAGAGATCTAAGGCCGTTATGTAGGTGCTTAAATAGCTCTCATGAGGAATATCGCCCTGCACCAGTCGGATCTCCTTTTTAGCCCCTTCACCCATTGGTGTTTCTGTCTCAATATAGCTATTATCAAATGCATTAGGCTTTAGCACTTCACCAGTGTTAGGGTTACGTGGCATCATATCGACGGGAATGTACTCTTTTGTACGATTCTTTCTAAGAGCATCCATCCACTGGGACCATGCTTCATCGAAGGAATCAAAGTTATCTGCCTTACCATCAAATATGCTTTTGCCACGGCCTTTCCATTTGGAACTCTTAAATATCTTAAACTGTATGGCCATACAGAAGTTATCCGTCCAGGTTACAGGTTTAAGCGCTGCCGTCTGCGGTATGGAAGTGATATAAACCTCTTTTCCTTCTCGCTGCAACGAATAATTTATATAGCCATAACCGTAAGTCTCTAAGAGCAGGTATTCTTTCTTGTCATGTTGGTATATAGTCTTAAAGATAATTTCCTTAACCCTTCCTCTGTCATAGTTGATATCTATCTTATCCCCAGCGTAAAACTCTATAATGGGATATTTACTAAGGACAGTGTCAAAGCTTATCTTAAAAGCTCCATCACCTATATATAGCGTTTCTGTCAATGCTTCGGCTATCAGTTCAGCAAAACTGTTATCTTCTGCAATCTCTTCCCATTCTGCCTGCCTACTTGCTGTTATCTCAATGTCGTTCATATCTGCCACAACAATGGACGTAAGCACTTCGGCTATCATCCCCGGCAGTCCAGTGTGTATCTTTCGGATTTCCAAGCCAGGTGTGCAAGTGGCTGCCCAGAACCTTGTCTTATCTCCCGGCATCTGGCTGTAAAGTTGAGTTAACTCCTCTGAATCACCTCGGTACCAGATCCGATTCTTAATAGCATTGGATTCATAGTCCAGTGTCTCAGTAATTCGGAATACATTCCTTTGTGCCGGTTCAATTCGTAACCAGCTCTTGATTCCGGTTTTTATCTTATCTGCCATATTATCTAACCACCTCATTTCTTAACCACTCCTATCTTTTCACGGTAAGGTATCCATCCGTACTGTGTACTGTTAATCATGTGATCGTTTTTGTCCTCAGGGGTATTATCCTTGCCCTCTAACCAGCTGTATACCTCACTCTCCGTTATGAAAACGGTACAGGTATCAACTACATAAAACATAGGCTCTTTGCCTGCCTCATCGTCGTATGCTAACCATCCAAGCTGTAAAATAATACGGTCTATAATCTCAACCTTTTTGTAGGCATTATTGAAGATGTAGAGGCATTCTGGATGTGCTCGTTTATACTTCGCAAACTCTGTTATAGTGGCCTGATCTGCTGAATCTATGAATACATTCTTAGCGAATCCCCACTCCTTACGGTTACGTTCCAGGAATGCTATGTAATTAACTACCGTATCCGATGGAGCAATTGGTGTTTCTAAGTTGGCATTGTTATATACCTTTTCATCCAGCAGCACATAACGCCCTTTGTTCGTGATACCTGCGAATGACATTGCTATGGTATCTGGGCTTTCCTGAGAATACGAAGTATCCAGACCAGAGGTGAAGATTGTAAAGTACTCTCCCTGGTGCCTGTCATTCTGTATAAACTGCTTGGCCCACTCTTTAGATCTAACATGCCGCTTGCGGTCAAAATTGGAGAATACAAGACCGGTTGCCCTGCCCCGTAAGCCCTGTATTTTATTTTTCCAGAGCTTAGTTCCCTTCGGTACATTAAGCTTAATCTGCTCTATCTTTTCCTTACTCAATCCAAGATTATGGGCAAAAGAAAAGAACCAATGGACCCAGCCGGGTTTCGGTTCTTCTGTTAGCATATTATTTATTTCGTCCGGAGCATCTGCCTTGTACTCCGGTAACGGCCGACTACAGTTGATATACTCTTTATACACTGGTAGACTCGGATCATCTGGGTTAAGTGTTGCCATCATGTAATCACAACGCATGGCAGCCTCTCTGACAAAGTCGATATCAGCTGTATTAACCTCGTCTATGTATAGACAACCATACTGTCCACCTAAAGCCTTTTGCCACTTCTTTTTATCCCCATAGCCCATGACATATACTATCTTATCACCTTGGGACGTATGATAGAGGATATGAGGTATTTTCTCGTCCTTGGTACCATTACCGTTGTATTCTGTCAAAATCCCAAAGTCATCAACAATACCCAAGTCTTTATTGATAATATTCTTTTCTGCGGTACCGGTATCCTTGGCTGCTATGATGTGATATTTCTTCTTGGACTCCGCCACAAGCAACATAAACTTAAATATGCCTACGGTAGTCTTTCCTGCAGCTGTTGTACCCTCCAAAAACTCAACCGGTGCAGAGTGCTTAATAAAAGCCTTGTACTTATCGGATAGGATTAGTTGTTCCTGGCTCACTCTTAACCACCCCTTAGCTGTGCTATAATGCCGTCCAGTTTGCCCTTTTCGTCATTAAGGTTAGTAAGTTCAACTTTATCTTTAAACATGCCTAAATGACGCCCCAGGAGCTCCAAAGCCTTGACCTTATCATAGGTACTTACATCAATACCATATTTAGTTTCCTTAATGCCGGCAATGGCTTTCTGCTTATCCTCCGGTATCTTATCAGTTGCTATAACTTCAACTGTTTTATAAGTCTTTACCTTACCAGTATCCGGATCTATTACATAACCGCCATTCGAGATAATAGGCTCGTCTACTACTTTTGCAAAGTCGGTACCTTTAGCAAATGCTATGGCCGCCAACTCTGCAAGTACCTTATCCTGGGTAATTTCTGTACGCTTTTCCCGATCTTTCATCCTCTGACTGATATATTCCGCAACCTTAACATTTCTTAACATTCTGGCACCGGCGGCAGCTGCGGTTTCATCATTCTTGACATTCTTATAGACAGCCTTATAAGCCCTGGTGGCATTAAGGTCTATCAAGTATTCATCTGCAAATAGCTTCTGTTTATCTGTTAATGCCATCCGGCTCACCTCACTTCCAATGGTTGTATACATAAGAAAGCCCCTAACCGAAGTTAAGGGCCAATATCACTATTCAGTAATTCTTACTCTTATAAAGATCTTTCCGATCTCTTTACCATCTTCATCAGTAGCTGTGATGAATGTTAAACCTTCACCTACTGCAGTAACCTTACCTTTACTTGTTACAGTTGCAATTGTAGGATCATTCACTGTCCATGTAACCTTAGCTGTATCTTTCGCATCATCTACTGTCAGTCTGCATTTTTCACCGATAAGTAAATCAACAGCTAACTGATAATCTAAGTCAACAACTAGAACCTTTATTGTATCTGTGTACTCTCCATCTTCACTAGTACAAGTAATAACAGTATTACCTGGCTTTAATGCTTTTACCTTACCATTAGCATCAACTGTAGCTACGGTTGCATCAGATGATGTCCAGGTTAATTTTGTGTTATCTTCAAGATCTCCGCTGACACTAAGTTGTTTCACTTCATTCTTTTCGAGAACTAATTTTAAGACAGAAGATTCAACTGGTCCATTTAAAACTTCCATCATTTCTAATTGACCAATTCCAACAAAAGATTGGCTATGCCCTGCGGTTATATTAATTCTATATTTACTATAATAAGCTGTATTAGAAAATGTAAATTCTTTTTTACTAGTTAATGTCCAACTATCTACATTAGAACGTGTGTCTAGTACTATCCATGTGCTTGACGCTTCATCCCATGCCTCAAATGTCCAATCTTTCGGATATTCAGCTCCAACACTTCTAGGGGTCAATGTATATTTTTCTATACATTTTAAAGTTTGAAAGTCATACTCAAGCCAACCAAATGGAGTTCCGTTACTTGATACCCATCCTGATTCCGCTATGTTGTCGAAAGCTCTAAATGCTTCCCATCCCCCACTTGAATATATGCTACTAGCTTTAGCCGTACCCGAAGGTGATGTATTACTTGTCATAGTTGGTATAACATTGTCTGAGTACTGTGTTTCTGCTGCCTGTACGTCTTTGGGCATTATAAAGGCAAAACTTAGCAACAGGGTAAACATTAAAACTTTCAAAACACTCTTTTGTAATTTCATATTAAATCTCCTCTTTGGTTTATTTCCCAAATTGTACATCTTTTTCCATGTAAAAAACAGTCTATTATTACTATAATTTGAGAGTTATACTGTAATTTTGTAGATTTTTAGGTGCCCTGGCCAAGCCGGCTCACCTCCTATTCGTTGGTTTTGGGTAAAGGAAAAGCACCCCGAAGGATGCTTATAATTTATTCGTATATTTTTGACATTAAATCTTTAAGCTCACATATCATTTTATAATTTTTATTAGATGACTCTTGCAAATTAGCTAGCTTTTCATCTCTAGTTTCCTGTAATATATTTTTATCTTCTAGGATAATTCTGAATTCTCTATTATTTTGTTTCAATTCAAATTCTAACTTTCTTATAATTTCGTGTATTCTATCTCTTCTATCATTCCTCTTTTCGGTCTCTTTGTCCATAAAGGTTCCTCCTGCGTTTTTCACATTATATACCTAATTCCAATTCATTCAGATCTAAAATTTATTCTATACAATAAAATTCTTGCTTCTTTGTCTAAAACTAACAGGTCACCTGATTTTTAATGAAAAAAGGAGCCATTAGAGCTCCTTTCTACTTAAAACCATATATAATATTATTCTGTTTCGGATATCTAAGATCAATATTTACTTCACTAGTACTTCTATTAAACTTAACTGAAAAATACTGATCCGTTATAGATTTTCTCTCAGTTAAAAACTTGCCAATCTTAGCAAAAATAGTATCACAATTTCTATTTGTAACTTCGCACTTTAGCCATATGAAACCAAAATGGCAATTATTAATACAGACAGGTGGAATGAAGACAATAAAATCTTTACCATTGTGTGTTATTAAAGCATATCTATTTTCGCATGCATGTTTAAAAACCTCTTCATCAGAAGCACCTGCTCCAACAACATCTATTGATAGCTCTGCTTCATGTTTCATACTCACTAGAATTTCTTTTGCTTTTGGCATTACGTTTTCATCTAAGAGGATTTTCATTCTACATCCTCCAAATATACATCTTTAAGTATAGTAATTGCATAATCTACAGCTTCTTCAATTTGCTCCTGTGTTAGCTTAAATGCATCACAAATCTCATTGATAGTCATCTCGTCACGTAAACAAGCGAGTATGTTAACAATTGGAATACGAGTACCTTTAACAGTGGGCACGCCTCCCATTATTTTTCTATCAAGTATAATTTTTTCAAATTCACCAGAAACATCTTTAAAATATTTTTTTACCGAACTATGCATATCATTCTTACTTTCTTTATATTTAGTAATATAATAATTATACACCGGTTTATAGTAACTTATTCCTTGATTTTCCTTTAAATTTAAAACTAAATTATCATATGTATTAAGCTGGCAATAATCCACACCTAAATCATTATCGCAATGATTATCATCATATACTTCAAAATCTTTGATTGGTTCACACTGCATCATCAAACTCATTATGAACACCTCCTAGTACAACACTTTATCCTTCAATCTTACTTTGCATATTTAAATCTTCTAATAGCGAATTTAGAGTTTCAATTAAATCACTGACTTCTTTTTTGGATATGTCAAAGTTGATACTTTCTGTTTCTTTTTCATTATCATAGGATATTTTTAATACTGCCGATTTAATAGTTTTATCACTTTTCTTATCAAAATGAGTTAAAATATCATACTCAATACTTCTATATGTATCCAATAAACTTAAAGACTTTAGCAAAACTGTTTCCGAATTTACACTTTCACATCTTGCTATTTCCTCAGCCACTGAAATTTTAAGATTGTCTGTCTCCTTTATCTCTTTTCCCTGTAATATTCTAGAGACGTTACCAACAATAGAAAAAACGAAATTTATAAATTCCTTTTTATTGTCTTGATCAAATTCAAAATCATCTTTAAATTTCAATGAATATCCTTGTTTACCCCACTCTATAATTATAAATTCATTTTTATAAGCTTCCAATAATTGCTCAGCAAATTGATTCTTCATATCTACCATTTTACGCCTCCTTATCATTTCTGAAAATAACCTTGGCCTATTTTAATTTCCTAATTATACCATTCCCAGTAATATATACCATTATATACCAATATTTTTATTAATGCAATACCAAAAACACGCCCTAGTTTTCAGACGTGTCCGGGAAAAGGATTGTGAGAAAGTGGAATAGAATGGACTCGAACCATTATACCGTGTACCTGTTATGCGCGCGCCAGTGCTTTGCCCATTAAGCTGCTATCCCAAACTTTATTTCCCATGTATCGTTCATGCGAAACCATTTCATGCAAAGGCTAACGACTTGTTTTATGTTTATCGCACTGAAAAACAAGTAAAAAGGTCCGCCTAGTCTTGATGTCGCTCAAGGCCCTGTCTCTTAAGCCGCCTGTTTGCTACCGTTTGGGATCTCGTTTGAAACAGGAAAGTCAACTATGATCAATCAGCCACCGGCCTTTGACAACCGGAAGCCGCAGGAGGAAGCTCATTTGTACAGAGTTCCATGTTAGTATTATAACATGATTATTTATTAATTTTATTAGTCTTTGTATAGCACTTAATTATCTGTGCTATTCGTCCCTGGCTGTAATGAGTTTTCCTCGCTATACTGATCTGATTTTCACCATCGATAAAATACATCCTGAATATTGTCCTTGTAGAACTATCCTTAATCCCTGCTATGTAGTTTTCAATGTCTATCTGCTTTTTCAACAGCTCGTCTCTCAATACCTCTCGCTGCCTTAATAGCTCTGATACTTTATTCTGCCTCTGCGTAGCGTCCGCAGGATCTATCCCGGCAACCCCAAAGAGCGTTGGAGTGTAAGGGAAGTACTTACTTGATCCCTTTACAGTTCCGAACAGCACAATCTCTGCAGACTCCTTGGTCTCAGCAATACGCCTGTTTAAATCCTCTATCTCTTTCTTTATAGCCTTGTACTGGCTTAATTCCTTTTCTGTCAATAAAATCCCTCCCCCTAAATAACCTTACCACCGTGTTTATACGGCCTACGCTTATTAAACTCATGATTCTCCAGCAACATGGATTCAATGTCAATTCCATAATGGTGACACATATCAAATACCCGAATAACAACGTCTGCCAGTTCAGAAGGAATACCTTCAGGCTTTGCATCCATACAACCTTTACAAGTTGTAGTTTCGTCAAGTTGGCAGATAATCGGCACATCCTTAGGCGCTTTACAGGTATAATAAGTTTCATTCACTTTCTTCCCCTTACGATACTCTTCTAAGGACTCTGACAGCTCCGAATGGCATAAGGCAATTAACTCACCGAAGCTTCTTTCTTCCTCCCACCAGCCATGGGCTACCGCATTTTCTCCGACTTCTTTTACAAACTCATTTATGTTCAACATACTTAGCCTCCCTTCTGTTCACAATCTTTTCAATCTCCAATCAAACAAAGGACACATTCTACCGATATACTTAACTTGTGAATAAGTAATTACCCCCTCAAACACTTTTTCATAATCGGCCAGTAGGATAACCTGCTGGCCACTCCTCTGTCTTACGGAACAAACATTTCACTTATCCAACCGCATTTTCTACATTCATAATTCCAGCATTGTGCATCGAACTGTGAATTTTTATATCTCCTGGCCAAAAGCCTATTTGTTTGCTTTATTCTCTTTCCATCAGCGTCTTTAAAGATTTCATTTCTACTGTTCAAATCCATTTCGACGAATAAAGGAAACTGATAATTGACTGAAATCTTAAGACTCCCACATTCTGGACAGCAATTGCCCTCGCCGTTTTCATCTAATGGCTGCTTAGCAATACTCATATGTCACCTTCTTTCTTAATTTTGGGTACAAAAAAACTACCAACTGGTGTTGATAGTTGGTAGTATAAAAAAGTTGCATCCTCTATTCTTCTTTAGAAATATTTGAATGTTTTAATCCTGTATATATCTTATATCCATTTTTTGTGAGTATAATAGCAGTTTTTATCTTTGCTTTTTTAACTTTTTGTTTAACTATTCGAGCTCCGATCAAGATAGTTCCACCAATAACCCCACCTCCGATTGCTGCACCCGTTGCAAGGTCTTGGGTTCTACGTATTCTTGAAACTTCCTGTAAAAATTTTAACGGACCACCAGATTGCTTTATTACAGGAGTGAGTTTAATATAATTATTTCTCTTCCCTGGCAAAACTCCAAATCCATACTTTAATATTGATTTAACCTGACTCATAGATACCTCCTGCGCTAACAATGAAATAGTTACTGTTAATACATATCTATATTAGAATACACCATTTTCTACCAACTATCAATATTCAGTTGTCAATGTTCTACATTTTTATTTACAATCTACTTTCTTCCGGCAAGCATTTTAGCGGTAAACTCTTTCTTGCCCATCTTATCCCCATCCAGAAAAGGATCCTTGGACTTAGCAACAGCCTTCTTAAGACCATGTTTCTCAATAAAAGTATGCAGCTTAGTTGATTCTACTCCAAAATGCTTAGCCGTTTCTGCCAGGCTCATGGATCCGTTGGTGTAAAGTTTCCTTACTTCCTCTTCCGTCATTACTGGATAGCTTATTGCTTTCTCTTCTCTAACAATACCGTTCTTCTTGATAAAATTATAAATTGTACTTTCTGCACAGCCAAACTGCTCTGCAAGTTTTTTATATGGTAATCCCTGATTTATGTACAGTTCCCTTACCAGATCAATATCAAATTCTACTGTTTTTCTACCAGTCTGTTTTTCTCCCTTTATTTCAGTCTGGTTAACCATATCCTGTACAGCCTCCTCGAATACTGGGTTTACTGTTGCCGGCTTCCGGTTAAGCTTCTCCAAGAAGGATTGTGCAATTGCAGCATTATCGTAAATCCTGCCAATTATCCCATCTCTGATAATTGTCAGCTGATCAGCAGTAAGTATTCCATCCAAAGAAACTACCTGCTTACCATCCGGATCATTAAAGCATACATCTAAGTTCTTTACCTTTTCTGCCACTGAATCACAGGTCTCAATTACATTCATCTTCTCATAAATCTTATTTACTAATTCCCTGGAACTGTTTAAAACTTCCTCTCTTAACATAACCTAATCCTCCTTGTTAAATTTCTTAACCATTTCATTAAGTGCATACATACTGTCTAACTTAGCTTGTGCTTTCCTCAGAGCATCCTGGTCGTACCGAAACACATCAACTTTGCCATTGAACTTACGAAGGAACTCCATTGCTACACTGGGAGGCAGCTTCATATCCTGTGTAACGGTTTCTGCCAAGGCGGTAGCCACAATCATTAATTCTTCCTTTGCTCTAATTCTGGCCACCTGGGTAAGTTCTGATTGACTTATATTTAGTGGAGCATCATGTAAACCACGATAATTTATTTCCCTTTCCAGTGCCTCTACACCACCATTCTTAGCAATCCTTAAAGCAAATGACATACCGTCAAGGTGCAGACGCTGCTCTTTATTTATCTTGGCCATTAGTCATCCTCCCAGTCACCGGTTTCGCATATTTCATCAGGAGATTCTAAACGGCTTTTCAGTATATTGGTTTCTACGCTTAAATTTATAGTTTCGTCTAATGATTCAAGCAGCCCGTCCAGGCAATAGATTTCTTCGTCAATTTCTACTGTATAAACTAATTTCATGAAGTCACTCTCCTTTTCCCTTTCATCCCCGACAAGCACTTATCACAGATATAAAGCTCACTACTTCTTTTAGTTTTAATGTGCTGATAGTTATCCGTCATTTCAGTACGGCAGAACTCACAGATTCTTACCACCACTTCTACTGGTTTATTCTTTTTCTGCATTAATGCCTCCCTTAGATTTATAAGCCTGTTCAAGCATAGTGCTTAAATTAATTGTTATATGCCTCACCAGATCTATATCTCCATGTCTGCGGCTTAATTCACGTGCTTCATTTGCCATCTTTATTACGTCCTCTTCAGTCTTAATTTTTCCTGCCCATCTTAAAAAGAATACATAATAGACCTCGACAAGGATACTATTTACATTTTCTTGTAGTGTTTTTCTGTTATTTTCCATATGTAACACCTCTTTTCTGGTAAAGTAACACCTAA